>ENA-UOYA01000008-UOYA01000008.1-activated-sludge-metagenome-genome-assembly--contig:-NODE-8-length-341617-cov-19.949980_pt1 | contig 341617 bp, 333 predicted proteins | sample MGYA00238163_ERZ764804 | MGnify/ENA primary metagenome ERZ764804 (study PRJEB28919, sample SAMN05720223) | activated sludge metagenome | isolation source: Anaerobic digester | place: Hong Kong... | reverse complement strand
TGGAGCAGTTAAATACCGAAACTTTGCAGGCTATTCAGGAGTATCAGCAAAGGACTTTTACGGCTCCTGAAAACTCTCAGTAAACAGATGGGGGCTGGGCTTGCTTAGAGTTGAGATATAGTTTTAGAGTTATCTTTCATCTGCTGGCCCTGTCTATGTCTATTTTTTTTCTGCCGAATGAAGCAGCAACGCAGTCATTTGCCAAAGTATTTGCAGCCGGATTGCAAGCAGGCATGATTTTGTTTTTTCAAGGGGAAATAGGGGCAGGGAAAACCAGCTTTATTCGCGGCATGCTACGCGCCTTGGGCATAAAAGGCTCTATCAAAAGCCCCACTTTTTCTTTAGTAGAACCCTATGAAATTACTCTACCTAATAGCCACAAGCTAACAGAGTTTTATCATTTTGATTTTTATCGTTGCAGCACTTTGGGAGAATGGCGTGATGCAGGCTTTGCAGAGTATTTTAACGATTGCGGTATTTGTGCGGTAGAGTGGCCAGAAAAGCAGTCGGGTCTGCCCGCCCCGGACTGGACATTACAATTACAAACTGCGGAAAATGGCCGCACCCTTATACTCACTGCACATTCCGATATTGCTCGTACATGGTTGACCGCCGCTCACGACACTTTAAAAACCGCCGCCGCATAATCGGTGGTCTATGGCTTATTCCAGTAGTAGTTGCTCTGCCTGAGGGAGCCTATGCTGCTGCAAAAATTGTAGCGGTGCGTATGTGGCCCGCCCGTGATTACACTCGAGTCACCTTAGAGCATGATGGTCCCTTGAAATATCAACAGTTTGTAGTGCGGGAGGGCGCACCTCGGCTAGTAGTAGAAATAGAGGGCCTGGAACTGGATCCCTCTCTACGGGAGTTAGTCAGTAAGGTTCAACCCAACGATCCCTATATTGCCCTGGTACGGGTAGGGCAAAACCGCCCGGGTTTTGTGCGAATTGTGTTTGACTTAAAACAGGATGTTGCTCCCCAGGTGTTTCAGTTGCAGCCTGTTGGGGAGTACCGTAATCGTCTGGTGTTTGATTTATACCCTGCGACTCCCGAAGATCCGCTGTTAACTTTGCTGCGGCAAATTGAGGAGTCTGAAGAGCGCAACCGGCTGGCGGCCAGCAATGATCCCTTAATGGCTTTACTAAACCGGCCCAGCGCTCCTGCTGAAGTTCCAGCACCTTCACCCATTCCTGTCCCCAGCCCCCTTTCCACTCCTGTGCCTGGCCCCGTCCCTACCCCATCAGTACCACCTGCCCCCAGCCCTGCGCCACCCGCTAAACATTCTGTGCAAGACGGTATAAAAATCCGGCGCTTAGTGACGATTGCCATAGATCCTGGCCATGGCGGGGAGGATCCGGGAGCAGTTGGCCCAAGTGGTTTGCGTGAAAAGGATGTAGTACTTTCCATTTCTAAAAAGTTACTCGACCGAATTAACAGCACACCCAATATGCGCGCCATGTTAACGCGAGAAGGAGATTATTTTGTACCGCTCGTGGAGCGGGTTCGCAAGGCACGTGCTGTAAAGGCAGATTTATTTTTAAGCGTCCATGCCGATGCTTTCACCACCCCTACAGCCCGCGGCTCTTCAGTATTCGCCTTGAGTGAACGGGGCGCTACAAGTACTGCCGCCCGATGGTTAGCCCAAAAAGAAAATGCTGCTGATTTAATAGGGGGCGTTAATATGAATATCAAAGACCGGGACGTAGCGCGTGCTTTGCTAGATATGTCTACCACTGCTCAGATTAGCGATAGCCTAAAGTTCGGACGTGCCGTATTAGAACGCATTGCTAATATCAATAAGCTTCATAAACCACATGTCGAACAAGCGGGGTTTGCCGTTTTAAAAGCCCCCGATATTCCAAGTATTTTGGTGGAAACTGCTTTTATCAGTAACCCAGAAGAAGAGTCCAAATTACGGGATACCGGATTTCAGGAACAAATGGCGGATCAAATTTACTCGGGAATTCGACATTATTTTTCGCGTAATCCCCCCTTGGCTGGTGAATAAAAACTCCAGCTGCTTTTCTTTTTCTGGAAAAGAAAAACGCTTAGAGTAGGCTAAGGACAAGGCTTAACGAATGCTCAATTTAAAGACGAATATGGCTCATACAACCCCCGCCTCCGTGGGGGTACTATTTTTCACCTTTACTTCTCTAGCCTTGCAGGGGTTTGGAGGCGTTTTGCCTGTCGCTCAAAGAATCCTCTGCGAGGAGCGCGCCTGGCTAAGCCAGCAAGAGTTTCTCGAAATGATGGCAATAGCTCAAGTATTACCAGGCCCCAATGTATGCAATTTATCTTTAATGGTGGGAGATCGATTTTTTGGCTGGCGCGGTGCATTTGCTGCGCTAGCAGGCATGATCTGTTTCCCATTGATTATCGTGATTTCGCTGTCCGCTCTTTATGCCCAGTTTGCCTTGTTACCCGCAGTCAGTGGAGCTCTTAAGGGGATGGGGGCCGTAGCCGGTGGCATGATTATTGGCTCAGCCATTAAACTGGCCTGCACTTTTCGCACCCATCTTTTTGGCTGGCCTCTCTGTCTTTTAATCAGTACAGCCGCGTTTTTAATGATTGCTTTACTGCGCTTGCCCTTAGTGTGGGTATTACTGGGACTGGGAATTCCCGCCTGCCTCTACGCATGGATAAAAACGGTGCACCACAAGCTTGAATCTCAGCCCCCCCAATCGGTAGAGGCGGTTGGTGGGTCCGAGGAAAAAAAGCAGCACCATGACTAGCCTTAATTTTGCACAATGGTTGGAGTTGCTGGCTAATTTTTTCTTGCTGTCCTTGTTGTCTTTTGGAGGAGCCATTACTGTTGCTCCCGATATGCATAGACTTCTCGTACAAAACCATTCTTTTTTAAGCGATGTACAGTTCAGCGCTTCGATTGCGATTGCCCAAGCAGCGCCCGGACCTAATGTTCTGTTTGTTGCTGTGCTGGGATATCAAGCCGCAGGGCTCGCGGGCATGGCGGCTACCTTATTGGGCATTATCCTGCCTTCTAGCCTGTTGGCCCTGATGGCTTGCCGCTGGAGCTCGGCTCGTACCAGCGGCAGTGCTTCCTGGCGGGGCATTGAAGCCTTTAAAATAGGCATGGGGCCTGTCACCATTGGGTTGATTGCAGCCACTGGATGGATTTTGACGATAAATGTACCAGGCGGACCCGGGTGGACTTATATTTTGCTCACTTTCCTCAGCGCGATTTTGGTGTGGCGCACCCGGCTACATTTACTCATATTAATTGGCTTGGGAGCCATCGTGGGGGCACTAGGCTGGGTTTAACCCGTTTTTTTTCGGATATGTACCTTTCCTACCTGTGCCTCAATGGCTAATTGCACCTCTTTGCGCAAACGTAGCGCAAACCCAAATTCAACCAGAATGAACAAGGGCCCAATAAGTAAGCCCATCAGATCATCTACAAAAGCAGGTTTTTTACCTTCGTAGTAGTGGCCAATAAACTGAATAATCCAACCCACTACAAATAAGCCGATACCCATACTTAACCACAGGGTTGTGGATTGCGCTGCCAGCTCATTAGCCACTAGCAAACACACCACAAAGACGCCAGCCATGACCAAACCGTAACGAACATCCAGCCATAAATAATAAATAGCCACCATACAGGAAAGTACCAGTGCAGGAGTAATAGGTACCGCAGTCAGGCCAACAAACGCCGGCCTTGATAACAAGACAATAATCGATAAAAAAATCATCGGAATCCCCACAAAATGCGTAGCGATATTGCGGGCATCACGATGGTAAGCCGCGTATTGAGCCAGATGTTCATTCAGGGTTTTCATTACAAAGGCCTCCTAATTTGACTGCACGATATTGGATTTTCGATTCAACCACCAGCCAAATAGGGCCGCGGTAAAAAACATGATCAAACTATATACAGCAGGTGGGATGGACATTTGGCTATTGTTCAGAACCGCTAAGGCTAAATAAATAGCCAGCGTGCCATTATGAATCCCAATTTCAAAAGCAATGGCACGGTTTTGCTCTTCGGGAAGCCTTACCATTTTCCCAGCGAAATAGCCGGTAAGCAGACTAATCAAATTAAATAAAAGTGTTGCAACACCAACCGCTTGAAAATACTGCAATAAGAGCGCTCGTTCACGCATCAGAATAGCCAGTACTAGCAGCAACAGAATTAAAGCAGACGCAATTTTTACAGGCTTGTCCATCTTTAGCGCAAGCTCTGGTTTTTTCGCTTTCATCCACATACCCAAGGCTACGGGAAGCAGCACAATCACAATCACTTCCAGAACCTTTTTAAACTGCAAAGGAATATAGTGGGTTTCTCCCATAAAGCTTTCCAGCGCGAAGTTAACAATCAAGGGAATGGTCAAAATGGCCAAGGCGCTATTGATCGCCGTCAGTGAAATATTTAAGGCTACATCTCCCTTGAATAGATAGGAATACAAATTCGCAGTGGTACCTCCTGGGGAAGCCGCCAGTAACATCATGCCCACCGCCAACGCAGGTGTCAGATTCATGGCTTTGCATAAAAAGTAGCAAACCACAGGCAATAAAAGCATCTGACATAGCAAGCCCACTAACATGGCTTTAGGATGAGTAAGTACTCGTTTAAAGTCATCCACTCTTAGATGCAAACCCAGCCCTAACATGATGATAGCCAGAGCAATGGGCAGACCTACTGTAGATAGGACACTTTCCTGCATACTTCTCCTCCTCTTATGGTTTTAATGCGGTTTATTGTAATGAGCTTAGAGCAAAAACGCGCTTTTTTTAACCGGGATTTTCTATTAAAGCGTGGGCTGACAGTGCAGCTAGGGTTGTTCACAAAACAATAACTATTCAGGCACTGCAAACATGCGATCAGAAAGCCCTGCAGAATCTAGGTTTAATAATTCCCTTTCTATATCAGTTTTACCGTGGTTGCATCTCTACACACCCATGATGTAGAGATGCCATAAGGTGCAAGACTTAAGATCTTGTAAAGAAAATTTTTGATTCCTATTTTTAGAATCTGGCTTAAGATGAAAAAAAATTCCAAAATAAAATTTATTTAGTGCAAAAAGCATGCATTTTTTAAAGCAAAAAACTCTTAAAAGCTGCATTGTTCCTAGCTATGTCTGAACCTGGAAGATCACCTCCATCCTGTTAAATACGCCGCCCAATAAAAACTTTCTTTAAAACCTTATGACCCAACATTTGCAGGAAAAATGGGCTGCTCAAGCCGTACGTTATGTTCTGGCACAGTTCACAGACATTCATGGCGTTGCCAAGGGCAAGATTGTTCCCTTAAACCATTTGCAAGAGCTTGTGTCTACCGGTGCCGGATTTGCCGGGCCCTCTATCTGGGGATTAGGATTACCCCGCAACGGTCCGCGCTCGGAATTTTATGCCAGGGCAGATCTGATCAGCGCCCGAGTGCTGCCCTATCAGCCGGATACCTTGCATATGATCTGCGATGGTTATGTACAAGGGCAAGCATTTGAAGCCTGCGTACGGCAAACTCTCAAACGTGCAGTTGCTGCACTGGCACAAAAAAATCTTAAATTGCAGGTAGGCATTGAACCAGAGTTCTTTTTATTTGAGCAAAATGCCCAGGGAAAACTGCTTCTACCCGATCCTAAAGACTGCCTGGATAAGCCCTCTTACGATTTGAAATCATTACAACGCGGAAAAGTATTGGATTACTTGCGCAATTTAGAGCAAACACTAAGAAAATTGGGGCTGGATGTATTACAAATTGATCATGAAGACGCCCCTGCTCAATATGAAGTGAATTATCGGTATAGCGATGCTCTAAACGCAGCAGACGATTTCATGCGTTTCAAACAAGCCGCGCATGCACTCGCAGAACAACACGGTCTGATGTTTAGCTTGATGCCAAAGCCTTTTGCCAATAGACCGGGAAGCGGTCTGCATTTTCATTTATCGCTGACAACGCTAGAGGGCAGTGATGTATGTGCAGACAGTCAAGGGGGTTTATCAGAAGTGGGACGCTTCGCACTAGCAGGCTTGCTTAAGCATGCGCCTGCCTTATGTGCGCTGCACGCACCTACCGTCAATTCCTATAAACGTTTAGTCATAGGGAACAGTCTTTCGGGCAGTACCTGGGCTCCCGTTCATATAGCCTGGGGAAGCAATAACCGTACCCTGGCCGCCCGGGTCACTGCCGGGCGAATAGAATGGCGAGTTCCAGATGGGAGCTGTAATGTTTATCTTTCCCTAGCCGCTGTCATTCATGCCATGCTGGACGGTATTCAGCATGGCATGGATCCGCCTGCAGCGATAGAAACTGATGTATACGAATGCAGTCCTTTGGAAATAGCTGCACTAAAACACTTGCCTCAAACCCTTCAGGAAGCGCTACAAGCCCTGGCCACGAACACCCTGCTCATCGAAGCCATTGGCCCCTTAGTAATGGCACAGTTCATCCACCTGAAACAAGCGGAATGGCTCGAATATTGCCATCATGTCTCAGAATGGGAGAGACAGCGCTATGGATCTGCTTATTAAATTCGCTATTGAGCTTTCAAGCTGAGTAAACCACACACTGTTCATAGTAAATAATATTCTGATCTCAGCGGCGAGACCGCTAAGATCAGAATTGCTTAGCGGATCGTTATAAAACTAGCGAAAAGTATTACTTCCCTTGCAACCCGATAGGGTCAGAGCTCAGATACCTCGTTTGAAAAATTGAGATTCTAGATGGTGACTCTGGTTCAGATTAGTCTCTGCATCCCACCCATGCCCCGAAAACCTTTGGGTGAAGACAAAAGTTCTTAAATTGTGAGGGTTCTGAGTAAAGGGTGTCCCCCGAAAGGCTCAGCGGTAATCCAGCTCCACAGACAGACTAATCTGTCGCTTTCGTGAGCAGTCGGGGGTATTGAGGGTCAGTGTATACCTGCAATATTTCGGTTGTGACCGTATCCCTTTGAGGATGGGTATTAGGAGAGGGCGTTCTATGCTGCGTCTAAAATTCAGGGCTTTTTAAGTTAAATCAACTGACTTCTTAGGTTAGACTTTAAATAAATTAATATTGCCTGAAATCTGGTGTTTTTTTATCTGTTGATTTGAAATTCTCTAACTAAAAATCAGTTCATTGCCTATTAAAGGAACGGTATAGCATGTTTCTCTGGGATTTTCTTCGCAAATCTAAAATCGATACTACGGTCACACCTCCGATCATCACTAAAGCGGTGGAGAAAAAACGCCAAAGCCGTGTTCCTCCTCCCCCAGACACGACCAAACAAGAAGAGTTAGAGGCCTTATTACTTACTGCCCCCACTGAACAGCGGGAAGCGGCTTTGCTCACCTTTATTCAAACTGCGCCTGCTGCACTGCGCCTGAAAGCGGCTGTAGAAATAAAAAACAAGGCTTCACTGGAAATTCTGGCCAAAAGCTTTTTAGATAAAGACAGGCGGGTTTACAAGCTGGCAAAGGAACGGCTGGCAGAGCTGGCTCAAGCCGAGCGAAAACAGGCTGAGCTGATGGCATTGGCTGCGCAGTATCAGGCTGCTCTTGAAGCTGAGGTTACAGAGCTTACGCGGGTGGTGGAAGCCGACCATGGTCTAGAAGCTTTAAAAAAACGCTATCCATTCACCGCAGAGGAGCAAGCTAGCTTAGAAAACTTGCGGATCCAAATTCAGCAAAAACTTTCCGCCGAAGCTCAGACACAACGTGAATGGGTACAAGTTCATGAGAAACTCAGCACTTTAAAAAAGCAGGCTTCGGATTTGGACAGCGAAGCAGTTCTAGCACAATTAGCAGAAATTCTTGCACAAGCCAGCAGCTTGCCGCCCTCCCCTGTCATTAAAAAAGTAAGTGCTCAAATAGATGCCTTGGCTACAGAAATCCAGCAGGATCTACGCGTGCGGATGGAGCACGAAGATAAAATTTCTGCGCGAGTCGCGCTCATCGAGAAGGTTCTGAGCTTAAACCCACACCACATTAGCCAACAAGATCTAGATGACTTTCAAGCGCAGTGGCGTGCCCTACCTACGCTAGAAGCAGGAGCCTTAGAGTTAGCGGAACGCTTTTCCGCCGCCCTAAAGAAAGCCAAAGAAGCCATGCTGGCTGCACAAGAATCCAACAAGGAAAAAGCAAAACTTGCCCAGGAGTTTTTTCAAACAATTAGTGCCCAACTTGAAACGGCTCTGACGCAAGGCCAGGCCCTGCAGGCCATTAAATTACATGACCAGGTTAAACACCGCCACGAAGATTTGCGTTTTTGCTCGACGGCTTTGAATCATCGTCTGACTAGGTTAATGGAGGAGGCCGGAAAACTCAAAGGCTGGAAATCTTTTACGAATGTTAACAAGCGTGATGAGTTAATTGAGCAGGCGGAAAAAATTGCGACAAATGCTTTGCCACCTTCCTTGCAGGAAACAGAAATCAAGTCTCTGCAGGAGCAATGGCAGATGCTGGATCAAAAGCTTGGTGGAGCTAATGAAAAGCTGTGGAAACGCTTTAAGTCCGCTATTGATAAAGCCTATGAACCCGTGCGCGAGTTCCGGAAAAACATGGCTAAGATTCGCGATCATAACGCCACTGCGAAAAAAGATCAGATCCGGCAATTAACAGAACTGCTGGCTCAGGTTGACTGGAATAATGTGGATTGGAAAGCCGTAGAGCAGTTACGGCGGGAAGCCTGGAACGCCTGGAAGCAGGCAGGGCCGACCAATCGCAAAGTGCAAGAGAGCTTGTCCCAGGAGCATGGGGCTATCATGAAGCAATTAGACGAGCAGTTAGCGACTGCGCGTATTAAAGAAGCGACCCGGAGAGCCAGCCTGACGGCTCAAGCAACGGCATTGTTGAACAAAGCGAGCCCTGAAGCCATAGCAGCCGTCCGTCTCTTGCAGGAGCGCTGGACTAAGGAGCGGATAGGGGTATTTTTAGGTCGTAAACAGGAAGATGAGACCTGGCAAGCTTTCCGTGCTGCTTGCAATGCTGTGTTTGCCTTACGAGACCAAAAACGCAATGAAGTCCTAGAAGAGCTGGAAACAAATTTCAAAAACAAGGAGGCACTCATCGTTAAATTACAAAGCTTAGAGACATTGCAGGATCCACAAGCCCTTGAATCACAGCTAAAGCAGCTGGGTGTGGAGTGGGATGCCATCGGCCGTGTACCGCAGCAAAAATCCTCTTCTCAGCTCAATCAATGGCATAACATTCAAAATGCTGTCAAGACTCATTTGCAAAAGCTTAAAAAAAGCAAGCAATTGTTTGAATTACAAAGTGCTCATGCACAGGATATTGCCAGACGGTCCAATATCACCCAGGAACAACAAGAAGCCAAGCAGGCGGCCTTGCTTGACCTTGAAATTGCCGCACAGGTAGACAGCCCCACGCCCATGAAAGATGCTCGATTAAAACGCCAGGTTTCCCTTCTGGCCAAATCATTTCACGGAGAGCGAACCAACAGCGATAGTTTGATTGAAAAAATTCTTGCCTGGCATAGCCTGCCAGGCGGGGATGCAGCGATGGACGCTCGACTTGCAAAAATAGTAGAAAAGCTTCAATAGGCTTTAGCCCAGATTTCCCAAGCGAGTATGTTTGAGCACCAAAGGGGAAATTTTGGTTAAAATTTTATACATTTTGAGTATGAGTACACACCGCAAGTGGTGTATTCTCTACAGTAGAAGCCTCAAAGATTTCATTCTTCTCAAGGATAACAAGTTATGGCCGCAATCAAGTTTGACACCATCTGGACGAATTACCCGAATTCTGATCCCTGTGTGGATGCGAAGACTGGGAAACCGCCGACTGGCTACTCCAATCAGTGCGCTATACGAGTCGGCAGTGCGCTTGCGAAGTCCGGAGTCTCATTTGAGACATTCAAGGGTAATCTATGCCCGAATAGCAAGAAGAGCGATGGACTAGTTGCGGGCGCACAGGATTTGGCCAATTGGCTCGGCCCTAACCGTTTCGAGGGCTGCCCGAAGGGCGAGAAATACACTGGAGAGACTGTTTTCGATAACATTTCTGGAAAGACTGGCATCATATTCTTGGCGAACTACTGGCAGCGGCCAGGGGAGACTGGGGACACGCGCACAGGGGATCACATCGATCTTTGGAACGGATCAAGAATGACCTCGTTCTCCAGTTGGTTCCGGATTCACCTTGGAATCTCGTGGGATGGTTATTGGTCTGATTTTAAGCGTGCATCGAAGGTGATTTTCTGGCCCATACCATGAAGCGAATCATCGTTCACGCTCTATCTGGTATGGTTGGCATCGCCATCTGTGTTGGCATCGCCACGCTGTCTCAGATCCTTCACTTGGCTCCTAAAATTCCCGCACCAGGTGGTGAAGATGACTTCGCGTTTAGAGCAGCCCTATTCTTCTTTGGAATGTGCCCCGCTTTCGCGGTTCTCGGTATCTACATCAGTGCACTCTCCGAATCCAGTATTAGGGTTGTGATTCATAGCTGGACGGGTGCCGTCTGCGCTTCCTTCCTGGTATTGCTTTCGGCACGCATCTTACACACCAAACTTGAGAACCTCACGGTTGAGGGGGAGGGAAATCGAGCAACCATTCTGCTATTCACACTTTGGTTTATTGCTGCAACCGCAGGAGCGTTGTTTACCCAGATACGCCGAAAGCAAAGGAGAGATGCCTAATAGGCCGTATATGCAAATTTTTGGGGCAATGCCAATTTTGAAAGTTTTAAGCTTACAAATTTTTGTATTAAATCTCAATACTGTTCGTCGCAACATAATCATGCGCAAGCCCCTCCCGAGGTTTTATAAGGAGTAGAGGTTTGAGCCGCGCAACGGGTTCAATCAGATTCGCTTGCAGCAGAGCCTGCAGCACACTGTCCAAAGATTTATAAGCCTCGGGAGCTTCCTCATAAATTAAGGCTTTGTCCTGGCAAATGACGTGACTCCCCAATTTTGTGCAGCAAATCGCTAGGTCTGTGAGGCCATAGACTAGACCAAAAGGGAATGGGTGAGAACACTCATAGCTTGTGGCGCCAAGAGTGGTCCAAACATACAAGCTTGAGTCAGGGGAAAATACAGCAGGATTAAGAAGAGAGAAGATTGGCTCAACAACAGACCTCGCCAAGGCCTGAAGGGTCAAATTCCTCAAGAGGTACTCTCAACTGCCAGCCAGCTTTGCAACTTGAAGTTGAAAGCAGCCTAGGGAATGCAAAGTTAGAGAAACGAACTCCTCAAATCAAATTCCTCGCCTCCCCTGGCGCTTCAGCAGGGATCATGTAGACCTTCCTTATTCATCGTAAGGAGAGGGTGCATCGATAAGGTCTAAAACAGCCTTTTTATAAGGGAGAAACTATCTGTTTTTACAGACAGGCTAAAAGCCTCTGCCTTGCTGCTAAGTTAGCAGACAGGGGAATTATTTGTCTTTAATTGCAGACAGTTTAGTATGCTTTTGATTTTCTAAGTTATTGATTTTATTTGATAAATTTTTTCGGCATAAAATTTGCTTTTGTATGGCATCTCTTAAAGGTGCGAACATGAGCTTTTTTTCTTTGAACCCTTCTATTTCATCTTTAAATAATGATTTAAAGATGGGTTTGCCTGAAACTGATGTCGCTATCATAGGAGGCGGCATTTCAGGCTATGCCATGGCACTTGGTCTTCAGCAAAATGGCATCCAAACAAAGATTTATGAACGTAATAAAGAGGATTCCTCAAACGTGGGATTTGGATTTCTCTTACTTAAAAATGGTATTGCAGCCATAGAGACGCTCGGATTAAAAGCGAAACTTCTAAAAAAATCCAATTCAATTAATTCCTTTAAAGCCATTAATCCTAATGGAGAGATAATTCACACTCAATCTCTTGAAAATTGTTTAGCGATTAGCAGAAAGAATATGTTAGAAATTTTTGAAGAGGAATTTGGAAAAGAAAATATATGCTACAACAATAGTTTTTCAAATATTATTTTTGATAAAGAGAAATGTATAAAATCAATTCAATTTGAAAATGGATTACAACTTAGTGCAAATATTTTTATTGCCTCTGATGGAATAAAATCTCGTATTCGAGAACAGTTATTTCCAGACAGTAAGTTATCATCTGTCGGGGAGCGTGAAATTGTAGGTATTGTTCATCTTCCGGAATTGACTTCAGAGAAAAATGAATTCATTAAAATTATTGATGTTGCCCAAGGCTGTGCTATGGGAATGATTCCTATCTTAGATGACTACTATATTTGGTTTCTTCAGTTTAATCATAATCTTCATCCTTTATCAAACGTTAACTCTCAGATATTAAAGAATTTTATGAAGGATCGAGTGAAAAATTATCCTGAAGAATTTCGTCTAGCCATTGATAAAACAGAATTTAATAAAGTATTTTTCTGGATATCACAACGTATGGATCTTCTCCCTACTTTTCACTACGATAAAATCGTCTTAGCTGGAGATGCTGCTCATCCTTTACTGGCCTTCACTAGTCAGGGAGTTAATTCAGCCATTGAAGATGCAATTTGCTTATCTGCGTTATTAGCAAAAAATAAAATTAAAAAAAATCCTGAAAATATTTTTAAAAAATATTATAACTATCGAAAGAAAGTTATTCAAAAATATATTAATGAAGGGGATAAGCTAGTCCAAGATTTTATGAGGATGAATTCAACAGAAAATTATAGAATTCCTTTAGCAATCCACTAATATATGAATTTCTTTTCAAACGATCAGGTAAATATTGAGATACTTCGAAAAAGAGCTTTCAATTATCGCTGGGCAACACATGAGCCTGACGTTATCCCTCTCACAGCAGCAGATCCGGATTTTTCTGCGGCACCACCCATTATCCAAGCTATTTCTGATTATTGCGCTACAGGATATTTTCCTTATGGGCCGCCAAAAGGAGATATAGGCTTTCGAAATTCGATTGCTAAGTGGTTTGCAAGAAAAAAAAACGCTCAAATTTTTTCTGAGCTAATCCTACCAGTCAATAGTGCTGCTTACGGATTATTTATCTGTGCAAAGACTCTCTTAAAAGAAGGTGATAACGCTATTATCCCTGATCCAGTGGATTTTCTTTTTAGAAAATCTATTGAACATGCAAAAGCCAATGTTAAAACCTGTCTTTTAGATAAAAAAACAGCTCAGTTTGATATAGATGAATTAAGAAAAAAAATTGATTCAAAAACCCGAGCTATTTTTCTCTGTAATCCCAATAATCCTTTAGGTCGGGTTATTCAAGAAGAACATCTTAAAGCTATCATTAATATTGCTCAAGAATATAATTTATGGATAGTTTCCGATGAAATTTGGTCCGATATTTTCTTTGAAAAACCTTGTGTAAGTATTCGATCTTCAACCCTTCCACACTATGAACGCATATTGATTGTTTCAGGTTTATCCAAGAACTTTGCATTAGCAGGGCATCGTATTGGCTATATTATTACTCCTGATGAACAAACTTTTAATCAGATCTATCAAGCATCTGAACATGCTACGACAGCTTTTGGGATATCTGTGCTTGCTCAAGTTATTGGTACCACAGCACTCACTCAATGTGATGATTGGCTAAAAGCATTTCAAATTCATCTTTCGAAAATGCGAAAACTAACTTTTAAATTTATTGAAGAAATCCCTTTTTTTCAGAATAACTTTCCAGACGCTACTTATTTAGCCTTCCCTGAATTAAAAAATACGAAACTTACCTCTGAAGAGATAGTTGCAAACATATTAAAAACTGCACGTGTAGCTCTAATTCCCGGGGGGGTAAATTGGTTTGAGTCTCAATCTGAAAGGCATATAAGAATTTGTTATTCGACCTCAGAGGCTATTCTTAGTGAAGCATTTGATCGAATAAAATCCTACATAAATGATCTTTTTTAGAATCATCATGCGCAAGCCCCTCCCGAGGTTTTATAAGTGAGTAGAGGTTTGAGCCGCGCAACGGGTTCAATCAAATTGGCTTGCAGCAGCGCCTGCAGCACACTGTCCAAAGATTTATAAGCCTCAGGAGCCTCCTCATAAATTAAGGCTTTGTCCTGGCAAATGACGTGGCTTCCCAATTTTGTGCGGCTGAGCTCTTGCGGACTGTATCGCTGGCTTAAGCGGGCTTTGCATTCGCTTCGCATCCAGCGTCTGCCCGCCCCATGAGCTAAGGAATACAGGCTTTGCTCAGAAGATTTTGGCTTGACCAGCAAGCTGTAATCTCCCCGGGAGCCCGGAATGACGGCCCATGGGCTGTCGGCCGGGGTGGCCCCTTTACGATGCAACCATCCATTTTGACCCTGATGAATACAGGGGCTGAGAAGATTATGGTTTAAGTCTATGCAGCATTGGCCTTCACTACGCCAACGCCTGAGCATACGCTGTGCAATCAGCGAACGGTTAAGCATTGCATATCGTAAAGCTAATGCATGTAAATCCAAATAATGTTTGGCCTCAGCAGTATGTTCTACCAGTCCTTTATGCCCGTATTGCTCTATATGCTGACGTAGGATCTGCCCACCCAGCCCGCGTGAGCCACTATGTATCAGCAAAAGGGCATGCGCCTTGCTTAAACCCACGCTGTTGCAGGCAGCAGCATCATAGACGGTATCGATTTGTTGCAACTCAGCAAAATGGTTTCCTCCACCAATCGTTCCCAGACTGGATTCAAAGCCAGTGAAAGGTAGACCTGCCTGTTCAATCGTATTTTGATAGGGCTCATCCAGCGGCCCATCGATATTACCCAAGCGTTTGCTTAATTTTTCTAAACTGCATTTGCGTAGGGCAATATCAGTTTTCCAAAGTGCCATACCACAGCCGATATCCCCGCCTACTAGGGCGGGATAAAAACGTTCGGTAGAGAAAAAGGCTGCCCCAACGGGGTAACCTCTCCCAGGATGCAAATCCGGTAAACCCGCAACGCATTGCATTCCGGGTAATTCAGAGGTGGTGAGAAGTTGTTGGATCGCCTCACCTTCGATCCAGGTGTTTTCTGCAGCGATTAAGCTAGCACGTGTCGATAAATGGCGGACAACATTGCCCATAGGAATTCCTTAGTTTTCAATAATGAAAGAAAAGGCAGACCAGGCAATGTTGAGAGTAGAAATATCTGATTAAAGTATCAGGAACTTATTCCACAACTTAGGTAAGAAAGCTGTTCTTCTCTAACAGCAAAGCTGTAAAAACTCAGAGGGTTGGCTGGTCTGCAAAGGATAAGTTTGAGCAGCTTGTCAAGGCTTTTCCCCTCTGCAAGTTGATAAAAAATAAGGAATCATTCTAAGGCTGAGACCTAGACGCTGGCTAGTAAAGTGTATATTTTTTCTGACAATTCATCAGCTTTGTAAATCCTTACGCACACCGTTGTTGCTTAGGCTTTCCCTGCCAGAACACTGTTCGGACTAGAACCAACAAAATGCTCACAAAGGTGGTGGGTGAAAAGCATCCAGGAGCAGATATGTAGACGCAAAGCAGGGGCTCATGAGGAACCCAGATTTAAAGGCTTTCACAGGGCCTTCGTTTTTATGAAAATGTTCCTACATCAACAACTTTCAGACGTACTTTACGCTCTGTTTTTCCATTTTGTACGGTCAGCTCGGCAATGTTATCAATACCGACCTTGTCCAGTTCCGCAACAAAACTAGAGACTGTTTCTACCCGTCGCCCATTGACCGCCACGATGACATCTCCCAGCCTACCTGTGTTTGGATTCAGGGGAACAAGCCCCGCTTGTGCCGCCGGTGTTCTTCTGCCTACTTGTCCAATGACGACTCCTGAAATACCTGCCCGTGCCACTAAGTCTGGCCGAACAGGATTAATCCCAATCCCGGGCAAAGGAGCGCGGCCTCGCGCAATAAGGCTCGGAACAACGCGGTTCACCAAATCAGCAGGAATAGCAAAGCCAATACCTGCTGAACTACCTGAGCTTGAACGAATAGCGGTATTAACACCTACTAGCCTACCTGCTGAATCCAATAAGGGGCCACCGGAATTGCCCGGATTGATGGCTGCATCCGTTTGAATCACTCCAGCGACCTCGCGATAGTCGGTCGTGGGGAGTTCACGGTCCAAGGCGCTTACTAAACCCTGGGTTAAGGTGCGTGATAATCCAAAAGGGTTGCCAATAGCGTAAACAGTTTGACCGATTTTTAAATCGCGACTCGTCCCTAAAGGAATAGGCTTCAGGTTTGGAGGTAGACTAGTAAGTTTTACTACAGCGAGATCATATTCCGGTGCACGTCCTACTACTGTCGCTACAATCGGTTGACCTGCATCTAGCTGTACAAATACGCGACGAGCCCCTTCCACTACATGATGGTTGGTCACGACGTGCCCAGCTAGATCCCATACAAAACCGGTGCCGGCCCCTTGCCCTATTTCCGCCGCAAACCAGCTAGTTTGCTGAACGATTTCCGTGGTGAGGTAAGCTACCGAAGGCGCCGCGGTCTCGAATAAATTGACAATACTTTGCTCATGGGTTTGGAGTGGGCCCCGCGGGGTAATACTGCGAGGCTCAATTTTGGTATCCCGGCTAGACAGTAAAGGGGCAGTGAAACCTAAGCCTATAGCTAAAGCAATAGAAATGAGACTGAGGCAGACTTTTTTTAATAAAGTTTGTCCGGACATTAAGCGGAACTTTCAAAAATTTAAATTTTCCTTAAACCGCCAGATCTCCCCCTAAAGCTGCTTATTTAAGAACTTGCAGTGCTTTAATACGCTCTTCAATAGGAGGATGGCTAGCAAACAAGGCCCCTACTTTTCCATTGATTCCCAAGGCTTGCAGCGATTTTGGCAGTTCTGCAGATGTTAATCGACCTAGTCGCCCCAAGGCATTAATCATTGGCTGTTTGCGCCCCATTAATTGCGCGGCACCCGCATCGGCACGATATTCCCGGTGGCGGCTAAACCAGGCCACAATAATCGCGGCTAGAACCCCTAACAATAAATCCATCACGAAAACAGCGGCGTAATATCCTATCCCAGGAGCATCGTTATTATTGCGCAGCAGAACCTTGTCAACGAAATAGCCCACGATGCGACTGATAAAGATTACAAAAGTATTCATGACTCCCTGTATGAGCGTCATCGTCACCATATCTCCATTCGCTACATGGGCGACCTCATGCCCAATGACAGCTTCCACCTCTTCCTTAGTCATATTGTTTAATAAGCCCGTAGACACAGCAACTAAGGCAGAGTTTTTAAAGGCCCCGGTAGCGAAAGCATTAGGTTCGCCTTCAAAAATAGCAACTTCCGGCATGCCGATTTTGGCCGCCTCTGCAAATCTGCGTACCGTTTCCACTATCCAAGCTTCGGTCTGATTGCTGGGCTGAGAGATGATTTTGGCCCCCGTAGACCACTTCGCAATAGTTTTGCTCAACAGCAGGGAAATAAAAGCTCCGCCAAAGCCCATGACAAGAGCAAAACCCAGTAAAGCGGTCAAATTCAGGCCTTGGGCGTTCAAGTAGCGGTTGATCCCAAGCAAGTTAGCAACTACCCCGAGCACCAGAACAACCGCAAGATTGGTGAGGACAAAAAGAAAGATACGCTTCATGGAAAAATCCTTATAAAAACCTGCATTGAATATAAGGCTAGACACAAGAATTTCAAGCAAGGGTTTTACTGAGGTGCCACGTCGTTCCGGTAAAGTGCCAGGATCTTCTGCTGCTCATTGAGAGTCTTTGCACTCAGGTTTCCCTCGCTTTTTACCCCATTACAAGCGACTTTCCTCTACCGCATGGCAAGCCACTAACGTCCTGCCTTTATAAAGCCGGGCCATCGGTATCTCTCTCTTGCAGCGTTCAGAGGCATGGGGGCAGCGAGGATGAAAACTGCAGCCACTGGGAGGATTGAGAGGGTTAGGCACTTCCCCCGCGACTGGGGTACGGGCACGTCCCGTCATCTCAAGATCTGGTATGGCGTCCAATAACATCCGGGTATAGGGGTGACGAGGGTGAGCGAAGAGTTCCTTTTTAGGAGCTAACTCCACAAGTTTGCCTAAATACATGACTCCTACCCGGTCTGCAACATGATGAACCACCTGCAGATTATGGCTGATGAATAAATACGTTAAACCAAACTGCCGCTGCAACTCTTTCATGAGGTTGAGCACCTGGGCTTGTACAGAGACATCCAAGGCACTGGTGGGTTCGTCACATACTAAAAACTCGGCTTGGGTAGCCAGCGCGCGGGCAATGGAGAGACGTTGACGCTGGCCTCCCGAAAACTGGTGCGGATATTTGCTACCGTCGGCAGGGTTTAACCCCACTTGCCGCAGTAGCTCAGCCACACGGTCGGCAATTTTGTTTTCCGGAAGAAGTTTATGCTCGCGAATAGGTTCTGCAATAATATCTAATACCCGCCAGCGCGGATTCAGGCTGGCGTAGGGATCCTGAAAAATCATCTGCATTTTTTGGCGCAAAAGACGGCCCGCAGGCGTTTTTAATACTTGGATGTTTTGACCTTCAAAATAAATACTACCTTGGCTACTGTCATATAAACCCACTAAAAGACGTGCTACGGTGGATTTGCCGCAACCCGATTCTCCTACTAGCGCTAGTGTCTCACCCCGATGAATCTCAAAGCTGATCCCGTCCACTGCACGCAGTAAAGACTTGCCTTTGCGCTCAATAATGCGATTAAGCCAGGGTGGCGAAACATCAAATACCTTAGCAATATTGTCAACCTTCAATACCACATCGTTGGCACAGGCTTGTGAGCCGGGAGTTGTAGTTTCTGTTAGGACGGCGCTCATAAATAAGTAAAGTGAAGAAGTTAAGGGGTCAGTAAAAATAGGTATTACAGTCTAAGAAGACAGTCCCTGCATCGTTTGCTTAAGAAAAGGGAACTTCTAATAACCGTAGCGAGTGGCCCGCAGCGGATTTGAGGAGCGGATGCGTACGAAGGGTACGCTGAGCACCGCAAGAGCCGATCCGGGTTGCGCAGTAGGTTATTAGAAGTTCCCAAAACAGTACTTCCTTTTTAGACAAGCCTGTTGGAGCATTTTGCTGTCAAAAAGCGCATAAAGATTAGAGTAGTATGGCCGCTTGACCGGGAAAACTAGGTATGCAACCAGCAAGCCGCTTGGGTAGCACCGGCCGGCAATAAATCAGGCCGCTCTTTTTTGCAGCGCTCCATCACTTTCGGACATCGTGGGTTAAAGGCACAACCTGAGGGAATCGCATTTAAACGAGGCATTGCACCATCAATCTGGGCAAGTCGATCCACATCAGCACCCATCTTTGGAATGCTGCCCATTAAACCTCGCGTGTAGGGATGCTGAGGGGAATGGATGACCTGGCTGACGGGCCCAATTTCTGCCACTCTTCCAGCATACATAACAGCTACTCTGTCAGCGGTTTCCGCGATGACTCCCATATCATGAGTCACCAGCATAACCGCAGTACCCTGTTCACGGCAGAGTGTTTTGATTAATTGAATAATTTGCGCCTGAATACTGACATCCAGTGCCGTCGTCGGTTCATCAGCAATTAATAATTTGGGGTTAGCAGCCAAGGCCAAGGCAATGACTACCCTTTGCCGCATACCGCCTGAAAACTGGTGAGGGTATTGATCTACTCGTTTATCTGGTGCAGGAATGCCCGTTTGAGCAAGCAGCTCTATTGCACGTTTGCGCGCAGCTTCTGCACTTAAATCCAGGTGGGTTTGAATAGTTTCAGTCAGCTGCCGCCCAACGGTATACAGAGGATTTAGTGAGGTTAAAGGGTCCTGGAAAATTGCGCCAATTTCTCGGCCGCGAATAGCACGCATTTGATCATAAGACAAATTATCGATACGTCTGCCATTGAGCAGAATTTGTCCCTGTGCAATCCGTCCAGGGGGTTCCAGCAAACCAATAATTGCGGTGCCTGTAATGGACTTTCCCGCCCCCGACTCTCCCACGACTCCCAGTACTTCACCCGGGGCTATTGTAAAACTCACATCATCAATAGCGGTCAAAAGCCCATGTCGCGTCGGGAACTCTACCTTAAGATTTTTAACTTCTAGCAGCGATACAGTCATAAAGATTCTTTATCTGGTGAGAGGTTATTTTTTATAAACCAATAAATAAGTTGGGGAGTTCAAGACTGAGGGAAGCTGTCTGGTTTGCGCTTGCAACCCGCCAGAGCTTCACGCTCGACAATTTCCGGTTCCCACGCAGCTCGCAGATAGGAAGGACGTCGTGCCCCAAAAACAATACGCTCGCATTCTCCTACCGTAATTTCCACCGTTTTTTCTGTACCTAGACGCCCATATTTTTCAGGAGGAGCCAACAAAGTGATTTGTCTTTTCCCCGGTTCAACCCAGACTGGATTACCGCTATAAGACCTACCGTCAACTTTACTGACTTGCACGGGATACAAGCTTGAATCTATTAACCCAAAAGGCCGCCCATCTAACTGTGAAAAAGTAGTAGTACAGGCATTTAATCCCAAAAAAACAAGGCTTAGTAAGATAGTTTTTGCAAGCACAGCAAGTTTCAGCTTCATTGCGCACTCCGTTGATAGGCTTTCCTTATCATTGCCTGTTTATGGGCTTTACTGCAGCTTTGGATTTAATGCATCGCGCAGCCAATCTCCCAACAAGTTAACAGAAAGTACTAAGGCCACTAATGCCAATCCGGGGAAAATGGTGATCCACCACTCTCCGGAAAAAAGAAAATCATTGCCAATTCGAATTAAAGTGCCCAGAGAAGGAGAGGTTGAAGGAACGCCCACTCCCAAGAAAGAAAGAGTCGCTTCTGTGATAATTGCCGTAGCAATATTGACCGTTGCCAGTACCAAGACTGGACCCAACACATTAGGCAACACATGTTTAGACATGATTCGCAAGGAACTCACACCGATCACCCGGGCTGCTTGAACATATTCCTTATTTTTTTCTACCATGGTAGAACCGCGTACAGTCCTTGCATATTGCACCCAGTTCGATAATGCAATAGCGACGATAAGCACAAAAAGCGCCAGTTGACTATGCGCATCTTTTGGCATGGCAGCACGCGCAACACCATCAATAAGCAAAGCGATCAGAATAGCGGGAAAAGATAATTGCACATCGGCAATGCGCATAATGAGTGCATCAACCTTTCCTCCCGCATAACCGGCCACTAAACCCAAGCTTACCCCCAGTAGAAGAGAGAGTGCAACAGAAGCTAAGCCTACAAGCAAAGAGATACGGGACCCATACATGAGGGTGGAAAGGATATCGCGGCCCTGGTCATCAGTCCCAAATAGAAATTGGGACTTCCCCCCTTCTACCCAAGCCGGAGGCAGTCGTGCATCGCTTAACTCAACAGTAGATAAATCAAATACATCATGGGGAGCAATTAAAGGCGCCAATACCGCTGCCCCCACCATGATGCTAGCAATCAGGGCCGCGACAATAGCCACTGGCGAGCGTTTGAAACTATGGAATATATCACTGTGCAAAAAGCGCTCTAACCAAGTTGACCTTTGCGTTACCGTACTTGTGATCATGTTCTTTTTATACCTTCATCGTTATTCAATAGGCTGATTTATGAGGTAAGTGAAAAATCATCTAATGGCATAGATTGCTCTGCCAGGCAAGCCAGTAAGCTTGCGCCCAAAGGAATGACCTCATCGTTAAAATCATATTTTGCGTTGTGTAACAGTTTTCCTTGTGCTGCCCCACCCTGGCCTAAACGTAAATAAGCACCAGGTTTAACCTGCAACATAAAGGAAAAATCTTCCGCTCCCATCGAAGGCGGGAAATTTCGCTGTACATTCGCTTCACCCACTAAGCCCGCAGCAATATCTGCCGCAAATTTTGCCTGATAGGGATGGTTAATGGTTGCAGGATAAATGCGGGTATATTTAACCTGTGCAGTAGCACCAAAGCCTTGCGCGATGGATTGTGCCAAAAGCCGCAAACGGGTCTCTACCATCTCTTGTACGTTAGTTTTAAAGGTACGAATTGTCCCTACTAACGTGGCTTGATCAGGAATAACACTCATGGCATCCAAGCGCCCTGCCTCCACGGCGCAAAGACTAACCACCGCAGCATCCAGCGGGCTGACATTACGCGATACGATGCTCTGCGCGGCAGTAATAATATGGGCTGCCACCAATACCGGATCAATAGCCTGATAGGGGTGTGCTCCATGTCCCCCACGGCCAGTGACGATGATTTCAACCTTATCTGCTGCAGCCATGGTAGGTCCGGGTGAAACCCCTATTTGGCCAGGTTCCAGAGAAGGCCAATTGTGTAGTGCGTACACGGCATCGACATTCCAGCGGGTGAATAACCCATCTGCGATCATCTCACGGGCACCGCCATATCCTTCTTCGCCCGGCTGAAAAATTAACACCGCTGTGCCATCAAAATTGCGCGTTTGCGCCAGATAACGCGCAGCGCCTAACAACATTGCCGTATGGCCATCATGGCCACAGGCATGCATACGGCCTGGGTTCACTGAACGATGAGCAAAGGTATTACACTCCATCATCGGTAAGGCATCCATATCTGCCCGCAACCCTATCATACGGCCGCTCTTGTTAGCCTTGCCCTCAACAATAGCTACGACTCCTGTGCGACCAATACCGGTGTGTACCTCAACTCCCATTAAACCAAGTGCTTGTGTAATCACCCGCGCTGTGCGGTGTTCTTCAAAACCCAGCTCTGGATGGGCATGCAGATCCTGTCGAACTGCAGCTAATTCTTCTTTCCATCCGCCGATAAACCTTGTCACCGCCATCAAGGGATCAGACTGTCCATCATGATGCAAAACAGAGGGTGCGAGGGAATACATAATTTAATGGGCTCCTGCCGCACGCTCAACACGCAACCGAGGGTCTACCAAAAAATACAGCAAATCCACAATTAGATTAATGATTACAAACACCAGCGCGATCAAGCACAAATAAGCAGCCATAACCGGAATATCGGCAAACTGAACCGCTTGAATAAATAACAATCCCATCCCAGGCCACTGAAATACCGTTTCAGTAATGATGGCGAACGCAATAATAGCTCCTAGTTGCAGTCCAATGATGGTCATCACCGGAACAAGGGTATTTTTCAAGGCATGGCCAAAATAAACCGTGCGATTTTGCAAACCGCGCGCGCGGGCAAATTTGATGTAATCCGTACGAAGCACTTCCAGCATTTCAGATCGTACCAATCGCATAATCAACGTCATCTGAAAGAGCGACAAGGTCACGGCCGGCAAAATTAAATGTTTCCAGCCATCAACAGTATGTAAGGCCGTGTTCCAACCTCCCAGGGAGAGGGTCTCACCTCGTCCATAGGAAGGCAATACGCCCAAAAGAACAGCAAATACCAAAATAAGCAGAATCCCAATCAAGAAAGTAGGCAGGGCAACTCCCAGCAAAGAAAATATCTGGAAAAACTGCGAGAGAAATCCTCGCCTTCGCAAAGCGGTATAGACGCCCAGAGGGATTCCGGCCACCAGCGCAATAATCACCGCTGCAAAGGATAACTCCAGGGTAGCAGGAAGCCGCTCTTTAATGAGAGTGGAGACCTTTCTGCCCTGACGTAAAGATAATCCAAACTCTCCCTGTGCTGCATTGCCTACAAAACGCCCAAACTGCACGACAAAAGGTTGATCCAAGCCTAGATCACTGCGTAATCGAGCCCTTTCTTCGGGAGTAGCTTCTTGACCCAGCATGAAGGTGACGGGATCGCCTACATACTGAAAAAGCAAAAAAGAGATGAAGGCGACCGATAACATCACCATCACAGCTTGAATTAAGCGTCTAATAATAAATGCAAGCATATTTTTCTTAGATTTTTTTAATGGATAGGAGTGTAAGCGAAATAGACTTTTTTTAGCCAAAACCTTTATCGTTTTAAATCGTAACTAGATATTGCGGCAAAAAATCGCTTTGTTCTCTTTTTCGGTAATAACCCAAAGGATTAGCCATGACCCTGCATTTGCCTACCTGATAGTTACTTGCACAATGTAAATGCCCATGCAGCCAAACATCTGCTTGCTCAACTAAATGTTCCAAGGCATTACAAAACCCGACGGTACCCGGGTTTACCCCATACCGCGGATCATGGCTTTTTAGGCTAGGGGCAAAATGCGTAATCACGAGCGTCTTCCCTTCAAAAGGGGTAGACAGCGCCTCACTCAGCCACTGTTGGCAGACCAGTGCTTGTTCTCGTACTGCCTGTGCATCAAAAGGCAGACCATAACGAGTAGTCCCTGTTTTATTTAAATAAAAATTAGCAGCGCGAAAGGATTTTTCCCGCATCCGTAAATTATGTGTCATCGCCCCCGGCATATGGTCAGGCCTATCACTTAACGCATCAAAATCTGTCCATAGGGTTGTGCCTAACACCCTTATTCCTTGAAATATGACGCATTCTCTTTCGAGCCAAATAATGCCTAATGACTCAACCAGAGCCCTCAATTTTTTAGAGGCTTCATCAAAATCCTGACCATCAAATTCATGATTGCCTGGCACATACACGACTGGAACAGGCCAGTTTCCTAGTTTGGGAGAAAAACGTGAAAGATAAAAATCATCTCTTCCATGAGGAGCTAAAGGGGTGTTCGCAGCAGCCCCAATATCTCCGGCCAGGACCAGTAATTGGGCATCCGCAGCCACTTGAGGCTGAAAAGTCGGATCCACTTCAAAATGCAAATCACTGAGTAATTGGATTTTCATACACTTCTGATTGATCAAATATGCCTGCTCTAGAAAAAGATTATCACGAGGGTGCTATGCCTACATTCAGCGGCAGAATAACTTTTTTATGGGCGCATAATTTGAAACTGCTACTAGCAAAAGGTTCTAGATTATTTTCTAGATCTTTCAATACTTATTAATCTTTTAAACTTTTTCAGTTTTATTAACATTCCCGTAAAGAGACTTTTACTAAAGGCTGCAAGATTCCCCCTAAAATAAACTTTCTTTGCTTATCCAAACGATCTTTTCCCCAAAACTATGCCTCCCCATCATTCCATAAATTTTAAAAATCTAAGCAGTACAGAACGCAGCTGCCTGATAGACGAAATCATTTTCTCTCGAAAATCCGTCCGTGCTTTTTTACCCACCGAGGTACCGCGTCACGATATTGAAGCTATTTTGCAAATTGCTGCGCGCGCACCCTCCGGTACCAACACGCAACCCTGGAAGGTCCGTGTACTAACAGGTGCAGCGAAGGTGCGACTTGTAGAGGCAGTTCTCAAGGTTTGGAACAACCCGCAGGAAATGGCACTGCATAAAGAAGAATACGCTTATTACCCCCATCAATGGGTGAGCCCTTATATTGAGAGACGACGAAAGGTAGGTTGGGATCTATATGGCTTACTGGGTTTGCACAAAGAAAATAAAGAAGGGATGCACGCTCAACATGGACGTAACTTTTCTTTTTTTGATGCCCCAGTAGGACTGATTTTTTCTATCGACCGGGTCATGCAACAGGGCAGTTGGCTAGATTACGGCATGTTTTTGCAAAACATTATGCTTGCTGCCCGCGCACGAGGCTTGGATACGTGCCCGCAGGCTGCATGGACGCCTTTTCATCGCATCATCGCCCATCAACTGTCCTTTAGTGAAGAAGAAATGTTGGTATGCGGGATGGCCTTAGGCTATGCCGACCCCAGTAAAATTGAAAACTCCCTGGTCACAGAACGTGTCCCTGTCAGCGAGTTTACCCAATTTATTGAAGATTAAGTTTCGAGCAAATCTTTAGAGCTGAAGCTTCTCGCCCTCAGCAGCCATGGGGGTTTTCACAGATGGTGGATAAACAGTCCACATAGTAAAATTTATTTTGAACCAGGTAATACCTATAATTTTTTTTGGGAGCTTTATCGTATGCGCGTATTTTCCAAATTCCTTTTAGCTGCAATACTGTCTTTTTCAATCGGTGTTACCGCAGCCGATACTTACCCCAGCAAACCTGTCACTTTGGTAGTGCCGTTTTCAGCAGGAGGGCCTACTGACAATGTGGCACGCGCCCTGGCTGAGGGGATGCGCAAATCCCTGGGTCAGCAAATAGTAGTGGAAAATTCTGCGGGGGCTGGAGGGACACTTGGAACAGCGAAGGTAGCAAAAGCCCCTAATGATGGCTATAGCCTGTTGCTGATGCATATCGGTTTTGCAACTGCGCCTTCACTCTACCGCAAACTTTCTTATGATCCTGCTACCGATTTCGAGCCCATAGGACTCGTTGCTGAAGTGCCGATGACACTGATCGCACGTTCTGATTTCCCAGCCAAAAATCTTTCCGAATTTATAACTTATGTAAAAGCTAACAGTGCCAAAATGAACTTCGCCAATGCAGGCTTAGGTTCAGCATCTCATCTATGCGGCCTAATCTTTCAAAACGCGATTAAAACCGAAATACAAACTGTTCCGTTCAAAGGTACAGCTGATGCCATGACCGCATTAATTGGTAAACAAGTAGATTTTTTATGTGACCAAACGACTAACACCACTGAACAGATTAAAGCAGGACGGGTCAAAGCCTATGCTGTCACCAGCCCCAAACGTCTCAGTAATTTTGCGGATCTTCCCACCTTGGCTGAAAGTGGTTTTCCTGGATTTCAAGTCGCTGTGTGGCATGGACTCTGGGCTCCTAAAGGTACGCCTAAAGCTGTAATTGACAAACTAGTGTCTTCCCTAAACGAAGGACTCAAAGACACTGCTTTTCGGGATCGCATGAATAAACTGGGAGCAGAAATCTATCCAGCTGAACGCGCCACTCCCAAAGCCTTGGGAGAGTTTTCTAAAGCTGAAATAGCGCGCTGGGGACCTATTATCAAAGCAGCAGGTCAGTATGCAGACTGAGTTTGCCCTCACTGCATAAAAGAGGCGGGGTAAAACTCGCCTTTAAACTCGCCTTTAGAATACTCTGTGCATCGGCATTTTTTAACAAAAGCCCTATTTTTATGAGCCTGCGCATCATCGCTACCGGTGGTACTTTTGATAAACACTATGATCCTATTGAAGGCACCTTAAGGTTTGGCCAAACCCATCTACACAGCATATTAGAGCGCTGCCGAGTCACTCTACCTGTTGCTGTAACAGAATTACCTCTTCTGGATTCATTAGATATGCAGGAAACTGACAGGGAGCGGATTTTAGCAGCCTGTTCAGTCGCTGCAGAGCCTCATATTGTGGTGGTTCACGGTACCGATACCATGCCAGAGACCGCACAGAAATTGGGAAGCACGCTCGCTTCCTCAACCAAGGGCAAAGTGGCCCGCACCATCGTTCTCACTGGTGCCATGGTGCCTTATGAGGTTAGCAACAGTGATGCACTCTTTAACCTCGGATATGCTATTGCCTTAGCACAAACTTTACCTGCTGGTGTATATGTTGCCATGGGAGGGGAAGTGTTTGAATGGAATAAGGTGCGCAAAAACCGAAAAGCTGGCCGCTTTGAGTCCACCCCGTGATCTGTAGACCTGATCCTGAGTGCACAACAAAAGTATTAGCTAGAGTCCTCGGATAGCGAGGAGCACCTAATTCCATTTCTCAATCATTTGTGTCTAGGCGCGAAGCCCAAAACGCAAATGATTTAAAAACGGAATAAACTTAGCAATAGCAAACAGAAAAATAATTTTTTACAAAATTTCTTATAGATTTTATGTAAAAAAGCCGTTTATTTAGTTGACTTTATATTTTTCAATATCTTCTCCGGCATCCAAGACAGCCTTGACCCATTTAGGTTTAGGGCCGCGACCCCCAGACCAGGTTTCATCCCCTTTTTTATATTTAGTTAATTTGCCAGAACTACTCGTTGCCTTGGTTTTTTGAGACCCTGCACTTTTCTTTGCAGTAAACCCGAGGTTTGAGGCTGTCAGGTTGTACTCTGCGATTTGTTTCTTGATCTGAGAAATTACTGCATCTTTTTCTTTTAAAAGAATTTCTCGCTCTTGTTTTTGTAATGCCTGAATCTGGGCACGAATCTCATCAATTGATGGCATTTAAACGCCCTTTCTATAAAGATTAATTATTCAATATGCTATTTTCCCTGAATAAGTTATTTGCTGTCAATTCAACAATGCAACAATGCCGGAATTATTAAAATCGGGAGCGAAATTAGATTCAGGTTTTTAATGCTTAGTCCTGTACTTCTATTACGTGGCCAGCCTCTGTGTGGAACCGGCGGGAACATTTGGCCGCTAAATGAGAGTCATGCGTTACCAGTATCAACGTTGCTTGCTGCTCTTGATTTAAACTGAACATTAAATCCATAATCCTTGCACCCGTCGCTGCATCTAAACTACCGGTAGGCTCATCTGCAAATACAAGCTGGGGTTGCGTTACAAAGGCACGAGCAAGAGCCACCCGCTGCTGTTCTCCCCCTGACAAGGTGCGAGGAGTATGCGTCAGTCGCTTGCCTAAACCTACTCTTTCGAGCATAAAAGTAGCCTTTTCTCGCACTTGTGCATTATTAGATGCACCTCCAATTTCAAGAGGCAGTGCCACATTTTCTAGTGCCGAAAGATGGGGCAATAATTGGAACGTTTGAAATACAAATCCTACTCGGTTTCTTCTAAGCTTTGCACGCGCATTTTCATCCATTCCACTAAGGGGCTGGTTAAACAGACGGATTTCTCCACTACTTGCACTATCCAAGCCTGCCAGCAACGCCAGAAGTGTAGATTTTCCAGAACCGGATGCCCCTACTAATGCTACGGTTTGCCCTGATTGAATCGACAAATTTACATTCTGCAAAATCGTTAACTCACCGTCCACATCATAGACAATCTTGTTAACATCTTTAGCAAAAAGTACGGTCGTGCTAGCCTGTGGTAGATCTTGATGAGAAAATGTATTCATAATTTGCTGTTAAAAATAGATATTGGAAACAGTATGCAAGGATTCTTTCGCAAAACCCTCACAACAGTATTGGCTTTTATACTAGCGCCTTTACTTATACTGCCCGTCGCACAAGCAAAAAAACCGCAAGAACCTTCACTTGCGCCTATTATTCTAGTAGTAGGCGACAGTATTTCAGCTGAATATGGCTTAAAGCGGGGAAGTGGATGGGTTACGTTGTTACAAAACACTCTGATTAAGGAAAAATTCCCTCATAGAATAGTCAATGCAAGTATTAGCGGAGAAACTACTAGCGGGGGAGCAAACCGAATCGACGCTCTTATTAAACAGCATTCTCCAAGTATTGTCATTTTAGAACTAGGGGGCAATGATGCTTTACGAGGCCTATCCATTAAAGCTACCCATGAAAATATGGATCGCATGGCAAAAACAGTCCGCAATAACCGCTCAGAGTTGATGATACTCGGTATGGAAATACCTCCCAATTACGGAATGCAATATGCTGCACAGTTCCGGAATATTTTCAAAAAAGTCTCAGCCCAGCATAAAGCAGTCTATTTACCTTTTTTATTCGAAGGGTTTGGACAAGACTTAAGTGCTTTTCAGCCAGATAGAATTCACCCCAATGAGGCGGCTCAAGAAAAAATACTGGCTAATGTATGGCCTTTACTTAAACCCTTGCTATTAAAAACAGTATCCTAGTAATCAAACTCTTTATAAAATAAATTAATTTTGTTGCAATGCAAGAGTTTTAATAAAACTAAGGGTAAGTACGGTAGGTCAAAGCTGTTACTCCAACGTTTACAACAAATATCTCTTAGGATAATGTTTTGGGACGTTTATACTGATTTTTTGTCAAAAAGAGCTCTAAGCTAGTTTATTAATCAATTGCTAACTTTTTACCTGGAGAAAAGATATGGCTTTAAACAAAATCATTCTTGCAAGCGCGATCGCCGGTCTGTTTACTACTTCTGTAAGTGCGCAGGAGTTAGTCGTAAAAATCGGGCATGTTGCCCCTACTACAGGTTCTATTGCTCATTTAGGTAAAGATAATGAAAATGGCTTCAAAATGGCTATTGATGATCTAAATACTAAGGGTGTAACCATAGGCGGTAAAAAAGTTAAGTTCGAGGGGGTAATGGAAGATGACGCGGCTGATCCAAAACAAGGCACCGCCGCCGCCCAAAAACTGGTGGATGCAAAAGTAGCGGGCGTCATTGGACATTTAAACTCGGGGACTTCCATTCCTGCTTCCAAAATTTATTCGGATGCCGGTATCCCGCAGATTTCTCCTTCTGCCACCAACCCTAAGTTTACCCGTCAGTCTTTCAAAACCACCTTTCGCGTGGTTGCAGATGACACGGCTTTAGGAGGCACGCTGGGCCGTTATGCTGTCAATACCATGAAGGCTAAATCCATTGCCGTCATTGATGACCGGACTGCCTATGGACAGGGCGTAGCTGATGAGTTTGAAAAAGCAGTTAAAGGCGCTGGAGGAAAGATTGTCGGTCGCGAATTTACCAATGATAAAGCTACTGATTTTCAAGCTATCCTAACAAAAATTAAGGCTGCCAAACCCGATGTAGTCTTTTTTGGTGGAATGGACGCGGTTGCAGGCCCTATGATGAAACAAATGAAAACCTTGGGTGTCAATGCCAAATTCATGGGGGGTGATGGTATTTGTACAGAAGGGCTTGTTAAGCTGGCTGGTGATGGCATGAGCGATGGCCAGGTTGTCTGTGCAGAGGCGGGAGGAGTAGAAGGCAGCAAGAAAAAAGCCATGGAAGACTTCAAAACCCGCTACAAAACCAAATATAACCTGGATGTTCAGGTTTACGCCCCTTATGTTTATGATGCCACCATGGTGATGGTGGAGGCGATGAAAAAAGCTAACTCAACAGAGCCTGCCAAATACCTGCCAGCGCTCTCTAGTGTTAGCTATGATGGGGTAACCGGAAAAATTGCTTTTGATAATAAAGGCGATATTAAAAACGGCGCCCTTACCTTATTTACCTATAAAGAAGGTAAACGCAGTGAAATCTCTGTTGTTCAAGCCGCTGCTGGAAAATAAACAGCGTCTCCTGCAGTTTCTTTTTCTGGAAATTGCAGTTTGAATCAAAATAAAAAGCCACTGGAAGTGGCTTTTTATTTGAATGCTAATCCTTTCTATTTCTAAACCCTCTTTGTCAGAGCTGCTTTGCCTTGTCGTGCTAGAGCACTCTCTTAGGCTTTGCACTTAGCCAGCAATAATGTAGAAATGGAATTTAAGTAATTGAAAATAAGCGCCCTATCGAGGATGCTTATTTTTATCTAACTGCTGTTTCACACGCCTTTGCTTTGCTTTTTCTAACTCATCGTGAGCTTTTTTCTTATCGAGCCCAAACAGAGGCTCTATGATCTCAAAGAAAACAAACGCTAATGCTAAAGGCACAATGATCCACCACCAAGATACATTCACGAATGGGCCTACTTCGAACAACTTCAGTAATAGCAATAAGCCACCAATCCAAACTAAAGGCATTGTGATCCTTTATCTTAATGTAGAGTAAAAAAACAGAGCTTCGGGCCAACACACCCCCTTGAACAGCAAAACTCTACGATGTAGCAGCAACACACGTCAACTATAAGGCTTCTTCTTACGTTATAGAAGCAACAACTCGAATAAAAAGTACTAAACTTCTTAAGAATTTAAACAATTCGTTTTTAAATAGGCTAACAACCATGAATCTCCAAAAATCTTTTTGTCTAATATTTGCTTTAATAGCTATTGGCGCATCTAGTACCTCATCTGCAAATGCAGATCTAGCCAAAGCCAAAAACTGCATGGCCTGCCATGCAATCGATAAAAAGTTGGTAGGGCCGTCTTATAAGGACGTAGCCGCAAAATATAAAGATGACAAGGGTGCCGTAGATAAATTGGCGGGCAAAATTCGCGCAGGTGGTGTAGGTGTATGGGGTCAGGTTCCTATGCCTGCTAACACTCAAGTAAGCGAAGCTGAGGCAAAAACTTTGGCAAGTTGGGTTTTATCTCAGAAATAAACAAAAATTTCATAAAGATGAGGCTTCTAAAAATTTGGCTGATCGGGATTTACAACGGCTAGCGCTGCATCTGTATAACAGCACCTCAGTATCAGAGCGATTCACTCGAGAAATTAGCTTTATAAAAGCCCCCTATTTTCAAAGTTGCTAGGTTTAAAGCTGCAGATCAGTTACGGCTCCTTTTGAAGCACTAGAAGTCAATTTCGCAAACTTGGCCAACACGCCCCGTGTATAACGTGGCGCTTTTGCCTGCCACGCTGCCTGACGCGCCTGAAACTCTGCTTCAGAAATATTCAGTTGCAGCAATAACTGATAGGCATCAATCGTGATGGAGTCCCCTTCCTTAATTAAGGCAATAGGGCCTCCCACAAAGGCTTCCGGAGCCACATGGCCCACTACCATGCCCCATGTACCGCCGGAAAAGCGACCATCTGTAATTAAGCCCACTGTTTCTCCGAAACCTTGCCCAATCAAGGCCGAGGTCGGCGAAAGCATCTCCCGCATACCTGGACCACCTTTGGGTCCTTCATAGCGAATGACCACAACATCCCCATGCGTGATTTTTTGCGCCATGATTGCAGCCATCGCTTCATCTTCTGAGTCAAACACTCGAGCGGGCCCCGTAATAACAGGATTTTTTAGTCCAGTAATTTTCGCCACGCAGCCTTCTGGAGAAAGGTTACCTTTGAGTATCGCCAAATGTCCATGGGGATAAAGGGGTTTATCGATAGAGCGTATAACATCTTGATTAGCTCGCGGAACATCAGGCACATGGGCTAATTCTTCTGCCAAGGTTTTGCCCGTAATGGTCAAACAATCCCCATGCAACAAGCCTGCATTCAGCAGGATTTTTAATACTTGAGGGATACCTCCGGCAGCGTGCAGATCGGTAGCCACATAGTTTCCGGAAGGTTTTAAATCGCACAATACAGGAATTTTTTGACGCATCCGTTCAAAATCATCAATGGACCATTGAACCTCAGCCGCATGCGCAATGGCCAAAAAATGTAAGACTGCGTTCGTAGAACCACCGATTGCCATGATACAAGCCACAGCATTTTCAATCGATTTTCGGGTAATAATGTCCCGAGGTTTAATATTGTTTTTCACAGCATTCACCAGCACCCGTGCGGATTGCGCAGCAGAAAGTGTTTTTTCTTCGTCCGGATTAGCCATGGTGCTGGAATAAAGCAAACTCATGCCTAAAGCTTCAAAACTTGAACTCATCGTATTAGCGGTATACATGCCCCCACAAGAGCCACTGCCCGGAATACAGCGCTGTTCAATCTGCTCAAAGTCTTCTTCGCTTAGACGCTTCATCGTAAACTCACCCACAGCTTCGAAGGCGCTTACAATAGTTAAATCTTTGCCTTTGTAGTGCCCAGGTTTTACGGTACCCCCGTAAACATAAATCCCCGGTACGTTAGAACGGGCTAATGCAATCATCCCGCCCGGCATATTTTTATCGCATCCACCAATAACAACCACCCCATCCATCCATTGACCCATCACACAGGTTTCAATGGCGTCTGCAATAACCTCCCGGCTCACCAAGGAATACTTCATGCCTTCGGTTCCCATCCCAATTCCATCAGAAATGGTGGGTGTACCAAACACCTGAGCATTAGCACCAGAAGTTTGAATAGCTTCAATAGCGGCATCTGCGAGCTTTTGCAAACCGCTGTTACAAGGCGTAATGGTTGAGTGTCCGTTAGCAACACCTATCATTGGTTTTTCAAAATCTTCTTTTTTATAACCCATTGCATAGTACATTGCACGGTTGGCAGAACGTTGTATGCCCTGTGTAACATTCTTTGAGCGGTTGTTATTAGCCATGGTTTTATTAAATATCACTAAAGAATCTGGTTTTTGGCTCTATATTCTACGGCTTGTCTGACTTAGGATTGCATTTCATATGCCTTTAATTCATCCAAATTTTGATCCTGTTGCCTTTTCCTTGGGCCCCGTCTCGGTGCGCTGGTACGGCTTAATGTATCTTGTTGCATTTTTGCTTTTTTATGGACTTGGCCGCTGGCGTATTGCAAAAGGTAAAACACATTTATCGGTGCGTGATCTGGATGACATCCTATTTTTCGGAGCCCTTGGCGTCATTATTGGAGGCCGCTTAGGCTCGGTTTTATTTTATAACCTTGATTACTATTTGCTGCATCCCTTAGATGTATTGATGGTCTGGAAAGGCGGCATGAGTTTTCATGGGGGATTTTTAGGGGTTTTACTCGCCATGGGCTGGTTTGCACATAGCCGAAAATATGCCTGGCTGCAGGTGACCGATTTTATTGCTCCCTTGTGTCCTCTGGGTTTGGCAGCGGGTCGTTTGGGTAATTTTATTAATGGCGAGCTATGGGGAAGACCTACCGACCCCCACGCTTTCTGGGCCATGATTTTTCCACAAGCCCAAGATGGTATTGCACGTCATCCTAGCCAACTTTACCAGTTCGGACTAGAGGGCCTGCTTCTGTTTATGGTACTGTGGTGGTTTGCAGCAAAACCCCGACCCAGAGGCGCCGTAAGCGGAGTGTTTCTTATAGGCTATGGGCTATTCCGATTTATTGCAGAATTTGCCCGCCAACCTGATGCTAACCTGGGTCTACTCGCTCTTAATCTCTCCATGGGTCAATGGCTTAGCCTACCGATGATTGTTGCGGGCTTAATATTATTGATAGGAAGCTACAAAAGACAGCCATCGAATTAACAGTCACTTGCTCACGGCGCTTTTAGTGAGCAATTGGGCTATCGGGACGGTTAGCTAGCAGAAGGGAGCAAGCGCAGCGATTCGTCCCGAAAAATCAATTTAAAGAAGTTTCATACAGCATTTTTATCTGGAAGAAACGGTTTGACGCTCGGCTAGATAAATTTCAACCCGGCGGTTTTTAGCGCGGCCCGCTTCAGTACTATTATCTGCTATCGGTTCATGCTCACCACGGCCATCAATCATCACACGGCTACTCGACACCCCGCGATCTACCAGATAATTGCGGGCACTGCTGGCACGTTGTAAAGAAAGAGGGTCATTCACGCTATCTGAACCTACATTATCGGTATGTCCAATAATACGAATTTCAGTATTGGGCTGATCTTTTAACCCCGCTGCGAATTGATCCAATATGGGACGTAAGTTAGGCTTGATATCGGCACGCCCTGTGTCAAAAGAAATATCGCTGGGAATATTAAGCTTAAGCTGGTTATCTGGGGTTTGCGTGACAGAGACTCCCGTACCTGCCGTAGCCTTCTCCATCGCAGCTTTTTTCTCCTGCATATTTCTTGACCAGATATAACCACCTAGAGCCCCCGCCAAACCCCCAACAGCCGCGCCGGTAGCCGTGCTGCGGCTTTTGTGCCCTCCTGCAGTTACATTCCCCAGCACCGCGCCAGCCGCCGCCCCAACCGCTGCACCGGTAGCGGTGTGCTTTTGAGTTTCATTCATATTGGCACAACTGCTCAACATTAAAGCCAGAGCAGTTACTGCACCAATCGTAAGCCGGGTAGTGTGCGGAACACTTTTTCTTGCAGCATGTTTCATTTTTCTTCCTCCAAAATCCGATGGATGAAAATATTTAACGTTATTAAAAATAATAAACTTGTCAGACAACAGCTTGTCTATCTTGTAGGACTTACCATTTTCCCGTATTGGGCATGGACAACCAAGGTTCAGAAGGCGGTAACGGGGAGCCTTTTTGCAAAAGCTCAATGGAAATATTATCCGGAGATCGCACAAAAGCCATACGCCCATCACGGGGCGGGCGGTTAATCGTAAGACCTTTACTTTGTAAGTTAGCACAAAACGCGTAAATATCATCCACTGCATAGGCAATATGCCCAAAATTGCGAGCTTGCCCTAGCTCTTCAGGGTCCCAATTATGGGTTAACTCAATAGCGTTAGCCTCATCTCCAGGCGCTGCTACAAAGGCCAAAGTAAACCGGCCCTCAGGATAATCAGTGCGCCGTATCAAGTTCAGTCCTAATTTATTACAATAAAAGTCCAGTGACTCTTCCAGGTTACTCACACGGACCATCGTATGAAGATATTTCATGTGTCAGCTTTCAGAAATACTTTTAAATTGAGAAAAGCGGCATTTTAAAATTCAGAATTAGCAGGACAAAACACTCGACACAAAAAACGCTGCAAACGCAGCGATTGGCCTGCTAAATTAATGCAGAGAAACTCCTAGGAGTATTTTTACAAGCGTCCTGTAGTTCATCCATGGGCAAACTCCCTGTAAAGTGCGGTAGCGCGACGAGCTATTGGGCCATACGGCAAAACACGGGTTTCGTAGCGATTGCAAAATGTTACTTTTCCATAATTACCTGTAGAAAAAATCTCATCTGCGTGTAACAACTCATCTGGAGAAATACTGCGTTCTTCTACCGGGATACCATCCTCTTTGAGTAAACCCAGCACCCGCTGGCGAGTGATGCCGTTTAAAAAAGTGCCATTATCTGCGGGCGTAAGCACCACCCCATCTTTCACCATCCACAGATTGCTGGTTGCAAACTCCGCCACATTACCTCCCCCATCCAGCATCACAGCACTTTCAAAACCGCGGGAAGATGCCTCACGGATCGCGCGCTGGCTATTGGGATACAGACAGCTCGCTTTAGCATCGGTAGGGGCCATATGAGAATAGCTGCGTGCAAATGGAGACAAGCTAGCAGAAAAACCCTGCTCCCCTGGCATAGGCAAAACAAACACATGTAAAACAAACTGAGTTTTATCGGCCTGAGGTAAAAGAAAACCCTCTGCACAATAGAGCATAGGTTTTAGGTATAAGGGAGTATGTGGTGGAAAACGACTGACTGCTTCCAAACACAAACTAAAGATTTCTTGCCAGGAAAGAGGAGACTCCATCAGCATTTTCTCGGCACTGCGTACTAGCCGTTGACAATGCAAATCCAGATCCGGCGTAACGCCTTCAAAAGCCCGTGCTCCATCAAATACCATGCTGGCCATCCAAAAGGCATGATCTGCTGGGCCAAGCAGCTTTGGATTCTCAGCCATCCATTGACCGTTGTGCCAAAAAAGTGCATCCATAAACTAGGGAACTTTCTTTCTGTCGTGTTTGACTTTCTTCCTTTTCACATCATGGACCTCTAGCTACCCGCTTAAACCGTTTCCGGCACAGCAAGGACACAACAATACCAATGATTTAAAAAGAAAGTGACTGGCTTATTTCCTAATCATAGGCCAGTTTACGTTATAGGTAGCTATCGCTGTTACCATTACAGTGTGCAAATTATTATCATTACCGGTATTTCCGGCTCCGGCAAATCCATCGCTTTAGCAGCGCTGGAAGATCTTGGCTTTTTTTGCGTAGATAATCTTCCTGCACAGCTTCTGCCTGAACTCGTGGGTATGGAACAAAACAGGGGTTTAAAAAAAATGGCAGTGGCGATGGATAGTCGTTCAGGTAGCCATACCGAAGAGGTTTTATTGCAGCTAGGTGCATTAAAACGGATTGCAGCTCAAACACGTATTGTGTTTTTGACAGCCAACACTCCCACCTTAATTGCTCGTTTTTCAGAAACCCGGCGGCGTCACCCTCTGAATATGCCGGATGTTGCCCATGCTTTAAATGTAGTACCCACCGATCGCTCGCTAACAGAATGCATTGAACTGGAACGAGAGCTACTAGCTCCCTTGGCTGAATTAGGCATGGTATTAGACACTAGTGATGTCACAGCTCCGGTCCTTCGCAGTTGGCTCAAAGAGTTTGTCCATAGTGCTCAAGGCCATCTGCACGATAGCAATGTGTTACTGACTTTTGTCTCTTTTGCGTTTAAACAAGGCGTCCCTTTAGATGCAGATTTAGTATTTGATGTACGCTGTCTTCCCAATCCCTATTACGAACCTTTCATGCGCAAACTCACCGGGCTGGATAGCGCAGTAGCCGAGTATTTAAGCTTATCGGATAAGGTGAATACCATGCTTGAAGATATTGCTGATTTTGTGAGCAAATGGCTGCCTTCCTATATGCAAGATGGCCGTAACTATCTGACTGTAGCTATTGGCTGTACCGGCGGGCAGCATCGATCAGTCTATATAGCCAGTCAATTAGCCCAAAAGTTCAGTGCTGAGGGACGTACGCTTGTGCGGCATCGTGCCTTATCCAGAAGATAATCACCATGCCAGACAATTTTTCATTTTGTAAAGGTTCACGGGTTTGAAGCTTCCTTTATTTCCTCTCAACACAGTGCTTTTTCCGGAGGGTGTGCTACCCCTAAGGGTGTTTGAGACTCGGTATATGGACATGATCCGCAGCTGTATAAAAAATCAGAGCCCGTTTGGAGTCGTGCTGATTAAGTCTGGCAAAGAAAACGGCAATGATGCTGTCGTGGAAACCGTGGGCACCAGTGCCAAGATCATAGGCTTAGATATGAATGCCCCGGGTATTTTGAATATTGTCACCCTGGGAATGCAACGCTTTAGCATTGAGTCTACCGAGCGAGCCAAAGACGGGTTACTAACCGGCGAAATCTCCTGGCTTCCTACACCACAAGCTATACCACTGGCCGAACAATACGCCGCCTGCTCAGTTTTGCTTGCCAATATTATTGAAGAAATAGAAGGTAAACAGGAATTTGGGCCCACCGCTGGTTCACGCTTTTCTACTCCCCGTAAGCTTTTCGATACGGCCTGGGTGGCAGACCGCCTGATTGAAGTGCTGCCTGTCAATCGGCTGGCTAAACAAAAATTACTGGAACTCAGTGACCCTCAAAGTCGTATGGAAGTCGTTTTTACCTTCTTAAAACAAAAAGGCGTCTTACCCGAAACACAAGCGGGATAAAAACAATTTTTAGGCAAGAGTTGAAACGATCAGGTTTCTTCTGGCGCTTCTCCCGCTTTTTCTCTTTTAGGCCCTCTCTTTACAGCCTTTATTCGAAAGTAAAGTGCAGCAATTGCACCTGATAAATCAATTAGAGCAGTTCCCTAAAATCTATTGCCAAACCAGAAGGTACGGGTTCTCCGCGCTTTTTACGCTCCTCTCTATCCAGTTTTGCTTGCTCGGAAAACTCACGCAATCGGCTGTCAATTTGGGAGCTCGTTGCAAAATCATTCCCCGGGACAGCACGCGCCTCTTTGAGCATTTGCACGGCTGCAGGCCAGGCACCCTCCAGCGCCAGACTTTCGGCCTGAGCCCGTAACTGTTCTGTACGCTGCCCCAGCGCACCGTAACTCACGGCCAGGCGCTTGTAAAGCCCTGCTAGCGTAGGCTCTCCGCTCCTTTGCACAAGCTGGGCCCGCAATAAAGGCAAAGCCTGGGCATGGGCTTGGGCGGTTTGCAGTACTTCAATACGCCCTTCCTGCACAATATCGCGCAAGGCTGGATCGGCTTGAAAAGCCTCAAGTTTTGCCAGCGTAGCTTGCATCGCTTCTAATCTGCCACGCAGCACCTCCACGCGCGCCTGCGCCAGCACCAAGGAAGGATGGCCAAGCTTGGTGGGCGCCAACGTCAGCAAGGCAGTATTCAGGGATTTTTCTGCAGCCTCTGCCTGCGCCTCTTGCAAATACAGCAGCGCCAATCCGTAATGCGCAGCAGCCCGCGTGAGTGCGCTAGGAGCGGGTTCTCCTGCCACGGGTGCATTCTGCGTACGCGCTAAAAAACGTTGGCGCAGCTCCTCTCGCAGTTGCCCCGTATTGGCGGCCAAGACCATGGTGCGGGCCTGCATCAGGCGAAAGGCCAGGGAATCTACGGCAGGTTTTTCACCCAGCATACGGGTACGGTTTTGTATGTCTGCAATGCGCTCCGTCGTAAGAGGATGGGTGCGCTGATACACCGGGCCCGTGGATTCATACAGACGACCTTGAGCCTGCAAACGCTGGAAAATACCCACCATTCCGCTTACATCGTAGCCCGTACTACTGAGCAGTTGCAGCCCTACCCGGTCGGCCTCGCGCTCGGCATCACGGGAAAACGCCAGCATCTGGTTAAGCTGCAAGCCCTGTCCACCTGCCACGGCCGCCTGGACAGCATTGCCTGCACTATTGCTGTTACTGCGCGCTGCCAATAAAGCCACCGCCAGTGCTGCAATATTCCACAGGGACGCTTGCTTTTCCACACCAATCATGCGAGCAATATGGCGTTGCTCAATATGCCCAATCTCATGCGCCACTACCGCTGCCAGCTCGTTTTCATTACCGGCAGCCGCAATTAGGCCAGAATTCACACCCATCAAGCCCCCCGGCAATGCAAAAGCATTCAGCGTAGGGTCGCGTAAAGCATAAGGCTCCACATAAGGCGCAGCCGCTCCCAGGCTTGCCGACAAGCGCCGGGTTAAGGCCTGCAAATAGCCGTTTACCTCCACATCATCCAGATTTTCAGCCGCACGGGCAATCTCTACCCGGATTTCCCGGGCAATGCGTTTTTCTTCAAGAGGGGGCAGGTCCTCCCCTTCTGGCCCACCCAAGGCAGGCAAGGCCGTTTGGGCCTTGGGCAAAGGCGCTTCAGGCAACGTTTGCGCAATAGCCACAGCATTGCTCGTGATTGCCGCCATCAGCAATAGGGTCGTGTTTAGCCGGACAAAGCGAGATAAAAACCAAAATTCAGACATAATTCAAAACATCATAAGAGTTACCCTCGTATGATAGAGCCCATTGAAGCGAGTTCACTAAAACATCAACAGTTAAACAATGAAGAACCTGACACATTTTGACACCCAAGGCCAGCCCCATATGGTCGATATAGCTGAAAAGTTAGCTACTGCCCGCATGGCCATTGCCAAAGGTCGTATTCGTATGCAGGCTCAAACTCTGGCTCTTATTCGTTCAGGCACTCCCAAAAAGGGCGATGTTTTAAGTGTTGCCCATATTGCCGCCATTCAGGCCGCAAAAAAAACCAGTGATCTCATTCCCCTGTGCCATCCCTTACTGCTCACCCGGGTAGCCGTTAGCTTTGAAGCGCAGGAAGAGCCCCCCGCCATTGTGTGCACCGCCACCGTGCAATGCCAGGGGCAGACCGGCGTAGAAATGGAGGCTCTCACCGCAGTCTCTGTCGGTCTGCTCACTATTTATGACATGCTCAAGGCCGTGGATAGAGGCATGATTATCGAAGCTGTGCATTTACAGCACAAAGAGGGGGGTAAAAGCGGGGTGTGGCAAGCTGAACAACAGTAAAAGAAATCTCTGCGCTGGGTTTGTGGGCCTAAAAGCGCAAGGCTTAGAAAGCGTAGCGAGGGTCAATACTGCGCTGGCCTAGTGCCTTCAAATAAAGGCGCAATTTGCTCAGAGCCCATTTGATCAAAATCATCAGGTACTTTAATCCTACCTGCCAAAAACCCTATTCTGCGTACTTGGTGAGCCATAGGCGTTTGCAGAGCGACTACTTTCACCATAGGCTTGCCCGCTTTGGCAATCACAAAAGACTCACCCTGTGCCGCCTGTTCCACCAAGCGAGAAAGATGGGTTTTTGCTTCATGGATATTGATAGTTCTAATTCTATTCACCTTTTAAACTACGTCCATTAGACTAGATTAAGTTGGATGAGGTGGGTCAAGCAAAAACCAAGTCTGGGTTAAAAAAACCCATCAAAAGCCGCAAAACCCAGCACCTGGGCAGTGCTGGCATCCAGCAATACCACCCAATCCTGTTTACGGGCCATAAGCGGTAAAAAGCGCAATTGCTCCGCGGTTTTTCCGGTAGTTTTAATGGCAGCCTGCAGCTCTTTTGTACGGTTGGGGTAATGTTTTTCCAGGGCGCTTACCGGGCGGGCGCGCTCCAGCACAGCCGCCTGGGCTTGGGCATAAGGTTGCCATAAGGAGGGGCGGGTGCTGGCATCAAAACCTTGCAAGGCTAATTCAACGGACTTAAATTTTTCATCCCCAGTTTTGGCAGTGCGGGTGGCCAGCAGTTGTGGGCCGGTAAGAGAAAGGCGCCTGAACTCCGGCAGGGCCTGGGGCAGCTCTTGCTGCAGCACATCTGCATTGGCCACTACCCGAAAACGGTCTACCTCAAACACCAAGGCCACGGGCCGTGCCAGATATACCGTGTACAAACCATAGGCCAGGCCCGCCAATTGCAACAGCGCAATTACCGCCAAGTCCCGCCGCAAATGCGGCCAACCTTTGGCCAGATTAAACACCGTAAAGGTTAAGAGCGGCCCTAATACCACATCTACCGAAATCAGTAGTACAAACAAGGATTGCCCCCCAGAAATTACCCGGTAAGGCCAGGGGTACCAGAGCCCAAACACCAAAGCGGCCGCCAAAGCCGCAATGCCAGCAGAAATTAAAAGATGAAGACCCGCCGCTCTTAAACGGGCGGCTACATTAAAATGATTGGCCATAGATTTGAATGGTCCTATCCCTTATTTCATTTTTTAAAGCATTGCCTCAGGCGCAAAACCCAAACCCGGGCAAAGCCACAAGAAAAGTTTAAAAATGAAACCCCACATTAGCCTGGTATTGTGCTTTAAAAGCACTTTTATGGAAAGCCATATTTGAGCCACACTAACACCCTAGCGGCATTCGGAAGGCGCATATTTAGTCGGTAAAGTGCCTGCATTAACCGTTAAGCCTCGGCCCGTTGCGGTTTCAGTCCCCTGAGAGGCACAGGCCCAGTCCATCACCCCCACAGAATTGGCAGCCAGAGGCAGTTTATTAACATTGGGAGTAAAGCGAATGGTGCTGCCATTAATACCCGTCGGCAAACCATTCCCTCCATTAGCCAAAAACACGACGGAAATCACCCCGGTATCCGCTATTTCAATTTTTTCCACATATTTGGAACCGGTGGTGGCAATCTGGCTGGCCCAGGCCGCTGCTGCTGCAACCACGCCCGTCAAACCATCACTCTCGTAAGCGGTGCGTACTGTGTTACGGGCTGCTGCTGCCCCGACAATACCTTCTGCAATTTTTGTGCGAATGGTGTAGTCCTGATAAGCTGGTAAAGCAATCGCCGCCAGAATGCCGATGATCGCCACCACAATCATTAATTCAATCAGGGTAAAACCGGCAGAGGGTGTGCGCATGAGGGACTCCTTCAAGCTGATCGTTTTGTTGATTTCAAGCAAGATTCGGGCCTTTTAAACTACTGCTGCAATAAAAAAGGACGCCGGAGCGTCCTTTTGTATCTAAACTTCCTTTTGAATTAACGGCATTCAGAAGGAGCGTATTTAGGTTCTAAAGTTCCTTTAGGACGATTCTTCAAGTCACGAGCTTCCGCAGTAGCACTAGTTAGCGATGTGCAAGCCCAGTCAATAGCACCTTGAGAGGCAGGAACAGGTACATCTTTATTTACATTTGGACTCATCAAAATAAGTTTACCATCTAAACCCGTAGGAATACCGTTTTTACCGTCTGCTTTAATAGCAATTTTGACGCTATAAGGGCTGAGCTCATCAATAGTAATCTCTTTTACATATTTAGATTCTTTTTCAGCCGGGTTAACGTTATATGCTTTTGCAGCCGCAATCATTCCTGTAACACTGTCCGTTTGAAATGCCTCAGACATAGTGGACTTCGCTGAAGACCCCGCAATAATCGCCTCAGAAACCTTCGCCCGTACCGTGTAATCCTGATAAGCCGGCAATGCGATAGCAGCCAAAATACCGATGATCGCCACAACGATCATCAACTCGATGAGGGTAAAACCCTTTTGAATCTTTTTCATGGTTGAATTTCCTCTTTAGTGAAGATGACCGGGATTGGCCATGTCTTCTCTTAAGCAATTTTGCTTCACTTTTTTTAAGTCTTTGATTTAATTGGATTTTTATTTTTTCTGCTCTTCCCGCACGAGCCTATCAGCAGCTGAGTAGACTGTTTTTGTATAAGAACTGACAATCTTTGTCAGAGACTGACTGAGGCTGGTTTAATCTTTAGCCTACAAGCCTGCAAAGGAAACGCTAACAAGCTTTTTGCAATCTAAGCCAGCCTGCTGTGCGGTTTCTGCTAAAGAGAATGGGAGGTTAAAAGCTACAAACCCCATCCCAGGGCTCGGGGAGCCGGGATTGGCGCAATTGCGTCAAGCGACTGCTGTATAGCCTGTAAAGTGGCCGAGGATGAGACTGCATTAGGTTAATAAGCTGCACCTCCGCCAGGTCCCATTGCTGGCGACGATACATTTTTAAAAACTGGGTCCAGCGGGCCAGTTCATCCAGCAGGGCCTGCTCAACACTACCTTTGGGCCCCAGGGGTTCATAAATAGATTGCGCCGCAGTTGGCTGATGTAAGCCTGGCTGAGGGGTGGGATGGATTTTATCCAGCTCGCGCCAGATGATGTCAGGCACTTCCCGCCGGGTACTTTCCCCCACAACAAGGCTGACCCCGTAGAGGCTGGCCAGCTGCTGCAACTGGCTGCTAAAGCTGGCCCTGGGCCCGATGGCCGTGTAGTTGGACCGCAGGCGGGAGCCAAGGTCTCCGACGATCATGGGGCCGGTGTTAATGCCCATGGCTAGCGCAATGGCTGGCCAGCCCCGTGCCTGAAATTGAGGGGCCAGTTTTTTCACGGCCTCTTCTATGGCCAAGGCGGCCTCTAGCGCATGGCGGGCATGGTGAGGATCTTGCTGTGGAGCACCCCAAAAGGCCAGGGCCGTGGCGCCAATATATTTGTCCAGTGTGCCGTGGTGGGTGTGAATTTGTTCTGAAACGCTTGTTAAAAAAGCCTGAATGAGCTGCGCTATTTCTTCTGCAGAAAGCTTTTCAGTCATTGCGTTTACCTGTTGCAGTTGAACACTGAGCAGGCTTAAGGGCAACAGACGTGCTGGGGGGCTGCTGTGCGTGGGATCTTGCTCCATTTGCTCCAAAAGCTTGAAGGGAACATAGCGGGCAAACCCTTGAATAAGCCGCCGTTTTCCACGGTTTTCTAGAGCATAGCCATACAGGCTATGGCCTAGCAGCATGGCAATAGCTAGTAAAACCGGTGAAGCCAAAGGAGCTATCAGATGGGCCTGGCTGTAGAGCGTTATATTAAGCGCCAGATGCAAGGCGATGATAAGAATTGTTCCTAAAGCAGCGATTAAGGGAGAGAAAAATAAAAAAGCCAGGCCTAGCAAAATAGCGGTTAAGAGGAGCAAAACTACCTCAAAGCCCAGCATATACGCGGGTGCGTGTTTGAGCGTGCCATCCAGCATGCCAGCCAGCAGACTGGCATGAACTTCTACTCCGGGCAGGGTGGAAGAAAACGGGGTATTGCGTAGATCGGCCAGGCCGGGGGCGCTCGCGCCTAGCAGCACTATCTTGCCTTGAAGACGCTGCCTTGCAAGCTGCTGGTTTAAAACCTCTACCGCCGACACATAGCTAAAGCCACCAGAACCTGTGCCCGGATGAGGAGCCAGAGCGCGATAAGGAATACTGACGGCCCCCTGCCGATCTACCGGTAGCAGGAAGCTGCCCTGCGCCGTGGGCAATTCCAGGGCTTCTACTCCGGTGTAGGAAGCGGGGATCCAGCGCTCTGGCGGATTTTGCGGCAGAATGCTTTGGGCCTTGATTAACTGGCGCAACATGGCCAGGCAAAGCGCTTCGTAATACTGCCCGTCTAGCTGCGCGAGCATGGGCAGGCGGCGCAACACACCATCAGAGTCGGGAATCATATTAAAGTGGCCAGCTGCCAAAGCGCTGTCTTCCAGCAGCGGCAGATTGCCGGTATAGCCGACAAACGCGGGAAATTCCACCCGCCGTGCCCCAAAAAAACCGCGCTGCAAGACGGGGGCTGGCAAAGCCCCCTCGCGGCGAGGTGGCATGGTGTTGTTAAAGTAGTAACCCAGCACGATGGGCCGCTGTTTGAGGACGGCTGCCAGTTGGGCATCAAAGTCCAGCTGCGGCGCAAAGGTGTTGAGCGCTTGCTCAAAGGCGGCGCGTTGGGAGGCGTTGCTCAGGGTCGGGGCCAGGCGGCGCAGGCGTTTTATGCCCGAGCTTTCGTCTGCCTGGGCAAACACCATATCGACCCCAACGAGTTCGACACCATAGTAATCTGTCAGTTGTACGAGGAGGGCGGCCACTTTATCGCGCGGCCAGGGCCAAGGACCCAGTGCGGCCAGGCTTTTTTCGTCAATATCGACGATAACAATGCGCTCTTCAAGCCGGGTGGGAGCCGTGGCCGATAAGCGCCAATCGTAAACAAGGTTTTCCAGACGATCCAGCCAGCCAAAACGCAGTAGGGTTGAGGCATGCAGCAAAAAAATGAGCGCTACTACAAGCGACAAGACACTACGGGCTGCGCGGGATTTCAACCGTGGGCTTTCAAAAGATTAGGCCACTGGGCAAAATAAGCCAGCCAAAAAGGAGCGGTAATCTGCACGGCACAGACGCCCCCGCCCGCCGCCTGTATGCGGCCTAGCGATAGAAAAACTCCATTTTTACCCCGGAAATTTCAATAATATCGTGCTCTGCAAGCGGATGGGGCTCGCTACCAATGTTTACTCCGTTAAGCATGGGGTAGTTAAGCCCATCTACATGGGTGATGAAATAGCCTTGCGGCCTTTTGCTGATAATGGCCACTTGCACACCGGGCCGGCCTACGCTGGTCATGGGTTTAACTAATTCCAACTGGCGCCCCGCATTACCTCCGTTGAGTATTTGCACCACGCCAATTTGGTCTTGCAATAAGGCATCCTCCGCCAGCATGCTGGGGGTTGTCAGCGGTGGGTGTTCAGGGGGTGCCGGTGGGAGGGTCAGAGGCATCGTCTCGTGTTCACTGGTGTCTTGCAGCAGCGAAAAAGGAGAGCCGGATGCAGCCAGTTTTTCCGCTGCGGGTGGGCGAAACACCATGGTTTTTTCAAAATCCTGTGATACGGCAGTCGTTTTTTCCCCTAACTGGCTAAAAAACTGCAGGGTGTATTTACCCAGCTCGATACAGTCACCGTTTTGCAGAAAATGCTTCTTGATGGGCGCACCATTGACCAGCGTACCGTTAGTTGAGCCTAGATCTTCCAGAAAAGAGTCATTCAAAATCGTCACAATGACCGCATGCTCACCGCTAATGGCCAAATTATCAATAGCAATGTCATTGTGCGGCCGTCGCCCAATCGTAGTGCGTTCTTTAGTCAAGGGATATTCGTCGATTACTCGCCCCTCCAGCGAGAGAATCACTTTTGCCATGGTGTAGCGCTCCACATCCTTATTCTGAAAGTCATTTCAAAAAGCGGTTATTTTTACCTTGCTGAGGAAGTTCCAAAAATTGGGCTTATCGGGGTAAGGCGCAAGAGCCAGCAAGCACCGCCCAACACAGCAATTGGCCCGATAAAGCAATTTAAAAAGCTTCCCATTATTTTTTATAAGCATTATTTGAGCCAGTTTGCAAACCTGGCAAGTACTCCCTGACTCGAAGAGGCTTTGGATTCAATTTTAATTAAAATTACAGAGACATTATCGCGCCCACCCGACTCATTTGCCATTTGTACCAACATTTGGGCGGCCAATTCGAGGTTATTGGACAACGCCCTGAGGGTCAGCTCGATCTGCTCATCGGGCACCATGTCGCTTAAGCCATCTGAACAAAGCAGATAAATATCACCCACCGAAATGGAATAATCCTGCACTTCGAGTGTAATTTCAGGCTCTACCCCCAAAGCACGGGTCACCAGGTTTTTGTTGTTGGAAAGCTTGGCCATTTCTGGGCTCAGCAGGCCAGCGTCTATTTGTTCCTGCAAAAGGGAGTGATCGCGGGTTAATTGTTCAAGAACCTCCGCCCGCAACCGGTAACAACGAGAATCGCCCAAATGCGCAACAGTCACATGTTCACCTTGTAAAAGCAGCATCACAAGCGTGGTGCCCATGCCCTGGTATTGGGATTGCTGGGTGGCCGCGTTGTAGATGATTTGATTGGCCTGGGCCACACGATTTTCCAATAGTTGATGCAGTTGCTGTTTGCTTAGCCTAGTCTGTTCCTTTGGCTGCAAATCCTGTTTTAATTCTGTGCTTAGCAAAGCAGTGGCCATACCACTGGCCACCTCTCCTGCCTTGTAGCCTCCCATTCCATCGGCCAGTACAAACACGCCGACCTCCGGAACCAGGGCCAGAGAGTCTTCGTTATGGGCACGCACAATCCCCGGATGGCTTAGGGAGGTGAAATTAAAAAGAAAGGGACTCATGATTTATAAGGTTTTTAGCAAACCGTGCTTTGGCGCAGGAAAATAAAGCTATCCCGAAGCAGGCGCTTGGTTCTCACGTATCGGTACGGTTGGAGGACGGGAAGGAGCTGAGCGCGCAGCTGCGGCGCTAGCCATGGCGGCCCGAATATCTGCAGCCATTTCCTCTGCAGTCTGATAACGGGTATTAATATCCTTGCTCGTCGCTTTCTGAATAATGGAAACCAACACCGGGGGAATGGCAGGACAGGCCAGACGTGGGTCAGGAATAGGATCATTGGCAATTTTAAACATTAATTGCGCCATGGATTCCCCCGTAAAAGGTAAGTGGCCGGTCAGTAATTGATAAAGGGTAATTCCCAGAGAAAAAATATCCGAACGACCATCAATTTTCATGCCTGAAAGTTGCTCAGGCGACATAAAACTTGGGGTGCCCATCACCATACCGGTTTTGGTTTTAGAGCTGTCTGTAATCCGGGCAATTCCAAAATCTGTCACTTTGACGGTATTACTTTCAATTTCATACATGATATTGGCGGGTTTGATGTCCCGATGCACTACCCCGTTTTTATGGGCATAGCCTAAAGCCTCGGCAACCCGCGCCACAATAGAAGCTACCCGGCCCATGGACATGAGGTTTTCGGGCCGGGTATAGCCCACCAGGTCCTTCCCCTTTAAGTATTCCATAGCAATGTAAGCGAGATCGTGCTCCTCACCCACATCAAAAATGGTCACGATATGAGGATGATTTAAACGTCCGGCCGTCTCTGCTTCACGAAAGAAACGTTCGCGCGCCTCCTGCAATTCATCTGATTCAAACTCCTGACTCAAAGCCATGGTCTTGATGGCTACTATCCGGCCTATTTTTGGATCTTTACCTTGATACACTACCCCCATAGCGCCTTTACCTAGTTCTTTTTCAATCTCATAACGGCCAAGCATGGGTTTTTCCACCCCCGCCAAGCCCGTTAACATTGAAGCATTGCTGCGAGCCTGACCACTGCCTAGCAGCAGCGTCTCGCTCATGGTTTTGGCGTAATTGCGCTTGGCTGGCAAGTCTTTAAAGTTCGGATCATGCTGCGCCATATGTTCGTACACCGATTGGGCCTTGTTGAACTGGCGTTTTCGCTCAAAATCCAGGGCCAGGCTATACAGATTTTCCATCACCGGGGTACTCAGCGGTACCCTGCGAAACTTGTCAAAAGCCATATCGAGTTGGCCCTGGCTTTGAAAAGCAAGCCCCAACATGCGGTTGGATTCTGCAGACTCCGTATCGGCTTTAACTTTACCTTTTTCGGTGACCAAAAAGCGTTTGGTAGTAAGAACCAAATGGCCGATCACCACCAGCGCTGCAGGAAACACGAGTGGCAGAACCAGCATTTTCCCCGTCAGCAATATCCACTGCGTCATAAGCAATGTAAGCACAATCAAGGCGCTAGCAGTGGCGCCCAATGCGGCTGATAAGCGAGGAAGCAATACCAGCAAATAGGCCACAATGCCAAACAAGATGAGCAGCAACACATAGCGACCCCACCAAGGTTCACTATACAGATGGCCTTGCAGCAAACTAGAGGTCAGATGGGCCTGATACTCACCTGGGGGCATAATGCCGATGGGAGTGTTGACTACTTCAGCCAAGCCTGTAGCAGATACCCCCACAATGACTAGCTTGTCCGCAAATTTACTGGCAGGAATACGGCCAGAGTACACATCAAAAAAAGAATCAATGGGGAAAGCCGATTTCGCACCAATTTGTGGACTATAAAAATGAGGTAAAACCAGCGATTCCCTACTAGCCGGTAAAGAAAAATTGCCGAGTTTTAGACTGTTGTCCGCCAGTTGCAGACTAGAGAGCGGGATATTCAACGCCCCTGCCGCAGTGCTCAAAGCGAGACTGGGAAAAGCCATATCGTAATTGTTCAAAAACAAAGCAGCTTTGCGAACAGAATTATCCCCCCCATTGATGAGCGTCATATGGCCCATGCCTGCCGCAACCTGGCCTAACTGTGCAACAGGAAAGGAAGCAGTCTCAGTAGAAATAAAACCAGGCACAGCGGAGACAGCGGTGTTTTTTTCATAACTAGCCAAGGGCTTGTCCCGGTTACCCCGGGGCTCCCCCAGGCTTAGGTTAAACCCCAGTTGTACATTGCCGGCTGACTTGAGCGCTTGAGCAAGTCGACGATCCCCATCCAGCTGAAGTTGTGCTTCAGTGATGAGATTACCCATTTGCGCAAGGGGCGATGCGTTTGTCAGCCCTTGATCTTTTGCTTTCAAATATAACTGGGCAAGCTGGTCAATATACGCCAGACCAGGCTCCCGCTGCGGCTCTGTAAAGGCAACAGTATAGGCAATGCTTTTTGGTTTTCCCGCCGCTAATTTGTCGATGAATTCCGCATGGATCTGCCGCGACCAGGGCCATCGCCCCAAAGCGAGGATGGAGGCATCATCAATAGCAATAAAGCTTACCTTGTCAGAAACCGGATAGGTGCTGGTCTGGATACCCCGGTCATAGACCCAGTTTTCTAACTGTTCAAACAGGGTAGTCGTCTGATATAACATCAGGGCGAAAAACACCGTTACCAGTCCCAAAAACCAGTCTTTCTTCAAAAACGCGGTGCTTTTCAAACATGCTCCTGTTAAGGTTGCCGCCTACAAAATACGCCCTGGCAAAGGGGCTTTCCCTCCTACCGCTTGATGACGGAGCGCAGGGGAAACATTATTTACAATTTTGAGGCTTACAAAAACTACAGAATACCGTTAATTCTCTCTTAACTTTATCGCTTACGTACGCTATGGTCTACTGTATTTAAGGTACCTTGGTGAGTGGGCCGTGCCGGGAGTTTATTTGAAGGACACAATAGATTTGTAAAACATTATAAAAGGGAACTTCTAATAACCGTAGCGAGTGGCCCGCAGCGGATTTGAGGAGCGGATGCGTACGAAGGGTACGCTGAGCACCGCAAGAGCCGATCCGGGTTGCGCAGTAGGTTATTAGAAGTTCCCAAAAAGCATCCCCCATAAACATAGGCTTCCTAAGGCAAAAAACGCTGAAAACCTGCATCAATATTAGGGAAAAGCTCGATAAAAATTATTCCACATACAGAGCAGTTCGCAGTCTATGAAGAGCCTCTTAAAGATGTCCTACAGAGAACAAGAACCGCTGAAGCTTACCCGCTAGGTTCTTAGAAATTTCTAAGAGAATCTATAACACTTTAGCTCAGGGCTCTCGGTTTTACCTTTGCAGCAGCTGCTTTAGCATTTCTTCGAGCTATTTCTACATGAGCATCATGAGCTAAGGCTACTCCCATGCGCCGCTTGGTAAAACTTTCGGGCTTTCCAAATAAACGCAGCTCAGTGTTAGGCACCTTTAATGCCTCTGCTACACCCTCAAACATAATCCCCTTTGCTTCTACTGCTCCATAAATAACTGCCGAAGCGCCCGGACTTTTAAGCCTAGTATCCACGGGAAGGCCCAAAATTGCGCGTACATGGAGTTCAAACTCACTCTGCCATTGCGTAATCATCGTCACCATGCCAGTATCATGAGGGCGGGGACTTACCTCGCTAAACCAAACCTTATCCCCCTTAACAAACAACTCAACACCAAACAGACCTTGCCCTGCCAAATTATCGGTGATGGTCTTGGCAATATGTTGTGAGGCAGCTAGAGCAGCGGGGCTCATGGGATGCGGCTGCCAACTTTCTACATAATCTCCCTCACGCTGAATATGCCCGATAGGCTCGCAAAAATGAGTGTGCACTTTACCATCGGCATCAGCTGCTCGCACGGTCAGTAGGGTAATTTCGTAATCAAAATCAATAAATCCTTCCGCGATAACTCGACCCATCCCTACCCGTCCACCTGCCATGGCATATTCCCAAGCTTTTTGAAGATCAGCCGGGCTTTCAAGCTTGCTTTGCCCTTTGCCGGAAGAACTCATGACAGGCTTGATAATACAAGGATAGCCAATGGCCTTTTTGCCTTCTCCCCCTTCAATAGCCGCCTGCAATTGCGGTAAAGAGTCTGCAAATGCATAGGGCGAAGTTGCCAAGCCCAATGTCTCCGCAGCCAAACGGCGAATGCCTTCCCGATCCATTGTCAATCGCGCGGCACGTGCCGTAGGGATCACGCGCACGATCCCTTCAGCCTCAAGCTCCTGCAGCACGGAAGTCGCAATGGCCTCAATCTCTGGCACAACGATGTGAGGCCGCTGCGCCAAAATTAAGGCCCGCAGCGCCGCCGGATCGCTCATCACGATTGTGTGGGCATGATGCGCTACCTGATGCCCAGGCGCGTTCTCATAACGGTCCACCGCAATAGTTTCCACTCCCAGACGCTGCAAAGCGATCAATACTTCTTTCCCTAACTCACCTGCACCTAGCAACATTACTTTGGTGGCAGTGGGGGATAAGGGGGTTCCAAGGGCTAACATAATGAGCTTTCTTAAAATATTTCAACAGGGCATGAGCTTATGCTCTTAATTCAATAAAAGGAAAAAAGAATGATAATTTTTCAAAACCCCAAAATCATCAGCAATTAAACTTTTCTTCATGTTAATAACACTCCTCATTATTCGCAGCGTATCTGAAAACTCATTACAGCGTTTTAATTTGATTAAAGCTTGAACCTAAAAAATTATGGTCCGTGTTGCCCTGTCTTATCCAAAAATTCCTGGTAGCGAAAGAATTTTGCCTAACAAATGTATAGCCTTTAAAAAATATGATGGGACTAATCTGCATTGGGTCTGGGAGCGGGAGTTGGGATGGTATGCTTTTGGTACTCGACGAAATCGGTTTGATCTGGATGAGAAAGGCATAGCAGAATTTAACGCACAACATCCGGGCTATGAAGATGCCGTGCATTTGTTCCACACTACTTACGCACAGGCTCTGGAAAAAATCTTTAAAGAAAACCCGACCTATAAAGCACAGGAATTAAGCGTTTTTACTGAGTATTTTGGTCCAAACTCTTTTGCAGGTTTGCATAAAAGCACTGACATAAAAGAATTGATGCTTTTTGATGTCCACAACGGTCATCAAATGGTAGATCCAGAAACCTTCCTGCAGGAGTTCGGCCATCTCAAGATTGCCAAGGTAATTTACAAAGGCAAATTAACAGGACGTTTTGCAAACGATGTGCGAGAAGGGAGATTTAATGTTGCCGAAGGTGTGGTCTGCAAAGGAGGGAGTGGACCTGAACTGTGGATGGTCAAGATTAAAACAAATGCCTATATGGAAAAACTTAAAAAGGCGTTTGCTGCCGATTGGGAAAAATATTGGGAGTAATAAAGACCTGTTCGGACTGGTAAAAGCAGTCTGAACAGAGTCTGGATTTTTTAGTTATAAAAGATTTTTTTGAAAATTTTGTTTTACCCTCTTTTTTACAAGCGTTTTCAAAGAAAAATGCCTGAGGAACCGCATAAATAGTAGAGTGAAGCTTTTGAAAAGTTTTATTAATTAAAACGCAGCAGCTAACAGTGCAGCCGCTGCTTAAACAAGTGCGAGGGTAGCTGGATTTTTCTCACATCCTTTCAAAGCGGGCCAATACAGTGTCACCCTCCAATAACTCAAGCGAGCGAGCAGTCCAGCGATAGGCACGTGAGCCTGCCAACACTGCTACATATTTGCTTTCTAGGGCTTGGCCTTCAGAGCAGGCCATGCGGGTCATCACTAAAGGAGCAAAAATCAGGCGATCGAGGGTTTGCGAAAAACTTCCTGAAAAAGTATTACAGCCGGCAAAGCCAGTAACCCGACCATTGCTTGCCGTGAAACGTAAAGTAAGAGGTTTGTTCATCATACTCATACCTACAGGCTGTCCGTCCAACTGCACTAGCTTCCAGTCTGTATCAACAATTCCCTGTACAGCTGCAGGGCTTGCTGCCGCACGCGTAGAGCCTGCTGCGACAGAAGGTCCAGCCTGGCAGCCGCTCAACAATAAAAAGGCAGGCAAAATACCCCAAAACGTTTTGTATAGAATATTTTTCATAAAATACCTCCAACCAATAAAAAACTGGGTGTGTCATAAGGGGCCAGTAAGGAGCCCGCTTTTAAATGTAGCAGCAAAAATCTTTTTGCCCCAGAGTTTCCATACAAGAATAGTCTGCTTACGGATGCCCTAAGCAAGCAGTTTTAAGCTAATTAAGGTTTCAAGAGTCAAACTAGCGAAAAAAATCTGGCTCATCCACCGCCGACAGCTGCGCGCTGATAAATGAGAGTAGCTCACGGATCGTCTGGTTCAACTCAAGCCAAGCTTTTTACGCACTTCGGTATAGAACTCTTCAGGCTGAGGGGTATGTTGCCACCAAGGCTGTATACAAAACACATTTCCTACTTTGGAGAGCTGAGCACGCGCTGCATCGGTTTGCCCTGCTTGCCAAAACAACACTGCCGCCAGATGCCGAATATAGAAAGTAGAAGGAGTGAGTTGATAACCGGGAGCATCTACCGAACGGACAAGCGCCTGGGAAATTTCATCCAGAATGTCGCGATCACGCAAATAAGCACAGGCCAGGGCTACGTTTTCGTCAAACCTGCAAATATAGGAATAGTGATCATAATGCGCCTCGATCACTAGAGAGGCGGCATCTGTCCCTTCAGGAGCAGTAGAGGCAATATGGCGGGCTTGCTCCAACATCTCCTCATGCGAACCCATCCAACGTTGGGAAATCAAGCGCAAAAAAGCCCGGTGGGGCTCGTATCCATGCGTGTCCCGAGCAATAGCTTGCGCATAGGCTTCTTCCCCTAGGCTACGATCACTTAAGCCTCTGGCTGCTCTTAAGAGGAAGGTATAGGGGGCGGGATTTTCAGCATCCTGCTCAGCCGCTTCTAGCAGATCTTTTTTTGCTAAACGGCATCGGCGTTCCAACTCAGTAAAGCCTTCTTTGGTAACGGTACTGGCACGGCCGCCGCCTCTAGCTTCCCAGCCTTCTACCATATGCCACACACCCCTTGAAATCAGCCATCCTACTTCTTTTCTCTTCACATAAAAGTCGATCATTTGCTCGCGGGTGGGCTCGTGAAGAGCCATAAAGTAACGTTCGGCTGTTAGGTCTATCACTTGTGTGTAAAAATCCCACTGGCCCCGGCTGGACTTGAACATGGCTTCTGCCTGGCGGCCATCCATTCGTTCGTAAGCGGCCACTAAAGGCCCTAGCTGAGGATGTGCCTGAATCGGGTCTTTATAACTAACGCCGAAAAATTCATTAACCATTTTTGAGAAAAATTTTTTCATCGCTACCCTTATTTATATTGTTGCTTCAGATTTTAAGAAATACTTCAGCTTTTTCTCGATTTTGACGGGAGAAGTTCGATTAATGCTAATGCTTGGTGTTTGATGCCAGCTAGCACAGCTACGCAAAGCCTGCACCAGCGCTTGCAAAAGCCCATCGCTAGGCTCTATCCCAGGCTCCAGATAAAGGGCTTTGATTTCGAAAACCCCTAAGCTGCGGTGAGCTTTTGCATCTAATCTTCCAACAATTTTTCCCGCCACCAAAATAGGCAGGACAAAATATCCGTATTTGCGCTTTGCTTCAGGGGTATAGCATTCAATACGATAATCAAAATCAAACATAACCCGGGCACGTTCCCTATCCCAGACCAGGGGATCAAAGGGTGACAGTAAAGTGGCATGGGATGCATTGAGCTGTTCACGTGCAGCTTTGCGAGCTAAAGGTAAATGATCACGGTGTAGGAGTGCTGGCTGACTCCAGCCTTCTACTCTCACTTCTATGAGAGTGCCCTCATTTAGTAAAGGATAAAGCTCAGACTGTTTAACTTTGGGAGTGGTTCGGAAATAATCATTAATCCACCTTGCCTGAGCAATACCTAGCGCTTTGACTGCCCGGGCTATAAAAATTTGATGTACCTCCTCAACAGGATGCTGAGTGTAATTGCGGGCAGGCGGATAAACGCGCTCGGCCAAGTCGTACACACGGGAAAAATTGTCGCGGCGGGCAATCATCAGCTCTCCTAATGCGAACCAGGCTTCTAACCAGCGTTTTTCATCTTTCCACCCCCACCAGCCACCCCCTTTTTCCCCATCCTTGCGCTCAAAATCGGAAGATTTAACGGCACCCTTGTGTCGAACATGCTCAAGTAGGGCTTCCATGTGCGGCCGATGCTGCTCCCATACACGCCGGGCGCCATGAATCCCCCAGTGGCGGCGAACGTTACTGTAGCTGCGATGCAGGGCGTAATCCTCAATCGGAATAAAACAAGCCTCATGTGCCCAGGCCTCGAATAGCAGCTGGCTTTCTAATAATTGTTCTAACCAGATATTTTTATACTCTCCTAAACGTGAGAACAGCACCAAATAAGGGCTACGGGCAACCACATGGATAGTATCAATCTGTAGCAATTGCATCCGTTGAATGGCTTTGCGTACATCAGCGCGAGTCGCTTTTTTAGACGGTGGTGTTAACAAGCCTTGTGCAGCCAGCTGCAGATTGCGCGCTTGTTGCAGGCTCAGATGGAAAGAATTAGACATTCAAAGCAGAAAAGAAAGTTTTTTACAAGCTTGCCATACTCTCTTTAAAAAAATCAAAGTTTTAGCCCAATTACTACAAGCAATTTTTAGCTATTAGACGTATTCTTCACTAAAACGGATTAATGTTTACGTTTTGTGCTGTTCCTGGACTTTTACATCAGGAGACCCTACACATGTTGATAAAAAAAACCTCTGATATTTTTTCTTCAGAAATTACGCCTGAAGCACTGTGGCAAAATCGCCGCCAGTTTTTGCAATCAACCAGCTTAGCAATGGGACTAAGCGCCCTGCCCTTTAAAAGCTTTGCACAGAGTAACACCGCCTTGCAGAAACTCTCCTTCGTCAAAAGCAACTATGTGACGATGGAAAAAATTACCCCTTTTGAATCCGCTACCACATACAACAACTATTACGAATTTGGTACCGATAAAGCAGACCCTGCCAAAAAAGCCAGCACCCTTATCAGCAGGCCCTGGACGGTAACACTAGAGGGAGCCTGCAATAAACCGCAAACTATCGGCATTGAACAGTTGCTAAGACTAGCACCCCTAGAGGAGCGGATCTATCGCTTGCGCTGCGTGGAAGGCTGGAGCATGGTGATTCCCTGGCTGGGGTTTTCTCTGTCTGAGCTGATCAAACGGGCTGAGCCTACCGGTAACGCCAAATTTGTTGAATTCATTACTTTGGCTGATCCTAAACAAATGCCTAATCTTAAATCCTCCGTGCTAGAGTGGCCCTATATTGAGGCCTTGCGCATGGACGAAGCGATGCATCCCTTGACACTACTCAGCTTGGGCAGTTATGGGCAAACGCTAACGAATCAAAGCGGTGCCCCTGTACGCATTGTGGTCCCATGGAAATATGGCTTTAAAAGTGGCAAAAGTATTGTGAAGATCCGTTTTGTTGAGAAACAGCCCAAAACCAGTTGGGAAAAAGCCGGGCCTTCTGAATATGGTTTCTATTCCAACGTTAATCCCACGGTAGATCATCCGCGCTGGAGTCAGGCCACGGAGCGCCGTATTGATGCTAGCTCCACCGGAATTAATGCTTTTCTAACGCCTAAACGTAAAACATTGATGTTTAATGGCTATGAAGAAGTGGCTTCCCTCTACACAGGAATGGATCTACGCAAGTTTTTCTAACTTTTCAATACAGGCTTGCTCCACCACCCCCGCTCTCTGGACTCTTCTAGAGCAGAGACTCAGTAAGTCTTGCGTACCTTATCCCCCTAGAGCATGCCTACCGTACAGCCTTTTAAAAATGCACTTCATTCTATTTCTAAATTCTTTGTGTCCGGGTGCAAAGCCGAAAATCTGTTTTTGACACGGCAAGGCAAAACAACACGACAAAAATGATTTAAAAATGGAGTAATAAGGAAGCTAGATGCAAAAACCACCCTCTGCTACAACTTTAGCCTGTATTAAAAGCGGTGTATTTCTCTGCGCTTTAATTCCGTTTGCACGACTTGTATGGTTAGCGTTTCACAATGGTTTAGGTGCCAATCCCATCGAGTTTATTACCCGTTCAACAGGCTGGTGGGCATTGGCTTTTTTATGCTTTACCTTAAGCATCACTCCTTTGCGTAAACTAGCAGGATTGCCTTGGCTATTGAAGCTGCGTCGTATGCTAGGATTGTTCAGTTTCTTTTATGCAGCTCTACATTTCACCACTTATCTGTGGTTTGATCAGATGTTTGAAGTGGCCAGTATAAGCAAAGATATCTGGAAGCGGCCTTTTATTACGGTAGGATTTCTCGCCTTTTTGCTATTGGTTCCCTTAGCGCTTACTTCGTTTAACAAGGCAATAAGATATTTGGGAGGTAAACGCTGGCAAAGGCTGCACAATTTAATTTATGTGATCGCGCCATTAAGCGTATTGCATTTTTTCTGGATGAAAGCTGCCAAAAATCTCTGGGTAGAGCCATTGATTTTTGGGCTTATCGTCATCCTTCTTTTAGGTTTTAGAATCAGGATAAAGCAAAACAATAAATCCTTCATTTAAACCACAGTCTGATGGAGTCCCAAGCCCTGCCTAGTAAACCTGCTTGCGGTACATCTTCTAGCACTTGTACGGGTTTTTCAGCAAGCACTTTACCCTCAATCAGCAATTTGATCAGCCCTATCGATTGACCTTTCGCAATAGGTGCGATTAAAGGTTGAGGTCTGGTGATTTCAGTTTTAAGTTTTTCAGTAGACCCTCGTGGCACGCTAATCCAGGCATCTTGCAAGAATCCCAAACTGGCTACTGATTTGGTCCCTTTCCATATCTCTGGGGTGACTAATGCTTTGCCAGCCTCTGCAAAGCGTACATTTTCAAAGTTTTGGAAAGCCCAGTTTAAAAGCTTGCTACTCTCCTGCGTTCTAGCATCCGTACTGGCAGTGCCCATGACGACCGTAATAATGCGCCGCGTCGTACCTGCAGCGCCTGGCCGTTTGGCCGAAGCCACCAGGCAAAAACCCGCATTGTCTGTGTGCCCGGTTTTTACGCCATCTACCGTCGGGTCCAACCATAACAAACGGTTACGATTGGGTTGCGTAATGCCGTTATAGGTGAATTCTCTTTGACCATAATATTTCGCGTATTCTGCAGGAAAATCTTCAATCAACGCCCGTGCCAGCAGTACCATATCATTTGCTGTTGAAACATGCTGTGGATCAGGCAAACCGGTAGCATTTGTAAAACGGGTATTGTTTAACTTCATGCGTAGCGCTTGCTTGTTCATAATCTCTACAAAACTCGCTTCAGTACCTGCTACTAGTTCCGCCAACGCAATGGAAGCATCGTTTCCTGATTGAATAATCATGCCTTTGAGTAATTCCTCAACTGAAACTGGAGTTTTGGGGTCAGCAAACATGCGTGAACCGATGGCCTTATAAGCGGCCTGACTGATAGTGAGGGGTTGGCTCAAACTGATGCGTTTGTCTTTAAGCGCCTGAAAAACCACATAGGCCGTCATCATCTTGGTTAAGCTGGCCGGCTCCATTTTCTGATCGCCATTATTGATCGCCAGTACCTGAGCTGATTGGGTATCTAGTACTACATAGCTTTTTGCGGCCACAATCGGTGCGCTCACGGCAGAAGTGGACGATAAGGCGATCGTTGCAGATACTGGCGCTGCCTCAGCAGCCTCAGGAACGCTGTAAATAAAGGCTGTAGTAAAAATAAAAAAGCACCCGATGAGGGCGCACTTAAATCGACGCATGATAAAACCTATAGAAAATATTGAGCAAAGTAATTATAGGGAAAACTCGACAAATATTGACTTGATTAGCCGTTAAATACAGCCCATGCGGACTTATTAAATCATCTTTGAGCTGTTTAGTTTGTGCAAGCCCCGTTAGCAATCAATGAGTGGGTGACCCTATCAATATTAAAAATAGATAGCTCACCACAACAGCTTAGTTTAGGCATTAACCGCGAAACTTATGAATCCTGGAGCATAAAGCCTGATTAAAGTCTTCAAATAAAATAGTATCCAGGTCAAATTGCGCTTTATGGTGAACAAAGAAAGCTAAATCATCCAAAGCGCTAGAAGAAAGCTCAAAGCTGGATGGCCTGAATTTAACATCACGATAAACACCGCTAGTCAAATAACCCCGAAAAGCTTGTTCATTAATCAAAGCTCCAGAAGGCAGTGCTGCAAGTAGTGCTTTGTTTTCCTCCACTAAGCTTTTCCACAGCAAAGAAGAGTTATGTTTACGGCGAAAGCTCATTCGTTTGATAATAAATAATCCATCGCCAACTGCTTGACTTCAGACAGATGGCCATCAAAAAAATGATTGGCATTGGGCAACACAACTATATTAAGGTTTTGTGGGTTTGCCCATTGCTGCACACTGGAAAGCGGCACCACATCATCTTTCTGGCCATGCACAAGCAAAGTGTGGCTTGGAACTTCCGGAACGGGAAATCGACTCACTGCAACTCCAAATAGCATTAGTTTATCTATGCTCTGAGTTTTACCCGTCTGCTCTTGTTTTTGCTGAAGTAAAAGAGACTGGGCTTTTGCGGCTACTGCTGCGCCAAAAGAAAAACCTCCCAGGACTCGCAAACCCGGAGTCTGCGTAAATGCCCAGTGACAAACTTGAAGAAAATCAGTGGTTTCTCCTCGCCCTTCATCGAATACTCCCGCGCTACCGCCTACTCCGCGAAAATTTAATCGCACTGCCACTAAATGGCTTGCAATAGCTGCACGTGCCAAGGTTGTCACCACTTTATTGTTCATGGTGCCTCCAAACAGGGGATGTGGATGTGCCAATACAGCCACGCCCCGGGCTGTGGAACCCTCTGCCCCAGAGGGACGATCCACCGCAATCTGGATTGGCCCGGCTTCTCCTTGCAAACTTAGATATTCAGTTGCAGAGTTCATAAAATTTTATTGGCTTAAACATTTCGGAAGCTAACTATTTGAGTTCTAAACGTTCTACTATTTTTCCTGCCACAAGATGCTGATCAATAATCTCATCAATATCCTCTTTATCGATAAAGGTGTACCAAATACCTTGCGGGTAAACCACTAGTACCGGCCCTTGCTCACACCGGTCCAGGCAACCTGCTTTATTAATACGGCATTTTCCCTGCCCGTTTAGGTTAAGAGATTTAATCCGCGCTTTAGCATACTCTTGCAGTTTTTTCGCACCTTTATCTGCACAGCAGGGCCGACCATCTTCCCTCTCATTTAGGCAGAAAAATACATGGTTTGCGTAATAAGACATTCCAATACTCTCACATAAAGATTCCAAAAAAGACTACAGTTGATCAATGAAAGTTAAGTAGCCTCTATTAAACGACTATTTATTTTTTGAATGATGCCGCCCCCCTGCCACCAATAGAACTACGAGTGCTGCAAAGGGCCAAAGCCCAGAAACCCACTGGGTTAATCCAAAAAAATTAATAAAACGTCCTTGGTGCCATCGCGTCAAACTCACTATAAAATAAGGGTTATCTGCCAAGGCATTGGCCAGGACCATTTGGACTGTTAACAATAAAACTCCTAATATTATTATTAGACCACGAGGCAGCAAAGCAATCAGTACTCCAAAGAATGCCGCAAGCATCAGAGCTTGTTGTGCACCTTGTGTGAACCATACCCAGGCTTGGTCGGGTCCATACTGCAAACTGCTAGCCAGTAATTTGACAAGAATTACGCCTAGGAATGTAGCGGCTATCCACAAAACCCGTGAGGTACGGTCAGCAATTGCACACCGCATGACGCATAGTAAAGCCGCTAAAGATAAACTGCCCAATACCGTCTGGATCAGTACAAACTGTTCTGCAGACAGCGCCTGCGATGGATCAAATACGGTAGCATTGCTTGCCTCACCCGTAACGCCTGCCATCCAGGTCAGCAGCTGGGGGGCAATACGACCCGTCAGAAAAGGTACGGAGACTGGATGCAGTTGTGCAACCATCCAAAACATGAGTAGTACTAGAAGGGGAGCTGCCTGGGGAGCTAGCATTCGACTCAAGCCTGTCCGCACGGCCATTGACCCCAGAATACGCCTGGCTAGTAAAATAGCCAGGACAGCCCCTATTGCAGCCCCCACACTATTAGCGAGGAAATCCGATAGAGCAGGAATGCGCAGTGGCAAATAAGATTGTGCTCCTTCCATTAACAAGGATACGCTAGCCCCTGCAAGGCTGGCGATTGCCCATGTCAAACCCCGGTGCCACTGTGGAGAAAGAGAGAAAACCGTCAATATTCCGATGGGAAGATAAGCCGCTATATTGCTCCAAAAATCAAATGAGGTTAAATAAATCGGCCAGCGATCAAACAAAAAAGACCAGGGCGCAACTTCAAGATCTCGCCACCCCGTCAGTGGATGCAGGCTAGCGTAGATAGTGAGTAACAAATATCCTGCCAAACACCACCGGGCGGTGCGAGAAGCCTGACCTAGACGCACTACTGGTCTATGGGCAGACCCTCGAGCAAATTTTGCATTTTTTTTAGACAAGGTGTTTTTTTTCGGAACCCTCATAGCCTGAGTTTAATAGTGTATTTAAAATTTCTCTCATGTCAGACATCTACCTGCCCTGCTCTTTCGTCCGCTTTGATTTTCCGGAAGAAAAATTTCGCACTCTAGCGCAAGAACGTTACCCCAAGAAAAAGATGAAGATTTCCGTGGTAGAAACAACGGGTTCTACGAATGCGGATTTGCTCATGCAAGCACGTGCAGGTTTGCTGCCTGAGGGAGAAAACGGGCAGGTTCAGGTGTTGTTTGCTCATTCCCAACAGGCAGGCCGTGGGCGCTTACAACGCCCCTGGCTTTCCACAGCTGGACAATCTTTGATGATGAGTGTAGCAACCACCTTAACTGTACCTATAAGTGCCTTAGCGGGCCTACCGGTAGCGACAGGGGGAGTCATTGCAAGAGTGCTAGAAAACTATGGCGTGGCTGCGCAAATTAAATGGCCTAATGATTTAATGGTGGATCGTGCCAAGTTAGGAGGCATACTGATTGAATCCACGCCAGTTAGCGGCTCTGACAGAATCGGAGTAGTCATCGGCGTCGGGCTTAACGGGAGATTAGAAAGCCATACTCTGATGCAACTGAAACATTCTGCAATTGATCTAAGCAGCCTTGTAAAAGCAGAGTTTTCTTCCCTACATTTAGCCATCGATCTAGCAGCTGAGATCACCGATCTTCTCACGGCCACGGATCTATCAGATAAAATAGAACAGATTATTTCTACCCAGGTTGCCATACGGGATGCCTGCAAAGGAAAAGTCGTGCAACTGATCGATCCTTTTTATCCGCATGCACCACCCATCGCTCAAGGAGTTGTGTTAGGCATGACCAAAAACGGCGGCTTGCAACTACACACGGCTGAAGGCACTGAAATTTTCTTGAGTGGTGAAATTTCCTTGCGATGGGCCTAATGAATAACTTGAGCACCAAACGAGGCAAGATCTTGCTAGTTGATGCTGGCAATACACGCATCAAACTCGCTGTGTTAAGCCTGGGAGAATCGTTTAAAAACTTAAATATACTGCCTTCATTGCCTTATGGGGCTAATACAGAGCAATGGAAGATAGCATTGGAATCCGGCGACGTGCTTCCTTATGCAATGAACCCACTACCGGTACTGTGCAGTAGCGTTGTGGATGAAGAAAAAAACAGACAGATTCAAAGCCAGATTAGTGATTTCTTTAAAGCTGCCGTGGTCTGGAGATACTGGAAAAATAACCCCCTACCAAAAGATTTCTCTTCAAGCTATGAAAGCCCTGGTTTGGGTAGTGATCGCCTGCTCGCTGCCTTAGCCGCTCGCCGTAGCTGGCCAGAGGAAAAAATTATGGTACTAGCCAGTTTTGGTACGGCAACTACAGTAGATACTGTTTTTCAGCATCGGTATTGCGGGGGTCTAATTGCTCCCGGAATAGCACTTATGGCTCAAAGCCTGGCAACTCATACGGCAAACTTAGCCGTTCAGGAGGGAGAAATGGTGGCTGTTCCCAACAATACGGCTGATGCAATCCACACCGCCATTATTGCTGCACAATTAGGCTGTATTGAGCATGCCTTACGGGCGGCACATAAGCTGAATCAAAACCCTTCTGATGCCATTACGCTAATTGTTAGCGGAGGTGGGTTAGCTGCAATTGCAAGGCATTTGCCAGCGCATGAAGTATTACCGAATGCAGTTTTACAGGGCTTAGCAGTCATTGCCTATGAAACTGATATTTTTTCCGCTTGTTTTTAAGGGCCAGGCCTGTATGCGTTTTATATTTATTGTTTTAATCCTGCTAAATCTGCTGCTCTGGGGAGCTGGCAGCGGTTGGTTCGGTCCTCTATTGCCATTTTTTACTCAGCTCGAAACTCCCATGAACTCTCTTGAGGCAAACTCTGTGCAAGTAGTGGTCTCCCCAACACAGATAAATAAAGATAGCGTAAGCAATAATAAACCGCTACTTCCTGCTGTGGATACTTCTACACAAACTCTTACTCCGGCAGTGGTCGCTAATACAGCGAATATCGCGCCCTTAATTCTCTGTTGGCAGTGGAGTAGCGCTAACGCTGATGAAATTAAAGCTACACAAGCGCTGCTGGCAGAATTTAATCTAGGCCGCAAGCTAGTTGAACTTGTAGAAGCTGATGCCGCCCAATGGACGGTCGTACTAGGACCTTTCATTGACCGCCCTACTGCTGAGCGTAAACGTGAGGAGGTCAAACGGCGAGGAATAACAGATCTTGCGGTCATTGAAAATATTCGAGGCCGATATGTTTCCTTGGGCGTATTCTCTACCCGCGAAAATGCTCAAGCAAGGCTGAGTGAAGTCACTGAAAAAGGAATAGACTCCGTACGCATCGACAGTCGGGTTATAGGCGCTACAAAACGTGTGACATTCCAAATACGAGATATTGACACTCAGCTGCAAGGACAGCTAAAGGCGCGCGGGCTATTACAAAACCCTTCCGGGTGGACTGAATGCAAAGCTTAACTCTACCGTACACTAAGGGAACTTTAACTCTCTCGTACAAAACAGGCTGCCAGCCTTATGCTGAATATACTCACAGCGAGAAGCTATGCTTGAGCAGCGTCTTTTTGTCTTTCTACATCATTTCTTTCTTTGTTGCGTTGCCATGTCGTGCTAGAGAACTGTCTTGAAGGTAGCTCCTATGGAATTATTACCTGTCCTTAGTGAATTAGCTACACTTTGAAAATGGAAGAGTACATTCTGCCTATCGATCCGCATGCCGTGATTCGCCAATTTGATCGCTTGGCGACAAAACAAGCTATTCAATCTCTTGCGTCCTCATTTTTAACATTAGAAATTTCCAAACGCATGAATGAGCGTTTAGACTATATTCGGCTTGAACCCCAATATATTCTGGATGCGGGCTGTGGCACTGGAGAATCCCTTCAATCTCTGTCAACACGCTACAAAAACGCTCATATTCTAGGGATAGATGCTAGCGAAAAGCGCCTCGCATTAGCCCAGCAACGCTGGCCTTTGAAAGGCTGGAAATCCTTGTGGAATAAGGCTTCCAAACAAGCATCTATTCAACTTCAGCAAGCAGACGCCCGAGATTTCCCCTGCCCCTGGCCAGTCGACCTATTATGGAGTAACTGTTTTTTACATTGGCTACCTAATCCACAGGAAATAATTAACCACTGGGCTAGTTGCCTGGCACCGGGAGGGCTACTTATGTTAAGTTGCTTCGGGCCAGACAGTTTTAAGCAAGTGCGAGAGGCCGCACGTACAGCAGATCTGCCCGGCGCTGTCCTACCTTTTTTGGACATGCATGATCTGGGTGATCTGTTAGTGGCCAGTCAGTTAATAACACCTGTGATGGATACGGAAATTTTGACGCTTACCTATGCTACGCCCGAGGCCTTGCTGAACGACCTACGACTAGTGGGAGGTAATCCGCATCTGCAGCGCAGGCAAACCCTTACTGGCAAAGCCCGCTGGCAAAAATTTATACAAGCACTCTCCGACCATAGAGGTAAAGACGGGCGAATTTCCCTAACAATTGAAGTGATCTATGGCCATGCCTGGCGCCCCCTTAAGCCATTGGCCCGTCCGGACAGCCAAAAAATATCGGTAGATGCCTTAGCTGCTAGCCTACCGTCGCGACGGAAGCACAATAGTCTCAATAAAAGTAAACTAGAAGATGCTGTAGTTCAGCATAAACCGGCTCAGAGTTTTTAGCTTGCAAAACCTAAGTTTTTTAACACCAGCTCATCGTATTTCTAAATTGTTTTTGTTCAGACGCCAAGCTCAAGCCTTTTCTCTAGCACAAAAAGGCCAAGCAACAACGAAACAAATGGTTTAGAAATGGAATAAAATCTTGTCTCATTGAAACTATACTAGATAAAAAAATAAAGCCCAGAGGCAAACTTAGCAAGGCAACTGCGCTGTGCTGCGGTTTAATGAGCAGACAGCCAACCGATTTAACACCACCACTCCAAGGGAAAGACTCAAGGATTACAGATGATGTCGCTCATAAAGAACATAAAAACTGCCGGTGTACTGTTCACATCGCTGGCATGGACCACCCAAACTGCTTTTGCACAAGTCAATGACATGGTGGGTGGGCCAAAAGTACGGCAGTTAACTCTGCATGAGCCTGTTACGAAAATTGCTTCAGAAATTTATTCACTCCATAACCTGCTGCTAGTCATTTGCCTCGTTATTTTCTGCGTGGTCTTTGGGGTCATGTTTTACTCGATTTATGCCCATCGTAAATCGAAAGGGGCTGTTGCAGCCTCTTGGCATGAAAGTACTAAAGTTGAAATAATCTGGACAATCATTCCTTTTCTGATTGTGATTGGTATGGCATTACCCGCCACTAAAATAGTGGTTGCAATGAAAGACACTACTAACGCTGATCTGACCATAAAAGTCACCGGTTACCAATGGAAATGGGGTTACGACTATCTAAAGGGAGAAGGAGAAGGCATCAGTTTTATCTCTACGTTAGCCACTCCTCGCTCACAAATCCGTAATGAAACACCCAAAAGCGATAATTATCTGGTTGAGGTTGACAATGATCTTGTTGTACCCGTGAACAAGAAGATCCGGATCCTTACTACCGCCCAGGATGTAATTCATGCATGGATGGTACCCAGCTTCGGAGTGAAGCAAGATGCAATTCCCGGTTTTGTTCGAGATACCTGGTTTAAAGCAGAAAAAACCGGGGTTTATCGCGGGCAATGCGCCGAATTATGTGGGAAAGAGCACGCTTTTATGCCGATTGTAGTCAGGGTGCTTTCTGAAAGCGACTATACCAGCTGGGTCACTGAACGAAAAAAAGCCATGGCGGCCTTGGCAGACGACCCCACAAAAACCTATACGATTGATGAACTTAAACAGCGCGGAGAAAAAGTTTTTTCCGCCAATTGTGTGGCTTGCCATCAAAGTACAGGAAAAGGAGTGCCAGGTTCCTTCCCGGCACTGGATGCTTCTGCTAAGGTAACCGGACCCAAAGCCGATCAAATTGCAATCATGCTCAATGGTGTGGTTAAAAACGGAAACCCTACAGCAATGGCCTCCTTTAAAAACCTCTCTGATGTGGAAATTGCCTCTGTTATCACCTATACCCGCCATGCCTGGAGCAATGCCGGCAAAGGTACAGATCCTGTAGTGCAACCTTCAGAAATCACCGTAGCACGTAAATAATCTAGATAAGACCAAGAGAAAGCATCATGTCATCTACTACCATTGTTGACCACAGCCATCCTCATTCACATGAGCATGATCACCATGCGCCGCAGGGCTGGCGCCGCTGGTTATTTGCCACCAACCATAAAGATATTGGTACGCTCTATCTGATCTTTTCTTTTGTGATGTTGCTGGAAGGGGGCTTACTCGCCTTGCTGCTGCGAGCTGAATTATTTCAGCCTGGTCTGCAACTGTTTAACCCTGAGTTCTTTAATCAGCTCACCACCATGCATGGGCTGGTAATGGTATTTGGCGCCATCATGCCCGCTTTTGTGGGTTTTGCTAACTGGATGATTCCCTTGCAAATCGGGGCTTCAGACATGGCTTTTGCCCGTATGAACAACTTCAGCTTTTGGCTTTTACCCCCTGCTGCCATTTTGCTCACCGTCTCATTTTTTGTTCCGGGCGGAGCCACTGCTGCAGGCTGGACACTTTATGCTCCTCTGTCTGCACAGATGGGACCAGGTATGGATTTGGCAATTTTTGCAGTCCACATTATGGGGGCAAGCTCGATTATGGGGGCAATCAATATTATTACCACCATCTTAAATATGCGCGCTCCCGGCATGACTTTAATGAAAATGCCCATGTTTTGCTGGACATGGCTAATTACAGCCTATCTGCTGATTGCTGTTATGCCCGTATTAGCAGGAGCTATCACGATGGTGCTAACCGATCGCCATTTCGGTACCAGCTTTTTTAATCCTGCTGGAGGGGGAGATCCGGTTATGTACCAGCATATTTTCTGGTTCTTTGGCCACCCTGAGGTGTACATCATGATCTTGCCGGCCTTTGGCATTATCAGTCATATTGTTCCGGCATTTGCACGCAAACCTTTGTTTGGCTATAGCTCCATGGTCTACGCCACCAGTTCGATTGCTATCCTGTCTTTCATTGTTTGGGCCCACCACATGTTTACCACCGGGATGCCTGTCACAGGTCAGTTGTTCTTTATGTACGCTACCATGCTGATTGCCGTCCCCACAGGGGTAAAAGTCTTTAACTGGCTTGCAACTATGTGGAAAGGTTCTATGACTTTTGAAACTCCCATGTTGTTTGCTATTGGTTTTATTTTTGTGTTTACGATGGGTGGATTTACCGGTTTAATTTTGGCTGTTGCACCCGTCGATATCCAGCTGCAAGACACTTACTATGTCGTTGCACATTTTCATTACGTATTGGTAGCAGGTTCTTTATTTGCCTTGTTTGCAGGGGCCTATTTCTGGCTACCCAAATGGTCGGGCCGTATGTATAGCGAAAAAATGGGAAAACTGCATTTTTGGTCTTCAATTATTTCTTTTAATGTTACTTTTTTCCCTATGCACTTTTTAGGCTTGGCAGGCATGCCTCGTCGTTATGCAGACTACCCCGCACAATTCACCGATTTCCATGCTATTGCCACAGTAGGAGGCATGTGGTTTGGTCTTTCCCAACTAATCTTCCTGTACATCGTTTTACGAGCTTGGGCCTTCAATAAGGGAGACCCTGCCCCCGCAAACCCCTGGGGAGAACATACAGAAGGTTTAGAATGGACTGTAGCATCCCCCGCACCATTTCACACTTTTGAAACACCTCCAGTTGTTAAATAAAAGGTGGTCTCAATGGTATTAGTAAGTAGTATTCAGGATTCCGTACTCTTCTATGGCAAATGAAAAACCTAAAAATAAGACCACTGGCTTGATCTTGGCCTCAGTGGCATTGGTTTTTTTTGCTGGCGTCATTATTAAAAAAGTAATTTTAGGATGAATAACTCCTCAGAGCTCAAAGCAAACAGCCACCCATCGGCTGAACACCGTGCGATGGTCACAAAGCTTATTACTATTGTGATCTGTATGTTCGGATTTGGTTATGCTCTGGTTCCTATCTACAAAAAGCTGTGTGAAGTCACGGGAATCAATATTCTCGCCTTCCGGGAGAAAGAGAACACCCAAGCAGTTATTAAAAATTCTCAAATTGATACCTCACGCTTAATCACTGTAGAGTTTGATGCAAATGTACAGGGTCCCTGGCGGATGATCCCCACTAAAAAATCGCTGCAAATTCATCCGGGGCAGTTAATCACCGTCATGTATGAAATTGCAAATCAGCAAGACAGGGTTATCACAGGCCAAGCAATTCCCAGCTATGCCCCTAAAAACTCTATGGCACACTTCCAGAAAATTGAGTGCTTTTGTTTTACACAACACACTTTGGCTGCGCATGAAGTTAAACAATACCCTGTTACTTTTGTCGTAGATCCCGCTTTACCCAAAGATATTCCTACCATCACCTTGTCCTATACTTTTTTTGAACTTGGCTTACCTGGTATCAAACAGGCCCCTAAAGGTAATTTGGGGGAGTAAACATGAGTCATTTAAAAGATGCCACTGCAAGACCCCTCTCATTTCTAAAAACCATAAAGGCTGTTTTATGGTCCTTTTTTGGGGTACGCAAGCATAGCGATCATGCGGAGGATATAGCAAAACTTAACCCTGTGCACATCGTCGTAGCGGGCTTATTGGCGGCCGCAGCTTTTATTGCTACTCTGCTATTGATTGTGCAAATAGTGGTTGCGAAATAAATATTTAGAAACCGTAGAAATTGCTTAGAGATTTATAGAGAAAGACGTCAATGGCTGCTTCAAATACACCTCAAACACCTTATTATTTTGTGCCTCATCCATCACAATACCCCATCTTGGCTGGACTAAGCCTGCTAGCCTGGGCCTTCGGTATGGCAGGCTGGGTCAATAACATTGCAATGAGTCAATGGCTAGCCTTAGCAGGAACGGTGGGTTTAATCCTCACACTGTACTTCTGGTTTGGACAAGCCATTCGGGAGTCCGAATCTGGCCAATACAGTAAAAGAGTAGATGTGTCTTATCGCTGGAGTATGAGCTGGTTCATCTTCTCAGAAGTAATGTTTTTTTGTGCATTTTTTGGTGCTTTGTTCCATGCCCGCTTATTTTCGATACCCGGCTTAGGTGATCCTGACTACTCCGGCATCCTTTGGCCTGACTTCCGCGCTATCTGGCCCACTACAGGTCCACAAGGTGTTGTAGAACCTTTCGTAGCAATGGGTCCCTTCTGGTTACCTACGATCAATACTGCACTACTGCTCAGTTCAGGCGTCACTCTTACCCTTTCCCACCATGCGCTGCGGGACAATAAACGCAAACCGGCTATTTTGTGGTTATTCGCCACTATCTTGCTAGGTGCAATATTTATGTGTGTGCAGTCTTATGAGTATTATCATGCCTACCACGAGCTTAATTTAAAGTTAAGCTCAGGCATTTATGGTTCAACGTTTTTTATGCTCACCGGGTTTCATGGCTTTCATGTCACGATTGGTGCCATTATGCTGTCTGTAGTGTTATATCGCCTGATCAAGGGGCATTTTACGCCTACCCAGCATTTTGCATTTGAAGGGGCGGCTTGGTATTGGCACTTTGTAGATGTGGTCTGGCTAGGTTTATATGTAGTAGTGTATTGGATGTAAAATCCTCTACTGTACAGGCTAGCCTTAACTCGATCGTAGGTGCAAACCTGTTGGTGTGATCCAGCCCATCCAGTAAAAAAATAGTAGCATCAAAAAAAGCAATATAGACAGGCCAATGCGCACCGTTAGCGCGTTGGCCATTCGGTCTGACTTGCCTTTGTCTTTCATCAGAAAGATTAAGGCTAAACTTAAACTACCTAAAATGCCTGCAAACGCCACAATCACCAGGTATTTCATAGTGTCGCTTTCTTGTTCAAATCAAATTCATAAACGCTAAATCAGTGGCCCGCCTTCCCACTAATGCCCTATTGCTATGACATCTGCTGTTAAATACTGGCTTGCCGTAACAACAGGGCTTATCTTGACAGCAATAGCTTGCTGGGCAGCTTACTGGCAAGACCAGCGTGCCGATCTGAAACGACTGCGTGAAGCACACAGACAGGCTGCAACAGCAGCTCCCATCATTAACTTAAATATACAGTACCCTAAACCAAATGATGCCTGGCGGCGCGCAAAAGTGATAGGCCATTTTCTTCCCGCCAAAGCGATTTATTTAGACAATCGCCTTTATAAAAGTCAGCCGGGGCGCGAGGTGTTAATGCCCCTACAAGTCGCCAATAACCAGCAGATCGTTCTAGTCAATCGCGGATGGCTGGCACAGTCAGCTGCGCACCGTAGGCAAATACCTCAAGTTCCTACTCCTACAACTCCTATAGAGCTTGAGGGGGTTTTAGTACCGGATCTACCGCATTATTCCGGCTGGGGTGATCACTATAATGCCTCATTACCCAATATTTGGCCTAATCTGAATTTAAAAGCCTATCAGCAGGCAAGCGGATTTCCACAAATTCAATGGATCATGTTACAGACTTCAGCGGCGAATGATGGCTTGATACGTGACTGGTCTCAGCCAGCCTCGGAAATCAGCAAGCACCTGGGCTATCGTTTTCAGTGGTTACTGATTGCATTAGTCACAGCGAGCCTTACTTTGTATTTTGGAATTTCATCATGGCGCAAAAAGAATTAGATTCCCCTTTGCCACACAGCTCAAACAAACCACAGTCTTTATTTGCATTATGGGCGGTAGTAGTGGTATGTGCTGCACCGATACTCGCAGCTTTTACTGTCTACTTTTTTTTTAAGCCGTCTGGCAGCACAAACAACTACGGGCAACTGCTGATACCCCAAAGACCTGCGGTCATCTTAAATGGGAAAACACTGGAAGGGCAAACTTTTGAATTCTCCCAGTTATCTGGCAAGTGGAGTATGGTGATGGTAGCAGGAAGTAGTTGCGACGCACTTTGTCAAGCTCAGCTTTATCAGATGAGGCAAATTCGGACTTCTACAGGTAAAAATCGCGATCGAGTCGAGCGCATATGGTTGGTTACCGATGATGCTCCCATCGATATTCCCTTACTTAAACAGCATGAAGGCTTAACAGTAGTGCGTGTTGAGCCAGCACGCTTGCTTCCTTGGTTAGCGGGCCGTCCTGAAGAGTTAGCAGGCCGGATGTGGTTTGTGGATCCACGAGGTAACCTGATGATGCAATATCCCCCGGGAGCTGATCCGAAAGGTATTCGTCAAGACCTTAGTAAGTTACTTTACATTAATAAAGTTTGATTATGGTCATTACAGAACTGCTACAGTTAGCATTTTTCGGACTGACTGTTTCTGCAATTCCCTTGGCAGTTATTTGGCTCAAGCACGGCACTGCCTCGGTACAGGTACGCTACCGCAAATTAGTAGCCATTACCTTATTTTTCACCTTAGATCTGATTTTATTTGGAGCTTTCACCCGCTTGACTGATTCAGGTTTGGGTTGCCCAGACTGGCCCGGTTGCTATGGCAGTAGTTCTCCTTTAGATGCAATGCCTCAAATAAAAGCGGCACAGCAAACGATGCCAGACGGGCCAGTCACGGTCTCCAAGGCGTGGATCGAAATGCTGCATCGTTACTTTGCAAAAGGCTTAGGAGTGTTATTTATTGTAATTACGATCCTTGCCTGGATCCATCGTCGTGCGTTAAGGCAATCTCCACTGCTGGCCACAGTTCTTTTAATAGGGGTCTGCATTCAGGGAGCTTTTGGAGCTTTCACCGTTACCAGCAAGTTAATGCCTGTGATTGTAACGATCCATCTGATCGGTGGTAACGCCTTACTTTCCTTAACAGCATGGCTATACGTACAACAGCAAAATCCAGCTTTACCCCATACCCCAACCCGGCGTTTATTACCGATCGCCAGGCTGGTACTGGTCTTACTCTTTATACAGATCGGCCTGGGGGGATGGGTCAGTAGCAATTACGCGGCTTTGGCTTGCTTAGATTTTCCGATGTGCCAAGGTCAATGGATTCCTCCTATGGATTTTGCACACGGCTTCAGTCTCTGGCGAGATTTAGGGCAAACGTCTGATGGTCGTGGTTTGCCTTTTGCAGCCCTGACTGCTGTGCATTGGGTGCATCGCAATTTTGCATTTGTTATTTTTGCTGTTACCGGATACTTGGCTTGGAAAATCAGAAAAGATCCTTCACTGCGCTCTTTAGCTCATGGTGTCTTTTTTATGTTAGCGTGGCAATTATTCACAGGCTTAAGCAATATTTTTTTTCAATGGCCTTTATCGGTCGCGTTAATGCATAATGGAGGTGCCGCTGTTTTATTGCTGTTATCTACTTTCATAACTGCACGCCTATCAACAATCCCTGTATCTAAGGCGGTATATCCCAATTCTCATTTCATTGCTAAATCATTTGACTCTAGGGGCTAAGTCCAAGACAGTGCTCAAGCACGACAAAGCAAAACAATAACGACAGAAACGATTTAGAAATGGAATAATACGGATGAAGCAATAAGAACCCCTGAACGTATGCTTATTCCCCAAAAGTCTATTCCTTCCCTGTTGACTCCTAGTAAAACCGCGCAGTACTGGGCATTAACAAAGCCCCGGGTTACCCAACTGGCTGTATTTTGTGCGGTAATAGGCATGTTTTTGGCTACGGATGCCCTACCCTCCTGGAGGATTGTATTGTGGGGCTGCTTAGGTATTTGGTTATTAGCAGCGGCAGCTTTCGCAATGAACTGTCTAATCGAGCGTAAAGTTGATGCCCGAATGAAACGTACTGCCTGGCGAGCTTCAGCCAGTGGGGAAATCAGCACTTTAGCTATCTGTACATTTAGCCTCGCCCTAGGCCTGACCGGAATGCTTGTATTACATCAGCTCGTCAATCCCTTGACCGCATGGATGACGTTTGCGACTTTTGTTGGCTACGCTGTGATCTATACCATTTTTCTTAAACCTAATACCCCACAAAATATTGTTATTGGGGGACTCTCCGGTGCGATGCCTCCCGCGCTTGGATGGGCTGCGGTTACTGGAGATGTGCCAGCGCAGGCCTGGATTTTAGTGCTGATTATTTTTGTTTGGACTCCCCCTCATTTCTGGACCCTTGCCTTGTATCGCCTTGAGGACTATCAAAAATCAGGCTTGCCTATGCTTCCCGTCACACATGGTCAAAAACTAACTCTACAACATATATTTTTATACTCCATCCTCTTAGTAGCCACCACCATCATTCCTTTTGCAATGCGAACCAACGGATGGATTTACTTGATGAGTGCATTAATCTTAGGAGGAAGTTTTTTATGGCATGCCTACAAACTCATGCGTCATTATTCTGATACATATGCACGTAAAACCTTCCGCTTTTCCATTGTGTATTTAGCCTTGCTCTTTATGAGTTTACTGGTAGATCATTGGGTTTTATAAGAGGAAAATTGGATCTGTCGGAAAAGCGAGGAATTCATTTCAGAGTTTTTCCATGCCTGATTTTGCAGGCTATTGCCTTAAATCTGCAATTCATCAACTAAAGGTCGCATCCTCTGCCACGGAAGCTCATACTTATTGCATTGTGAGTTGAATCTGGAGTAATAGCGTCATGTTTAAAAAAAGTTTCTTTGCTGGCTATATATTTTTTTTACTAACCGCTCAAGTGCTGGCCGCCGATAACGGTATGGATTTTAATGTTCAAGTAAAACCTGATCGTTCTGGGATCAGTGTGAAGTGGGGTAGCAAAACAGTTTACGGTAATAGTCTGAACCAAATTGAAGGCTCCGGGAAAATAGTCGAAAAAGAGCGTAGCGTTAGCGCTTACAGCAAGGTCCGTGTGCTAGGTCCGATGGATGTAAAACTAAACTCCAGCCATACTGAACGGGTAAAAGTAAGTGCAGACGATAATATTGAACCACTTATCGAAACCCGTTTAGAGGGTGATACCTTAGTCATCGATATTAAGAAAAACAGCAGTTTCACCACCCGTAATAAAGTAGTAGTACAAGTTGATTTCAAGAAGCTGGATGGCTTGGCACTGGCCGGTTCTGGTGACGTTTACATTAATCGCATCGTTGGAGAGAAATGTTCGGCATCTATCTCCGGTTCTGGTGATATAAAAATTGCTGAGATGGATGTAGCCCAGTTTATGGGAAGTGTGAGTGGCTCGGGGGACTTAAGAGCCTCAGGCAAGGCAACACTACAAACCTGGTCTATCGCAGGATCAGGGGACGTGTGGGGTGAAAAACTCAATGGACAGGCGATCAAGGTGAGTATTGCTGGCAGCGGAGATGCTCGGGTAGGCCAGGCAGAAAATCTAGATGTAACGATTGCTGGATCGGGTGATGTTACTTATAGCGGTAAGCCAACTATTAAAAAGCTTATTGTTGGATCTGGTAGCGTTAGCGCCCGCTAGATGTTCATCAGCCTTGCCTATCTTCAGTGGACCTTTAGCTCTCTAGAAACACCCTGGGGTTTACATCCGCAGCCAGCCTCAAACCCCCGGGACAATGTCGATTAAAACTGCTCTGCTGCTAACAAGCTTACAGATTTTGCCCCTTGGACGATCGCATCACGCAGGCCTGGGGCTTTGGATAACAGATGATCCCCATAAAACCGAGCAGTAGCGATTTTTGCTTGCATAAAGGCTATGTCTTCCCCAGTATTTATCTTATCTTCAGCAATCATTAAAGCACGGGCCATTTGCCAACCCGCCATTATATTGCCCGCAAGCATTAGGTAAGGAACGCTCCCTGCAAACACAGCATTTGGATCACTTTTAGCATTAGCCAGTACGAATTCAATCACTTCTAACAAAGCCATACGTCCTGCTTTTAAACGCTTTAACATATTTTGGCAAGCTACGGACGGGCGCGTAGTCAAGGCAGATTCAGTTAAGGCAATCTGCTCACAAATTCCCTTAGCCACTTGGCCCCCATCCTTTATGGTTTTACGCCCTATAAGATCATTGGCCTGAATCGCAGTCGTCCCCTCGTAAATGGTCAAAATCTTGGCGTCTCGATAATACTGGGCTGCTCCTGTTTCTTCGATAAAACCCATCCCGCCGTGAACCTGTATTCCCAAACTGGTAACTTCCAGACTCATTTCAGTGGAGTAACCTTTAATTAAAGGCACCATAAATTCATAGAAGGCTTGATTCTCTTTTCTTGTCTGAGGGTCGGGATGATGGTGGGCTATATCAAAAGCGCTAGCAGCCACTAAAGCCAGGGCACGACAAGCTTCAGTATAGGCCCGCATGGTCATTAGCATACGCTTGATATCAGGGTGATTAATAATTGCAACGCTGCCTGGGGAGCTGCCGTCTACGGGGCGGCTTTGAATTCGATCGCGTGCATAATTCACAGCATGCTGATAGGCTCGTTCGGCAATTGCAATGCCTTGCACTCCCACCGCGTACCTTGCAGCATTCATCATGATAAACATGTATTCCAGCCCACGGTTCTCCTGCCCTATCAGATAACCGATAGCTCCCCCATGATCGCCATACTGCAATACGGCTGTAGGGCTAGCTTTGATACCCATTTTGTGCTCAATGCTGACACAGTGCACATCATTGCGCGCTCCCAGGCTTCCATCGGGCTGGATCATAAACTTGGGCACAATAAAAAGGGAGATACCCTTCACGCCTTCTGGTGCACCTTCAACACGTGCAAGCACTAGATGCACAATGTTCTCGGCCATGTCATGTTCACCATAGGTAATAAATATTTTGGTACCAAAAATCTTGTAGCTGCCATCTGACTGGGCTTGCGCACGCGTGCGGATGAGAGACAGATCGGAACCCGCTTGCGGTTCAGTAAGATTCATGGTTCCCGTCCACTGACCTGAAATCATTTTGGGAATGTAAGTTTGTTGCTGCTCAGGAGTTCCCGCCACTAGTAAAGCTTCAATAGCACCATCTGTTAGCAAGGAGCACAGTGCAAAACTGGTGTTGGCAGAGTTGAGCATCTCGATAGCAGCAGCGCCGATCAACTTTGGCAAGGCCTGCCCTCCAAAAACCTGTGGATGCTGCAAACCCTGCCAGCCGGCCTCACAATATTGCTGGAATGCTTCTTTAAAGCCCGGGGTTGTCGTGACCTTCCCTTCGTTAAAAAAACTAGGAGTTTGATCGCCTAGCCAATTAAGAGGTGCTATCACATCTTGCGTAAATTTTGCAGATTCTTCCAGTACGGCCTGCGCGGTATCGTAGCCTGCCTCTTCAAAGGCAGGGATCTTAGCCAGCTCATCAATACCCGCTAACTCTTTCATGCAGAAAAGCATGTCCTTAACAGGGGCCGAATAAGTCATTCGCATTCTCCTAAAGCTTTAGGCTTTACAGTTTAAATTTGTACCAGCCTATATACAAAAAAGGACGCGATAGACTCCCAACGTCTTATGCGTCCTCAGGGTGTTTAGATTTTTAAACAGAGTTATTTAAGCGAGCGCCTTAACAAGTTCAGGGACCGCCTCGAATAAATCAGCGACTAAACCATAGTCAGCAACTGAGAAAATTGGCGCTTCTGGGTCTTTATTAATAGCAACAATCACCTTACTATCCTTCATCCCCGCCAGGTGTTGAATAGCCCCGGAAATTCCTACCGCGATATACAACTGAGGTGCCACAATTTTTCCAGTTTGACCTACCTGCAGATCATTAGGTGCGTAACCCGCATCTACGGCAGCCCGCGAAGCACCCAGCGCAGCACCGAGTTTATCTGCCAAAGGAGTAATCACTTCAGTAAATTTTTCTGCAGATCCTAAAGCCCGACCTCCCGAAACAATAATTTTGGCGGCTGTCAATTCGGGACGATCGTTTTTAACGACTTCACGACTCACAAACTTGCTTAAACCTGTGTCAGGCGTAGGAGCTACTACTTCAACAGTGGCACTGCCTCCTGTAGCAGCAACCCCATCAAAAGCAGTGGTTCGTATAGTCATCACTTTTTTAGTATCAGCCGTTTTAACGGTAGCAATTACGTTACCTGCATACATAGGACGCATGAAAGTATCTGCAGATTCTACCGATAGCACATCAGAAATCTGCGCTACATCTAGCTTTGCAGCGACCCGGGGGGCAATATTTTTACCATTTGCTGTAGAAGGAAACAAAAACTGCGTATAACCTTCTGCCAATGCAAGAATTTGGGCTGCTACATTTTCAGCCAGCATATCTTCAAAAGCAGGGGCATCCGCTACTAACACTTTAGTCACCCCTGCAATAGTTGCGGCTGCCTGGGCGGCTGCATCGCACTGATGACCCGCCACTAATACATGAATATCCTCTGCAAACTTAGTGGCCGCAGCAATAGTATTCAGGGTAGCCGGTTTAATGCTGGTGTTATCGTGTTCTGCAAGCACTAAAGACGTCATTTAAATCACCTTAGCTTCAGTTTTAAGTTTACTGACGAGGGTTGCCACATCTGGAACCTTGATCCCAACCTTACGTGCCGGCGGATCGCTCACCTGCACTACGCTCAACCTTGGAGTGACATCTACAGCTAAATCAGCAGGCTTAATAATATCCAACTGCTTTTTCTTGGCTTTCATAATATTGGGCAAAGTAACATAGCGAGGTTCATTTAAACGCAGATCGGTCGTGATGATTGCAGGCAAGATAAGTTTTAGCGTTTCCAAACCACCGTCTACCTCTCGCGTAACAACAGCACTACCTTCTTCAATGAGGATTTTGGATGCAAAGGTGGCTTGCGGGCGATCCAACAAAGCTGCCAGCATTTGGCCCGTTTGATTAGCATCATCATCAATGGCTTGCTTGCCCATAATGACTAAGTCGGGTTTTTCTTTCTTAAACAAGGCCTTAAGCAGTTTGGCCACACCCAAGGGCTGCAAATCTACATCGGTCTCAACCAAGATCCCGCGATCTGCACCAATCGCCATGGCGGTGCGTAAAGTTTCCTGACATTGAGGTACTCCACAGGACACCACTACTACTTCTGCAGCTTTACCTGCCTCTTTTAGACGAACAGCTTCTTCAACTGCAATTTCATCAAAAGGATTCATGCTCATTTTGACGTTAGCAATATCTACCCCTGATTTATCTGCTTTAACTCTGACTTTAACGTTGTAATCTACTACCCGTTTGACTGGCACAAGAATTTTCATAGGTTTTAACTCTGTCATAACAATGGGAAAGTCTATCTGGGATTCGCCGTTTAAGCTCTCATAAGAAAGCGGTTTTTTATAAACTTACAGAATACCGTCCAGATAAAGAATCAATGAGAGTCTCACACTCATTTTAACTAAAAAATAGTGAGAATCTTTTAGTCAGCGGAGTTTATCCCATCTCAAAATAGAGCGGTTGACTTAAATTGAGAATTTTCCATTAGGCAGCGCTTTGCACCTACATAGGTGTTTGCAAAGATTTTTCCCATTTTTGCTAGCGTGTTGGTGACCGTAGCGTACCTTCAAAAACCGAACAAAACTGACTCGAAAATAACCTTGCGACCAGATTGTTTTCTAAGGGGAAAACTGGTTTAAACTGAAATGCTCAGGGAGCAAGATCAGTTCAGATCAAGAAAAGATTCTTCAGAAATAACTTGAGATATTTGGAATAAGCAAAAAAAATTTGCCCGCTTGTGTAGCAAGCGGGCAAGAAATCACTAATGTAAAGATAGCTTATTTTTTATAGATTACTGATACTGGAAATGGGACTGCATTGCCTTTCGGCGACGTTACTACAATCGTAAAAGAGCCAGTATCACCCCCACCCTTACAACTTTCCTCATTGGGTTTAATAGTAACTTTATGAGTGGTACCTCCTGCTGCACTGGAACTAGGGACTGTGGCAGGGAAAAAGGCTCCTACAGTTACTTTAACCGCATCGGTAGCGCTGATTGCAGTACCCGAGGGCATTGGATTAGCCAAATTGGTTTTGGGATCTACATTCCTGTCATGAACACGGAACTCCATAGTTTTAGAAGCACAGTTTCCTATGGTAAATACAATCTCCGGTGAAGCCGGATTTACCCAATCTATCCCCGCAAAAGAATCGCTAAACACAATAACTGCAGACCTTCTGATATAGGTTACTCCCCAAGAACCCGAGCCTGAACCACTCCAGGTATTGGAGTTAAAGGGAATAGGTTTATCACCATTTTGAGGTTTGTAATTTGAGTTAGTGGTTAAATCCGGATTAATACCTGAACCGTCGACGGAAAGGAAGGCATCGGCCATATCATGGATTGCAGGGTTAAACTCACATTTATCCCCAGAACATTGGCATTTTCCTTCGTCAATATCAAAGCGACCATTGCTATTAGAGTCTGTAAAGCCACCTGGAGGGCAGGTAAATAAACCATTACCATCCAGATCTAGGAAGTTCTTGATCCCCTGAGCATAAGCCAAAATGGTGACCCGACCATTAGAAGGACGGAAGTCCTGACTACGCAACTTGACCGTACAGCCACCATTTACCATCTGGCAGGCACCTTGTGAAGAACTGCCGATAGCCCCACCTGAAACAATAAAGTTTGCAGTCGTTCCATCCGACACAGGGTTTCCATATTGATCTGCCATGAGCAAATTAACATCCAGCGTTTCATTATCGTATTTCAAGCCTTCAATGTTAGCTGTAGAAACACTTAAGGACATATTACGTTGAATAGGCAAGCCCGTAGAAATTGCTAGCGCGTCAGAGAGGCCTGAAAGCGTTTGGCCGTTGCGCGTAGCGCTTGCTATTACCTTTACTGGCGTTGGAATCGTTCCAGAAGAAATAGTCGTAGAAACATTACCCAAAGCATCCGAGACCGCAGTTTTTGGTTCAAGCGTCAGGCCACCTGTATTGGTGGTCGTTGCAAAGTTCACCACTACCCCGGAAAGCCCTGTGTTATTTTGGTCGACCACCTGAAATACCAGCAAGGCAGACTCTTTACGGCCTAAGCCACCAGAGCCCCGCAACACAATGGATTTATCTACAGGGTCTGCACTGATAAATCGAATCGAACCGATATTGGCTCCTAAGACTGAAATGTTTCCTGAAACAGAAGCCGCTCCGAGCTGAGCAGTCACAGTATCGGTACCCAGCAGACAGCCATTATTGGTATAAGACGCTGTATAAACCCCTGCATTTAAACTGCCTTCGGAGATCACTGATTTTCCAGCAGTCACGCAAGAAGAAGTAAGTACAAGCGGCACATTGCCAGTGGCTGGCTGACCATTATTAGAGACCGGGATACTCACAGTGATGGTGTTAAACGCTTGTACTGTTTGCGCAGAAAAAGTCATGGCTCCCAATTGAAATGAAGCAGCACCAATTGAGAAATTAATGGTTGCCTCTCCTGTCTCTTGCTTAGCAGTACTCGCCGCAGCGGTAATTTTGGATGCGCCGGAAGAATTTATGGTTTTTGACTTGATAGATACTTTCGCAACTCCTGCACTGTCTGTTAAGGCAGTAGCTGCAGGAATAATATCCACGAGACTAGCGTCTTCAACTGCAAACTTCACAACAGCGCCTTCTACAGCGGCTCCACCCACAGCGGTTACGGTTGCCTTTAATGTGGCCTGTTGACCTGCTGCAATAGAACTTACAGGGGCATCATTTAAATCTCTTAAAGATAAGGTAACCTTCAAGCCATTATCAGTAGGTGGACTGGCCGATACCGCCAGGTTTACTTTTTGCTCTAGTACACGCGTATTAATAGTAGCGCTTGCGGTCAATGCTGTAGCCCCACCCCCATTACCTCCTTTAGGAGAAACACTAACAGTGGCGGTTCCTGAAGCGTCGGTTAATGCTGAGCCGCTTGCAGGCGTAATTTCTAACAAAGAAGAGTCAGTAGCCGCAAAGGTAACAATCACTCCACTTAAGGGCTTACCCTCTGCATCCAAGACGGTTGCTTTGGCGGTAGCAGTCTGCCCTACTCCCAGGCTTGTGACTTGCTGGCCAGAGGAGGAAACGACAGACAGAGAAAGTGTCGGGATACCACCCCCTACCGGAATATCACCTGTGCCGCCGGCTCCACCACCACAGGCCGCCAGAATACTGCTAAACACTGCCAACAAGGCAAGGCGAAAAATTGTGAGAAATTTGATAGACATCTAAACTTGCTCCTAAATGGAATTACCGCGCGCTCAGACGGTCGTTAAGTATTTTGGGGGTGATAAAAATAAGCAGCTCGGTCTTGTCATTGACACGCTCGGTATTGCGAAAGAGAGCTCCCAGATAAGGAATATCTCCTAAAAGAGGAACTTTAGCAACCTGATTACGCTCTTCCTGGGTGTAAATACCGCCGATGACTACGGTACCCCCATTTTCTATCAACACCACATTCTTAACCCGTTTGGTATCGATTGCAGGGCCATTACCGGTATTTTCTCCCCGACTGTCTTTATTAACCTCAACATCAAGAATGATATTTCCATCAGGAGTAATTTGCGGAATGACCTCCAGCTTTAACACTGCCTTGCGGAAAGAAACAGAGGTCGCTCCGCTAGAAGTAGCTTGCTGATAAGGATATTCCGTTCCTTGCTCGATCACAGCTTTAACCTGATCAGCAGTCACGACACGGGGGCTAGAAACAATTTTACCCTTACGGTCTGCTTCTAAAGCAGACAGCTCCAGGTTTACAAAGCGAGTCAAACTGGCGCCAAACAAACTTACTGCTAAGGAAGCAGGAGAACCGGCAACCCCTGCTAAGGCGGCAGCGGGTAAGTTGATGAAGTTGGTATTGGATACGGAAGGGCGTCCTAGACCGATTACCGAAGAACCTGTACCGCCAGCAGCAGCCCCATTCTGAGAAGAAAGATCCTGAATCCCCTGCAAATTACCTGAGACTGTGCCATAGGTATTGGTAGAGCCGATTTGGTTACCCGCTCCATACACAGGCACCCGTAAGGTTTTGGTTGGATCGCTTGGGTCCGGAATATCCCGATATATTGTCGACCTTTGATCGTTAAAACCAAGCTTTACTCCAAGATTGCGACCAAATTTATCATCAGCCTCAACGATACGAGCCTCTATCATGACTTGCCTGACAGAAATATCCACTCGGGCAATAAATTTGCGAATTTCTTCTAATTTAGAAGGAGTATCGGAAATAAATAGCTGATTCGTTCTTGCATCGGCAGCTACTGAACCACGTTTGGAAAGCAGGCGACCTGCACTTGAAGCAGAGCCCGTCGCACCACCACCCCCGCCGCCAGAGTTCTGAGTTAACAATTTGCGCAACTCTTCTGCCCGTTGGTAATTGATTTGAAAAACCTCGCTTTTAATGGGTTCCAAATCAGCGATCTGCGCTTTTTGTTCTAATTCAAGTTTTTCTTTAGTGACAAGCTCTTCTCTAGGTGCCACCAAAATCACATTGCCATTTTTGCGCATATCCAGACCCTTGGTCTGAAGAATAATGTCCAGGGCTTGATCCCAAGGCACGTCCTTTAAACGGAGGGTAATATTGCCAGCCACAGTATCACTAGTAATAATGTTCAGATTCGTAAAGTCTGCAATGACTTGCAATAAGGAACGAACATCCACATTTTGAAAGTTTAGAGATAAACGCTCGCCCTTATAACCAGGCCGGGAGCCTTGCGTAAGCTTATTAGGGTCTTCTTTAATTGGACGAACGTCTACCACTAACTGGTGATCAGTTTGGTAAGCACTATGCTCCCACAGTCCCCGCGGCTCTATCACAATACGAGCATTTTCCCCACTCGTGAAAGCACTGATCTTGTTAACTGGGGTGCCAAAATCAGCCACATCCAATTTGCGCCGTAAATTTTCAGGCAAGCGGGTTTTTCCAAAATCAACAACAACGGTTTGACCTTGCTGCCGAATATCGATCGGAGTCTGTGGATCATTTAAATCAATAATGACGCGCCCTTCCCCTTCTGCACCTCTACGAAAATCTATGTCACGTAATGCTCGAGCTGCTGCCGACGTTTTGCTACCCGCAGTAGAAGATGATGTCTGTTGATTGGCTGAGGCTTGAGCTCCAGTGCTTGCTGCAGTTTCACTCAAGGTAACCAAAATGGCATTACCTTCTTTACTGACAGAATAGGGTTGGGTTTTATTTAAATTCAGAACAACACGGGAGCGCCCTGAGGCTTGCACCACATTGACAGAACGCAAATCCCCCTGCGAAAAATCTATTGCAGAACGACCCATTGCATTGGCGGTAGCCGGAAAATCCAGGGCAATCCTCGCTGGATTAGTGACTGCAAAACTGGCAGGAACATCCGTTAGTGCAGTTTTTAACTCGATACGCAGAGTAACAGCTGCACCAGCCTGGCTAGCAGTAATATTTTGGATAGCGTTTTCTTGTGCATACGCGGCTGGGAATACGAACAGACCGCCCAAAGCGGCTAGCATGCCTAGCTTAAATCCCAAACACTTGAAAAAACCAAATGTTTTAAAACTAAGGGCGTTTTGATTCTTCATTTCTTGGTCTCCTGCAGTTGCAGCTTGCTGATTCGCTCAACCCATTCCCCGGCTGCGTCCTGCACAATTTCTTTAAGGGTAATTTCGGTTTCAGTAATTCCAATAATCTTGCCGTAGTTTTGCCCTAGGTAGTGGCCTAAAGTCACACGGTTCAACGTTTTATCTGCTTTTACAAGTCCATAGACCTGCTTGTTCTGCATTAAAGTCCCTACCATACTTAAGGCATCCAGCGGAAAAGATTCCAATGGCTCGCGGCGACGATTGGGATCAGGCATTAAGCTGCTTGCATTACGGGCCTGTATCTTTGCCTGAGCAACCGTCACTTTTTCTGGATTAAAAGGATCAACGCTGTCTTTAAGACGATACCCGTAAGGTTCATATTTTTTAGGCTCTGGTATAGGCGTTACCGAAGCTTTAGTTGTGGCCCGTACCTGAGCCATCCATTGAGAAAGCTCTTGCTGCTGATTGTCACACGCGGACAAAACCAAAGCCGCACAAGCTGTAAGCATTACCTTGCGATTCATTTGCTTGCTCCAGACTCAGCACGCTTAGCAGGCTGCCCTTTTTTCGCTGCAGCGGCTGCAGCTGCTTGTTGAGCCGCAATCTCTTCAGCATCCAGATACCGAAAGGTTTTAGCCGTAGCATCCAGGGTCAGCTGATTAGAGCCTTGTGGAATGCTCAGATTCATATTATTGAGCGTCACAATTCGGGATAAAGCCGCAAGATCGGCTGCAAAAGCGCCAATATCATGGTAGGGGCCTGTCACCTTGATAGCGATAGGTAATTCTGCATAATAAGACTTCAGCACTGCTGTACCGGGTTTAAACAGTTCAAAGGCCAGACCCCGACCAATACCTGCCTGATTAATATCAGACAGTAATGCATCCATCTCTGCCTTGCTAGGCAGTTGCTTTTCAAGCGCCGCTACATACTGAGTCACTTGTAGCTTTTGCTTACGGAGTTCCTCTAAGTTAATCGCCTGATACATTTTCGTTTGGTAGTCTTGCTTGAGTTTAGGCTCCTTGTCTTCAGCAGCCTTTAAGGTTTCCATCTGATCAGACCAATAGAGTAGCCAGCCCAGGATTGATATAAAAACCAGAATACCTATCAAGGCTGTAATTTTTGGCATCAAAGGCCAAGCCCCGGGATCTTTACCAATATTTTGAAACTGGGCATTAATTGAACTCAGGTTCATTTCGCCCCCTCAAGTAGAAGTTTTAACGGCAGGTTTACCTGCACCAGGAGTAGCTTTTTCGCTGGCTTTATCCCCACTGCCGGAGCGCTTCAGCCTAAAGCTTAAACTAAAATCGAATAATTTATTACCACGCTGAGAGGCGGCTCCCGATCCTGTACGAGCGTCCATCGCTTTGATCTCACCTAATTCGGAACTCGCAATCCATTGAGAAGAAGTACTTGATAAATTACGCAAATACTCAGAAACACGTTCGTTTGATTGTGCCCAACCGGTAAGATTAACTTTCAAACCCTCTTGCTTGATAGACTTAAGATAGATACCTTCCGGCGTTAAGCGGACTAATTCATCCAGCAAAATCGTAGGCAGATTCCTATCGCTCTGCAAATCCTCTACTGCAGTCTGACGGGCTTTAAGCGCCTCAATATCCTGTTTTAAGGAATTAACCTCTTTAATTTGCTCATCAAGACGCTTGTTTTCTTTTTCAATAAAACTATTACGAGCGTTTTGTTTACTGATCAAGCCCTCATAGAATTGGCCCACCAATACTACGGCTAAAGCACCAGCAAAGGCAGTTAGGGCCGCTTGAACAAAAAAGTCTCTACGTCGCTGTTTTTTCTTCTCTTCGCGGTGAGGAAGTAAGTTAATACGGATGGTCATTGGTCAAACCTCCGCATAGCTAAGCCACACGCTACCATCAGTAAAGGTGCGTCTGACTGTAATTGCCGCTCACGTACATTGGGGGATATTTCCATGGCCTTAAAGGGAGACACGACGGAAGTCGGTACTTGGGTACGATTCACTACTGCATCTACAAGGTCTGGTAATACCGCACATCCCCCTGCGAGCATAATTTGATCTACACGGCTATAGGGTGTGGAAGTAAAAAAGAATTGCAGCGCACGCGCTATCTCAAGGGCACAGGCATCGGTAAAAGGTTGTAAAAAATCTTTTTCCCAGCCTTCTGGAAGATCGCCTGCTCGCTTTTTAGCTTCTGCCTCTTCAAAAGACAGACCATAAGCACGAGCAATATCTTGAGTCAGCTGATTACCTCCAAAGGCCTGGTCGCGTTCATACACAACCTGTCCGTTAAGAATCACTGAAACATTCAAGGTATTGGCACCTATATAAAACAGCGCCAATAATAAACCTTCACCGCGATTGGGAAGCTGCGCACTGGCTAGTGCAAGCGCTGCATGAGATGCATATGATTCGACATCCATGACCACGGCTTTAAGGCCTGCTGCTTCCGCCACAGCAACACGATCTTCCACCCGCTCCTTGCGAGCAGCTGCAAGCAATACTTCAATATCATCTTTAGATTGCGGTGCGGGTCCAATCACACAGAAATCAATACTGACCTCATCCAGTGCGAAAGGAATGTACTGATTAGCTTCGCTTTCAATTTGAAGCTCAAGTTCTTCATCCGATAAATTGGCCGGAAGAAAAATCCGCTTAGTGATGACCGCCTGTAGTGGCAGCCCAAGTGCCGCATTTTTAGTGCGACACCCTGCTTTTCGCCAGGCGCGACGTGTAGCATCGGCTACCACATCAATTTTTTCTATGTTGCCATCCACCACTGCGCCCCTGGGCAGCTGCTCGATGGCGTAACGCTCGAGTCGGAAACGTCCATTGGCGCCAGAAGACAGCTCAACTAGCTTAACGCTAGTAGCGCTGACATCCACTCCTACCAGTGGTGCATTACGACTCCCAAACAGGGCTGAAAGATCAAAGGCCAACCGGGTTTCTCCCTGAGCTCTTAATTCTGAAAATACTGTTGACAAAACCGATACTTAGCGTGCTTTTCCAGAATTTACATGAGACTGTAGCAACAAGCTTTTTAGTATGTAAAGCAAAACTAAGCAATAAAGTTGCTTAACCGTTGCTTATGCGTCACGACTTGTGAATTAGATCCCCCATTTATGGGTCTAAGGGGTCGGATAAACCCCTATCACTTGTGCAGGCCGTTACACTTTTTATACTGGCACTGTATTCACCTTCAACATTTTTATCTTCACTCATGTCCATAAAACCTCAGGATGCTTCTACAAATAAAAGCACCGAAAGCCACTTTTCTTTATTAAGTGTTTCCTCTTTATTGGGTAAAACACTACTGGGTTTGCTAGGTATTGCGCTAGCGCTCATCCTGTGCCTGGCTATCGCCATAGCCGCTGTACTGCCTACACTTCCTTCGATAGAAGCTGTAACAGATTATCGCCCAAAAATTCCTTTGCGCATTTATACAGCTGATGGTGCACTGATCGGTGAATTTGGGGAGGAGCGACGCACTTTTGTCAAAATTAATGATATCCCCGATCGTATGAAAAAAGCGTTGTTATCGATTGAAGATGATCGTTTTTACGCGCATAGTGGCATTGATCTGGTCGGAATTATCCGAGCCACCCTTTCTCATGTTTCGGGCGGAGGGGGAGGTGCAAGTACCATCACACAACAAGTAGCACGCAACTTTTTTCTGACCAGTAACGAACCCAGCTTTACTCAAAAATTAAGACGCAAATTTTATGAGATTCTACTTTCGCTAAAGATAGAGGCTAGCTTAAGCAAAGATCAGATTCTCGAGGTTTATATGAACCATATTTATCTTGGGGAAAGGGCCTATGGCTTTGCGGCTGCCGCTAACACTTATTTTGGAAAAACGTTGAATGATTTAACTGTAGCAGAAGCCGCTATGCTGGCGGGCCTACCCAAGGCACCGGCCGCGAATAATCCTATCGTGAACCCAAAACGCGCTAGATCGCGCCAGCTTTATATTCTGGAGCGGATGCGTATTCTTGGCTATATCAATGAGGGGGCTTACGATGCTGCAAAAAAAGAAGAAATCAAAATCCGCAATAGTCGCTTAAATTCGGATATTCACGCCGAATATGTAGCTGAAATGGCTCGTCAGCTAGTGTTTGACCAGTATAAGGAAGATGCATATACCCTGGGCTTATCTGTTACTACCACACTTCTTAAAGAAGATCAGCAAACAGCCTATGAGTCTTTACGCAAGAGTGTTTTGGACTACGAGCGCAGACATGGCTACCGTGGCCCAGAGGCTTATATCGAGCTGCCTGATAATCCGGAGGAGCGTGACGAAGCGATAGGTAATGCCTTACTAGAAAACCCTTCCAGCGACCAGCTTATTAGCGCTGTCGTACTAGAAGCCTCACCCAAACAGGTCAAGGTGCAATTGCGTAACTCGGATGTCGTTACGATTTTAGGAGAAGGCTTACGCTTTGCAGCCCCTTCACTGGCTGCCAGTGCACCCTCTACCCGAGCCCTTCGCAGAGGTGCGGTGATTCGCATCCTCAAAGACCCAAAGGGCAATTGGGAAATTGTGCAAATGCCTGAAGTTGAAGCCGCTTTTGTGGCAGTAAATCCTAACAATGGAGCAGTACGGGCTTTAGTGGGTGGGTTTGACTTTAACCGCAACAAATTTAATCATGTCACCCAAGCCCAGCGGCAACCGGGTTCCAGTTTTAAACCTTTTATTTATTCCAGCAGCTTAGAAAAAGGTTTTACTCCCTCTACGCTGATTAATGATGCCCCCATCTTTATCGATTCTTCAACGACAGGCGGACAAGCCTGGGCACCGAAAAACTACGATGGAAAATTTGATGGGCCTATGCGCATGCGTCAAGCACTGGCGCGATCCAAAAATATGGTCTCCATCCGTTTAATGCAAGCCGTAGGGCCAAAATATACGCAAGAATGGATCACCCGCTTTGGGTTTGAAGCCGAAAAACATCCTCCTTATCTCACCATCGCCCTTGGAGCCGGCAGCGTCACACCTTGGCAGATGGCGGATGCTTACAGTGTTTTTGCTAACGGAGGTTTCAAAATTAATCCGTTTATTATTTTTAAGGTTACGGATCAGCAGGGCAATGTAGTGATGCAGGCTAAGCCTAAACAAGCCGGTGATGAAACAAACCGGGCCATTGATGCCCGTAATGCTTATAGTATCTGGAGCATGATGCAAGACGTGATCCGTGCCGGCACGGCCACTAAAGCACTCGTCCTTAAAAGGCCCGATTTAGCCGGCAAAACCGGTACAACTAATGATGCTTTTGATGCCTGGTTTGCAGGCTACAACAATCAAATTGTAGGGATTAGTTGGGTGGGATACGACCAACCTCGAAGCTTGGGTGAACGGGAAACCGGCGGAGGAGTAGCTCTCCCCATGTGGATCAGCTATATGGCTAAGGTATTGCCAAAAATGCCCGAAGTTGAAAGGCCCTTTCCTGAAGGTTTAGCCAAAATAGGGGGTGAAATTTTTTATGTAGAAAATATCCCCGGCCAAGGCGTTTCTTCACTGGGCTTGGGAGAAGGAACACAGGCAGAAGACAATAAAAAAGAAGAAGCCAAGGAACAACTGTTTTAACAAAAGCTTGTAGGGATTTCTAAAATAGTTTTTCTTGAAATGCAGCACCAAGCGCAGCAAGTGCCACGCAATGCAGCAGTTTCCCAAGACATCAATTTAGAGGGATTTCCTTTTAAGCTGATGAGTTTTTTTTCTTACCGTAATATTCATGCGCTTTTTAAGGCAAAAATAACTCAGAAAACGCATGAATATTACGGTAAGATTTTTTATTTTCCAAAACCTGACGTACAGCTGCCTGCTAGGAAAAGCAAGCGAGCAGCATATCTTTAAAACATACTGCCCGCTTCTTTGGAGCAACAAAACGGTTTCTAGCTTCATACACTTCCCCCAGCGCTTAAAGCCGGCTGACATCAGGAATCACGGCAATTAATTCATCGCCTTCATAGATGGCACCAAAAGAAATGCCTTCAATTTGTACCGTGCCAAATTCACGCCGCGGGGGTTTGATAGCTGCCGCGCGTCTGGCAGCAGCACGGCGTGCGGCTGCATGTTTGCTGGCATAAGTGCGCAACAAGCGGGCCAGTCGGGTAGCCAGCACTGCACCTATAGGCGCAGTAGGCGCTAACCCAACACCTGCAATAACTCGTAAAAACATGATTATTCTCCTTAATTAAGATAGGTACTTACTAACCCCCCTGCTCGAAGGTGCTTTACCTGCAGGCAGGGGTACTGCTTTACTGTGGCCGAATCTTCACCAGATCCTTAAGCACAGCATCTAGTCCGCCAAACACAGAAATCTTGTCGATTTTCTCGGACACTTTTTCTAGTGCCTCTAACTCTTTTAGCCGCAATGCTGTTGGATTTTTTTCCATCACCATGGCGGTGTTTAACAAAGAGCGTGTTGCAGCAGTTTCTTCACGCCGACGGATAACATTGGCTTGGGCAATCTTCTCGGCTTCTACCACTTTGGCCAGCAAGGTTTTCATATCGCCGGGCAAAATGATGTCCTTCACACCTACAGATTCAAGCTCTAGACCAAAACCTTCCAAGCGTTTAGCGATATAGGTCTTCACTACATCATCGATGAGAGTTTTATTTTCTAAAATCTCATCAAGAGTGCGTGTCCCGACCGCGGCCCGCAAACCAAACTGCAGTTCCTTATAAAGAAATTCAGCTGGTTTAGCCTGTTGAGCAAATGCGGCTTGCACATCCGTGAAACGATAGCCTGCGGTCAGATTCACCCGCAGGGCTACCTTGTCACGAGTTAGAATTTCCTGACCCGCCACCTCTAAGACTTGTAAGCGCAAATCGACAAACTGCACCTGTAAATCGCGGCCAAAACGCCAGAAAGCATGCACTCCAGGTTCAAGCGAAACGGTACGTTTACCGTCAACAAATAAAATACCGAGGTTATATTCGGGAACTTTCACTCCAAATACCTGGGCTGCGCCTGTAACCCGTGCTTTAAAACCAGTCTCACTAGACTCAAGCAATTGTTTGGCCAAGTTCTCCTCTACCCGAAAATCAGTAGCAATATTCACCACTTTATGGGTGAGTTCTACAAAACCTTTCCAGTAAAGTCGCCGGGTATTAGGAGCCAATACTTCGACAAGCAGTCCATTTTCATAACGCAAACCCACCTGATCATTAGCCAGCTTGATGAGATAAAACTCGCGCTCTACTAACTGCGTTTCACTATTAATAAAATATTCCGCTAAACGGTGCGTAAAAGCAGTTTGAGTCAAGGAAAATTTTTCAATAGATAAACGTTGCATGGGATCAAACTTAAGGTGTTCTCCCGGACCTAAAACCTGAACAAAATCGCCTCTGTTAAATAACAAAGCGCGCTCGTCTTTTTTCACTAGAAATGTGCGAAACATAGGGCTTTTCCTTTTTTTGTTTGAATTATTTACACGGAGCGCGTTGAGAAACCTGGTGCAAAACCTCCGTGAGGCTGTCGCGTTACCGACAACACGTCTTGTCCAGGATGAGAAATTAGGAGGGCCAGTTGCACAGGTATCTCGCGGAAATACGGGGTGCAAGCACAAGGCCACAGCCGCGCCTTCAGTTATGTAGTGCTTTGTGTGCGTTCACACGCAAAAACACCACATAAACTTTTGGCTGGGTCTGTGCCGTATGAATGCCTTACCCATCAATCAAGCGAAATACGAGTTGGGTTTATTACATTCGAACTGCAATGCCAATAAACGCCCACAACTGGCCCAGTGGTGGGCTTTAGCACCAAGCGAACCTGGCGCCTTAGCCCTGTTTGTTCTCCTTGGAAGGGAGTGACCGTTACAGGGTCAAAGTTTTCCAGCAGGATTCGAACCTGCTACACATCGATTATGAGTCGATTGCTCTACCCAATGAGCTATGGAACAAGGTGATGAAAACAGGAATCGAACCTGCGACCTCAGCTTTTAAGGCTGCGCTCTGCCACTGAGCTATTTCATCCTCATCTATCCCTTTCAAACTGCGGCATACGCCCACCCGACAATTCTCATTGGAGCAGCGCACCAGTCAGGCCTAAAACCTGAACCGTTAGCAGTCAGATTGGTGACAGATTCTTTAATGCAGGCAGCATTTATAGGCTGCTTGCAAAATCTCTGGATTCTTTATTCACTACACTTATAAAACGCAAGCCGCTCATCTCTCTAGTTAATCCCATTCTTTCCAGTACTTGCCCTGCAAGCCTTGTGCCAGGGCAATACGTGCTTTTTGACGGGTAGTCCCGGACATCTTTTCGTGTGCCCCGGCCTTTCGAAATAAACTGGCGACCACATGGGGATTTCGAGGTTTTAACGCAGGTACTTTAAACACATTTTTGGGGATCATGATTAGCCCTATCTATCAAAAAATACAGATCAATAAAACTGAGTTAGCTGTCAATTGCTACATCAGGAATACCTTCAAAAAAGCATTCCTGATGTAGCAGCTAAGGCGCTTAAACCCTAGCTGCTATGAAATAAAGGGTGTCACTACAGGCTAACGCAAACCTTAGCCTGTACATAACACCTGTTGTTTGAATTGTTAAGGAACACGGATCCATACGCCTGTAAAAATACAGACATATCCATCACAAATGAATAAGCGTCTGGATATAAAACGATTAGCCATTTGCGCCTTTTTTAAGGCGACATTCAAGTAAATCTAAAATGGTTAAAAACAAAAAAGCCCGGAGCTGCTAAGCATCCGGGCCTTCTTGATCAGGCAACCTTTTTAAAGGTTGGGAGGTATTCAGCTATTGGGCTGTACTCTCCTCTTTCCGGACAATATCTTGTTTCGATTGATTACTAAAAAATAAGTTATTGCACCACTCATTAATAATCCCTCTTCTCCATTACCTATAACGGTTCCGGAGGGCAAAAGCCTAGCAGCGGTAAAATCTTTTGGGTGCTGAAGCATTAAGTTACTCTTTAAAAAAACAGGGTTAATGGGAAAAAATTTATTAAACGGATTGGGCATTTAATTTTTACTGCAAACTATTTGCCGTTCTGTTTTATCACTTTCAGTAATCAAATGATAAATAAATATTTATCATTTGACAATCATTGTTTATTTTTTGCGCTTTAAAGGAAGGGCTGCTTGTTGTGTTTTTGCTGCAGCACCGCTTCTAATGACTGCTGGATCAAAAAGCACCTCACTGAGTAATTCCATCAACCGGGTTTTTGCTCGGCCCGGGTTACGACGATAATACGCAAGAACAAGACCTACTATAAAACGTTCATCATCATCGTGAGGCAGTGAAGCGTCTGGGCGAAGCGGCACTAAAACAGGACCGTTTAATAACTGTTCAAAACTGGAATCACTAGATAATCTTTTGACTTGTCCCGTACTAAGTTTGTCCAAAGTATTATTTTCTGGAAATGAACGTTGATCTGGAGCGTGCGGTGAATGCGGAACGTCCATCCAGCCATAAGGTTTTTTTGACAAAACTTCAAACTGGCGCGCCAAGCGCTCGCCAATCTGACGACTGCGACTTTTAATCTGACTCCAGTAACTGGGCTGAATTTGCAGGCGCTCTGCAAAACGCCGCTCCAGCCCCCGCAAAGTGGCAGCATCTGCATGGGAGACCGTACTTCGTACATATTCATCAAACAAGGCTAATGCATTGTCCACGCGTACTTGAGCAATATCGAGGGATTTTGGAGTGTGCGAACTGGGCATATTCCAATGGTAAACGTTCACTTATCTCTTGGGGAGGAAACCCAAGGATTTTTTATCTCTGACAAGCCAGACAAAGCCCCACCTCTGTCGAGCTTTATCTTTATTCAGACTTGCTGACTATTGTTAGATTTTTTTAACTCAGCCTCTCGCAGTTCCCGCCGCAAAATTTTACCTACATTGGTTTTGGGTAACTCATCGCGAAACTCGATATATTTTGGTTTTTTGTAGCCAGTAAGTTGCTCATCACAGAATTTTTTGAGCTCTTCTACCGTCAGCGTCGGGTCTTTTTTAACCACAAAGGCTTTGACAGCTTCACCTGTATGGGCATCTGGCACACCAATGACGGCACATTCAAGTACGCCTGGATGCATAACAATTACCCCTTCTACTTCATTGGGATAAACATTAAATCCGCTTACCAGCACCATATCTTTTTTACGATCCACAATAGTGATATAGCCGCGTTCATCCATAATGCCAATATCCCCGGATTTAAAAAATCCATCCGCAGTCATCGCTTTAACCGTTTCATCTGGACGATTCCAATAACCCGCCATAATGCTGTCCCCGCGAATGGCAATTTCCCCCCGTTCACCCAATGGGACGGGTTTTTCGGCATCGTCCAAAATTAAAATCTCCACCCCGGGCATCGGCAAACCTATGGTACCCGTGTAAGTATCACTATCTGTAGGGTTACAGGTAACCCCAGAGCAGGATTCAGTCAGGCCGTAGCCCTCAACAATGGGGCATCCGGTTACTTTTAACCATGCCTTGGCCACCGCTTCCTGTACCTGCATACCCCCCCCATTACTGATACGCAAGCCGGAAAAATCCAGTTTTTTAAACTCTTCATTATTGGCTAGAGCATTAAATAAGGTATTAACGGCGGGGAATATATTAAAGCTTTTCCCCTGCAAGGTTTTGACGACCCCAGGAATATCTCTAGGGTTAGGAATAAGGATATTGAACCCCCCGGTACGCATTGCCAATAATACACAGCTGACTAAAGCGAACACATGGTACATCGGTAGGGCACACACAAAAGTCGGTTGTTCGATTTTTCCTTTTTTATGCAAACCGGGTTGCATCCATGCTTCAGAAGACAACAGATTAGCTATCAATGTTTTATGAAGCAACATTGCACCTTTGCTAATCCCGGTCGTGCCACCGGTGTATTGCAAGATAGCCACATCATTATGAGAAAGTTGTGCCCTAATGAGTTGATGCGAACTGCCCTTGTTCAAAGCCTCATTAAATTCAATAACACTCACCCGTTTGGGTAAGCTATAAGCAGGCACCATTTTCTTTAAATGTTTCACCACCAGATTAACTAAAGAACCTTTTAAAGCGCCCAGCAAATCACCCATCTTTGCCATAACAACAGTTTTGCAGGGGGTCTTATCAATAACCGCTGCTAGCGTTGCTGCAAAGTTTTCTAAAATAACGATGGCTTTGGCACCACTATCGTTAAGTTGATGCTCCAGTTCACGTGGGGTGTAAAGTGGGTTGACATTCACCACAATAAAGCCAGCACGCATAACCGCTGCCAATGCAATGGGGTATTGCAACACATTGGGCATCATGATGGCGATGCGATCTCCTCGCACAAAACCCAGGCTCTGGAAATAGGCCCCGAGCTGTTGGCTCATCTTATCCACCTGGGAAAAGCTTAAGGTTTTACCCATACATTCATAAGCTGGCCGGGAAGCAAATTTTGTAAAGGCTTCCTCCATTAAAGCGCCCACCGAACTGTACTGAGTTATATCAACGTTTTCAGGAACACCTTTTGGATAGGATTTAAGCCAAAATTTATCCATGAATGCTGCCTCCTTAGCCGCAAGCAAAAGCGGAGTTAGTAAGAAAGTACCTGCTTTAATTTATGAGCTGTACCCATCAATCAGAACAGCGAGTAAGAATTGGCGCGCTCGGCTGGGATCGAACCAGCAACCCCTGCCTTCGGAGGGCAGTACTCTATCCATTGAGCTACGAGCGCATTATGTGTAGTGTTGAAGATAAACGGATTATTACCCCATATCAGAATCTAATTTTGAAAATTGTAGAATATTTAGCACGTTTACAAATACTGATACTACTTAGGCTGAATGTTTCGCAGTTTACGCGGTTTTTACCAGAGTGTTTAAGGTACAAAAACTCTACACTTTTTGAGCCAGCAAAGCAGCCAGACCCGTATAACTGGCTGGGCTGAGCTTTGTTAATTCTGCTTTAGCTTCAATAGGGATGTCTAACTCACTAATAAAAGCAGCCAGACCCTCTGAGGTGATTTCCTTCCCACGAGTCAAAGTTTTGAGTTTTTCATAAGGTTCGGTAATACCGTAGCGTCTCATTACCGTTTGAACGGCTTCGGCCAAAACCTCCCAAGCAGCATCCAGATCCTGCGCCAGACGGTCTCGGTTAACTTCTAACTTGTGAAGACCCCGAGTCAAACTGTCTAGAGCTAGCAAGCTGTAGCCAAAACCGACACCCATATTGCGCAAGACCGTTGAATCTGTTAGATCCCGCTGCCAGCGACTGATGGGCAATTTTTCAGTCATATGTTTAAGCATTGTATTGCTTAAACCAAAATTGCCTTCTGCATTTTCAAAATCGATGGGGTTTACCTTATGGGGCATAGTGGAAGAGCCTATCTCTCCCGGTTTAAGTTTTTGTCTGAAGTACCCAAGGCTGATATAACCCCAGACATCGCGACAGAAATCAATGAAGATCGTGTTACAGCGTGCAATGGCATCAAATAAGGCGGCCATATAGTCATGCGGTTCAATCTGAATGGTGTAGGGATTAAAATTCAAACCCAGTGTTTCAATGATGTGTCGGGAAAAGGCTTGCCAATCTACATTAGGATAGGCAACTAAATGCGCGTTGTAGTTACCTACAGCTCCATTCATTTTGGCTTGCAATGCAACAGCTGCAATTGCATGACGGGCTTGCTCCAGACGCGCTACTACATTGGCCAACTCTTTACCCAGCGTGGTAGGACTAGCGGTCTGACCATGGGTTCTAGACAACATGGGCTGAGCAGCGTGGGTATGCGCAAGCGTGCGCAAAGTAGCCACTACTGCATCCAGCTGGCTTAGCCAGATTTGCCTTGCACCGCGCAACATCAGCGCGTGGCTTACATTGTTGATATCTTCTGAAGTGCACGCAAAATGGATAAATTCCTTGCTAGCAGCTAACTCATCAGAAATTTCGGGTTCAGCCGTGATTTTCTCTTTAAGCCAGTATTCAACCGCTTTTACATCATGATTGGTAAGCGCTTCAATGCGTTTAATGGCAGCGCTTGATTCCAGCGAAAACTGATCAATCAGTCTACGCAGAAATTCGCGGGCTTTAGAAGATAAGGGGGGAAACTCCGGTAAGTTAGCGTCAGATAAAGCAATAAACCAGGCAATTTCTACCTGAACACGAGTTTTCATCAGTGCGTGTTCTGAAAGCCACTGTCGCAGCTCGCCCACCTTGGCAGCATAACGTCCATCCAGCGGGGATAGCGCAGTTAATGGATTTAGTTCAATAAACGATGACATTAAACAAACTTTCAAAAAGACACACTAGCAACAAAGACAAGAGTAAAACATAATTTTAATAGGGATTCCCCCATTTAAGGGATGTAGGCAGTTGACACCTTTGCTACACTCTTTTGCAGAAGCTGCGGCTTTTCTGTGGCATAACAAAGCATTACATTCAAAACAATGAGACTAATTGGATCCTTAGCTAGCCCCTATGTGCGCAAGGTGCGTATTGTAATGGCAGAGAAAAAACTTGATTACAAACTTGAGTTAGAAGATGTCTGGGATAAGGACAGTACTATCAGTGCATCAAACCCTTTAGGCAAGGTGCCTTGCCTGATCATGGAAGATGCTGAAGCTATTTTTGACAGTCGTGTTATTGCTGAATATCTAGACACTCTCACACCAGTCGGTAAATTAATTCCTGCCTCTGGTCGGGAGCGTGTAGAGGTAAAAACCTGGGAAGCCTTAGCCGATGGTGTATGTGACGCCGCTATTTTGGCAAGACTAGAACAAACAGGAGCCTTCCGTAAAGATACCGAGCGCTGCCAGGCTTGGATAGATAGACAACTGGAAAAAGTTAACACTAGTTTGACTGCAGCAGCAAAAGGCTTGGGCGAGAGGCCTTGGTGTGCGGGTACCCAGTACAGCCTGGCTGATATTAGCGTCGTTGTAGCTTTAGGATATCTAGACTTCCGTTTTCCCCACATCCAGTGGCGCAGTGCACACCCTAATCTGGCAAGGCTCTATGAAAAGCTTTCCTCTCGCCAAAGCTTTATAGATACCGCACCTGCAGCTGCTTAACGGCTGAAAGATCGCGAATATATGCAAAGCGATACCTTACAAGTCTGGTTAGAGGAAGAAGCCGCTGTTCGTAAACGTCTTGAGCAGGGCGTGGGTCCAGGCGTTGCCAACCCCGAACAAATTAAGGGGCTCAATGGCCTACAAATGATGCAAGCCATGTTACGCGGTGAGCTGCCTTATGCGTCTATTGCAAAAACCCTGGACTTCTTACTGCTGCAAGTAGAGGAAGGCCGGGCAATATTTCAAGGCAGCCCCGGAGCAACCCATCTTAATCCTATGGGGACCATCCATGGGGGCTGGTATGCTACTTTGCTGGACTCAGCGTTAGGCTGTGCAGTCCATACCCTGATGCCCGCCGGACGCAGTTATACAACAGCAGAACTCGGAGTAAATTTAGTTCGTGGCATAGGGCACAAAACCAAACGGGTACGCGCTGAAGGTACCGTACTGCATTGTGGCCGACAGCTTGCCACTGCCCAAGCCCGCTTGTATGGTCCTGATGGAACGCTTTACGCCCATGCAACTACCACCTGTTTGGTATTTGACATAAGGCAGACCTCAGAATGAAAGGTCATATAAAAAACCCTCTTTTTCTGATGGCTTTCAGCAGTGCTTTACTACTGAGTTTTATTACTACTTCTGCTGCTCAGGTCTCTTTACTACGGTTCATGACAAAAACAGTTTCTAAATCGGCGGACAATACTGCTACAGCCGCAAAAACAGGATTACGCGCGACATCAGCAGAAGAAATATCTAAAGCTTCAGGGCTAGGTCAACCGGTTCCAGATAATGTAGCGGCCCTGATGATCCATACGCCTGGAAAAACCCTGGCTGATATAGAAGATACAGGGGTCAAAGCCTGGCTTAAAAAACCGGCGGCTAGCCATATAAGCAGCGACGCCCAAGGCTTGATGCGCGATTATGAACTTTTACTCCAGGGAAAACCCGCGTTAGGACCCGCTACTTCAGTCAGTCTTACGTTTCAGCAGCCCCCGAAAACCTCTGAGAAAATCTCCTCTACTGCCCAACACGCTATAGCTTGGTATGCTCCGGAATTACTAATCCGTGCCGCTCATTTAGGGGATAGGCTTGCACAAAAAAAGCTGGAAGAACAGTGCAAAAATCCAGCACAATTTAAAATACCGGCCGCTGTCTGCAAAAACACCGTTAAGCACTTGAGGCAATAAATTTCTACATAAGGATTTTTGCCAGTCATGCCGAGTTAATACCGCTTACAAAAAATTTACCGCAATTTTTTATAGGAACATCAAAGTGATCACCCGACGTCAAAGTATTCTTGTTTTACCTTCTTTTGCTTTAGCAGGTTGTCTGGCAACGGCAAATAATTCAGGCATTATCCGTGCAGCAAGCACGGCATCCAAAGCCTTATCATTAACGGATGATGAAGTGCGTGGCTACGCTGCTCAAATGGCTAAAAAAATGGATGCAGAAGCCAAAATTGCCCCTGCGAACAATAAGTATGCACAACGCTTGACTACCTTAACCTCTGGCTTACAAGAGGATAAAGGTCTGCGTTTGAACTACAAGGTCTATCTAACACCGGAAGTGAATGCCTTTGCCATGGCCGATGGAACTATTCGATTCTACAGTGGCTTGATGGACATGATGACAGATGACGAAATTCGCTATGTCATCGGTCATGAAATCGGACATGTTCATTCAGGCCATACAAAAAAACGTATGCAAACCGCCTTATCTGCCAGCGCCATACAAACAGCAGCCGCATCCTCCGGAAACGCTCAGGTAGCTACCTTAGCAAACTCAGAGTTAGGGGATTTGATTGTCAAAGTCGTCAAGGCTCAGCATTCCCAAAGCAATGAGAATGAGGCAGATGATTACGCGATGGAATTTCTCTCTCGGCGTAACTTTCAACGAAAAGCTGCTGTCACTGCGCTAGAAAAACTGGATAAACTTTCCGGCGGTCGTGAGAGTAACTGGCTATCAACCCACCCTGCCCCCAAGGAACGTGCCGCTCGGATGAGTAGCAAATTAGTTTAACTACCCAAAGTTTTTCATAAAAAGCGCCTGTGCTCTGAGCTAGAGCAAGGCGCTTTTTAGTATGGATATGCTAAATTAAAAGTCCACAACAAATGAGCCCTATAGTTTATGCGGGCTTTCAGAGATTTTTGCCTCAAAACTCTTTAAAAATCAGAGGTTTGCTACGCTTTAAATGAAAGAAAATGACGCACTCCCGCACGGAATTAGTAGATGCTTTACGAGTGCTTGCCCTATTGGGAGTGTTTGTAGTCAATGTTGTTGCTTACCCAGAAGGTCCGTGGGGCGGACCGGTTTCCCCTGCTAATCCAGCCAACTCTCCTGCTGCAATGGTAGCCAGCGGGATAATTGCTGGACTGTTTCAGAACAAAGCTTATCCTTTGCTAGCCTTTTTGTTCGGCTATAGCTTGGCCCTTTCTTTACGAACCCGGCCAGATCAAAGTTTGGAAAAACGGGTACAGCAAGCACAGAGGCGACAAAATTATTTATTGCTATTAGGTTTAGCGCATGGCTTTCTCATTTATTTTGGAGACATCTTAACCGCGTATGCTGTGTCAGGATTGTTACTTCTTTCTATCTATCGCTGGAAACTGAAGCGTTTAAAAAACTTCCTAATTTTTCCTGCAGTAGTTTGGCTACTCACAATTCTATTTGGCTTGTTTATAAGGGATACTCCAGCCCATCCTTTGGAAAACTACGCCTCTACCGCCAGCTGGGGTGACCAATTAATTCTTAACATGCAAGCTTATCTAGCCACTTTGTTCGCTTTACCTTTTTATTTTTTACCAGAAATTTTTGTACTGATGAGTGGTGGCGTCATTGCCGGCCGACTCAGGCTACTGGAGCGCCCTTCTCGGTACAAAAGAATATTCCACAAAATCGCTCTTTGGACGCTTCCTATAGGTCTAGTATTAAATTTTATTTATGGGCTAACAACCGTAATGGTGCATATAAAAAATCTCCCTTACCAATATGCTTTATATTCCGCTGCAACTCTTATCGGCCCTGTTCTAACAGTCGGAATAGTCAGCTGGATTAGTGCCAGCAGTGCAACTGCTAAAAGCTTAGCAATGCGGGTAGTAAAAAATATAGCTCCGGCGGGACGTAACACTCTTTCAATGTATATCGGTTTATCCGTGGTAATGATGATTTTTTTATCGGAGGCCGGAGCAGGCTGGGCCAAACAAGTTGGTACCTATGAATTGTTTTTAGGCGCTCTTGCACTGTATGCCATGGCCGCTGTTAGCTCCTACCTATTAACCCGACATCGTGTACGAGGACCTTTGGAAAGTTGGTTGCATCAATCACGGAAAACCTAGTGATCGCCTAAAATTTCATTTTCGTTTTAGATAAAAGATAAAGTTTTTACTGTATGTACCTTGCTTTTGCACACGCCAACAGTTTTCCAGCAGAAAGCTACCGTTGTTTGCTCACTCTGCTTCAACAGCAGCATGAGGTTATTACTCCTGCGCTATTAGCTCATAACAAAAATTATCCTGTTACTAATGGATGGCCACATCTGGTGGAAGAATATATCGCTTTTTTAGAAGCGCACACTCAGGCGGACCATTCCCCTGCCCGATGGTTAATTGGCCACAGTATGGGCGGTTTTTTAAGCCTGATGGTGGCACAAAAAAGGCCTGATCTTGCACAAGGGGTAATTTTGTTAGACGCCCCGATTATCGGCGGATGGAAAGCTAAAGTATTGCAGCTTTCGAAAATAAGTGGTTTAGTCTGGCATGTGGCGCCTGCGAAATTCTCTAAAGTTCGACGGGAAAAATTTGAGTCCGGAGAGCAGGCTTTCTTACATTTTCGAAACAAAAAGGTATTTTCTAGGTTCTCTGATAAAGCATTGCGCCACTATGTCCAGGCGGGAACCACACCTCATCCAGAAGGAGTGGCATTGACTTTTAATCGGGATACAGAAACAAAAATTTACGGCAGCTTACCTCATCATTTACCAAACGTCGCAAAAAAACTTAAAGCCAAACAGCCTACTTTCCCTATTGGTTTAATTGCTGGTAAGCAATCTGAGGAAATGGGCATAGTAGGTCTACGCTACACTCAAAAATTTCTACCCCAGCATATGATTCGTTGTGTCCCCGGGGGACATTTATTTCCCCTAGAACAACCTGAGGCAACTGCAGAGGCGATTAATTCCCTAATAAAAGCCTGTAGCTGAGAAATCAGCCTATCAAGTAAGAGACGGCAAAAACTCTAGCTATAGCTCTTTCAACACTGATTTCCTTGCTAAATATCATTTGCGTGGTTGTTACTTCAACTTGCGTAGCTGATCTTCGTGCTTTGCGTCTAGACACACACGGTTTAGAAATGGAATTAGACTTTCGTTAAATGAAAGACTGCTAAAGAGCCGCGCAAATTAGGTAAGAACTCTACACGACAGCCCATATGCATTGCGACTCTGTCTTGTACCTGCAGCCCCTGGCGCCTGGCAAGATCTGAAAAGTCGTGTAAGGTAGCACAACGAATATTGGGGGTGTCATACCATTGGAAAGGTAAACTCTTACTGACCGGCATACGGCCACACAACAATTGCCAACGATGCTTCCAGTAGCCAAAGTTTGGAAAACTTACAATAGCTTGGCGTCCTACACGGGCAATTTCGGCCAGAATGGGCTCTACATGGCGCATTTGCTGCAAAGTTTCTAGCTGCAACACCACATCAAAAGCATTATCTTCAAACAAAGAAAGGCCGCTTTCAAGATCTTGCTGGATCACATCGACTCCTCTTTGCAAAGTGGCCAGCACTGCAGCCTCCTGTACGTCTACGCCCAATACTGAGCATTCATTATTATCCCGCAACCATGCAAGCAGTTGACCATCATTACAACCCAAATCTAGAACTCTCGCTCCACGGGGTACCCATTTAGTCACATAAAGCTGATCTGCACGCAAACTCATCTTAGACCTTCGGAATACTGAAAAATACTCTTTCAAAATAAGCAGCAATCTTGCTGTGATAGCGTGCATCATCTAATAAAAAAGCATCGTGACCGTGAGGAGCATCAATTTCCGCATAACTTACTTTGCAGCGATTGGCTAACAAAGCGCGAACAATTTCACGGCTTCGCAAGGGAGAAAAACGCCAGTCTGTCGTAAAACTCAGTACAAAAAAACTGGCCTGTGCAGGAGCAAGTGCCTTTGTTAAATTACCGCCCGTAGCTCCCGCCGGGTCAAAATAGTCCAGAGCTTTGGTAATCAGCAAATAAGTGTTGGCATCAAAATAATGGGAAAATTTTTCCCCTTGATAGCGCAGATAACTTTCTACTGCAAAATCAGGCTCAAAGCTAAAACCAAAGCAATCATTTTTTAAATCTCTGCCGAATTTTTCAGCCATATCGCTATCAGACAGATAAGTGATATGGCCTATCATGCGTGCCACACGTAAACCATTTTTGGGTAGCACCTTATATGCGTAATAATTTCCATCATGAAAATCCGGATCGGCCAAAATAGCTTGCCGTGCGGCATCATTAAAAGCAATATTCTGGGCAGAGAGTTTGGGGGCGGAAGCAATCACAATGCAATGGGAAAGCCGTTGCGGATACTGAATGGCCCAACTTAGCGCTTGCATCCCACCCAGCGACCCGCCCATTACCGCTGCAAACTTTTCTATCCCAAAGCGATCGGCTAACCTTGCTTGAGCATTAACCCAATCTTCTACCGTCATGAGAGGAAAATCTTTACCCCAAGGCTTGGCAGTTTGCGGATTAATAGAAGCCGGGCCTGTAGAACCAAAACAAGATCCCAGGTTATTAACGCCGATTACAAAAAAGCGATTAGTATCCAGCGGCTTGCCTGGGCCCACCATATTGTCCCACCAACCCATATTATGAGGCTGATCGGCATAATAGCCTGCCACATGATGGGAAGCATTGAGTGCATGACAAATCAGGACAGCATTGGTTTTAGTCGCGTTTAAGGTTCCGTAGGTTTCAACCCTTAAACTGTAGCAGTTCAAGCTTGCACCACTTGCTAACTGCAGTGGTGTATCAAAATGCATATCTACCGGTAATACTGCCCCAACTGAATTCATATAAAAGGAAATCCCACCAACAGATTATTTGGCAGGGTATGTGGTCCCATCCCGCCCGCTTTAGCCATCTATTTCAGCAAAAGTGCCTCCATAGGCGTTCTCATCACTACTGGCGCACTTTATAACGCACAGGCACTCACTGTCATTTTTTGTAAAGGCTAGCTTAGCCTAAGCTGAGTATCGTCTGATAATTGCATCTGCAACAGCGCGAGCTTCAGGGAAAACTCTAGATGTAGAGTTATTTGCAAAAACCCTGCGCAACAACAATGCTGCCCGCAGATTTAGCTCTTATTTTGAAGGGTAGTGTAACCGTTCTTTTGACCAATCCTAAAATTTAAGCTATAGATACACCCCAAGCTTCCTTTGAGCTCTTGATTGGGTAACATAGCTAATCATCTTTTAAAATTAAATATATTTTCCATGACCTCCAACAAACCGTTTATCTCGTCGGTTCAACCTAGAATAAAGCAAATGAAAATAGTACAAACTTTAAGAGAGAGATTCTTTAATCAAGGACCTCCTGATATTGATGAGCTGTGGCGTACTTTTAACCGAAAATTAAATCAATTATTTCGAGGAGGACAAGGAAGCGGGAATGTCGGCGGCAGCGCACCAGGCTCTCCAAAAGCAGCCGGCATTGGAATAAGCCTGGTAGCGGGCATTTTAATTTTACTCTGGGCTGTGAGCGGTTTTTTTATTGTCCAGGAAGGGCAAACAGCGGTTATTTTTCAGTTTGGAAAATATAAAACGAGCGCAAATGCAGGTATTCAATGGAGACTGCCTTACCCCATTCAGTCCCATGAAATTGTGGATGTAGCACGAGTACGACGAGTTGAGGTTGGAACAAAAAACATGCCAACGCCCCAACGCCTTCAAGAAGCCCTGATGCTAACCGATGATGAGAATATTGTTGATATTCAATTTGAAGTGCAGTACAGAATACGTCCTAACGGGGCTGCAGATTTTATTGTTAATAATCGCAGGCCAGAAGATGCTGTCAAACAGCTTGCTGAATCTGCCATGCGGGAAGTAGTAGGTCGCAAAACCATGGACTCAGTGTTGTATGAATCACGCTCTGAAATCGCCAGTGAGGTACAGAAGTTGATTCAACGCGTCATTGATAATAATGATCCTGCTGCTAAGCTTAATTACAGATCAGGCATTGAGATTACAGCCGTTGCCATTCAAAACGCTCAACCTCCCGAACAAGTCCAAGGGGCTTTTGATGATGCTGTAAAAGCAGGTCAAGACAAAGAAAGAAAGATTAACGAAGGACAAGCTTATGCCAAGGACGTAACCCCACGAGCAGAAGGTACTGCTGCTCGTCTATTACAGGAAGCAGAGGCTTATCGAACACAGGTTATAGAGCGTGCAGAAGGTGAAGCTGCCCGCTTCCGTTTGGTAGTAGCTGAATACAATAAAGCACCCGCTGTTACGCGAGAACGCATTTATCTAGATACGATGCAAAGAATCTTTGAAAATACCTCTAAAGTGATGGTAGATAATAAGAATTCCAATAATTTACTGAATCTGCCCTTAGACAAACTGATTCAACAGGCGGCGATTGAGGCTAATCATCCTGTGGTCATCAGCCCTGTGCCAACCCCACCAAAACCCAGTTCAAATACCTTACCACGCAGTAATAACGCCGAAGATCGTAATCGGGAGAATCTGCGTAACCGGGAGAGTCGCCCATGAATCGCCTATTGAGTTTAATGCTCGGCCTGATCATTGCAGCCATGTTGATTTCAAGTACTCTTTATATAGTCGATCAACGCGAATACGCTGTCGTTTTTGGTTTAGGTGAAATTAAGGACATAAAATCTGAGCCAGGACTGTACTTCAAGCTGCCCCGACCTTTCCAGAGTGTGCGCAGATTCGACAAACGCATCTTGACCATCGATACCCCTGAACAGGAGCGCGTCCAAACCTCTGAAAAGAAAAACCTGCAAATTGACTCTTTCATTAAATGGCGTATTAGCGATCCGAAAGCGTTTTTTCAAAGTTTCCAAGGTAACGAGCGAGCCGCTGAAGATCGTATTGTTTCCCTGGTGCGCGATGCCATGCAGCAGTCTATTAATCGCCGGACAGTCAATGATGTAAGCTCTCGCGAACGAGACAAAATCATGGAAGAGGTACGATCTGGAGTTCAAGAAAGAGTTAAATCCTTAGGTGTGCAAATGGTAGATGTACGCTTAAAACGGGTAGATTTTGCGCCTGAAATTAGCGAGTCAGTTTTTAATCGAATGACTGCAGAACGCACCCGGGTTGCCAATGAACAGCGCTCAACCGGGGATGCAGCTAGCGAGAAGATCCGTGCTACCGCTGATAAACAGCGGGAAGTGATCCTTGCTGAAGCCTATAACAAAGCACAAGCCATTCAAGGGGAAGGAGACGCAAAAGCTTCTGCTATTTACGCGGCAGCTTATGGAGCAAACCCCGAATTCTATTCTTTCTATCGCAGCATGGAGGCCTATCAAAAAACCTTCAAGAATAAAACAGACGTACTGGTCATAGATCCTTCTAGCGATTTTTTCAAATATATGAAAAATGCAGGATCTAATGCCGGGGGAGCTGGAAAGCGTTGAGGAAAACTATTCCAGAAAGAAGGGAAGATATTAAGAACTTTTTAAACTAGTAGCAGCGTTTTTTATCCGCAATATTATTGAAGCTACCTTCCCCAAGGTTTTATGCGCGCTTTCATCGAAATTCACCTTGAAAAGCACATAAAACCTGCGCTAAGCATGTAACCCGTTCTATTCAACAGCCGGCATCATCTCTCATAAAAATAATAGGCTTAAGGTAAAGCAGTTACCTCATCTAAAGACCAGCGGGGGCGTACATTAAAACCTAACTCTGCATCTTGCTGACCCTGCTCTAGTCGTAGAGCCCCGGCCAATGCAATCATTGCCCCATTGTCTGTACAAAATTCTAGTTCTGGATAATACACCTTAAAACGGTGCTGACGTGCTAAGGTATTGAGCTGTTCGCGTAAACGGCTATTGGCTCCGACTCCACCGGCTACCACTAGACAATCACGCTGGGTTTGTTCTAAAGCATGGAGAGATTTTTTACTCAATACATCGACCACTGCATCTTCAAATGCGCGGGCCAGATTAGCTTTCCAGGCAGGATCGTTTTTCTCCACTTGTTTGTGCACTTGTGTCAGCACTGCCGTTTTAAGGCCTGAAAAACTAAAATTTAAATCTCCTGAGTGCAAGAGTGGGCGAGGTAATTTGTACACATCAGGTTTTCCCTGAGTAGCTAAGGCAGCTAGTCTGGCTCCTCCGGGATAAGGTAAGCCCAGGAGTTTGGCCACTTTATCAAAAGCCTCACCTGCAGCATCATCAATAGTTTCCCCAAGCAGATGATATTGCCCTATTTCAAGCACATCCATCAGCTGAGTATGCCCACCAGAAACGAGCAGGGCTATGTGCGGAAAACTGGGCGGTTTACTCGATAAAAGAGGGGAAAGTAAATGCCCTTCCAAGTGGTGAATACCCAGAGCTGGAATATTCAATCCGAAAGCTAGAGATTTAGCTAAACCAGCCCCCACCAGCAGTGCACCTGCTAAGCCAGGCCCCATGGTATAGGCGATCCCTTGAATTTGTTTTAATGGCACTTCGGCTTGTGCGCACACACTGCGCACCAATCTTATTCCATAGCTCAGATGATCCCGGCTGGCTAGCTCGGGCACCACTCCACCATATTGGGCATGCAAAGCGATTTGCGAATGTAGACTATGAGCCAGCAAACCACGCTGGGTGTCATACAATGCCACTCCGGTTTCATCGCAAGAGGTTTCTATGCCTAGAACTATCATGCCGCGTCAATGCCCAGAGTCACTCGCTGTAGAGCTGTAAGAGTAGTCAATAACGGAGCGTTAACGAATCAATAACACGGGTACTGAGCAATTTGCTAATACACGTTGTGCGACCGAACCCAGCAAGACGGTTCCTAAAGCACTGTGACCGTGCGACCCCATCACCACCATATCGTAACGTCCACTTTCGGCCATCGTGGCAATTCTCTCACCTGCTATCCCTACCGTTACTTTGACGGTAAAGGATATATCGTGGCGAGATAAAAATTTTCGTATCGGATCCAGAATTTTGGAGGATTCTTCATCTCGCCATTTTTGTACCGCTTCCCGCCCTGCTACCTGCTCAGCGCGGTAAGGTAGCGGAGGTTGCACATTTAATAAGGTGTACTGTGCATTGCCCCCAAACGTATCATTATGCGTCACCAAGAAAGCTAACATTTTTTTGGTGTACCGACTGCCATCAACAGCAACTAAAATTTTCATAACTGACTTTCATGAACCAGGAACTCTCAGCATACCCTTAGTTTGAAAACATTCGCGTTGATATAACACAATTTATACTCGCAACACGCGCGCAAGAATTTGTAAAGCGCGTTCAAACTGTTCATCCGGGATAGTAAGTGGGTATAAAAAGCGGATGACGTTTGCATTCACTCCACAGGTCAGCAATATCAGGTTTTCAGCCAGAGCACGGCTTTGTACGGCTTTGGTAAAATCTGGATCCGGGGTATGGGTGCCAGGCTGGTTAAATTCGCAAGCAACCATGGAGCCCAGTCCACGCACATCTGCAATCTGGGGCACCTGCTGGCGCTGGGCCTGAAGAAAATTCTTCAGTGTGCTGCCAAGTTGTTCCGCACGCTCGCAGAGTTTCTCTTCTTGAATCACTTCAATGACTGCATGGGCCGCCGCAATAGCCAGAGGATGGCCTGCATAGGTGCCTCCTAATCCTCCTGGAGCTGGAGCATCCATAATCTGGGCTTTGCCATTTACTGCAGAAAGGGTCATCCCCCCTGCTAAGGATTTTGCAACAGTCATTAAGTCAGCCGACACCCCAAAATGCTCCATTGCGAACATTTTGCCAGTTCGGGCAAAACCGGTCTGTACCTCATCAGCAATCAGAACAATGCCGTGTTCATCACATAGCGCGCGCAGCCACTGTACAGCAGCCGTCTGTATGACATTAAACCCACCTTCTCCTTGCACTGGCTCAAAGACGATCGCGGCCACACGGCTGGGTTCTATATCACTTTTAAAAATGTTATAGACGGCTTTTTTAACCTCCTCTAGACTGCTGCAATGGCAGGGAAACGGAGCATGATAAACCTCCGGCGCAAAAGGACCAAACCCTATCTTATAGGGTTGAACCTTACCGGTAAGAGACACCGCGAATAAACTGCGACCATGAAACGCCCCAGAAAACGCGATGACCCCACTACGCCTAGTGTAGCTACGAGCAATTTTTATAGCGTTCTCGATAGCCTCGGCACCCGTAGAGAAAAATGCTGTCTTTTTTGGATAATCGCCAGGGGTAATTTGATTGATTTTTTCAGCCAGAGCAATATAGCTCTCATAAGGCACGACTTGATAACAGGTATGAGTAAAACGCTCCATTTGAGCAGCCACGGCAGCCATCACTTTAGGATGGCGATGACCGGTATTAAGCACGGCAATGCCGCCTGCAAAATCTATAAACTCACGCCCTTCTATATCCCATAAAGTCGCGTTTTGGGCACGGTCCGCAAAAAAATTGCCCATTACCCCTACTCCACGTGGCGTGGCTGCAGTCTTACGGGCTAGTAATTGTTCATTTTTTGAATGATTCATGAAACACTCCGTTACCAATCTACGCCGTTTCAATGCGCAGCCAAGTAGTTTTTAATTCCGTATATTTTTCAAAGGCATGTAGCGACTTATCCCGACCATTGCCACTTTGTTTATAGCCACCAAACGGTACCGTAATATCGTCATCATCATATTGATTGACATGCACCGTCCCTACTTTCAGTGCGCGGGCCACACGGTGCGCTCTATTAATATTACTACTCCATACCCCTGCTTGCAGGCCATAGCTGCTGTCATTAGCCATGGCAATCGCTTGCTCTTCAGTATTAAAACGTATGACTGATAGTACAGGGCCGAAGATCTCCTCTCGCGCGATCTTCATATGATTAGTAACCCCATCAAAAATAGTGGGATTAACGTAAAAACCGCCGCTCTCCCTACGTGCCTGAGTTCCCCCGGCAATACATTTTGCGCCTTGCGCGTTGCCTGCCTCAATATAAGACATTACTGTGCGCAGCTGGCTCTCATCAACCAATGCCCCCATAACGGTATTGGCGTCCAGAGGATCACCAGGCAAATGCTCAGGTGCCTGGCTAGCCACTTTTTCGATAAAAGCATCGGCAATCTCTTCTTGGACTAACAAACGGCTGGGGGCGTTGCAGGATTCCCCCTGATTAAAAAACATGCTGGCTGCAGCCGTCTTAGCTGCACGGTCTAAATCTTCAAAATCTGAAAAAATAATATTGGCTGACTTACCCCCCAATTCGTTAAAGACGCGTTTTAAATTGCTTTGTCCAGAATATTCCAGCATTTTTCGCCCGACTCGGGTAGAGCCTGTAAACCCAATAGCATCCACATCCATATGCAAGGCAAGCGCCTCGCCCGCTTCTTGACCAAAACCAGGTAGAACGTTGAGAACACCCGAAGGTAATCCAGCCTCTAAGGCCAATTCTGCTAGCCGCATAGCAGTAAGAGGAGATTTTTCTGAAGGCTTAAGTACTACACTATTACCAATGGCCAGCGCTGGGCCTAGCTTCCAGGCGCTCATAATCATAGGGTAGTTCCAGGGAACGATACAGCCGATCACTCCCATGGCCTCTCGCTGAATAAGTGCCAGTGCATTGGGTGCGGTGGGGGCAATCTCATCATAAATTTTGTCAAGAGCTTCTGCGTACCATTGAATACAGCGTGCAGCGGCTGGCACATCCACACTCAAACTCCATTTAATAGGCTTGCCCATGTCCAGCGTTTCCAGCAGTGCCAATTCTTCACGGGCTGCTACTATTTTCTCGGCCCATTTTTGCAATACACGCTTGCGCTCACCAGGCGATTGCCGACTCCATCGACCATCATTGAAGGCTGTACGTGCTACCTTAACAGCAAGATCAACATCCTGCTTCTGGCAGCGAGAAACCTGCGTCAATATTTTTGCATCAATCGGTGAAACACAATCAAAAGTTTTTCCGTCAATCGCAGCTAGACGTTTCCCGTCAATAAAAGCTCGACCGTCTAACTTGCAGGTTTTGGCTTTACTATGCCAATCCAAAACGCTTGTATCCATGTGCTTATACCTGAAATTAAAAAGCTACTAGTCGGCTAGGCCGCACAACTAGTAGCTTAAAAAAAGAAAAACTAAAAACTAACGACTGTGGAAACACCTAGCAAGCTGTTAGTTTTACGATAGCTACCATCACTGTTATATAAAAATACCGGCTGACTGGCGCGATCTAGGCGATACTCAGCCTTAAAGCTTACGTTTGAGTTATACAAATACCCCAAACCTAAAGAAAGTGCATAACGGTTAGCGCCAATTTCCGGATCTCCGGCAGGATTGGGACCAATGCCGTTACGGCCATCAGCCACGGTGTAACCTAAAAGTCCACCTCCGTTTTTCTTGTTATTCAAATAATCGAAGCGCGCAATAGCCTCTAAGCGAGGATTAATCTTGTACGCGGCCAAAGCAGAAAGCCCCCACCAGCGAGCATTGCGTAACTCACCCGTATTTGGGTCAGGAGTAATGGCAGCACGTCTTTGCTGGCCCACGCTAAATTGGCCCTGAACGGTCCAGTCTCCACGGATAAAATAACCATCTACCTCAAACAAATCCACGCGCGAGTCGCGATAGCCAGTGCAATCTATATCTGCACAATCATTAAAGTTAGTGGCTTTTCCATGTACGCCAGCAAATCCAAAACCTGAATATTCTCCTTTTGAATAATCTACTCGGTAAGCAACGACAGGTGTTTTATTCCCGGGCGATTTTTTGGCCGCGTTCATATTGGCCAACACCACTTTGCTCAGCCATTTTCCTCGGGAAAGCTCTACACCTGCGCCGGTATACGCAGTAGGCAAAGTAAAATCAAACAGCAAATTATGGGTAATCAATTTGTTTTGATTAGGAGGTAAATATTCATACCCACTCCAATCAGGAATTTGCCCAACAATTAAACGCGTAGAAAGATCACTTAGAGGAATAGAAGCTGTCGCTTCATGAATAATGGAGCCCGCATTAAAGGTTGCACCGACCCCTCTTTCAGGAGACAAGGTCAGACGGAATTTTGTTCCGCCATCAATTTCTTTCTGGAAGTCCAAAAACGCCATCCCAAAATAACCTGCATCATAAGAGTAGGGATCTTTGTTCAACAGCTGAAAACCACTGGTATTTTGCCCGCGGTTGTAAATAAAAGTGGGATCAATGGCTCCACTAATTTTTAAGCCTTTAAATCCCTGGGCTTCAAAACTATCTTCAAGCGATTCTGTTTTTACCGTAATACGATTAAATTCCACCGGATCAACAGTGTTTTTCGGGGTCTCTTGCTGCCTTTTTACTTGTGCCTCCAGCTGTTCCACACGTGCTTTAAGGGTTTGCAACTCTTTAAGCAAGTCAGCACTAGACTGCGCTTGTGCTAGGACAGGTACTGCCAAGCCAATGCTTGCCAGAGCGGCGGTTAGGACCTTGATTTTGAACATTACGCTTCTCCTCGTTAGTTTTAATATGCTTTAAATTTTTCGATTATCGGTTTCTCAGGCTTGCAGTTCAGTACCTTGCTGGTAAGCCAAAGCCTGCTCCCTGGCGCGCTTTTTCTCTGCGCGGGCTAGCCAAATGCTTCCTAACACAACACCTAAGGCGACTACAAAAATCATGATGGAAGCTACGGCATTAACGGTGGGAGACAAGCCCAGTTTTGCGCGTGAGAAGATCACAATCGGCAAGGTTGTAGAGCCAGGGCCGGATAAAAAGGCAGAAAGCACTACATCATCCAAGGAAATAGTAAATGTCAGCAACCAGGCAGAAATTAAAGATTGGGAAATCATCGGCAAGGTAACCAAATAAAACACCTGCCAAGGTCGGCAACCCAAATCCATCGCCGCTTCCTCTAGCGACTTTGGTAGCTCTAATAAGCGGGCCTGTATAGCTACAGCGGCATAGGCCATGCCCAATAAAGAGTGACCTAGCCAAATAGTAAGCATGCCCCGATCCGGAAAACCAAAACTGCGCTGAAAGGAAACCAGCATTAACAGCAGAGATAAGCCGATGATAACCTCAGGCATGACTAGGGGAGCATTAATCATGCCCGAAAAAAGGGTTTTTCCTTTAAAGCGTTGATAACGCACCATCGTAAAAGCAGCCAGAGTGCCTAGCGCCACCGAGGCACAGGCAGTAAAAAACGCCACTTTCAAAGACAATAAGAAGCCTTCGATAATTTCACGATCCCGCAAAATTTCTGCATACCATTTAAAGGTAAATCCTCCCCATAAGGTCACCATCTTGGAATCATTAAAGGAAAAAACAATGAGGGTGAAAATAGGGATATACAAAAACAAATAACCCGCAATCAACCAAGAAAGACCAAATACATTCTTACGAGAGGTCTGCGCCATCAATTAAGCCCTCCCCGCTTCTTTAGCGGCAGCGTGCACCTGTTGCTTATTAAAAAGAGCCAAGGGAACAATAATGATTAATATCATCAAAGTCGCTACCGCAGAGGCCATTGCCCAGTCGTTATTGCTGAAAAACTCATCCCACAATACACGGCCTATCATCAAGGTTTGCGGCCCTCCCAGCAATTCTGGAATAACATACTCGCCCACACAAGGAATAAATACCAGCATTGAACCTGCAATAATGCCACTTTTGGATAAAGGGACGGTCACCTTCCAAAAAGTCGTAAGCGGCCTGGAACCTAAATCAGCCGCAGCCTCTAACAAACGCACATCCATTTTTACAAGATTCGAATACAGCGGCAGAATCATGAAAGGTAAATAGGCATACACCATGCCTATGGTGAGGGAAAAAGGGGTATGCATCATTTTGATGGGGTCACTGATCAAACCTAACCAGAGCAGTACATCATTGATTACTCCGTTGTCGTCTAATAAGCCACGCCAAGCATAAATACGCAACAAAAAGGATGTCCAGAAAGGCAGCATAACGAGCATCATTAATGCCGGGCGCCATTGTGCCGGAGAGCGTGCCATAAAATAGGCAAAAGGATATCCAATAACCAGGCAAATTACCGTAGTGATAAAAGCATAGGTTAGCGAGGAAAGATAGGTTTTGATATATAAATCATCGCCAAAAATGAAAAGGTAGTTGGATAGCTTGATTTTGATCTGAACTATACCTTCGGCATAGCTAAATAAGTCTTTAAACTGAATGCCATCAGATTCTGAAATACTGATTTTGAATACTATCAGGAACGGCACTAAAAATAGTGCAATTAGCCAAATAAAAGGAACGCCGATGACAAGTTTGCGGCCCCAGTTGATGCTGCTCGTATTCATTGGGTTAACACCACAACATCACTGCCATCCCACCAGGCATAGGCCTCATCTCCGAGTTCCAAGCGAGTCTCTTCATGACGTGCTGCATTCGTTTGCATGATTTTGATCGTCATACCGGTCTCTAACTTAACGTGGTAGGTGGTATAGCTACCCAGATAAGCCATGTTTTTAATCACCCCTCGAGCAAAGTTATACCCATCTTCTGCAACCGATTCACGCTGCTCTGGTGTCGGAGGGTTACGTTGTAAACCAATTTTTTCCGGTCTCAGCGCAACATGCACCTGCATACCCTCGGTGCCTGTGATGCCGTGACTCACATAATGTTTGCATTCAGGACCTTCGATAATCACATGGTCAGCCTCATCAACTACCACATTGCCTTTGAATAAATTAACATTTCCGATGAAATCCGCAACGTAACGGCTAGCAGGAGTTTCATAAACGGCATGGGGCTCGCCGACTTGCAAAAAGCGTCCTTTTTGCATGACGGTAATACGGTCAGCCATTGTCATGGCTTCTTCTTGGTCATGGGTCACCATCACACAGGTCACACCCACCTGCTTGATAATGCTCACGAGTTCTATTTGGGTTTCTTCACGTAGTTTCTTGTCTAATGCCCCCAGGGGTTCGTCCAGTAGCAATAATTTTGGTCGCTTGGCCAAACTGCGCGCCAATGCTACCCGCTGCTGTTGACCGCCGGAGAGCTGATGGGGTTTGCGTTTTACGAAAGGTTTTAACTGGGTTAATGCCAACATAGCTTCTACACGCTGATCAATCTCAGCAGCTGGCATCCCGTCACGCTTCAGACCAAAAGCTACGTTTTCCCACACTGTAAGATGAGGAAATAAAGCATAACTCTGAAACATCATGTTAATAGGCCGCAGATAAGGCGGCATATAGGTTATGTCTTGCCCTTCCAGCAAAATAGTGCCCGAACTGGGAGTTTCAAAACCGGCGAGCATACGCAGCAAAGTGCTTTTGCCACAACCGGAAGCCCCCAACAAAGCGAAGATTTCCCCTTTTTTGATGGACAGCGATACCGCATCAACGGCCACCATTTCATCAAAGCTTTTGCTCAACCTGTCAATTTGTAAGAATTGATCAGACTTAGCCACATTTAAATCGCTGGCCCCCTTATGGAGGACTTGCTCCCCTTGTTGCATATGCCTGCCCCTTTACGCATAGTCTTTTTGTACCCCTATGATCTTGGTTTCAAAAGACTTTTTCAAGCTTACGCCTGGGCCGGGAGCTTTGGCAAACAGCGTTACTCCCAGCCCATGGTTTTTTAAAGATTAAAGACTGGTTTTAAAACCCGTGTAAAGCCGGGTTCTGAGACGGCGAATATCATTACTCACGGCGTCAGGAGCAGCCATTTTCTTTTTATCATCGTCAGATAAAAAGACACTCTTGTTGGAGGAAATTTCTGGCTTTACAAATTTGGTAGAAGCTGCATTCGGATTGGCGTAAAACACTTTGTTGCTTAAACCGGCATGCACTTCCGGCCGCATGATGTAGTCCATCCATTTATAAGCATTTTCAACGTTTACAGCGTCGGCAGGAATCGCCATGGTGTCAAAAAACAATACTCCCCCTGATTTTGGAACCAGGGCTTCAATCTTGTTACCGTTTTTGGCTTCAATCGCACGTTGTCTAGCAATATTGATATCTCCTGACCAACCCATGGCTAAACAGATAGACCCTCCAGCCATATCATTGATATAACCCGAGGAAGAAAATAAGGTAACGTAGGGGCGGATGCTGGCAAGCAGCTTGGCTGCATCTTGATAGTCAGAGGCCACTTTACTGAAAGGAGGCTTGCCTAAATAACGCAGCGCTGCCGGAAACCATTCATCAGCAGAATCTAATCCCGATACACCGCAACTTTTAAGTTTGCTAACGTACTCTGGCTTAAAGAGTAAATCCCATGCATTTTCAGGCATAGGCAGACTACCAAGAGCCGCCTTTACTTTGTCTACGTTAATGCCTACTGTCGTGTACCCCCATAACCAGGGCACCAAAAATTCATTACCGGGATCCAGGTTAGCTAGCTGAGCCATAATGCCCGCATCTAAATTTTTATGATTTGGAAGTTTGGTCTTATCCAGTTTTTTAAGTAAACCCCCATCAATCTGGATTTTTGCCCAGTGAGAAGATGGCACCACAATGTCATAGCCGGTTTTGCCTGCCACTAGTTTGGCATGCAAAATTTCGTTGGAATCAAAAGTGTCATAGCGCACTTTAATTCCCGTTTCTTTCTCAAAATTTTTAATAGTATCTTCAGCAATGTAATCAGACCAGTTATAGATATTCAGTACCTTGCTTTGTGCCTGTGCTACCACGGGAGTTACACTTGCGATCGTAGCTATCAGCAAACCTGTACCCAATGAAGCAAATATTTTTTTTACCCCAACATATAACTGACCCATGTGTGATTTCCTTATTCAAAAACGATAAACAAATCCAAAAAAATTTCAGGTGAATGTAGCACTGATTTAAGCGGGTTTTTGCATAGCTTAACTAAGCAAAAACCATTTCGTCCCTCATCAGCTTTTTTAGCATACCCGAGTAAGCGGTAAAACGTTTAGGAATAGTCTATAAATTTGTATAAATCTATAAAACTGTAGCAATCGTTTTCCCTAATAGCGGTGAGTTTTACGCTCTTGGGTTTAAGTGAGCCAACCACGATTGTTCAACTCTGTCCAGGTTAGGTCAAGACATTTGCGAATTAAAGCGGCCAGCTCATCAATTTGCTTAAGAGTCGTTACCAAGGGAGGCGCGATAATCATGCGGTCTCCCACCGCTCTCATAATGAGTCCGTTACTAAAACAATGTCCTCGACATACCATTCCTACTTCTAGTTTTTCATCAAAAAGCTGAATAGGTGATTTGTTCTTAACCAGTAGCAACGCGCCTACAAAACCACAGGTTTCCGCATCTCCTACGAGGGGATGATCTTTCAAGGCTTCAAACGCTTTGGCAAGATAAGGTCCTGTTTCGGTAGCCACCTTCTCGATAAGTTTTTCTTCGCGGATAATCTTGATATTGGCAATAGCTACTGCTGCCGCGACGGGATGTCCAGAATAGGTATAGCCATGAGTAAACTCCCCACCTTTTTTAATCAGAACATCCGCTACGCGATCCCCAATCATGACGCCTCCCAGGGGGACATAGCCGCTGGTCACCCCTTTGGCAAAGGTCATTAAATCAGGACGAAAACCAAACTTTTCGCAACCCCACCAGGTGCCTAGCCGACCAAATCCACAGATAACCTCGTCAGAGATCAGCAAAATGCCGTATTTATCACAAATACGTTGAATCTCAGGCCAATAAGTAGAGGGTGGGATAATCACCCCTCCTGCTCCTTGCACTGGCTCACCAATAAACGCTGCTACTTTCTCAGGGCCCAACTCAAGAATTTTTTTCTCCAGCCAAGACGCGGCTTCTATTCCATATTGCTCTTTACTCAGATTGGGATACTGTATACGCCCATGCTCGAACCAGTAAGGCTGGTCTATGTGCACTATTCCAGGGATGGGCAAGCCCCCTTGCTGATGCATTCCCTTCATACCTCCCAAGGAAGCACCTGCCATGGTGCTGCCATGGTATCCATTCCAGCGGCTAATAAGAATGTTGCGTTCTGGTTGGCCTTGCAAATCCCAATAGCGGCGCACTAATCTGACAATCGTATCATTGCCTTCTGAACCAGAACCTGAGAAAAATACATGCTTAAACTGAGGGGGTGCAATTTCTGTTAGCAAGGTAGCTAAACGCACCCCTGGCTCTGTGGTAGTTTGAAAAAAACTATTGTAAAAAGGTAGCTGGAGCATTTGAGCATAAGCTGCGTCAGCTAACTCTTTACGACCATAGCCTACATTGACACACCATAACCCACTCATCGCGTCGAAGATTTTATTTCCCTCTGAATCCCAAATATAAACCCCTTGCCCTTTTACAATAACTCGTGCTCCTTTTTTTGCAAGCGCTGAGTGGTCAGTAAACGGATGCAAATAGTGCGCGGCATCGAGTTTTTGAATTTCTGCAGTAGATGAATATTGTGAAGTCATGTGATTCATGGTGGGCTTTATTAATACAGTATTCTCTAGAGGGTTAGGGCCTCTGTTGACCCTAGTCAGACATGCAACAGTAAATGTTCCCGTTCCCAGGGGCTTATTACGCGCATAAACTCTTCATATTCCGCTTCCTTCACAAGTCGGTACACCGTGCAAAACTCTTTTCCAAGCACCTGATGCAACTGTGGCGTAGAAGCCATCATTTTGATCGCTTCAGATAAGCTACGGGGCAACTGATAATCACTGTTGTAGGCGCTGCTCGTAGACTCAGGAGCAGGCTCCAGTTTTTCTTCCATTCCCAAGTATCCACACGCTAGCGAGGCAGCCATCGCAACGTAGGGGTTTGCATCTGCCCCAATAACCCGGTTTTCCACCCGGCGATTAGCAGGGCTGGACTCAGGAACACGAATCCCCACCGTACGGTTATCCTTTCCCCATTGAATATTAATGGGTGCCGCTGTATGTCGTACCAGGCGACGATAGGAATTTACATACGGAGCCAAAAAAGCCATGCTAGCCGGCAAATATTTTTGCAAACCCCCAATGTAATGACGAAAGGCATCCGATTCACTCCCGTCTTCCTTAGTAAACAAATTGCGACCCGTGGACACATCCACGATGCTTTGATGAATATGCATTGCACTACCAGGCTCATTAGCCATTGGTTTAGCCATAAAAGTGGCATACATCTTATGGCGCAGTGCTGCTTCACGTAAGGTTCGTTTAAAAAAGAAGGTTTTATCTGCCAAATCCAGCGGGTCGCCGTGCAAGAAGTTAATTTCCATCTGACCGGCCCCAATTTCATGGATCAGGGTATCCACCTCTAAATCCATCACATTGCAATAATCGTAGATATCTTCAAATAAAGGATCAAACTCATTGACTGCATCAATACTGTAATGTTGCCTACTGGTTTCTGCCCGGCCACTACGACCAATAGGAGGTTTCAAGGGTAAATCCGGATCCACGTTTTGCGCCACAAGATAAAACTCCAACTCTGGAGCGACCACCGGTTTTAAACCTTTTTTGGAATACAGCTCTAAGACATGTCGCAGTACGGTACGGGGCGCATAAGGCACCAAAGTACCATCGTGTTTAAAGCAATCATGAATCACCTGAGCGGTGGGATCTACTGCCCAGGGAACCAGGCAAACAGTAGAAGCATCGGGACGCAAGATCATGTCATGATCGAGCTCCGAAATCACGGCGTCGTATTCCGCCGATTCCGGAGCATTGCCCGTCACCGTCATCCCTAATACCACTTCGGGTAGACGCATTCCCCGGTCTTCGGAGAACTTTTCGCGGGGTAAGATTTTTCCGCGAGCCACCCCGGTCAAATCTGGAACCAAGCACTCAATCTCTGTAACTCGGCGCTCGTTTAGCCAGCCTTCTAGCTCGGCAAAAGAAAAGGTTTCTCTGATACCCATCATTAATACTCCTATTATTTTGTCGGCCACACCTGGAAGTTCGTGTGCGGTCCTCTGCAATGCACCTGCCTTGCACACTGCCTTATATAAAAATATGCGGTCTTAAAGATCATCTCGTACGTATGGAAGTACTTGACCTACTTTTCTCAAACAACGCCTACATATTACGATGCGAACTTTGGAAAAGCGATCTTTTCGTAGACTGCCATTTAGAAGTTCCTTTTAACTCCCCTCTCAAGCTGCTTGCGATAATTTAACGCTCTTATCCTCGCGCTTTTGCATTTGTAAACGGCAAGCATTACCAAATGCAGTAAAAATTTTCAGGGAAACTGGATTTTCCAAAGCCTTCCACTCCGGATGCCATTGAACAGCCAAAGCAAAACCCGGATGGGCTTGCACACTAATGGCTTCAATTTGCCCGTCTGGGGCATAGGCTTGGACTACTAAACCCTCCGCTAATCTATCAATTCCCTGATCATGTACCGAGTTAACCGTAATTTCCTTCTGCTCTAACAAAGTGGCTAACTGACCATCAGGTACCACATGGACCTGGTGTGCTGGGCCATACACTTGTTGCGCACTCGCTTCCTTAACCCTTCCTCCCGGATAATGATCCAGACGTCCCGGCACATGATGAATCGCTTGTAGTAAAGAACCTCCCAAAGCAACGTTGATTTCTTGCAGCCCTCGGCAGATTCCTAGCAAAGGTAGTCCCAGCGCAATTGCCCGACGAATTAAAGGTAAAGTCGTGGCATCCCGGGCTTCATCAAGCGGTAGTTCGGGGTTATGCACCTCTTGCCCAAACAAGGAAGGGTGCACGTTAGCAGGGGAGCCGGTTAAAAAAATACCATCTGCCATTTCAAGATACGCCTCCCAATCCTCCCGGCCTGTGCAAGGCAGCAGCAGCGGTAAGCATTGAGCTGCTTCGCGAATAGCATCCGCATATTTATGGCCTAATATATGAAACGGATGCTCACCTAGCATCCGATTATCACAAGGAACTAAAACAAGTGGTTTTTTTGACATGATGATTGATAGAAGGACTAAGGTAGTTTGCTCTTAATTTGGTACCATTTTAAAGAACCACTTTAACTACTGTAATGGTGCCACTATGGCAGTTGCCCCTATCGCGGAACTAATTGCGCGTGATCTTGCAAACCTTGTTGAAGGAAAGAACAAAATACCTTTGCATCGACGGGTTTATAACAGCGTGCGTACTGCCATTTTGTCCCAACAGCTACGCGCCAAAGACCGCTTGCCTTCCACTCGCGATCTTGCCCAGGATCTGGGATTATCACGCAATACCATTATGGCGGCGTTTCAACAGTTGATTGCCGAAGGTTATGTGGACGCGAGCATCGGTAGCGGCACATATGTAGCCCAAGCACTAGCTTGCAACAGCAAGCGCTCTAGCCAAGTACGTTTGTCCAAAAAAATAAATTCTTCTAAAGAAAAAATTTCACCTGAAGCTTTGCTTTCTTATCGCGGAAAGCTGCTGACCGCTCAAGCAGCTGAAGCTTTTTTTGAAGTGCAGCCTTTACAACCCGCACGCACAGATTTCTCTATATTTCCCTTTAAAGTTTGGCAACGCCTGCAAAACAAATACTGGCGGGCGGCCGAATCTGCATTGCTAGATTATTCCTCAGCAGGAGGCTATGCTCCGTTGACTTTGGCAATAGCAGATTATCTAAGGGTCTCGCGTTCAGTCAATGTCTTGCCGGAACAAGTCATGATTACGGCGGGCACACAACAATCTATTGACCTATGTGCCCGTCTATTAGCAGATACCGGTGATACAGTGTGGATTGAGAACCCCTGTTATTGGGCAGCTCGTAAAGTGTTCTATGCCAACGGCTTGAAATTAACAGCTATTACCGTAGATGAAGAAGGCCTTTCGCCTTTGGCTGCACCCCTGACAAGTCCACCAAAACTCGTCTATGTCACCCCCAGTCATCAATATCCTACCGGCGTTGTCATGAGTCTGGCCCGGCGCCGCAAACTTTTGGAAATTGCCGCACAGACCGGTAGTTGGGTGTTAGAAGACGACTATGACGCTGAGTTTCGCTATGCCGGGCGTCCTCTAGCTAGCTTACAAGGTTTGGATACCCATGAACGCACGATCTATATGGGTACGTTTAGCAAAGTCATGTATCCTGGCCTACGTCTTGCCTATATGGTGGTGCCTGTGGCATTGATAGAACCGTTTCGTTGTGGTTTGTATGATCTGCAAAGGCCAGGGCAGTTGATGACGCAAGCTGCTTTGGCTGAATTTATAAGCGCCGGATATTTTGCAAACCATTTGCGCAAACAACGGCTCCTGTATGGCAACCGCAGAAAACTGTTAAGCAACGCATTAAAAAGCGTACTGGGGCCATTTTGCGTATTATCACCCAACGAGACGGGTATTCATCTGGTTCTTTATTTACCAGACACTGTAGATGATGTTGCGATAGCACAGTATTGTGCCCAAGAGTCTTTAAGTGTGCGTGCACTCTCCAGCTACTACATTGCTCCTCCCATAAAAAAGGGCTTAGTCATCGGATATGCTTACATGTCTACCGACTCTGTTGCACTGGGGGGAAGACGTCTAGCCCACTTAATTTTGGGGATTTTGCAAAACCAGCTAAAAACGGTCTCTCAATAATACATAGCCGGTTTGCACTGCCCACCCGATTGCATAGAACAGGGCTGTGCAGCCCACTACAGCAATTGCCGCATCAAAATTCTTAGCGAAGTTTAATTTTAGCCCAAGCCATTCTGCTGGGGCAGCGATGGGGAAAGTGATCATAAAACTTCCTATATACCGTAGCGAAATCCAGCCACCAACTGCAGGCTGCCCTCGCTCCACCAAAATCATCCAAACAGCAGCGGGCAAATAAAGCCCAGCAAGAATTAATCCGACAATTGAAATTCGCATAGTTTAAAACGCATCATTATCTAAACTAACTGAGCATTAGCGCTTAGGCTAGCAGATCCCGTAAACGATACCACGCCATAGCGGCCACCAGCGCAGGTAAACGCAATAGTTTCCCGCCGGGGAAATCATGATGCTTTAAGCGTGCGAACACATCAAACCGCTCTGCATCCCCCGCAATAGCTTGGGCCACGAGTTTTCCTGCCAAACCTGTAAGGGCTAAACCATGGCCTGAAAACCCCTGCAGGTAATACACATTGTTAGCCAGCCTACCAAAGTCAGGGGCGCGGTTCATCGTGATATCTACAAATCCACCCCAAGCATATTGCACCTGCAGGTCAGATAGCTGCGGAAATACTTTTAGCATCCTCGCTTTCATGGTGGGAGCCAGATTCATAGGGGTAACGGTTGAATAACTGACCCTTCCTCCAAAAATCATTCGGTCATCCGCCGATAGCCTGAAATAATCCAATACAAAATTAGTATCACAAATAGCGCTGCGACTCGGAATAAGAGCATTTGCTCGCGCTTTGTCCATGGGAGCTGAGCCAATAATATAAGTACCTACAGGCATGATGCGAGCATCCAGCACCGAAGCTAAATGTGTGCCATATACATTCCCCGCCAACACAATTTGTTTGCAATGAACCGTACCATGGTCCGTGTGGACTAAAGCATTTTGCCCCTGCGTCATACGCCGGGCAGCTGTCCCTTCAAAAATCTGTACGCCTACCGCTTCAGCGGCCCTGGCCAGACCTAAAGTGTATTTCAGGGGGTGCAAATGCCCGCTTATGGGGTCATGTGCCAACGCCGTAAACCGATCCGTTTGAATCCATGAAGAAACTTCAGGTTTTGCAATAAACTGTTGCTCATAGCCATAACGGGTCTGCATCTGCTCAACCCACTGCTCCAAAGTTTTTGCCTTTTTGGGGCCAATCGCTGCATTCAGGTAACCCGCTTGCCACTCGCAATCAATCGCATGGGCCGCACAACGCTCGTGAATTAATTCAATAGCTTCAGCAGTCATTGCAAATACCTGTTTGGCGGCCTCGTCTCCAAGCTGCGCTTGGATCACCTCAATATCGCAAGCCAGCCCCATGATGACTTGCCCTCCATTGCGGCCTGAAGCCCCAAATCCAATCTGCCTTGCCTCCAGCAAAGCTACCTTAAAGCCCCGCTGCTGCAATTCCAGGGCTGCGCTGATACCTGCAAGACCTGCCCCGATCACGCAAACATCCACCTGCAAATCTCCTGCTAAAGGCGGATGAGTTTGAGTACGCTGCACTGAAGCTGCGTAATAGGAATTCACGGTAAGTTTTTCGTCAGCTTTAAGCATGTGAAAATTAAAATTGGATTCAAGCAAAGTGCACTAGCTTAGACTTTTGCGCCGAGCTTGGGCACTCAAATAAGTCCAGGCAAAAACTGCCGCTGCATTGCTAGTCAATTCTGCATGGTCGTAGGGAGGCGAGACTTCACATACATCCATGCCGATCCAGTTCAAGTCCGCTAACTCTTCAATAAAGGTAAGTACCTGACTAGAACTCAGCCCCCCGGGTTCAGGTGTTCCAGTACCGGGAGCAAAAGCAGGGTCCAGGCAGTCAATATCCAAGGTCAAATACACTGGTCTATCTTCTATCCGCTGTCTAATGCCAGAAAGAACCTCTTGCAGTTGCAAAGGACTTACAAGCCCGCGTAAAGCCCTTGCCGTGTGAATCAGCCCACCTTGATCTTGCACATATTCTCGAACCGAGCGTTCTGCGCTGGAACGAAGACCGATTTGTACCGTCAGCTTAGCGTCTACTAATCCTTCTTGAATGGCTTCATAGGTCCACGTTCCATGGCCTGAAGGTTCAGAAAAATGATCCTGCCAAGTATCGCAATGCGCATCAAAATGGATAAGTGCTAAAGGTTGTTTATAGTGGGCACGATAAGCCCGTAAAAGTGGCAAAGTGATGGAATGATCTCCCCCCAGCCAAAGCAGATGATATTTTTCAATTAACTCTCTGGCTTGGGGCATCAGGGTAGCACGCATAGACTCAAGCGAAGTATTAGGCAACTGCAGATCTCCCACATCAGCCAAATAGCCTGTGGGTGAAACATCAAAATAAGGGTGGATCGCATCACACAGCATATGGCTGGCACGACGGATCTGATGCGGCCCAAAACGCGCCCCCGGTCGATTCGTGACAGAGCCATCCCAAGCGACTCCCGCCACTACAAACGCAGCCTCTGCCCGCAGTGCAAGGCTAGGAGCATGACAAAAGCCCCCGAAACTGGTGTTGGTTAAATAAGCAAAGGACTCATGCGTCATGGGCAATCAACAGAATTAATGTGTTTTTGCAGTGTAGAAGACGCAAAGTCTAGCTGTAGCGCCGTTTTATAAGGGTTCGAGAGAGCCAATCCCTTGAGTTAACCCATAATCTGAGCTTTAAGGACAAACGCTTGATTACCTCCCCTCGTTCAATAAGGAAAGGACTTATTTCATGATAGCTGGTTCTAAGATCTTTTAGGCAGTCCCTTGAAGAACATTAGGACTGCAATAGGTATGGGAGGAATAAAGCTCTTTCTCAGATCAATACAGCGGTTATGATAGCTACGGATTTTTCCTTCTATAAAACCCTCTTCCTAAAGCGAACAAATTGATAAAAAGCTTGCAATTTCATGCTGACTCACTGTTACCGTACACCGCAATTGCACACTTTATTGCAGACCGGAAGACCTCTTTTATTCTTTAGGTTTTATTAAGTGGATGCGCATGATTCTGTAAGACAAAAAGTCTGGGAAATATTCTCCACTACATTTACAAAGAGGGCAGATCTCTTCAAAGGTGGAATTGCAGCTCGTACAGCCAATAATATCCTTGGAGCTGCTCTTGCCGAACACCTAGATCCCGTTTTGGCTGACCAGATCGCTTTCCATATGGTGGATTGGGAAACCGACGCAGCATTTATAGTTGCATTTCTCCTTTTCCCAGAGCGTTTCACAAAAGAAGAGCTTCAAGCGGCTACTGAAATGTTCTTGATTCATGTCCCAGCACATGTCATGGCAGCCGCAAGGCTAGCTGGATATAAGGTAGAGGACATCTTCTAACCCCGCCTGAACACTGAGCCTTTTAGGGCAACTGATTTCGATGGTCTGCCCTCCGATCACTTGTTCAACTCAACTTAGAAGGGCTTTCTCATGCAGTCTCTGTAGCGGGTCGGTATTGCAAGGCACGGATTTGTTCGACCGGCTTGAAACCCACCCGCTCATAAATACGCTGAGCAATATCGGCAGCGTCTGCCTGTATCACAAGCTGTTTAACACCCATATGCTCAAAAGCAAAACGGGCAGACTCATAGATTAACTTGCTGCATAGCCCCTGTTTACGATAGTGAGGATGAGTGGTGACCTGCTGATAGCGGCCTAGCCCTTTTTGCGCAAACAAACCGCAGTCTGCAAGCAACTGATCCCCTAAAAATGCCCCGAACCAATAGCCTAGGCCGGCAGCTTGCATAGCAGCATAGCGCTGCATTTGGATATTCCGAAAATTTCGGTACCCTGTCGGCTCAAAACCCTGAGAATCTCCTATTATTTGTAGCTCGACTGCACTCTCAAGTTCTTGCGGCAGGCGCAAGGGCCGAATCATGGCGTGAGAATGCAGATGCAAAGGAGCGCGCAGATCTTCGGGGCTAAGCAGCAAGGTCGTATGAAGAAATGTTTCAAACCCCATCTGCCTGAAAGCTTCCGGGACCTTATAGTCCCCATTGAAATCTACCCCAAACGCCTTGTGCAAAGACTGCGGTTGCTGCTGCGTGATTTCCTGATCAAACCATTCCAGCCAGACAGGAGCATCGGCCTCTGTGGGTGGCTGATCCATGAGTAAAAAATTACCCCAATAAAATGTGGGGTTATGAGGGGTACGGACAAGCAGGTACTGACCCCGATCTATCACCAAGCCATCAAAATAAGCAAACATCAAATGGCTGCGAACGCCTAAAGTTTGTATCTTCATCAACTCCCCTTAAAAACCCTGCAAATTCATGCCGTTCATTTTTTATTCACTAAAAAATGATTGAAAGCCTTGAAAGTCTGATCTTTAACCTTATAATTAGCACTCAATGGCCTTGAGTGCTAACAAACACACTTTAAAGCCTGGAGCAATTTTGGTTCAAACCTAGTAAAACCTATTTAACCTATTGATTTTCAAGGAGATTTTATGAAACTACGCCCTTTGCATGATCGCGTCATTGTTAAACGCGTGGAAAATGAGCGTAAAACTGCATCCGGCATTGTGATCCCCGACAATGCTGCTGAAAAACCCGATCAGGGCGAAGTTCTGGCTGTAGGACCAGGCAAAAAAGATGATCAAGGTAAATTAATCCCCATGGGTTTGAAGGTAGGCGATCGCATTTTATTCGGTAAATACAGTGGTCAAACCGTCAAAGTAGATGGAGATGAGCTCTTAGTCATGCGCGAAGATGATGTCATGGCCGTTGTAGAAGGCGCCTAAATATTATTGCGACATTGAAGAACTCAATGCATTTTCAGACCTATTTTTTAAATCTATTCAACCCATTTTCTTTTTATAGCGGCGGTCTTTCGTAACCGCGCATCCTTCGTTCAGGAGTAATTCATTATGGCAGCAAAACAAGTCGTGTTTGGCGATACCAGCCGTCACAAATTAGTGGAAGGCGTCAATATTCTGGCCAATGCAGTAAAAGTCACACTGGGCCCTAAAGGTCGTAATGTTGTGCTAGAACGCTCTTTTGGCGCCCCTACCGTTACAAAAGATGGTGTATCGGTTGCTAAAGAAATTGAGCTTAAAGACAAGTTGCAAAACATGGGCGCCCAGATGGTTAAGGAAGTGGCCTCCAAAACTTCTGATAATGCAGGTGACGGTACCACCACCGCAACTGTTCTGGCCCAATCCATCGTGGCAGAAGGCATGAAATATGTAGCTGCTGGCATGAACCCCATGGATCTTAAACGCGGCATTGACAAAGCTGTGGTCGCTGCGACTGAGGAGCTGAAGAAGCTCTCCAAACCTTGCACCACCAATAAAGAAATTGCTCAGGTAGGGGCAATTTCCGCTAACTCCGACCAATCCATCGGCCAACGTATTGCTGAAGCCATGGATAAAGTGGGCAAAGAAGGAGTCATCACCGTGGAAGACGGAAAGAGCCTGTCTGACGAGCTGGATGTTGTGGAAGGGATGCAATTTGATCGCGGTTATCTTTCGCCCTATTTCATCAACAATCCGGATAAACAAGTGGCAGTCCTAGAAGACCCCTTTGTTTTGCTGTTTGATAAAAAAATCTCCAATATCCGTGATTTGCTGCCTGTCCTGGAACAAGTGGCTAAAGCAGGTAAACCCTTGCTGATCGTAGCTGAGGAAGTAGAAGGTGAAGCACTGGCTACACTGGTGGTTAACAATCTGCGCGGTATTTTAAAGACCGTTGCTGTCAAAGCTCCTGGTTTTGGCGACCGTCGTAAGGCTATGCTTGAAGATATGGCGATTCTTACTGGCGGTGTAGTGATCTCCGAAGAAACTGGTATGACACTGGAAAAAGCCACCTTGGCCGATTTGGGTAAATGCAAACGGGCTGAAATCGGTAAAGAAAATACCACTATTATTGATGGTGCTGGAGATGCAAAAAACATTGAGGCCCGTGTGAAACAAGTGCGTGTTCAAATCGAAGAAGCTACTTCTGACTACGACAAAGAAAAACTGCAGGAACGCGTGGCCAAGTTAGCCGGTGGTGTAGCTGTCATCAAGGTGGGTGCTGCCACTGAAGTCGAAATGAAAGAGAAAAAAGCCCGTGTTGAGGATGCTCTGCATGCCACCCGTGCTGCGGTAGAAGAAGGGATTGTGCCTGGAGGGGGCGTTGCTCTGATTCGCGCTAAACAAGCCATCAAGGATCTTAAGGGTGACAACACCGATCAAAACGCGGGTATTGCTATTGTTTTACGCGCTATGGAAGAACCTTTACGCATTATCGTAAGCAATGCAGGTGACGAAGCTTCTGTTGTAGTTAACAACGTTATTGCTGGCAAAGGTAATTATGGTTTCAATGCTGCAACCGGCGTATATGGTGATATGGTAGAAATGGGTGTTTTGGATCCCACCAAAGTTACCCGTTCAGCACTGCAAAACGCTGCTTCGGTCGCAGGCTTGTTACTGACCACAGAATGTATGGTAGCTGAACAGCCAGAAGACAAAGCTGCTCCTGCAGGCGGTATGGGTGCAGGTATGGGCGGTATGGGAGGCATGGGTGGTATGGGCGGCATGGATATGTAATCCAGAGGCTTTTTACGGGAAAATCTTCCTGTAGTACTGCTCTGTCAAACAAAGCCCGTAACATAAGTTACGGGCTTTTTGTTTACATCTTCTTTCCACAACTGACCTCGTCACTAGAAGGCGTCCAGTCTTTCCTTAATAGATTGACTCGACGGACTACAATAATTTTCTTACTTATTGTGCCAGCTCTCCGCTCTGAGCGTCCTCCTATGTGCCAAGACAGCGCCGTGAGGCAATGGGGTTACTCTGTTTCAGATAGACTGCGCGTTCTGGATTCAATACGTGCACAGCAGCTTTGAATTGCGGTAGGATCGCTACAGGGAAAAGTATATTCCAGAGCCAAGTCGAGCATATTTTCGTAAGATGGTTTGGCACCCTGGGCAGCGAGAATCGCTTCCAAATTTTCTCGATGTGAGCAAAAAGTCTCGTTTATTTCAAGCTCTTCTGCATTATTTTCTTTTTCTATAGACCGAACTTCCTCTGCATTATTTTTTCTGACCATTAGGTGTCTTTCTTATTTCAAACGGATGACAATAGGTATTAGTTACTCTTACTTATAGTGGGCTAGTGTTTTTTCTCGCAGGCCTTTTTAGGTTGACTATTTTTTCTTAAACTTTTTTCCTTTTCTTTATCAACCTGCAGATACACCTCTACCCTAGCGCTATTTTTTAAAAATTCAGTAAGAAAATAAACCCTCTTTCCGTCAGAAAATCTTTGTTGAAATAAAATTTATCCCTTTATTCTTTACACAGTCATTTTCATTCTTGATTTGTTGATAGCCAGGACTCAGCAAGATTTCTCCTACAGGGTTTAACGTAACAGACCGCTACTCCTTTTTATGGCCACACTCATCATTTCTATGAAGCAATTTGCTTCCGTAGTTTTGATAAGTTCCGTATTTCAATTAAGGAGTCTGCATTATGTTTAATTCACAAAAAGGTAGCTGGAGGGAAGGGATTGGCTTTTTCCTAAACGGATTTACTATCTTTACTCTAGGCTTAGCAATAGCAGCTTTTTCTGCTAGCGCGCAAGAGAGTAATAAACCCTCTAACCCGAGTAGTTCCTCCAGTACGAACCCAACTAATAACCCTTCTACAGGAAATGCCTCCTCTTCCACTGCAGGTGCAACTACTCCTAATCCTTCAAACGCAAGCAAAAATGTTGCACGGGGTGACCATCAAATGATGGTAGAACTGGCAGAAGCTAATCTGGCGGAAATTCAAACCAGCCGGCTCGCCCTGGAAAAAACGCAAAACGAGCAGGTTAAAAAATTTGCGCAAAAGATGGTGGATGACCATACCCAGGCTCTGCAAGAGCTTGAAACGGTGGCCCAAAGCAAAAGAGTCAGACTACCCGATAGCCCCGATATGACGCACAGGCTTTTAACTACCACGATGAGAGCGATGACCGCCCAAGCCTTCGATACCCAATATATTCAACGGATGGGAATCAATGCTCACCAACGTACGAGCGAGCTTCTGGAGAAAATTCAGAGAAGTGCTCAAGATACAGATTTCAAAGCTCTCGCCACTAAACAGTTACCGATTGTTCAGAACCATTTACAGCTGGCTCAGCAAATGGCCCGTCCTAATGAGCAAAAACAGAAATAATAAAAACTTGCTTCGCTTTGCTTAAAAGTCTTTCATTCAGAGTGAGCTAGCCTTTCGTTCACTCTGAATTTCAGAATTTCCAAAGATAGTGTCTATTGTGGGTTTTGCTTCTCGCGCTTTTTACGCGACAAATTGCCTACTTCACTAGTATTTTTTATTGAGTGTGGCTTCCTTGTTCCGCTCTAAAAATGACCCAAAAAGAAAAGCTATTTTTTCTTAACGTATTTCAGTAGAAATTACAAAGAGAGCGCCTTGAAATGATTCATGACTGAAAACCTGCTTTTTCCTCTAGGCTTTTTGATTTTCGGAATTCTACTGATTGTCATGACCATGGCAAGCTCTTTCATTGCTCGCTTGCCGTTGAGCGCAGCGATGCTTTACCTGGCAGTAGGAATAGCAATAGGACCCACAGGACTGGAGTTGATACAACTCGACCCCTTGGTCGATGCTCATCTATTGGAACGTTTAACAGAAATTGCCGTACTGATTTCACTTTTTACTGCAGGGCAAAAGTTGGGGGTACCCTTGCAGGATCGCCGCTGGCGTATACCAGTTCAACTCGCTTTTCTTTCTATGATGTTGACAGTAGCAATGCTCACCGCTGTAGGGGTATGGGCACTGCAGCTGCCTTTAGGAGCTGCCATACTCTTCGGGGCCATCTTGGCACCTACAGATCCGGTTTTGGCGTCAGATGTACAGATATCCAAACCTAGCGACCGGGATAGAGTACGTTTTGGACTGACAGGCGAAGCGGGCCTAAATGATGGGACTGCTTTTCCTTTCGTAATGCTGGGTTTAGGACTTTTGGCACTGCATGACATGGGTACCGCCGGATGGCGGTGGTTAGCGTTCGATGTGATATGGGCCATCACAGGAGCCTTAATCCTTGGATATTTTCTCGGGACGGGCGTAGGCCGTACCATCCTTTATCTGCGAACGCATCACCGCGAAGCTTTCGGTTCAGATGAGTTTATTGCCCTAGGATTGATCGCACTTTCTTACGGAGCCGCCTTGTTATGTCATACCTATGGTTTCCTTGCTGTCTTTACAGCTGGTCTCGCATTAAGACGTATAGATCCGACTCCTACCTTACCGAAAAGGCCCGAGCCTACCTCAGCAAACCTCCCTGTGGAAGCCCCGGCTGCCTTGATGCAAGAGGTACAAAAATTTAACACACAGCTAGAACATTTCGCTGAAGTGGGAATTGTATTAATAGTAGGAGCTATGTTATCCACTATCGAATTTCGAGTCGAAGTGCTATGGTTTATTCCGCTTTTTTTCCTCATCATTAGACCCTTAGCCGTCTATATGGGATTAGTAGGTATTCCGATGGAGGGCTCTCAACGCCGACTCATCGCCTGGTTTGGCATTCGGGGGATAGGCTCTCTCTATTATTTGATGTATGCCATTACGCATGGGCTAGAGCTCCGTTTGGCTCAGCAAATGCTCTCGGTCACACTCTGTGTCGTAGTAGCGTCTGTCATTGCGCACGGAATATCAGTCACCCCTTTAATGAAGCGCTACGAAAGTAGCAGAGCAAAACGCAAAGCTTACCGAAAAAAAATTTCTTCCTAAGGTCACGTTTATGAGGTTTCCTGCTGCTCATTGGTATTAACTTCAACGCTTTTTCTTGGGAAAACCAACTTTTAAATTTTTTAAGTCAAGACAAGACACCTTCCTACATCTGTTGGTGGGTATGGCTGACCGATAATTTTGTCCTATACAGTGATGATGGACCTGTACTGGATGTCTACTTCTTACCGCAAGAAGAACAGAATTCATCACCAACAAAATCTTAAGCACTCACACTTTTAATATAGAAGGAGCTCTTCATGGCAGAAGTAAAGTCAAGCAATGCAGATCCCATCACTGGAGCACCGGGTGCTCATCCTATGGGAACAGGAGTTGGAGCCGCAATGGGAGGAGCAGCTGCAGGGGCGGCAGCGGGCGCTATGGGAGGCCCTATAGGAGCCGTAGCCGGTACCGTAGTAGGAGCAGTGGCGGGAGGTTTAGGTGGAAAAGCGATTGCCGAGACCATTAATCCTACTGCGGAAGAAGCGTACTGGCGTGAAAATTACAGTCGTGAATCTTATTATGAAACAGGCCGCTCCTTTGAAGATTATGCCCCTGCTTATCGCTTAGGCCTACGGGCGCGAACGAATTACGGAGGCAATTTTGAGGATGTTGAAAGTCGCTTATCTGCTGATTGGGGAGCGAACAAGGAAACTTCAAGCTTGAGTTGGCCTCAAGCAAAAGAAGCTGCCCGTGCAGCCTGGAACCGCGTCGCGGAACAGACTAAAAATGCAGGCAGTTCTTCTTTCTCCACTTCTGCCACACCTTCTGCCTTTTCCTCATCGGCCAGTAACTCAACACAAACCGATAATGATGAGATCGATAATGATAAAGTAATTGATGTTTTAAATGATCTGCTTGAATCTTGTCGGGATGGAGAGTACGGGTTTAAAACCTGTGCTGAATATAGTCGCTCCCCCGATTTGAAAACCATATTAACGCAGCATTCCAAAGAGTGCCGGGAGGCAGGTGAAGAATTACAGCATCTCATCAGAGAATTGGGCGGAGATCCCGATGAAGGAGGCTCAGTCACCGGAATGCTGCATCGAGGCTGGGTATCGGTACGGGGAACCTTAAGTACTCATAGTGACCAGGCAATGTTAGATGAGTGTGAGCGCGGCGAAGATGCGGCAGTCGCACGCTATCGCAAAGCTCTTCAGGAGAAATTACCTCCCGCTATCCGAACCGTGGTCGAACGGCAGGCACAAGGAGCACAACGCAATCATGACCAGGTAAAAGCCATGCGAGATTCTTTAGAAGCGAAAAGCTGACTAGCACCAAGAGAAGCTCTGGATTAGAAAAAAGTTGAGTGTTCTGGTCTATATACTTCCGACTCCTCTTTATCTTGATGGTTTTTAAGGCGCTTTAGGCTGCAAGAAAGGTAGGAGCGAGAGTACCGCTTTGAGAACTTTTAATTGATGGAGCGTGTGGGGGCGGGAGGAATCGATAAGCTGAGCCTGCCCACTTCGCCCTATTAATAGCTCTTAAAACGCTTATCCAAAGTTTTCGCGCATGAAGAACGCAGCTTTACTCGGGCGCTGGTGTAGTCTGCAACACTTCACTCACCGAGCTAATCCCTGTGGCTACCCGCAGAAGACCACTCAAGCGCAAGGGATACATGCCATCAGTGATAGCTTGTTTACGTAAGGCACTGGTATCCGGTGTTTTAGTAACCAGGGCTTTCAAGGCATCCGTCATCACTAGCAGTTCATATAAGCCAGTGCGCCCTTTAAACCCTGTCATTCGACATTCAATACAGCCCTGCGCCCGATAAGGGGTAAACGCAGGGGGAGCTCTCTGATCAAGCTGCCAAGGTTTTAACAACAGCATAAGATCAGAAAAAGTAAGATTTTCTTCAGGCCGTTTGCAGTGGGGGCAGAAAGTCCGCACCAACCGTTGCGCCATTACGCCTAGCAAAGTAGCATTAATCAGATAAGGCGGCACTCCAAGCTCCACTAATCGACTGATGGCACTGGGTGCATCGTTAGTATGCAAACTGGAAAATACGAGGTGCCCGGTGAGCGCCGCCTGCACTGCCATTTCGGCAGTTTCTAAATCGCGGATCTCCCCTACCATAATAATATCTGGATCTTGCCGCATAAGACTGCGCAAACCTGCAGCAAATCCCAAGTCTAGTTGAGGCTGAACTTGCATCTGATTAAAAGAAGCTTCAATCATTTCGATCGGATCTTCTAAAGTACAGACATTCACTTGATCGGTAGCCAAACGCCGTAAAGTGGAGTACAAGGTTGTGGTTTTACCCGATCCAGTAGGGCCTGTTACCAAGATAATTCCATGGGGTCGGGACACCAGTTCATTCCAGCGCGCGGCATCCCGCGCGCCAAAGCCCAATGCACTTAAATCTTGGATCACGACTTCGGGATCAAAAATGCGCATCACAAGTTTTTCACCAAACGCGGTGGGCAAAGTAGACAATCTCATTTCTACTTCGTCTCCACCAGGATTTTTTGTTTTAATGCGCCCATCTTGGGGGCGGCGTTTTTCCACTACATCCATTCGCCCCAATAGCTTAATTCGGCTCGTCATTGCAGCCATGACCCCCATGGGTACTTGATAGACAGTATGCAGAACACCGTCTATTCTGAAGCGTATCACTCCAATATCCCGTCGGGGTTCTAGATGAATATCGCTGGCACGCTGATCAAAAGCGTATTGCCACAACCAATCAACCACTTGAACTACGCCAGAATCATTGGCATCTAAGGTTTTGCTACTGCGATTCAGCTCAACGAGTTGCTCGAAATTTCTGGCAGCGGTAGCGCCGCCCGCCTTTTGTGCTTCCTTTACAGAACGCGCTAAGGAAAAAAACTCAGTGGTATAATGGCTAATTTCGCTAGGGCTAGCCACTACTAAAGCTATCCGCTTATGAAATTGCCGTTCTACTTCTGCAATCCAGCTTGTGGCAAAAGGCTCACAGGTCGCTACCGTCACTTCAGTAGTAGTCACACTTACCGGTAGCACAAGATGTCGTTCGGCATAGTTGATACTCATGACATCGGCTACCCGGGCCACATCTACCTTAAGAGGATCAATCCGCAAATAGGGTAAACCACAGCGTTTAGCCAACCATTGCGTTAAGGCTTCAATATCTAAGACTTTTCCATCAGTGGCCCGATGAGTACCAATATTACTTAAGCGAGTCAGTGGATGTTGTCCGCTACTGGCTGCCGCACAACGCTGACTCACACGATCCAGCTCCTCAGCGCTAATCAGATTATCTTCATGCAGCCAGACTAAAAGGTCACGCCAATTTAGCTTGCCTGTAGGTCTGGAGGTAAACTGACCAGAAACTGGTATCGCGAAAGAAGGAGTAGACATTAAAAAACTTAAGTAGGATGCAGCAGAAGGGAAAGTTTGCAAACGCTTGGAGCTCAATGCACCCCAGAGGTTCCAAAAGTGCAGTCGGAATTAGCAAACTCTAAATTTATTTAATACGACCTTCTAATATATCTTGAGGTGAAATGGTCGGCAAATCAGTAGTTGGCGCTTTTACGGAAGTATTAGATTGACTAGATTGATCAATTCGGCGGGCGCCATTAAAACGATTAACCCAATAAGGAGTATTCAGGCTCTCGACTCGAACCTTACCACCACTAGAAGGAGCATGGACAAACTTGCCTTCTCCTATATAAATCCCTACGTGGGAAAAAGCATGTTTTAAGGTATTAAAGAAAACCAGATCTCCCGGTTTAAGCTCCTCTTTCCCCACAGTATCACCTAGCTGACTCATTTCCACAGCCCGCCTAGGCAGTATCAGCCCAAAAGTTTCCTTAAAAACCAATCGCACTAAGCCTGAGCAATCTAGCCCGGTTTCCGGTGCATTGCCTCCAAAACGATAACGCACCCCTAGTAAACCCATTGCATTCATCACGATTTCTGAAGCGCCTTGCACAACATCAAGTGTGCGGCCTTCAATCTGATGGATCAAGGAATCCAGAGTAAATTCACTCTGTTGCTCCGGCTTTAAGGATTGATTTGACTCATAGCGTTGCTGTGCCATAGCCTTTAAGCCTCCTACGAAGGGAGACAGAATTATGCATAGCACAAAAATACGCAATAAAAACAAAAGTTATCCTTTTTAGAAACAAACCGGGAGTATAAGTCTATTCCAAGGCTACAGGGTAGGCAAGAGCAGACTCAGCGACGCTGTCTCAGTGTTTCGTAAAGACACACTGCACCGGCTGCCGCAACGTTTAAAGACTGGGCCTGACCTGGCATGGGAATATAAACCCGATGCTCTGCCAAATCTAGCAACTGGCGAGAAAGACCCTGCCCTTCATGGCCAAATGCCCAAGCCACGGGGGTGCGCAAATCTAGTTTATCTAAAGCAAGAGCATCCTTTTGCAAACTTGTTGCAATCAAAGGCACCCGAAGCTTCTTCCTAATGTTTTGGGGAGTCACTCCCTCCTCAATATTCATCCAAAACTGTGCACCTTGCCCTGCTCGCAAAGCTTTCATGGACCAGGGGCTTGCAGAACCCGGTGTAAGTAGGGCACTACTGACACCAAATGCCCAGGCACAACGCAATAAAGTTCCCATATTCCCTGGATCTTGTACTCCATCCATAATCAAGGCATCGTGATCTATAGTGCTGAGGGAAAGTAAGGGAGGCATAGTCAGCAAGGCCACAACTTTAGAAGGGCTTTCTAACTGGGAAATCACTGCCATCACACTGCTGCTCACCAGTACTTTCTGACGAGCCTGTACTTCAAATGGGGTTGAGTTCTCAAGACAGATCAGGGTATCAATTTGCCAGCCTGCGTTTTGCGCCTCAGCTAACAAATGCTCTCCTTCTATCCACACTAGCCCTTCAGCACGGCGCGCTTTAGAAACGCTTGCCAGTTCGCGCCAGCGTTTCACTTGCGGATTAGTGCGCGAAGCAATAAGCGGAATCTGACTCAAGAAATACCTTCCCAAAGTGGCGCTAAGGCCACTGGTTTAAAGCTGCGACGATGTGCCGGCGTAGCCCCTAATAACTGTAACTGACGCATATGTTCTGCTGTCCCGTACCCCTTATGTCTTTCAAATCCAAAACCGGGATATTGCTGGGCAAGTTGATGGGCTTCTGCGTCCCGAGCACATTTGGCGAGAATAGAAGCGGCAGAAATTGCGGGAACTAAGGCGTCTCCTTTGATGATGGTTTGGACCGGTATTGCTAAACGGGGACGCTGGTTGCCATCGACTAGTACTTCAGTGGGGGGCACTGCCAGTTGCTCAACCGCTCGCTGCATGGCCAATAAAGTGGCCTGTAAAATATTGAGGCGGTCGATTTCCTCTACCCCTGCCCGCGCTACCGACCATGCTAGCGCACTGCGCTTAATTTCTTGTGCGAGAACTTCACGCCTTTTTGCGCTGAGTTTTTTAGAGTCTTTTAAACCTCTGATGGGCTTTTGAGGATGCAAAATCACTGCGGCAGCATATACGCTGCCTGCTAAGGGACCACGGCCAGCCTCATCTACTCCCGCCACTGTAGCCGCAAGTTTCGGGTTAAATAGCTCAAATTGACTCATAACATCTTTAGTACAGTGCGGGCTGCTGTAAGTGCAAAATCACGTTTTAAAGCAGTATGCAAAAGGCTGAATCGCTCCTTAAGCGCTGCGCGTTTGCTGTCATCCGATAACTGTTTGAGAATTGCCTCTGCTAGTGCCTGCGGTGTAGCGCGGTCTTGGAGTAGTTCCGGTACCACAAAATCTTTGCACAAAATATTAGGGAGACCTACCCAAGGTAAATACCCTTTGTTTTTCATTAAGTGCCAGCTAAGAGCCGGCATTGCATAAGCAATTACCATAGGCTTTTTGAAAAGAGCAGTTTCTAAAGTCGCCGTTCCGCTCGCTACAAGCACTGCATCTGCAGCTGCTAAGCACTTATGCGACTGCCCCTCCATCAGCTCTATAGGGCAATCCTGCTGTAGGAGCAGATTTTTCAATTGCGCATAACGAACTGCCCCTGCAGCAGGGAGTACAAATTGAGCATCGGGAAGCTCATGGCGGATAAGGTTTGCAGCTGCAATGAAACGGGGAGCAATATACTTTATTTCCTCTTGACGACTACCGGGCAATAAAGCAATCACGGGCCAGTCTGTCTTTAAGCCTAATAGATCACGAGCACTGCCTTGATCGGTCTGTTCCGGAATCATGTCTGCCAGAGGGTGCCCTACATAGCTTGCGGGAATATTTTCTTGATTAAGTAATTCCTGCTCGAAGGGAAAAATGCACAACATATGAGAAACAGCGGCGCGAATTTTTTTTATCCGCTCTGCCCGCCACGCCCAAATACTGGGACAGACGAGATGGAAAGTCTTAATTCCGCCAGCCCGCAATTTCTGCTCAAGCCCTAGATTAAAATCTGGCGCATCAACCCCAATAAAAGCAGCCGGCTTACTTTCCAGCCATTGTTTTGCCAGCCGCTGACGCAGGCCCCATAAACGGGGCAAATGCCGCAACACTTCCACATAACCACGGACGGATAATTCTTCCATGGAAACCTGTGCATTAAACCCTGCTGCTGTCATGCAAGGTCCTCCGATACCGGAAAGATGAATGTTCTGGCCCGATAGCTGGAGCAGGCCTTTAACTAAGAGACTTGCGATCAAATCGCCGGAGGCTTCCCCCGCAATCATAGCAATATGATTGTGCTCTCCCCCCAAGGTGGGTGGTATGCCCATCATCAACGAATAACGCCCCGACTAGCCTCAGCCAGATGGGCGCACAGTAGGGCGATATACGGTTCACTTTCAGTATCCGCCTCTGCACGCAATCGTTCGATGGCTTGCTTAGCCGCCTCAAAACTTAAACCATCCCGATACAAAAGTTTGTAGGCTTGTTTAAGTTGCACCACTGTCTGAGAGGCAAACCCGCGTCGTTTAAGACCTTCTATATTTAAACCTCGGGGAGTGGCCGGATAGCCTTGGCATAATACAAAAGGAGGCACATCCTGCAGGATAATGCTGCCTCCTCCAGCCATAGCGTATGCTCCTACCCGAACAAATTGATGTACGGCTGCTAAGCCCCCCAAAATAACATAGTCTCCTAAAACCACATGACCAGCCAGGGCGACGCTATTAGCCAATACCGTATGATTGCCAACCTGGCAATCGTGCCCCACATGGGAGTACGCCATGAGCCAGTTATCGTTTCCTACACGGGTTATGCCTTTATCTTGGATGGTTCCTGTACTGATTGTTACGCATTCGCGAAAAGTATTGCCATCACCGATCTGAAGAGTAGTAGGCTCCCCCGCATATTTTTTGTCTTGAGGGGGTCCTCCAATAACTGCATGCTGAAACACACGATTATTTTTACCCATTGTGGTGTGGCCTAACACGCTGGCATAGGGGCCAATGACTGTTCCGGAATCAATCTGAACATGGGGCCCAATGATTGCAAAAGGCCCAATTTCTACTGAAGAATCAAGCTTGGCTTTTGGATCTATCAGCGCAGTTGCATGAATAGGCATGCTTTATAGGCTTTCTCGCTGGCGATAGGTACACATCAGTTCTGCTTCACACACAATCTGATCTTCCACATAAGCTTTGGCCTCAAATTTCCAGATTCCACCTTTATTGCGAACAGGAATGGCGATCATCTTTAACTGATCACCTGGGACAACCACCCGTTTAAAACGCGCATTATCAATCCCTACAAACAGTACGACAGCTGTACTTTCAGGAGATAAACCTGAGCTATTAAAACCTAAGAGGGCAGCGGTTTGCGCCAAGGCTTCCAAAATAAGTACGCCAGGCATAACAGGATAATCTGGAAAATGACCTTGAAAACAGGGTTCATTCATCGATATGTTTTTAAGGGCGGTTATCCGTTCGCCCGGTAGTAATTCCAAGACACGATCTACCAGCAATAAAGGGTAACGGTGGGGTAAGCGCTTGAGAATACCGTGAATATCAATTGAAATGCTCATGCAATGCGGAACCTTCTTTACTAACGCTAATAGATTTTCCCAAAGGGCCTATAGTTACCGGTCAAAGCCTTTGTTTGAGCAGGTCTAATTCTTTTCGCAGGGCTTTCACTTCTATACGCATCTTATCCAGATTACGCACTAAAACTGCACTCTTTTCCCATTGCGCATTTTCATCCAAGGGAAAAATACCGGAATAAAAGCCCGGTTTATTGATAGAACGCGTTACGGTAGTCGCAGCAGAAATCACCACGTCATCGCAGATTTGTAAATGCCCCAGCACAATTGCGCCACCTCCTAGCTGTACACGCTTGCCAATGCTTGCAGACCCGGCAATACCGACACACCCTGCAAAAGCGCAATGATCGCCAATCACTACATTGTGGCCAATTTGCACCTGATTATCTAATTTCACCCCATTGCCAATAATGGTATTACTGAGGGCCCCGCGGTCAATTGTCGTATTAGCTCCTATCTCACAATCCTCGCCAATAAGAACACGCCCTGTTTGGGGGATTTTTATCCAACAACCTTTATGCGGTGCAAACCCAAAACCATCTGCCCCTATTACTGCGCCTGAATGGATAATGCAGCGGCTTCCTATTTCACATTCCGCATAAATGCTAACGTGTGCATTTAATATACTAGCCCGACCTATTTTGGTATCAGAACCGATAAAAGAGCCAGCCCCCACAATAACCTCATCTTCAATCACCGCCCCCGCCTCTATAACCACATGGGGTCCAATATAGGCATGGGTACTAACTGAAGCTAAGGGTGAAATCACTGCACTAGGATGTACCCCCGCTTTTGGACGAGTTGTGGTAGAAAACCACTGTGCCGCCGTAGCAAAAGCCGCATATGGATCAGTGCATAGAATGCGGGCTGCCGTATTGCTTATCAAAGGTAATAAAGCCGCATCAGCTTTACTCACTAATAAACAGCCAGCAGAAGTATGTGATGCCTGTTGACGATATTTTTTATTTGATAAAAAGGTAAGCGCCGAAGGCCCTGCGTCTTGCAGCGTTGCTACATGATCTAAAACAATCGTCCCATCCCCTTGAATCTGTGGATCAAACGCAGCCAGCAATTGTGCCAGCGCAGAGACAGTCAGACTACGCGAAGAAATAGCCAAGGGGACAATCCAAAGTTTTACCGCAGTAGTTATCTGCTTCCGTTCAAAGCACGGATAACCTTTTCAGTAATATCAATTTTAGAGCTGAAGTAAATAGCATCTTGCAAAATCAAATCGTACTTTTCTTGCTCGGCTATTTGTTTAATGACACGATTAGCCCGTTCTACTACAGCTGCCACTTCTTCATTACGCCGCTGGGCAAGATCTTCCTGATATTCCCGACGTTTGCGCTGAAAATCTCGATCTGCGTCTGCAAACTCTCGTTGACGCTTGCCCCGCTCGGCTTCTGACATGACTGCACCGTCTTTTTCAAGTTTGTCAGACTGATTTTTCAGCCGCTGAGCAATATCTTCGAGCTCCTTGCCTCGTTTAGAAAACTCAGCTTCTAATTTTTGTTGTGCAGCTTGTGCCGGAGCCGCTTCTCGCAGCACCCGATCGGAATTAACAAAACCAATTTTATAGTCCTGTGCAGCCGCGCTAACGCTGCAAAAACCGATTGCGATACTACATCCCAGCGCCAAGAAAATTTTGTTCATAATAAACTCACCAAAAATCAACGAAAATTGTAATCTCTGAACAAGCTTTTGTAAGCATACAGCTAATAAACTTTTCGAAACCCTGCTTAAAAACCGGTACCGATTTGGAACTGAAAACGCTCAAGACGATCTTTTGGATCCTTCTTAAGAGGCACACCAAATGAAAGCTTTAAAGGGCCAATCGGAGACAGCCAGGTTACACCAATACCCGCCGAATACCGGATGTCTCCAAATTTTACTTTTTGATTTTCACCCCATACATAGCCCCCATCTATAAATGCAAACATGCGGGCTGTTTTGTCTTTGCCTTGACCGGGTACAGGAATCTGTAATTCAAGGTTCCCAATAATTCGGGAGGTTCCCCCCGTAGCTTCAGTAGGATTTCCCAAAGCATCCACATCTGTGGGTCCAAGCGATCCCCCCTCAAAACCTCTGACAGACCCGATACCTCCTGCATAGACATTTTTAAAGAAGGGATAGGGGCGCCCAGATAAACCTTTACCGTGACTTAATTGACCATTAAAGGCTAATGTAACGTCTTTGGTCACGGGCCAGAAATATTGATCTTGATAATCCACACGGTAGTAACGAATATCCCCTGCTGGAGATACCTCTCCATTAAGCCGTTGGTAACGACCGCGCGAAGGGGTTATGGCGCTATCCCGATTATCACGCGACCAGCCTACTGTACCCACCAAGGATTTTGGACGATTTCCAAAAGTCTTAACAAAATCAATATAGCGCTTCGGGGAGTTACTTAACAAATTTACGCGGGTGCTTTCTGCACCAATTCCAAAAAACACTGTATCAAACTCTGTAAAAGGAATGCCATATCTTAAACTGGCGCCTCGTGTATCTAAATCGACTGCTGCTAAACCTAAAGACCCTTGATTATTGCTTCTGACATACACATCAATTGCACGGGAGACCCCATCTACAGTGTAGTAAGGGTCAACAGTAGAAACAGCAAGTGTGCGGGAAGCCCGACTGGTATTGATCTCTAGACCGATAGTCTTTCCAGAGCCAAACACATTGGCCTGTGATACTGCACCCGTCACAACAACCTTGTCTGTGCTGTTATAACCTATACCAAGACTTAATTGCCCAGTAGCTTTTTCCGCCACTGCCAGATTTACATCTACCTGATCCGCCGTACCCGGCACAGCGGAAGTGTCCACAGTCACTTCCTTAAAATAACCCAACCTGTCTACCCTGTCACGAGAAAGACGAATTTTCTCTGCGTCATACCAAGCACTTTCAAACTGACGCATTTCTCGCCGGATAACTTCGTCTCGAGTTTTACTATTGCCCACCACGTTAACCCGCCGTACATAAGCACGACGACCAGGATCTACCAAGAAATTAAAGGCTACCGTCCGTTTTTCCCGATCAATTTGAGGCACAGTATTAATAGTGGCAAATGCAAACCCAAGGGTTCCCAACTTATCAGTAATAGCTTTAACGGATTCCTGTAATTTTTCTCCATTAAAAGTATCCCCCGCCTTAATGCTGATAAGCTTTTCAATCTCGTCTTTTCGGCCTAACAACTCCCCGGAAGCCTGTACCGAGGAAACAGTATATTTTTCTCCTTCTGTGACAGCAATGGTGACAAAAATATCTTCCCGATTTGGAGAAATAGAAACCTGTGAAGAGTCCACACTAAACTCAAGATAGCCCTGATTCAAATAAAAAGAACGCAATGACTCTAGATCTGCGGACAGTTTTTGCTTGGAGTATTGATCATTCTTGGTAAAAAACGTAAACCAGCCTGGGGTACGCAATGTAAACTGGTTCAATAGCTCTTTTTCTGAAAAAGCTTTATTGCCTAAAAAACGGATTTCCTTGATCTTGGCAACCTGTCCTTCATCCACCGCAATGCTGATGTTAACGCGATTCCTTTCAACCGGGGTTACTGTCGAAGTAACCTTGACCCCGTATTTACCGCGTCCTAAGTATTGATTTTTAATTTCCTGCTCTGCTCGATCTAAAATAGATTTATCAAAAATTCGCGCATCCGCAAGCCCCACCTCTTTTAAGGCCTTTTTAAGCGCATCAGTTTCAAAATCTTTGTTTCCAGAGATATCCAAGCTAGCAATTGCCGGCCTCTCCTCAATAGAAATAATGACAACATCACCCTCACTTTGTACGCGAACATCCTTGAAAAAACCTGTCGCATAGAGTGCTCTAATTGCCTGCGAGGCGGCATCGTCTGTAAAAGTATCGCCTACTCGAATGGGCAGATAAGAAAAAATAGTGCCAGGCTCCGTTCGCTGAATTCCTTCCACCCGGATATCACGAATGACAAAAGGAGAAACAGCGAAGGCTGGAGCAGCAAAACAGGCAGCGATTAGTACATAGAGAAGACGCGACATATAGTAAACCGGCCTTTTTCAAAGTTATGCTCAAAGCAGTTAATAAGAATTAATGACTCGCTTATGCGGGAGACTACAAATCATTATTGCAAAAGTTATCTAGCAAATAGAGTCCACATAATTTCTGTATCTTTTGCTAAAAGATATTTTTTCATCTGGAAAACTGGGGTATTACAAGACGCATAACATCATTAGTTAAGGCTATAGTCATTAACATACCTAGAATCAGAGCGCCAGACAATTGGCCTATAGTCAATAAACGTTCAGATGGCACACGGCCCGTTACTGCCTCAAATCCGTAATATAGCAAATGCCCTCCATCCAGCAGGGGAATAGGCAATAAATTCAAAATTCCGAGCCCTACACTCACAAGTGCAAGAAAAGACAGGAAACTGATCATTCCTATAGCTGCAGTTTTTCCCGCCGCATCTGCGATGGTCAGTGGTCCACTAAGATTAGAAAGCGAGGCGCGGCCTGTAATAATTTGCCCTAGCATTTTTAAGGTCAATACAGATATCTCCCAAGTTTTTTCCATCGCTACTCCAAAGGCACGCAAAGGTGTGTATTGAACTACGACAGCCGGTACTGGAGAAAATTTCACTCCTATCTTTGCTAAGCCGTCTTTATCTAAAATAGGAGAAACAGTAAAGACCAACACATTATTACCCCGTACTACCGTTAACTGCAGCGGCCGATTAGCGGATTTTTGCACAGCACTGACCACTGCATCCACCGTAGGTCGATACACCGAGCCTACACTAATAATCAAATCTCCTGGTAAAAGACCGACCCCAGAAGCAGCCGAACCGCCCATTACAGACTCAATCCGCGGTAGTCCCGTTGCCAGACGTGCTCCCAAGCTTTGAAGAAAAACCCCTTGAATCTGATCACTCTTTAATTGGGAAAAATCAATCATTATCAACCGTCCAGACTCAGTCTGTGTTTTGCTTAAATCATTAAAAGCAGTTAAAGGGTGAGCTACTACTTCAACTCGGCTGCGCTCTATAGCTGCTTGGGTGAAGTGAAATGAGGCGTCTGAAAATGAATGTACCTTTACCCCATCGAGTGAAGAAATCCTCAAAGGTTCTGTGAAACCTGACTCATAAAATAATGTACCAGAAGGAGCAGCATCAAAAACGGGAGCCGGCTCTTGAGTGCCTAACACTGCTAAAAACCAGTACACAACAATTGCAAGTAAAAAATTGGCTACAGGTCCCGCGACCACAATTAGCACCCTTTTAATCAAAGCTTGGTTCTCCAAGCTGCCTGCTAGCTGCTCGGGAGTAAAGGATGCATCAGCTTCTCGGCTCTGATCTAACAGAGCTACATATCCTCCCAAAGGAATAGCTGAAAATGCCCACTCGGTAATGGAAGATTTTGCCTTCCAGCGAAAAAGCACGGGCCCAAAGCCAAAAGAAAAACGCAGAACAGGTACTCCACATAACCTAGCAACCCAATAATGGCCAAGTTCATGCCAAACCACCAAAATACCAATGGTCAATATAAAGGCGAGCAGAGTCAACATGCTTGCTCGCTAATGGGATAGAGTCTCATCTGCCTACTGCCTTTGCGTTTGCAATCCACGTAGTGGCATTTTTTCGTGCAAGAGCATCTAAATATAAAACCTCTTCCAAGGATTCAGGATCCTTAAGATTTACTTTCTGGAGAGTTTCTTGAACAACATGTTCAATGTCAGTAAAAAGAATGCGAGATTCAAGAAATGCCTCTACGGCTATTTCATTTGCAGCATTTAGCACTATACAGGCTGCATGACCACGGGCTAGCGCTTGTCTAGCAAGCGCCAAGCAAGCAAAACGCGACATATCAGGCGCCATAAAACTTAAGGAAGATAAAGTTAAAGGATCCAAGGTGGTCACGCCTGAGCTTATCCGATCCGGATAGGCTAAAGCATGCGCAATAGGGGTACGCATATCGGGATTGCCTAACTGCGCCAAAAAAGAGCCGTCGATATATTCAACCATGGAATGAATGACCGACTGAGGATGAATAACAACCTGAATATTATCGACCGGACAATCGAACAACCAGCGTGCTTCGATAATCTCCAGCCCTTTGTTCATCATCGTGGCAGAATCTACTGATATTTTCCGCCCCATCACCCAGTTAGGATGCGCACAGGCTTGCTCAGGCGTCACTGCAGACAGTGTAGACAATTCCCGATTTAAAAACGGTCCGCCTGAAGCTGTTAACCATAAGGTTTTGATACCATGTTCGCTTAATTTTCCACAAGCCTCTCCCGGCATACACTGAAACAAAGCATTATGCTCACTATCTAGGGGCAATAATAAAGCGCCCTGTTTCACCGCTTCTCGGGTTAACAGAGGCCCTCCCACAACCAGAGCTTCTTTATTAGCTAAAAGTAGGCGCTTTCCACCTTGAGCAGCCGCTAATGTCGGTAACAGCCCAGCTGCCCCTACAATAGCACTTACGACAGAATCCACTTCATTTAAAACAGCAATCTGCACCAAGCCCTCAGTACCCGTAAGAATATCTGGCGCTATGCCCGAAGGTAGTTGCTGCAAAAGCTGATCGCGCCTTTCATCATCTGGGACAGCCACCACTTGCGGCCGAAACTTTATACAGAGTCGCGCAAGCTTTTCCATACGATTGGCTGCCGACAAGGCTAGCACAGAAAACCGTTCAGGATGCTGCTCAATCAAGCTCAGGGTGCTATCGCCTATAGAGCCAGTCGCTCCCAAAATACTGATTCGCTGCATAAATGCTTTAGTTTCCAGAAAAGGTCAATAAGGCGGCCAGTGGTAAAACCGGTAACAAAGCATCGATCCGGTCTAGCATTCCTCCATGTCCAGGCAGCAATCGGCTACTGTCTTTAGCGCCCGCTTTACGCTTAAACAAAGACTCTACCAAGTCCCCACAGATAGAGGCTAAACCAAGCCCTATTAAAATCAATAGAGTCATGGGTGTACCAAAACGCGCAGCCATCTCCGCAGGAAATAAAGGCTGGTCGAACAGATTTTTAGCAGTAATACAAAATATTCCATAAAGGATTACCCCAACCAAAGCCCCTAACGCGCCTTCAACCGTTTTCCCCGGGCTAATGCTAGGTGCAAGTTTATGTTTTCCTACGGCCCGTCCTACAAAGTACCCCGTAATATCAGCAATCCACGTAAGCAATAATACGGAAAGCAAATACACACTGCCTTTGGCTAAATGAAGCTCATTTATTGCTATATAACAGGCAGCCAGTACCACTACAGCTAATAAGGAATATCGAAAGCGCGTTTGTTCTTTTAATCCATAATATAAGGCGGGCAAAGCCAACAAAGCCCAAGCAATCGTTGATATCCACCATATACCTTGCCTGATATCAGCAGAGGAATACCTCCAAAAAGCAAACGTTAGAAAAGCTACAACAGGTGCCAAAACAATAGGCCATGGAGGTGGTACGGCATTAAGGCGTAACCACTCCCATAATGCAGCAGTCACAAAAATAAGCAGAAGGATTTCAAAATATAAATGATTAGAGAGTAATAGTGTAGAAACTATTGCTACTAAGAGCACCAAGGCAGTGATGACCCGCTGCGCCAGCATCAGGATAATTCTCCCGTCGTATTTTCTGGAAGAAGCTGCGCGCTGGTTCTACCAAATCTGCGTTCCCGCTGCTGATAGGACGTAATGGCTTCCTCTAATTGCCGAGGTCCAAAATCTGGCCAGGGCGTGTCGGTAAAATAAAGCTCTGTATAGGCAAGTTGCCATAGCAAAAAGTTACTGATCCTTTGCTCTCCTCCGGTGCGGATAAACAGATCAGGCTCAGGATAGTTCGCCATGACCATATAGGATGTCAACAACTGTTCTGTAACTTCATGCGGGTTAATGCCGGGGTGCTCCACTAATATTTTGCGAACCGCTTGCAAAATATCCCACCGCCCTCCGTAATTGGCAGCGATGGTCAGCGTCAACGCAGTGTTTAACTCCGTCAATGCCTGCGCCTTAATAATCTTTTTTTGCAAAACTTCATCAAAAGCACTTAAATCGCCCACTACTCTTAACCGAATATTGTTCTCTTGCATACGAGCGACTTCCCGCTCTAAAGCCAGATTAAATAAACGCATCAGGTAAGAGACTTCTTCTTTAGGGCGGCGCCAGTTTTCAGAGCTAAAGGCAAAAAGAGTTAAATATCCGATACCGCGCTCAACGCAGGAACGTACGCAGGATCGAACCGCATCTACTCCTTTAAGATGCCCTGCTAAGCGTGGTAAATGCCGCTTTTGCGCCCATCTTCCATTGCCGTCCATAATAATAGCCACATGTTTCGGGATGCTGCAGGTAGCAGGAATATCACGAGTAGAGGATTGAAACATGCGGGGTAAAAACCTCAGAAATAAAAAGGCCTGTTCAGTTAAAAAACGTAGGCCTAGACCGTCATAATTTCTTTATCTTTTTCCTGAGTCATTTTGTCTACATCCGCAATATAGCGATCTGTGATTTTCTGAATTTCCTCTTGACTGCGACGCTCATCATCTTCAGAAACCACCTTATCCTTCACCAGTTTTTTAACCGACTCATTGGCATCACGGCGTATGTTACGAATGGCGATTTTCGCGTCTTCCGCCTCACTCTTGACCACTTTGGTGAGTTCTTTGCGACGCTCCTCCGTTAGCGCAGGCATGGGGACACGAATAATGTCCCCTTGAGTAGATGGGTTTAAACCTAAATCTGACTCACGAATCGCTTTTTCAATAACAGCACCTAATTTTTTTTCCCAAGGCTGGATCGTAATGGTACGTGCATCCGCTAAAGCAATATTGGCTACCTGAGTTAAAGGCACCATGGAACCGTAATAGTCTACATGGATATGATCCAGCAAACCCGTGTGGGCTCGACCTGTACGGATCTTTGCAAAATTTTGTTTCAAAGCTTCGATCGCCTTTTGCATACGCTGCTCGGCAGAGCGTTTAACCTCTGAAATAGTCATCGTTTAGGTCTCCGAGTAAATAGAGAAAACGGATCATGCATTAAAAAATATAAGTGCTAAGTAAACCATTAGATATGCACCAGCGTGCCTTCATCCTGCCCTTGTACCACACGCATGAGTGCTGCAGATTTAAAAATTGAAAATACTTTAATGGGTAATTTCTGATCTCTGCATAAAGCAAATGCAGTCGCGTCCATCACTTGAAGGTTTTTCTGAATCGCCTCATCAAAACTAATACTGGCATAACGGGTAGCATGCGGATCTTTTTTTGGGTCAGCAGTGTAAATTCCATCCACTTTAGTGGCCTTCAGTACAAGCTGCGCTTCAATTTCCGCACCCCGCAAAGCTGCTGCAGTATCAGTAGTGAAAAACGGATTACCTGTACCTGCAGCAAAAATAACCACTTTTCCTTCTTCCAGGTAGCGCAATGCTTTAGGACGAATATAAGGCTCAGCAACCTGATCTACCCGCAAAGCACTTTGTACACGCGCAATTAAGCCGGCGTGTTTCATTGCGTCTTGTAATGCCAAAGCGTTCATGATGGTTGCTAACATCCCCATATAGTCGGCAGTAGCGCGATCCATACCGGCTGCTCCGCCTGCAACCCCACGGAAAATATTTCCCCCTCCAATTACAACCGCTACCTCAACACCTGCATGCACTATTTGCGCAATATCATCGACTATTTTTTCAATAGTGCTTCGGTTAATACCAAAGGCATCCTCACCCATTAAGGCTTCACCCGATAGTTTGAGCAGTACCCGCTTGTAGGCCACCATTGTTATCCCCTCGAAGAAAAACTTTCCTGGAAAAAAGGCGGCTACTAGCCGCCTGTTTACATCCTGTTGTACTAGCCTTTGGTAGCCGCAACCTGTGCAGCCACTTCTGCTGCAAAGTCACTTACAACTTTTGTAATGCCTTCCCCTACCACATACAAAGTAAAACCGTGTATTGTTGTAGATTTTGACTTGAGCATTTGCTCAACCGTTTCTTTGTCATTTTTAACAAAAGGTTGGGACAACAAGGCAACCTCTTTAAGATATTTTTGAACGGTGCCTTCCACCATTTTTGCAACAATTTCTGCGGGTTTTCCGGACTCAGCCGCTTTCTGTGTTGCGATAGAACGCTCAGTTTCAATCTTCTCTGCAGGCACGCCTGAGGCATCTAAAGCTAAGGGTTTTGTAGCTGCAATATGCATGGCTACATCCTTGGCGGCTACATCATCACCCTCAAACTCGACGACCACTCCAATTCGACCATTGTGAATATAGCTTGCAAGGCGACCGGGCGAAGTAAAGTATTTAAAACGACGAATCGTCATGTTTTCGCCAATTTTTCCAACCAGTGCCGTACGGGTGGATTCCACCGTGCCGTCTCCCATAGGAAGAGCTGATAAAGCTGCAACATCTGCAGGATGTTTAGTCGCCACTAATTCGGCACAGGCCTTCACCAGGTCAATAAAATCATCATTTTTAGTAACAAAATCCGTTTCACAGTTCACCTCAATCATGGCGCCGGTTTTACCATCGGGAGCGATGTAAATACCCACCAGCCCCTCTGCAGCAACCCGTGAGGCAGCCTTACCTGCTTTATTACCCAGCCGCACTCGCAGAATTTCTTCAGCACGGGCCATATCACCCTGTGCTTCAGTTAACGCTTTTTTGCACTCCATCATGGGTGCATCGGTTTTTGCGCGCAGTTCACCTACCATGCCTGCCGTAATGGCTACCATTTTTATTACTCCTAATACAGTTCAAATGATTCTAATTAACAAAAAGGGGCACTTATTGACGCCCCTTTTTGGCTTGCAAGGTTTTTACTTCCTCGCTGTGTGGATTAGCCTTTATTGAGAGGTTTCCATTTCTATAAACTCCTCACCTTCAGCTGCTACCGCTTCGACTACAGAGTTAAGTGCTTGTGCACGTCCTTCTAGCACAGCATCGGCCATTCCCCGAGCGTAGAGACGAATCGCTTTGGAAGAGTCGTCATTACCTGGAATGATGTAATCAACACCTTCTGGATTATGGTTGGTATCTACTACAGCCACCACCGGAATGCCCAGTGTTTTAGCCTCAGCAATCGCAATCTTGTGATAACCCACATCAATAATAAAAAGAGCATCGGGCAAGCTTGTCATATCCTTGATCCCACCCATGGACTTTGAAAGCTTCTCTAATTCACGTTGAAACAGTAAAGCTTCCTTTTTTCCCATACGCTCCAGCCCACCATCAGCGATCACTGCTTCCATGTCTTTGAGGCGCTTAAGTGAACCTTTCACGGTTTTGAAATTGGTTAACATTCCACCCAGCCAGCGGCTGTCTACATAAGGAACCCCTGCACGAAGTGCTTCCTCAGCCACAATTTCTTTGGCTTGGCGCTTGGTTCCTACAAAAAGAATAGTGCCGCGATTAGCTACCAGCTTGCGGACAAATTTGCTCGCTTCCTCATACATCGGTAGCGATTTTTCAAGATTAATAATATGAATTTTGTTGCGGCTACCAAAAATGTACTGGGACATTTTTGGGTTCCAGAAGCGGGTCTGATGGCCAAAGTGCACACCTGCTTCTAACATTTCACGCATTGAAACGGACATGATGTTTTCCTGCTCTAAAAGGGTTTGGTCTAATGAATCCAGCCACTTCGCCCGCTGATTGCGTTTGCTAACTTGCTCATCAGTTGGGCGACCCTATGGGTTAAATTCACGCGGATTTGCTTAGCTTGTCTTTTCCTAAGCAGCCTATAATTCTAACAGATAGAAGTAATTAACCCAAAGTAGGCAATAGATTGAAAGCAATCTTCTCTTAATTTTTTGGATTTTTAGCCATGGCTACCGTTATCAAGACCACCGAACAAATTGAAAAAATGCGCATTGCCGGGCGTCTTGCCTCAGAAGTTCTCGATTACATTACTCCATTTGTAAGCCCAGGCGTCACGACCGGTGAACTTGATCGGCTTTGCCATGAATATATGATTAAAGTGCAAGGAACTATTCCTGCTCCCTTAAATTATGCTCCTGCAGGCTACCCTCCTTACCCCAAAGCCATTTGTACTTCGGTGAATGATGTAGTCTGCCATGGCATTCCAGGGCCAGAGATACTGAAAAATGGAGATATTGTTAATCTGGACATTACAGTCATTAAAGATGGGTTCCATGGCGATACGAGTCGCATGTTTTTTGTAGGAACGCCTTCCCTTGCTGCAAAGCGCTTGACTGAAGTGACTTACGAATGTATGTGGCTAGGTATTGATGTGATTAAGCCCGGGCTGCATCTGGGAGATATTGGACATATCATTCAACAGCATGCAGAAAGAAATGGTTACTCAGTGGTAAGAGAATTTTGTGGGCATGGTATCGGGGAAAAATTTCATGAGGATCCTCAAGTGGTGCATTACGGCCGGCCTGGCACAGGTGAATTACTACGCCCAGGCATGATTTTTACAGTCGAACCCATGATTAACCTAGGAAGACGGGAAGTGCGGGAGCGCACCGGCAAACTGGCTGACGGCTGGACTATTCTCACCAAAGACCGTTCCCTCTCCGCTCAATGGGAGCACACGGTGTTAGTTACCCCGACAGGCTACGAAGTACTGACGATCTCTTCTGCAAGTCCTCCAGCGCCAGAAATTCTGCAATACAAAAAATCTGCAGAAACAACCTTGACAGTCACGCGTTAAGTCTGCAGCTTTACCGGTAATTTTTAATAAAAATAAATAGCTTTTTCTCACTAAGGCCGAATAAAAATGTCTGCTCGTAGTCATTCCGTTCATTACGAGAGTCGAGTATTTGGATTGGATTTATTGCGGGCCTTGGCCATATTTTTTGTGGTTTATAGCCATGGCCATGTTTTCCTTAAAACCTATATTTCTGAACCTGCTTATACCTTACCGATTTTTGAGGGTGTCTCTATATTCTTCGTGTTAAGCGGATTTCTAATTGGAAGAATACTCATCCAAGCATGGTTTCAAGAAGCTTTTGACAGCAATACTTTGCGTTCTTTCTGGATCCGTCGTTGGCTGCGAACATTACCCAATTATTTCGCGGTTTTACTTTTTTTGATCGCAAGCTTGCAATTTTCCGGGCAAACTGCCCCACCTCAGCTCGCACACTATTTCTTTTTTGTACAAAACTTGGTTACACCTCACCCTGATTTTTTTCCAGAAGCATGGAGTCTTTCAGTAGAAGAGTGGTTTTACTTAAGTTTACCTATCACACTGTATGCACTGGCTAAATTTCCCAAGCTGGATCGAAAACGATCGCTGCTAGTACTCATAATTTTCGTCATTGTGGCTATTACTTTATTTCGTTTTTATAGGGCTTATTCTCTGGAGAGTTTTAATATCCAAAGCTGGGATCTAACCCTACGTAAACAAGTGATTACTCGACTAGACGCACTGATGTATGGCGTTCTGGGCGCTTATTTGAGTCTCTTACACCCTACCTTTTGGGAAAAAGTAGGCAAGAAAGCTGTTTTAGTGGGCGTTAGTCTGTTTTTAATAGATAAGGTAGCAGGGCGCTGGCCAGCTACTCAACAGTTTTATATTAGCTACTGCACCCTAAGCGTTAGTAGTATTGCAACCCTATGCTTACTGCCTGCATTATCTAGCTGGAGACGTAAGACCGATCTCTTTACCCGCATAGTTACCGTCATCAGTCTGATTTCCTACTCCATGTATTTATTGAACTTGTCCCCAATACAAGGCGTACTACTTCCCCGAATCAGTTTTTCCTGCTCTGTTTGCAGACAAAATCCGGTTTTAATGTACTTTATTTATTGGACGCTTACGATGGGTTTGGCCGCTCTCATGTATTGGTATTTTGAACGTCCAATGACAGCTCTACGCGACAAATGCTCACCTGCCTTATCCACTCGACATTCCACATAGAAAATACGTGCAAATTATTGCAGTGTTGAAACCACTGCGGAGTGAAAATTACTGCTCATAAAAAGCTGTGCTGCATCAACCTTATCAAAAACATATTGCGCACCGCAAAACTCGCAGCCCACTTCTATCTTCTCTCGCTCAGAAAGAATACTGTTTATTTCTGCCGCACCCAAACTTTGCAGCATTCCACTCACCCGCTGGCGTGAACAACGGCAAGAAAAACTAGGAGTAAGCGCATCAAAACGCGTCATTTTTTCTTGCCAGAACAGCCGCCGTAATAAGGTATCTGCATCCAGAGTCAACAATTCCTCGCGTTGCAGGGTACTTGCCAGCAATGCAATGCGCTGATAGTCCTTATTGCGTCCTATCTCATCTTGATTGGCATCCTGGTCAATCTGCCCTTCTAAATTGCCTTTGCCTTTCACAGGTAAACGCTGAATAAGTAAGCCCGCTGCAATCTTATCGTTTGCTGCCAAAATCAGTTTGGTATCAAGCTGTTCGCTTTGCAGCAAATAATGCTCGAGAACTTCAGCCAGATTCTCTATTTTCTCGTTCTGATCCCCATAAAAAGGGACTATTCCTTGATAAGCCTGTTGCCCGGGAAATTTATTTTTAGGGTCTAGCGTAATCGCACAACGACCTTTATTGTTGGCATTAACGAGCTGACTTAAGGACAGGCCCTGCTCTACAGGGCCCGTAATTGTTGCAGTAGAACGTAAACTCAAATCCGCTTGCACTTCAGTCACAGCCAACTTAACGGGACCATCACCAAAAATTTGCAAAATCAGTGTACCGTTAAACTTGATATTGCTCTGCAGTAAAGCGCCCGCAGCGGTCATTTCACCCAACAAATAAACCACTTCAGGCGGATAAGTTCCAGCGGCATGACGGCGCTTAAGGATTTCCTGCCAGACATCAGTCAAACGCACCAATATGCCCCGAACGGGTAATCCATCAAATAAAAATTTATGTAGTTTAGAAGACATAGAAAACGAATTTTTTTAAATTAACTACTGGATTAGATTAGTTTTTTTAGTTCAGTCTGATAACGTTTGGCATTATTTACATACTGCTGTGCGATTATTTTTAAACCTTCGATCTGCTCAGAAGAGAGGGTCATGATGACCTTAGCCGGACTTCCTAAGATTAGGCTACCGTCTGGAAATTCTTTTCCTTCAGTAATAAGAGCGCCCGCGCCAACTAAACAGTTTTTTCCAATTTTTGCACCATTCAGTACGACCGCTTTTATACCCACTAATGAACCTTCTCCTATGCTACAACCATGCAGCATGGCTTGATGACCAACCGTGACATTATCTCCAACAGTTAAGGGCTTACCGGCATCCGCATGCAGCACACTGTTATCCTGAATATTAGAACCACGCCCTACCCTGATCGCTTCTGTATCGGCCCGAATCACTACCCCGAACCACACACTACTGTCTTGCTCAAGAAAAACCTGACCAATTATTTGGGCGCTTTCAGCTACCCAGACTGAAGGATGCATCACAGGAACCCTATTGTTAAGCTGATAAATCGCCATATAACTTCCTTAACTAGACTGAGATTAAATCCTAACGAAACTTTTTTTAGCGTCTTAATTTTTATCTTTTTTACCCTTCTTACACGCTTATCTAAATTTGATATAGCGCAACATCTCTGCTCTTGAAAATAAAAAGTTTGCTGCCAATTTAAGTTTATTCTTGGTTCCGTCTTAACTGTTTAGGGAAGTCGTTAATAGAGCCTAATCAATTATCTTTAAGGAGAGTACTGTATGTTTTTTGTTCCCGTTACCCGTAATGCCTATGAGTTATCACGCTCCTGGGATCGTTTGTTTGATGACAGTTTATTTGACCGCTTAGTTTCACCTATAAAGTCCCTCAATAATATGGAGGCACGTAGCCCTGCCCTAGAAGTCACTGAAGGTGAGCAGGATTACACCGTTAAAGTGGATTTGCCTGGCATGAGCAAAGAGGATGTAAAAATCTCTGTGGACGGGCGACGGGTAACGGTTGAAGCTAGCTCTAGCAAAAATGAGGAGAAAAAAGAAGGGGATCGAATACTTTACACGGAACGTTCTATAGCCAGCTTCTCACGCAGTTTTACCCTGCCTTTGGAGATTGATCAAGCTCAATCCTCAGCAAAAATGGATAACGGAGTTTTAACCCTTACTTTAGCCAAGCGCACTGCTAGTGCGGCTAAACAACTAAGCATCAGTTAAGCATGGGCTGTGCAATCTAATAGGTTTTGTAAAGAGTTGAAAACTGCAACAGTTGACCTGCTCTCCTTTAAAAGGGCAGGTCAGCCCTAAAACTAAAAGTAGTTATGCTGCATATTGATTATCCTTGAAAGAATTTTTCATGTTTGCTAAAGATGCGGTAGCACTCGTTACGGGGGCGGCGACCGGTATTGGTCTTGCCACAGCACAAGCTTTTGCCCACGCAGGTTGTGATGTAGTGATAGCAGACATTGACGGACAACGCGGAGAGCAGGCTGCCACACGAATACGTGAACTAGGAAAAAAATCGCTTTTTATTCAAACCGATATTGCGCAGCCCGCCGATGTTTTGCGTTTGCATAGACAGACAGTGGCAGCATTTGGAAGGCTGGACGCCGCTTGCAATAACGCAGGAATTGAAGGCCAGCCCGGCTTAACAGCTGAAGCTTCACTAGAAAATTTTGATCGTATTATTTCAGTTAATCTACGCGGGCTTTTCGTTTGCATACAGGAGCAATTAAAAATCATGCAAGGTCAAGCCAGTGGAGCCATCGTTAATATCGCTTCAGTCGCAGGCCTAGTTGGCTTTTCGGGTCTGTCTGCATACTGTGCTTCTAAGGGCGGAGTTATTCAACTTACTAAAACAGTAGCATTGGAATATGCGACTTCAGGTATTCGTGTCAATGCGGTTTGTCCAGGGGCCATCCAGACCGAAATGATTGATCGAATTACTCATAAAGATCCAGCCATTGAAGCTCAGTTTTCAGCCCTTCATCCTCTGAATCGTATGGGCACCGCGGTAGAGGTAGCAGACACAGTTGTGTGGCTATGCTCAAGCCAAGCCAGTTTTATTACCGGTCACGCATTAGCAGTTGACGGAGGCATGTTAGCGCGCTAAAAAAATTTTGCAGATTGTTAAAAAAACAATTGCGCAAGCTTAGCCCTCAAGTTTCCCCGACTCATTTTGCGGCCAAAGGAGTTTGCGCATGAATCAACGATTACCTTTCGATACCCTTCCCTCGCTTCCGAACATTCCTGTCGGAATCGCCATACAATTTCCAGACGGCCAACTTCTGGGTGAAGCAAATGCACCCGTTAAAATTCTCTTTTCTAAATGGTCTAGCATGGTTCACTTAAAGACCGGGCAGGTAGGGGCTTTAGCTCAAGAATATGTAGAAGGACATGTACAGTTGGAAGGCAACATACAAGCCGTTGTACGTGCCATGCTCCAATTTCTTCATAGCAATCCTACGCAAGAAAAAGGACCGGCTAACCTGACTAAGCACTTAGGCCTGCTGTACGGCTTGAAATCTCTGGCTCATCATACACAGGCACAGGATGCTGCAAACATTCAATTTCATTACGATATTTCCGATGCCTTTTACGCGCTATGGTTAGACCCACTGCGGGTATATTCTTGTGCCTACTATCGCAACCCATCCATGGGACTAGCTCAAGCTCAGCAAGCCAAGCTGGATCATATTTGTCGTAAGTTAATGCTACAGCCAGGCGAACGGTTTTTAGATATCGGTGCTGGATGGGGCAGCCTGATGCTATGGGCGGCGGAGCATTATGGTGTAGATGCCACTGGCATTACGCTGTCAAAAAATCAATATGCCTATGTACAGCGTTTAATTAAAGAAAAAAATCTGGAACATCGAGTGCATATTCGACTATGCGACTACCGTGAATTGGACGAAAATCAACCTTTCGACAAAATTTCTTCAGTAGGCATGTTTGAACATGTTGGACAAGCCCACATGGACTTGTATTTTAAAAAAATCATGAATCTGCTGATCCCTGGCGGGTTGGTCTTGAACCATGGCATCACCGCGGGTGGGCTAGACAATCGAAAGATAAACGCAGGCATGGGGGAGTTTATTGAAAAATATATTTTCCCCGGCGGTGAATTACTGCATATCAGCAAAGTAATGACCCATCTTGCGCGTTCTGGACTAGAAATGGTAGATAGCGAAAATCTGCGTCCCCACTATGCCCGCACTTTATGGGATTGGTCTACTGCTTTGGAGGAACAACTGGACCAAGCGCGCCAAATTCTTACTGGCTCTGGGAAGGCAGTTAATGCAGAAAAAACTCTGCGCGCCTATCGGGTTTATCTTGCTGCAAGTGCCATCGGCTTTGAGCAAGGCTGGCTTTCCCTTTACCAATTGCTCGCTACGCAGCCAAACAACAATCTGAACAATTCTCCTCTGAAAGGTGCGCAATCGGTTTACCCATTCAATCGCGAATATATGTATTGCTCTTAATGTTTAGATTACTTAACAGTATTTAAAAAGGAGGTTTAAATAAACCCGATATACTACTAGAGTACCTTTGTAGATTAGCAGCGCCTAGATGAAACTGCGATTTGCAAAGCCATTTTCCAAATGCATCAATTTCAAATGGTAAGCCGTAGGTAAGCAATGACACCCGACCTGATTGCACTACGTCAAAGCTGGAGATCCGCGAAAGAAGATTTGCTAGCTGAGCGAAACCCTACCGGAAATCCTCAACCCTTACTAGAAAGCCTAGCTAAACATGCAGACCGGGTATTGATTCAAGTCTGGAAATCTTTAGGCATGCCAAGCTCTATGGCTTTATTAGCCGTTGGAGGATATGGTCGAAGAGAACTATTTCCTTATTCCGATATTGATGTTCTCATTCTTATTAAAAGTGAACCTACGCAACTGCAGCGTACCCAGATAGAGCAATTTATTGGTATTTTCTGGGATATTGGTATGGAGCTAGCGCATTCAGTGCGTACGATTGAACAATGTATCGCTGAAGCCTCTAAAGACGTCACTATCCAGACCGCGCTGATAGAACGCCGTTATTTAACGGGTAGCCGAGCAATGGCACATCAGCTCAAAAATGCGATCAATGCCTCGATTGACCCAAAGCAGTTTTTTCAAGCAAAACTCTTGGAAATGCGACAACGGCATCTAAAGTTTGAAGATACCCCCTATGCACTGGAACCTAATGTCAAAGAAGCTCCAGGAGGATTACGGGATTTGCATATTATCTTGTGGGTAGCACGTGCAGCAGGTTTAGGCACCTCCTTTCCTGCGCTGTCTCGCAGTGGAATTATCAGTGCCTCGGAAGCTCGTCGTTTAACGCGCAATGAGCGATTCCTAAAAAGAATTCGGATCGCCCTGCATGGCGTGAGCCACCGACGAGAAGACCGATTGGTGTTTGATTTGCAAGCTCCTCTAGCAGAATACTTTGGTTTCAAAGCCCAACAAAGAGGTGAACAGTTTCGCCGTGCTAGCGAGTATTTGATGCAAGCCTATTACTGGGCAGCCAAGGCAGTGATGCAGCTTAACCGTGTAGTCCTTCAAAACATTGAGAGAGTGATTTTTCATACAGAAGCAAGCGAGCCGATCTTCATTAACGAAGAGTTTTGCATACGGGAAGGTAGGCTAGATATAAGTTATCCCCAAGTATTTGAGAAACGACCCGCCGCAATGCTAGAGGTATTTTGGATTTTTGGACAGCATTCTGAAATTAAGGAGTTTGCGGCCCCACTTTTACGCGCTCTGGCTGATTCACGCAAAAAAATCGATAAAAATTTTCGTCAGGATCCCGCCAACCGAGCGCGATTTATGGACATATTACAGCTCAAGAATGGCGTGACCAGAGCCTTCCGAGCCATGAATCAGACCAATATTTTGGGCCGGTACTTACCCGCCTTCCGCAAAATTGTAGGTCAGATGCAGCATGATTTATTTCATGTTTATACCGTTGACCAGCATATCCTGATGGTTTTGCGTAATCTGCGCCGCTTTGCTATTGCCGATCATGCGCATGAATATCCCTTCTGTAGTGCGCTAATGGTTAATTTTGACAAACCATGGCTACTTTATATTGCAGCGCTGTTTCATGATATTGCCAAAGGTCGCAATGCAGATCACAGTCTTCTTGGCATGAACGATGCTCGAAAATTTTGCAGAGAACACGGATTAACGAGGCAGGATACCTCCTTGATTGTATTTCTCGTAGAGCATCATCTCACCTTGTCCAAAACCGCACAAAAAGAAGATATTCATGACCCTAATGTAGTGCAGGCCTTTGCACGTCTTGTTAAAACAGAACGACGCTTAACCGCTCTGTATCTTCTTACGGTGGCTGACATCCGGGGTACCAGTCCAAAAGTGTGGAATGCCTGGAAAGGTAAATTACTTGAAGATCTATACCGCGCCACCCGACGAGTACTAGGGGGGGCCGCAGTGGATCCTACTGCCGAGCTTGAAACCCGCAAACAGGAAACCTTAAGAATTTTACGTCTTTACGCATTTCCCGAGGGGCGGCAACTCGCTTTTTGGAACACTCTTGATGTAGCATTTTTTTTGCGTAATGACCCTCAGGATATCGCCTGGCAGACCCGTATTCTCGCAACGCATGTAGGTGAGCCTGAACCTATTGTGCGTGTTCGCTTAGCAGAGGTAGGTGAAGGATTGCAAGTCCTGGTTTACGTAGCCGACCAAGCTGATTTATTTGCAAGAATTTGCGGTTATTTTGATAGTATCGGCTTTAATATCATGGAGGCTCGTATCCACACAACCTATTTGCCCGATGGTTCACGCTATGCACTGGATACTTTCTTAATTAACGATAAGGGTCGGGCTGCTCACTATCGCGACATTCTGTCTTTACTTGAGCTACAGCTCAAAGAAAGACTCATGACAGTGGGGCCTTTGCCCCTTCCCTCAACTGGAAAATTATCTCGAAAGTCCAGAACTTTTCCCATTCCCCCAGCAGTCGACTGGCGGCCAGATGAACAGGGAAAGTTTGGACTGTTAAGCCTTATTGCTACCGACCGCGCGGGCTTGCTCTACACTATCGCCCGCTTACTCAGCAATTACCATGTCAATGTTCGTATGGCAAAAATTATGACACTGGGTGAACGCGTTGAGGATTCTTTTTTAGTAGAAGGCCTTATTCTCCATGACCCCAAAATGCAGCTGCAACTAGAACAGGAATTATTAGGGGCCTTAAGTGCTTAAGAAAAAAAGCGACTTACCGAGGTCAAAACACTATAACAACATTTTTAAGGCATTGCGTAAAACGCTGCATCATCGGGACCAATACGTTCTACCCCGCGCCAGTGAGCTGGTTTTAAATCGCGAAACACCAAATGCTCAACCCCAAGAAGCACGGCGAAAATAGCCATACGTACGGGAATTCCATTGTCCGTTTGGCGAAAAATTGCCAGTCGAGGATCATGATTTAAATCGGTTGCTAAATCGTTTGCACCTGCACGTGCATCCCGCGGCAGAGGGTGCATGATAATGCAGTCTTTTTTGCAAACGGCATTGACCAACGCTGCATTGATTTGAAATTCTTGCGGATAAGCTTCTACTGTCTCGTTCACGAAGCGTTCTTTCTGAATGCGGGTGGTGTAGACAACATCGGCCTGCCTGAGTGCTTCTACAGGAGATTGCCACAGGGTCACCTCATGCCCACGCTCTCCTAGCAACTCTACCAGATCCAGCGGGAGTTCTAGGGATGCTGGCGCGACCAGTCGAAAATGCAACTTCTGATACAGCGACAGTAACTTCACTAGCGAATGTACCGTACGGCCATATTTAAGATCTCCAACAATAGCAATATTGGCGCCATCCAGAGGTTTGCACAAGCGAGAAAACTCTTTCTTGATGGTATATAAATCCAATAGCGCCTGACTAGGATGCTCACCGGGCCCGTCTCCTCCATTGATGACAGGTATATTAGTAGCCTGAGCAAACTCTGCTACCGAACCTTTTTCTGGATGCCGGATGACCAAGGCATCTACATAACCCGACATGACGCGGCTGGTATCATAAATTGATTCCCCTTTAGCCATGGAAGAGAAGGTAAAACCGGTGGTATCGCATACCGCACCACCCAGACGGCAAAACGCTGCACCAAAACTTACGCGAGTCCGCGTGCTGGCCTCAAAAAACAAATTGCCCAACACCGCCCCTTCTAATACCCGAGTGACCTGGCGACGCTGGGCAATAGGCTCCATCAAAGTAGCTATTTGTAAAAACTCATCAACACTGCCGCGATCAAACTGATCTACAGAGATTAATTGGGGTTTGCCATGATAGGAAATACGTTGACACAAATCATGGGAGGATGCACTTTGCATATCACTTTCCTTTTGAGAAAAAGTCATCATCAAAAACTGATTCTAAAACTTCTATTTCTTTACGATTGCATAACGCTCCAATGTACGTATCCTTGCCAACTCGTGCTGCACAATAGGCGCAGGGTAATTTCGCCCTATTTGCAAGCCGGCAGCATTGGCTAGTATGGGCTCCATTAATGAGGGGGCATGAATATTTTTTTTATCCAGTTTCTCAAGTTGCGGGAAATAACGTTTTATGAATTTCCCCTCAGGATCAAACTTTTCACTCTGCGTGGTGGGGTTAAAAATACGAAAATACGGCTGCGCGTCACATCCTGTAGAAGCGGCCCATTGCCAGCCTCCATTGTTGGCTGACAAATCGAAATCATTTAGCTTTTCAGCAAAATAGCGTTCTCCCCAACGCCAATTTATGCCTAGGTCTTTGCTCAAAAAACTCGCTACGATCATACGCAAACGGTTGTGCATGTAACCAGTGGTATTCAATTGCAGCATGGCTGCATCCACAATGGGATACCCGGTAGCCCCTTCGCACCAGGCTTTAAAGAGAGTTTCAGCATAAGGGCCTTCCTCCCAAACAATACGATCATATTCAGGCTTGAAAGCCTGGTTCACTACATGCGGGTTGTGATAAAGCACTTGCACATAAAAGTCGCGCCAGATGAGCTCCGATAACCACGCCTGGGCTCCCCCTCTTATGTCCACACAACTGCGATCATAAGCATAACGCGCTAGTTTCCGTATAGAGATGGTGCCAAAACGCAGATGAACACTCAGATAACTGGGGCCTTTTATCGCCGGAAAATTGCGCATCTCATCATAGAATTCGATGCGCTCTTTAAAGTCTTCAAATAGGGTTTCCGCGCCTTTTTCTCCAGATACAACCGGCATCCCATAGTCGGGATCAAAACTCATCTGCTCTAATGTAGGAATACTCTGCACAATTTGCGCTGGAGGTTTTGATAAAGCACTAACGTAAGGGGAGATAGGATAAGGTTTAGTAAAAAACTCACCTCCCGCTTCTTTTAGCTTTTTTAACCAGGCATTTTTATAGGGAGTAAACACACTGTAAGGCTTAGCTTGCGCCGTAAGAATTTCAGCTTTTTCAAAGATGACATGATCTTTAAAAGTATGCAGTACGCAACCGGTGAGTTTTAGTTGCTTTTCTACTTGAATATCTCTGTCAATAGCGGCAGGCTCATAATCATGGTTAGCAAATACCGCATCTACCCGTAACTGCTGCGCCAATTGCACAATCGTTGGGATAGTCTGTGCATATCGCACTATCAGGCTACCCCCTAACCGATTAAGGGCAGCGTCTAGTTGAACAATGCTCTCCCAAATAAAACGTACCCGGCGATCTCTCCTTGGAAGATGATCCAAAATGCCTCTATCAAACACAAAAACACAATACACCTGTTTACAGGTTTTTAGCGCCTGATATAAAGCTGCATTGTCGGATAGCCGCAGATCTCGGCGAAACCACATCAGACCTCGCTCTAAATGAGTCATGCCTTATAGCCTCATCCCATGAATGATTGTTACTCAAAGAAATTCCCAAGCTTATGCTGTAAATTTTAATTTCCGGGAAACTTCTCATCATCATAAAAGAGCAGAGACCTACCAAGTGCTAGGCTGAGTGCCGCAAAAACCGATGCAGCTTGTCCAGTAAGGTGTGAGAAATTTCTTTATGCTTTGCCCTCATATCCATGAGCTTATTAAGAGATTTTTTCTTCAAGCACCGCATAGAGATTAGGGGTAGTATTTTTTAATTTAAGACGCGCAGTACTTTTTCCTCTCTGTCCCCTAGCTGCCCAGGCACCCATCCCCCAACAGTACTTTTCTATGCCAAGGCCCATAAAGAACGATAAGAATAATTTAGAAATAAGATCAAGAAGCATGAACTGAAGCTTTTTTCTTGTCTTTTATAAGCAAGGGCGCAGTAATAATCAGCACGCCACCCAGAATATCTTGAGGCCGAATTTGCCCGCTGCCCAGCCACCACGCCGATGCTGCAGCCACCAAAATTTCACCCAACATGATGACGGCTGTGATGTTAGCAGGCAGGCGTGCTGCTCCATATTGCAAACCTAAGTTCCCCACCAAAAACAGCAAGGACCACAGCGCTAGGGTGCGGCTTGCGTCCGTATTTTTCCAGGCCGCTTCAGGCCAGGAAAGACTACCTCCTGCAGCAAGTATTGCTGCAACCAGACCGCATAGCACCATAGCCCCGCCGAACATACACAAAGCCCGCACAGCTTCGCTATTAGTATGGAGTTTACGCAACATAATGTTGTTCAGTGCAAAGCTAGCTCCCCCTGCCAGCGCGGCCCAGTCAGAACCGCTGGCGGGCAGCGGGAATCCTAACGTGGGTTGATACAGCACCAGCACAGCGCCAGCTAAACCCAGACTAATGCGCGCTAAGGCTTTGGGAGTAATGGCTTCTCCTAAAATCGGCCATGCTAACAAGACAGCCCAGAGAGGCATTAAATAAAAGAGGAGGACTACCCGCACTACATCACCAAACGCTACCGCGGTATTAAAAAAGGCATTGGTGAGGCCCGCTCCTAAGAGCAACCACAACAGTTGCGGATGGGAAAATAACTCACGCCAGATAGCAGGTTTAACGACCAGCATAAAAATAAAGGAGGTTGCGCAAATGATGCTGGTCGCCCATAAAGGATGTACTCCTTGACTCTGCAAGCTTTTAAAAGGAATCCAGGATAACCCCCACACGGTGAGATTCATCACTAAACCAAGCACGGCTAGAGGCGCAATAGAAGGTTTCAGTTCGCTATCCTTTAAATGACTAGATCTATCAGTAGGCCTCTAGGATGGGCCCAGCTAATCTGGCAGGCAACACCAAGCGCATAATGGGAAGCTCCACCCCAGCCTGCAATCCTGCAGGCACCCGGATTAAACGACTATTGACAAAGCTTCCTGCACCTTCTGGCTCTAATGCAGTGGCTGCAATTCTGGCAAAAGGCTGGTTGATAGGGATATAAAACGTCCCTGCTGGTACAGTGACATTTAAAATCTGGGTTTCGGTAGTGACACGATCCAGCAATGTCGTCCCGTTATCCGAAGGTTCTTGCCGAACAGCCCTGATAATATACCGTTCCACACTGACATCTTGTGCCTGGAACATTCGTATGACCCGCAGCCCATGTTGCGCCAGACGTTGCGCAGCTTCTGCTTGATCGGCTCCTAAAAGATAGCCAAACGGTACTGGACGGGTAATAGTAGGGCTAATGGAAAATGCATTTTGCAGCTCAAGTTTCTGGGGTTTTTCATCCCCGCTGATAGGCTCATAAGCGGGAATTTCTCGCATTTCTCTACGCAGCGTGTGATCGACCGTAATTTCTCCTACCCAGTCATTACGGGCAGCCTTCACCACTTTTGTCAAAATTTCGGGGTTATTGGCCGCGGCACGCAAAATGGCGCTCATCGCTATGACGTGACTGGCTACCCGACGCTGCAAGTTTTGTCTTTCCAGCCCTATTCCACGAGACTCTAGCAGATAAGAAACCGCTCCATACAGTGCAAAGGTGTTGCGAGCTACCCCCGCAAAATTGCTACCTGTTTGCACGAAAGGCTTTTCACCGGAAGTATTAAGCAGATGATAGATAAAAGTACGGATCCCAAAGCGACGCGTTGCGCTTTCTATGGCGGGATCGAACAGCTCTCGTACCAATGCGCGCAAAGGCTCTGCAACTTCAGGGTGAGAGGCAGATTGAAGCAGCAAATCGCTGGACTGCGCTACACCCAACCGTTCAATCCAGCGGTTCACGGGCCCAAATTCATGGGCATCAATCACGACATGAGGGGGTAATTGCCGCATAGCCCGGTGTAATAGCTGACTTTCCGGTGCAGACAATAGCAAATGATCCCGATTTAAATCGGTTAGGTTACTTTCGCGCCGATTCTGGGCAGCCCCATCAGGATTAGCGCGGGGCACAATGACTACAGAAATACGATCCAGTACCCATTTGAGGTCTCCTACCGTCAAGCGACGCGCAATCTCTAAGCAAGCCTCCGCTCCGGCAGGCTCATTGCCATGCTGTTGGCCAATAATCCAGACAATAGGTTTGCGAGAAGCTGCAATATCAAATACATTGCTTTTACCCTCTGCAGTAAACAGCAGTAAATGCATTTCTCGGCCACCCGGCGTTTTACCCAGAATCCGCCACACGAGATGTTCAGTTTGCAAGTCTAGGCGTGCGATAAATTGCGCCATTTCTGCATCGGAAGTGAAATCCCGCTTTGCAGCTGCAAACGCAGGAGTATCTAAAGTAATAGGTACGTCCGCAAACCGGTCAGCTACTCCTCGCGCCTGGACTGGCTCAAAAGTAAGAATAAGAGCTGAACCCAACAAAAACGCTGCAAGCCAGCTTTTTGCTTGAACTTGCAGTCTTTTAGCCAAATGCGGGGCCTTAAGGTAAGGAAAAAAAGAGCAAGAACACATCATTTGTAAGTTAGGAATCAAAAATGCACCAGGTAGGAAAACCCTGCAAGCATAACAAATGACGGCTTATATTGAACCGGTTTTATCCAGTCACTCCTTTGCTCGTCAGTACACAGAAGTGGGCAGGCAATCGAATCTGACAAGACTATTTTTATAGTTTTTCGTTGCCGATAAATCCGTTATCGGCTCCTACAGGGTTGAGAGCCAAATTTTCTGAGCAGCCACCCCCTTCCGCGTTTATTCGCTCCTCTGGCTTGAAGAGGCTCCTTCAACAGGGTACGGTAAACAGCATTTTGCCATCAATCATCCTCTCTACCTTGAATAATGCGCTTAAGCGCCTCGATCAGCTTACGTTCATCCACAGGGTTTTGCAGACTAAAACTTTGGCAACGTCCCCCCGACCTATCCACCAATGCTTGCCAACTGCCCTTAACAAGTTCAAACCGTAAGCTAGTTCCCGGTAAAAGCGTATAGCGATGCTTGCCAGTTTCACGAACACCGGGCACTTGACGAACTTGTCGGAGTAAAGTGGGGCTAGGTCCCTCATTACCCACAGCCTTTAATTGCGAAAAAAAGTCATCCATACTCTTTTTCAGCCCTAATCCCTCTACTTTTTAGATTAAAGCCTAAGCAGCCTTTTTGAGCACCTCATCACGTAATGCCCTACGCAAAATTTTCCCTACATTCGTTTTAGGGAGATCGCTACGAAACTCAATATATTTTGGTTTTTTGTAGCCCGTGAGATTTTTTGCACAATATTCAGCTACATCGCGTTCGGTCAGCTGTGGATCCTTTTTAACGATAAAGACCTTGACCGCTTCCCCGGAGTGTTCATCCGGCACGCCTACCACTGCACATTCCAACACACCCGGACAACTAGAAACCACCTCTTCGACCTCATTAGGATAGACATTAAAACCAGAGACTATGACCATGTCTTTTTTACGATCTACCAGTTTGATATAACCCCGTTCATCCATAATCCCCACATCGCCTGACTTAAAGTATCCGTCTGCTGTCATGACTTTAGCTGTCTCGTCTGGCCGGTTCCAATAACCGGCCATTACTTGGGGCCCGCGAATAGCAATCTCCCCGGCTTCGCCCACCGGCAGAGGTTTACCATCATCATCTAAAATTGCGATCTCGGTAGAAGGAATAGGCAAGCCAATCATACCGGTAAACTCAGTTGAATCTACACGGTTAATAATGGCCCCGGGCGAGGTTTCCGATAGGCCATACCCCTCCACAATGGGACAGCCTGTCGCAGCTTTCCATTTATCGGCTGTAGCTTTCTGCACTGACATACCCCCCCCATTGCTGATATATAACTCAGACCAATCTATGGTTTTAAAATCTTCATGGTTCACTAAGGCATTAAAGAGGGTGTTCACTGCCGGGAAAAAGTTAACTTTATATTTTTGCAATGTTTTGATAAAGGCCGGGATATCGCGAGGGTTCGGAATCAGTATATTCAGCGAACCTTCTCGTGCACCTAATAAGGCACAAGCCGTTAATGCAAAAATATGATAAAGCGGCAAAGCACAAACCGTAGTCATTGGTTTATCCCCAACCTTCTTACTCATCGGTCTGAGCCATTCCTGATTTTGAAGCAAATTGGCAATAATGTTTTTGTGCAATAAAGTAGCACCCTTGCTAACCCCGGTTGTGCCGCCGGTGTACTGTAGAAACGCTACATCTTCACGACTTTGCTCTACAGGCTGCAGCTTAAGGCGTTCACCTTCGCTCATCATGGTGTGAAAACGAATGGCACTGGGCAATTCAAAAGCAGGGACCATTTTTTTGACCGCGCGCACCACAAAATTTACAAGAGCGCCTTTAAAAACCCCTAGCATATCGCCCATACTAGCCACCACAATATGCTTGATTTGGGTTTTCGGAAGCGCTTGCGCCAATGTAGCTGCGAAATTTTCCAAAACAATAATTACCTCAGCACCAGAATCACTTAATTGATGTTCCAGTTCCCGCGCGGTGTAGAGGGGATTAACATTCACTACCGTATACCCTGCCCTCAAAATAGCTGCGATACACACGGGATACTGCAACACATTAGGCATCATGATGGCAATACGAGCGCCTGGTTTTAAACCTTTACTTTGCAGCCATGCGCCCATCACCCGAGAACGCTCATCGAGTTGACCAAAGGTCATGAACACATCCATACAAACATAAGCTTGCCGATCACGGTACTTGCTGAAGGCTTCCTCAAGCAAATGCGTCAGTGAGCGATATTGTGTGACGTCAATCTCTGCCGGAACCCCTTCTGGATACTGTTTGAGCCAGAATCTTTCGTTAAGGTTTTCGGAACGCATGTTCATACGAGAGGTCTCCTTGCCAGTAATTTATAGTCAACCCGTATTATGCGGTGGCGTAAAAGTTATGACCATAGTTTGACTATGGGATTATCCCGAACATCAACCCTTACTTTACCAAGTCACTAGTTATTTAGCTCTTGTAGTATGGCATTACGCTGAGGTAGAGGGAGCTTGGCGATTTGCTGCACTGCAGCGTAAAATTTGTGAATATCATAGGCTTCACGTTTAAGCAAACTGCGGAAAGCAGGTAACCATTCTGTATAAGTAGCAATACCCGCCAAATGAGCATTCCCTAAAGGCTGCGCAAACCAGCGATCATAGCCGGAATAACCCTTCCAGCGCTCCCGTTTAAGTCTTTCATAATTAGCTCGTAAGGTTGTAAAAACCTGAGCTTTGCGAGCGCGCTTCTCCTCATCGGAACCCGTTTTGTAAACCTCTTCCAGCTCTTTGCGTGTAGTCACCAGTAAAGCATGAAAATCCCTCTTATAGCCTGAAACCACCGCATACTCTGCTCTGAGGGTCTCATTACCATGGCTTTTCATCCAGCGCTCAATACCCAATTCCTCCACAGCAGAAGCAAAAGATTCGTTAAAGCTGGAATCACCTTTCACATAGAGCAGCCGATGTGCTAGTTCATGAAAGATCAGTCTGGCTAACTCCACGTCAGAATAATAGATAAAGGTATTTAACAAAGGGTCCTCAAACCAGCCTAAAGTGGAATAGGCAGGTACTCCACTGATATAAACCTCCCAGCCTTCACTACGCAATGCTTGCGCAAAGCTTTTAGCAGCATTCTCGTCAAAATATCCTTTGTAACTGACACAACCGGCTATCGGAAAACACCATTGTTTAGCCTGTAAAGACAACTCTGGTGCAGCCACAACGTTCCAACTTACATACGGGCGTTTCAAATCTGCATAAGAGGTGTAACTTTTATTATCCGGAAGACCCAGTTCACTGACAGCGTAAGCCCGAATCTGCTGTGCAAGTTCTAATTTACGTCTCAGCTGTGCGGGGGTAGACGGATCTGCTAATACTTCTGAAAGGGGACGTCTGGCCGCATTTAATGCCAGCTGTCCTGTAGCTGCTTGCCAGTAGTAGCTTAAATGGCCACATCCGCTGACGATAACCGTTAGCACCCCCAAACCTGCCAACCGTTTTATCCATTGCCTAGACAGAATTTTTCCTCTCCTACTAATTATTTGCCGCTAGCAGCCTCTACTTCGACCAGGCAATCATAAAAAGTCGCACCTGCTCCCAGATCGGTCAAGCTTTGCCCTGTGACTTCGTTGGCGTTCTTCCCGTCTGTGGCCAGTTTCTTCCACCAAATAGATAAAGCGACGACGACTCCCGGACGCGCTTTTTCAGTGACACGAGCCTTACATTCGAAACTGCCCCGGTCATTGAAAACCCGTAGCCGCTGACCATCCCTAATGTTGCGATTCGTTGCATCAAGAGGGTGTAAATCCAAATGCGGTTCACCTTCTGTTGCCCGCAAACTTTGTACATTTACAAAAGTGCTGTTTAAAAAATTACGAGCAGGAGGCGAGATCATTGCCAAAGGGTATTTTTTGGCAAGAGGAGAATCTGTAGCCTCCCAAGGGGGCAGATAATCAGGCAAAGGATCTAGCCCTTGTGCGGCCAGTGCAGCACTAAAAAATTCTGTTTTTCCTGAGGCAGTCTGAAATCCGCCCTGTGCAAAAGGAGGCTGACTGCCTACATTCAATTTAGCCCAGCCTTTTTCTTTGACCTGCTGCCAGCTGGTATGGGCCAGATAAGGATGCTTCCAGTCAAAAGCCTGTGCTGCGATCTGTTCATCGGATTCCGAAAAACAAGGGTGATTAAAACCCATTTTGGCGGCAAGTCTGCGAAAAATTTCCGTATTAGGCAGACTATCGCCCACCGGTGCAATGGCGGGATTATTAGCCAGGACATAAAAATGCCCATAGCTGCGATGGATATCTAAATGTTCTAACTGGGTGGTCGCCGGTAAAACATAATCCGCATAATCTGCGGTATCGGTCATAAAGTGTTCGAGCACCACGCAAAATAAATCCTCGCGTGCAAATCCACGGGCAACGCTAGAAGAATCAGGTGCCACTGCAACTGGATTACTGTTGTAGACCATTACTGCTGCAATCGGCTCTTGCTGCTGATAAGGGCCGCTCCTGTTAAGCGCATGACCAATCTCAGTCATATTAATGCTACGGGGGACTTTTCCCTGCAATAAATCCGGCCTTTCCAAGCCTGCCTTGTTGATCGGATACCAACCACTCGTAGAAAATAAAAGACCGCCGCTAGGCTGCTTCCAGGCGCCCACTAAGGCGGGAAGCACGGCTACAGCACGAGTGGCATTGCCTCCCCCGCGTGAACGCTGCATACCGTAATTTAATCGAATGAGGGCTCCTTGTCCGCTCAGCGCAATTTTTCCATAGCGGACAGCCAAGTTTTCAATTTGCGCCGCTGAAACTCCACATACCTGTGCTGCTCGTTGAGGGGGCCAGGCGTCCACACGCGCTTTATAATCCTCAAAACCCATTGTATGCTGACTGATGTAATCTTCATCAAGCAAACCCTCGCGGATTAACACATGTGCCAAGGCCAGCGCTAATGCTCCGTCTGTACCCGGCAGTAATGCGAGGTGCTCATGACACTTTTCAGCAGAAAGTGACCTATATGGATCGATTGCAACCATATAAGCACCTTTGCGCTTGGCTTCTTGCACCCGTGTCCAAAAATGCAAATTGGAAGCAATTGGATTGCTGCCCCACAAAATAATCAATTGGGCGTCCTGTGCAAATTCCATATCCATACCCACACGACCGATGGTATAGCTCAGCCCGGCACCTCCTGCAGAAGAGCAGATCGTACGGTCTAGTCGCGATGCCCCTAGCTGGTTAAAAAACCGCATGGCCATAGATTCGCCTTGCACCAACCCCATGGTGCCAGCATAGCTATAAGGCACGATTCGCTCAGGGTTTTCTTTGGCAATCGCCATCAATCGGGCTGCAATATCCGTCAAGGCCTGATCCCAACTAACAGGGGTAAATTTCCCCGCTCCCTTCGGGCCTGTACGTTTTAAGGGGCTAAGCAAGCGCTCTGCATGGTAAGTGCGCTCCAAATAACGCGACACCTTGGTACAGAGTGTCCCACCCGTGGTCGGATGCTGGGGATCACCCGCAATTTTAATAGCCTGTCCGTGCTGAACAGTCACCTGCATTGCGCAGGTATCCGGACAATCATGAGGACAGGCGGCTTGAATGATCTTATACATCAGTAAATAAAAAAGTTAATTTTTTAATGGAACCGTATTTGCTTAGCAGTAAACTCATACTACTATTATTTCACCTCTACCTTTAAAAGTAGAAAATATATAAAGGAGATGAGTGTATGTTTAAGCTTATTCTAAGTGGAGTATTAACTTTTTTCTCAGCCTGGGTATTAGCCGAAACAGGAGTTAGCGAGAAAGAAATCATTCTGGGACAATCCGCCGCCGCCAGTGGGCCCGCCTCCGCCCTGGGTACCCGAATGAACCAAGGAATACGAGCTTATTTTGAGTACATCAACAGTTTAGGCGGTGTTAACGGGCGCAAGCTAAACTTGTTGCTTGCAGATGATGGTTACGAAGCTAACCGAGCAATTGAAAACACCAAAAAACTCATTGAAAAAGATAAAGTCTTTGCTTTAATCGGCTATGTAGGGACTCCCACTACCTTAGCTGCTTTACCTATTTTGACGGAAGCAAAAGTTCCCCTAGTCGGGCCTTTTACGGGGGCGCAATCCCTGCGGGAGCCTTTTAACCCTTATTTGTTTCATGTACGAGCTAGCTATTTTGACGAAACAGAAAAAATTGTTGCTCATTTGCTCTCAATCGGTCAAAAGAAAATCGCAGTGTTTTATCAGGACGATGCCTATGGAAAGGCGGGCCTCGCTGGAGTAGAGCAAGCGCTTAAAAAACGTAATATGCAAATCCTCGCTACCGGTACGGTGCAAAGAAACAGTATTGATCTTTCAAAAGCCCTGTCTATCTTGTCGGCCAAGCCCGATGCTATCGTGCAAATTTCCGCTTACACCTCTTGCGCCGCTTTTATTCTTGAGGCAAGAAAGCGGGGTTATACCGGCCAATTTGTCAATGTTAGTTTTGTTGGCTCTAAGGCTTTGGCGGATGCACTGGGTAAAAATGGACCAGGCGTCATGATCTCTCAGGTCGTACCTTTTCCCTTTTCAGGTGCTATTCCCCTGGTGCGGGATTATCAAAAACACATGGCATTACTGGGTTTTAAGGATTATGACTTTACCAGTTTAGAAGGCTATATTGCGGCCAAAGTTATGGTAGAAGGTCTGAAACGGGCGGGTCGCAATCTCACCCGTGAAAATCTGATCAGCGCCTTGGAAACTTTTAAAAATCTGGATCTGGGCGGATTTGAGGTTTCATTTTCTAGCCGCGATCACGCAGCCTCTAAATTTGTTGATCTAAGCATTATTGCCAGCAATGGAAAATTTCAACATTAAAAACATCCATGGATGTCTCCTTTATAAGAGAGGTTCAACGCCGCTTTACCCTATTTTACCGATGCGCTGGCGAGTCAAAAAAATCATGCGCGAAGCGCCAAACGCTCGAAAGCCCCCCGTAAGGGCTTGCAACGCAGCGGATGGCTTTTTTAACCGCTACCCCAAGGAAGCCACAAGGTGCGAACTGCGCCACTGGGCGTTGTACGCCTAGCAAAGGGCTAGCCTTAGGGCCGTCGTGCGCCTGGATGGAGGTGGTTTGCACCTGTTCGCGCTGAAAAATAGTGGGGACAGAACCTCACCCAGACGTCCATAAGGCTGCGCTGGCCGCCTGAGCGGGTATTCGCGGAGCTCTTTGCTTTTTCATTAGCATTTTGCTGGCCCTAGTTTCGCGGGGACCTTCAACATTCAAACAAACTGTTTCGACAATCGCCTCGCGACTATCCTACATTCAAGGGGAAAACGAGGATTTGAAAAACTTCTTAATTTCCACTATTCTAGAAATATGGAAATTATTGTCCCCTCTTCCTCCTCCGTGCTTCTCGATGCCGTGCAAATGCTGGCTGCATTGGCACAAGAAACACGTTTATCCATTTTCCGTTTGTTAGTACAACAAGGCCCTGAAGGTTTACCCGCCGGGCAGATTGCCGAAACCCTTGCTATTGCTGCCTCTACCTTATCTTTTCACCTCGCACACTTGAGCAAAGCTGGCTTGATCAATGCACACAGCAGTGGACGCCAGATCATTTATTCACCGAACTTTTCCCGTATGCAACTCTTGACGGATTATTTGCTTGAAAACTGCTGCCAAGGCAAAACTTGCACAGTCACGGAGTCAAAAAACGCCCTGCCCTCTCTATCATCGCCTACACAAAGCAAAAAACATCCTCTGAAAACGTGCTGATTTCCGAACATGCTAGCTCCTGCCCCTTCTCTCATTCCTTCGCCCCGCAACATTTTGATTTTATGCACCGGCAATTCGGCCCGTTCGATCTTGGGCGAAGCTCTTATTAACCATTTGGGAGCTGGTCGCTTCAGAGGATATTCAGCAGGCAGCCAGCCTACCGGCGCAATAAACCCTTTAGCACTGGCTACGCTAGCTGCCCATGGCATCGCATATGCTGCAATGCGTAGCAAATCCTGGGATGAATTTACCCAAGCTGATGCTCCTCGCATGGATTTCATCATTACCGTCTGTGATTCAGCTGCTGCAGAGCCCTGTCCTTATTTTCCCGGCGATGGATTGCGTGCACATTGGGGTATCGAAGATCCGTCCCATATTGAGGGCAGTGCTGCCATTAAACGAGCAGCTTTTGAGCAAGCATTTGAAAAACTCCATCGCAAGGTCAACGCCTTCATTGCTTTACCCGATACGCTAGAGCAAGAAGCTCTGCGTACCCAATTAGTCGCCATTGGTCAAATGCAATAGCGTATGGGACGCAAACTTTTGTCCGAAGGGATCGGCACTCTGCTGCTACTTGCTATCGTTGCGGGTTCAGGCATCATGGGAGAACGGCTGTCCGGGGGTAATAGCGCAATTGCTTTATTAGCCAACACCTTGGCCACTGCCTGCGGTTTATATGTGTTAATAAGCATGTTAGGACCTATCTCAGGGGCGCACTTTAATCCTCTTGTCAGTATCATCGCTTGGCGAGACCGGTCTATTGACGGTTCAACACTGTTAGCCCTGATCACTGCCCAACTAGGGGGAGGCGTGCTAGGCGTAGGACTTGCGCATGCTATGTTTGAATTACCCCTGATGCAGTGGGGAATACAAACCCGTACAGGCATGGCACAGTTGCTAGCCGAAGCAGTAGCCACCGCAGGATTGATATTAACCATCCGCTTATTTTCAGTACACCGCCCCATGCAAGTGGCGACGGGTGTAGCCTCTTATATCGCAGCCGCTTATTGGTTCACCGCCTCCACCTGTTTCGCCAACCCGGCAGTTACTATTGCCCGCAGCTTTACAGCCACGTTTTCTGGTATTCATCCTGGCGATGCGCCTGGTTTCATTGCCGCGCAAATTTCTGGTGCCTTCATCGGATATTTCTTGGCCAAAAAACTGAGCCCAGCGTTTTCAAAGCTTTAAACCACAACCCGACTGCAGACTAGTCTTTTAACGCAACAAAAGTATGTCGCAGCTTGCCGCCTCACCCCATTCTGTTTTATGCTAGGCAAATGCTGCTTTCTCTCCCCTATATTGGCCTGATTGCCTTCTACCTTAGCTCCCCCCCAGGGGGACTAACATCGTCTATTGTTTGTGCTACGGTTTGAAATTTTAGACCGCTAGTCACTGCCAGCTTCCCTATTCTTTCCCATTCATATTCTGACCCCCAGGTCAGTTTTTGCAGTGAGATTTTTATGCTCGATATTCAACAACTTCGTAAAGACATTCATCCCATCGCCACTCGCCTGGCCGAGCGCGGAGCGCAGCCATTAGACATAAACGAATTTAACAGGCTAGAAGCCGAACGAAAAACCCTACAAACCCGCACTGAAGAGCTGCAAGCCATGCGCAACGCTTTATCAAAACAAGTCGGGCAATTGAAACAGAAGGGAGAAGATGCCTCCGCACTCATGCAGCAGGTACGCGATATTGGGGATGAACTAGGGCGCAATGAAATCCGCCTTAACGTCTTGCAGGAAAACATTCGCGACTTTGTCATGCGTCTTCCCAATGTGCCGCACGCTTCCGTACCCATTGGTAAAGATGAAACAGACAATGTGCAGGTACGCAGCTGGGGCACGCCGCGCAGTTTTACCTTTCCCGTTAAAGATCATGTTGATCTGGGGGCACCGCTGGGTCTGGATTTTGAAGCCGGCACCAAACTGGCTGGAGCACGTTTTTCATTTTTACGAGGGCCAGTGGCCCGTCTGCACCGGGCCTTGGCACAGTTTATGATCGACACCCATAGTAACAAACACGGTTATGAAGAATGTTATACCCCTTACATCGTCAACACCGCAACATTATTGGGTACGGGCCAGCTCCCAAAATTTAAGGAAGACATGTTCTCTGTTAAAAAAGGAGGCGCTGAAAAAAGTGAGCCTGGAACAGAGGAAGAACTTTACCTAATCAGCACCTCAGAAATTTCCCTCACCAATCTTGTGCGCGGTGAAATTCTTAGAGAAAGCGAGCTGCCTATCAAGCTCACCGCGCATTCTCCCTGTTTTCGCTCAGAAGCGGGTAGCTACGGACGAGACACACGCGGAATGATTCGGCAGCACCAGTTTGATAAGGTAGAGATGGTGCGGATCGAACATCCGCAAAACAGTGATGCTGCGCTGGAAGAAATGACAGGCCACGCCGAGAGCATTCTCCAGGCCTTGGGGCTACCCTACCGGGTCATGCTTTTATGCACGGGAGATATGGGCTTTAGTAGCAGTAAAACTTACGATCTTGAAGTATGGCTACCTGGGCAAAACACGTACCGTGAAATCAGCTCTTGCAGCAATTGTGAAGCTTTTCAGGCCCGCCGTATGCAGGCCCGCTTTAAAAATGCCGCCGGAAAAATGGAGTTTGTACATACGCTAAACGGCTCGGGCTTAGCAGTAGGTCGAACACTGGTTGCAGTACTAGAAAATTACCAAAACCCGGATGGAACTGTAACCGTGCCTGAAGTATTGCAGCCTTACCTCAATACCGATGTGTTGAAAGCCTAGAAACTTAAAAAGCTTTAGCCCCTTATTTAATGCGCCTTTTCAGGCTAAAAGTGCTGAGAAAGCGCATAAATAAAGGGGTGCATAGCTCAAAGATTTATCTTGTTAAATTTCAGCTCCGCCAGTTTGCGCCCTTGTAGAATTGTTCAATTATTTTAATAGAGCGCACAGCCATAAAAATCTTGTTTTGAGGGAAGGAACAGTCTGCATGAAAAAAACTCTGCCGTTTGGAAAGTTTGATGCATTGCTTAATACAGATGTTTGTGACACACGTAATAATGCGGAATTAACTTTAACACTCAGGCTTGGGTTCAGGCAGATTAACCCAGCAAAAGGTGCTGCAAAAGGAAGCTATAACGATTATGGTTCGCCCAAAGAAACGCCACGAAAAATTATCAGATGGACTCCAAAAGAATGGGCAAGTTGGAAAGCCAACTTCATCAGTAGTGCTCAAGCCTTCTGGAATGGAAAATTCTGGCTTTCTAATACCCATGGTTATTTTGGATACATTGCAGATAAGTCGATTTACCTGCCTAACATATGGTGCCATCTAAACCTAATCGGCGGTGAAGCCTCGGCTGGAATTCACCACCATGTGATTGATGTAGTGCGACTGGATCCCAGCGAAAACTGGTTTGGATCGCATTCAAAACTTTATGATAATTTGGATACAAACTCCGTTCAAAAAGGTACAGATAGTAAAGGCAAAGCCATTATGCAACGAGCCCATGTGCATGAGATTGGGCATTTGCTGGGCCTGGGTCATGTAGACATTGGCAAGCCGCATTGCCCTGCCACAGGCGATACTAACGCCTCGGCATGCTATGGGATTGCGGATGTGGACAAATATTCTGTGATGGGGCAAGGCATGCAATTACGGCCTGAACATGCAGCCCCGTGGATATCCGCTATGAAGATGTTTGTTAAACTAGAACCTCCATCGACTGTGTACAAATTACCTCATCCAGTAAACCCCTTTCTGCAACTTTTACAACCCTCGGTTCCTGTAGTTATTCCGTTGGCGCCGAAAAAGGTAAACCCTCCTCTCCCGTTAGATCCCTTTATTCCGAAAATGAAACGCCATTACCCCCGAACTCCCTCAGAGCTTGAAAGCGGTCTGATGATTACTTCCCGCTAGCATAAAACTTTAATGCTCATCCGTAGAATAGCTAATCGTCTATGAAGACAATTCTCACTTTCCTCTTTGCAGTCTGCATCAGTGCCGGTAACCTTATGGCTGCTAACGCCACAGCCCCTATCGCTGCATTGCGGGGAAATTCAACACCGCCCCCATCCCTTCAGCAGCCAGTAGAAAAAACTCAAACAAAATCAGCTCAAAAAAAGGCCAGCTTAACTATGAATCCTTCGAAAAAATGCAAAGATACCAATTTAAATCGCGCTCAATGCATGATTGAACTGATATTGGAAGATCTTTCAGCAAATTATGGGAACGTAGGGGGCGGGGGCATCTCCTCTATTAAAGCCGCCTCTTCCACTTCCTACATTGTCTCTCTACCACAGGAGGAGCGGATCGACATTTTCACTTACGAATTTGACATAAAAAAAGGAATCGTAAGCCTTAAAAGCAAAGTGGCTTCTACTGAAAGTTTTGGTTCTCCCTACCCTAATGCAGGGAGCACAAAAAATAAATAATGGTGTAGTACAACTCAGGGAATTAGCTATAAGCTAACCTGCAGCTCATATCTTTTGATATTCTTTTAGCGACTCTCATACTAAGGAGCAGGTTTCATGAACGAGATCGATAAACAGCAAACCATCGAGGTTTTGAATGAAATCCTGGAGCTTGAACTGGCGGGCGTAGTGCGCTATACCCATTACTCTCTCATGGTCTATGGGTATAACCGCATTCCTATCGTTTCCTGGTTAAAAGATAATGCCTCAGAGGGGCTTGCCCATGCTCACAAAGCGGGAGAGATGGTGACCATGCTCGGCGGCCATCCTTCACTGAAAATTGGTTCTTTGCTTGAAACCCAAAAACATAATATAGGTGACATATTAAGAGAAAGCCTTGAGCATGAAAAAAACACAGGTGCAGCCTACCACAAACTTCTGCAGCTAGTGGCAGGTAAATCCGTTGTAATGGAAGAATATGCGCGCGAAATGATTTACCTTGAAGAACTACATCTGGATGAAGTCAACAAAATGTTGAGAATACCAGGAGAGATTAAACCATTTAACTCTTAATAAAAAGATTAAACTCACTTAGCTACAGCTATTGAATAAGTAAGTGCAGCTGCTAGTCTCTGTCATAAAATTCGCGTTTTTATTGGCGTCACTCAAATGAAAAAATAAGCAGCAGCTATTAAGCTAAGACGTCTCCCTCAAAAAAGGCATGCTGAAAAGCTTCACCCCATGATGCTTGTTTTTTAATTAAACTCATTATTAATGAACCACTTTTCATAAAAATCAAAGGATCATACTATGCCCGCAATGTCGTTTTTTAAACTTACAGATATTCAAGAGTTACTGAGCAATTATGAAAAGCAAGGCTATAAGGCTTTTGATGCGGTTGCCTATACAGCTAAGTATCTGACGGGTCAACCAAATGAACCGGCATTTTCCACAGCTCTGGAACATTTTGTGTTTGTGGGAGCTGCTGCCGGTTACAACCCTCTAGGAGACTTTCCCGTAAAGATTTTTGATGCAAAGTTTTATGCTGAACAATATCCAGAGCTGGCAAAGGCTGGACTAATAGAAGAAATTGATCTAATAGGCCATGCTCTGAGATTCGGTATTCCGGAAGGCCGATTACTAAGTCCTGATTTTAAGAATTTCGATGCTGAGCTTTATCTAAAGCGATATCCCGCTGTAGAGACTTATGTTAAAGACCATTTGAGTGATTTCTCCGGTAGTCTGCGTAATGGAGCTTTAGCTCATGCGGAAAAATTTGGATTGTTTCAGGGCTTCAAAATTCCTCTACAGGACCCTGAGACGGATGATCAATACACACTTGACCATTTATTGCGGGTAAAAGACCTATTGGAGCTTTTAGATAATACGACAGATGACACTGATACGGTCGTGGCAAATAGCACTGCGATTAATTTTAATGGTTCTGGTATTAACACAATTAGTCTTGAAGTCATAAACGATACCTTAAAAATGGATTTTGATATCTTAGATATCTCCTCGATCAAAGAGGGCAATCTAATAATTAAGGCAGATAGTTCTATGGTGCGGGATACTTCAGTTACTTTTCTTAGTGGAGAAGCGGATAAGCTGATTCTGGGTAATTTGGGACTCATCTCTAGAATTGAAGGGCAGTTTGAAGCATTAATGCTTACAGATGCCTCCATCGCTAGCCACGGAAATGTTTATCAACTAGACACGGCAAAAGAAGGAGCTTTGCTAAAAGGCGATGGTAAACCCATTTTCCCAATTAACCTGCTTACGGGAGGTTTGGATGCTAGCTTGGTGAGTCAAGGTGTTAACTTAACATCTTTAACGCCTGTTAATCAAACTACGTCGACCCTTTTAAAAGGGAGCAGTTATAACGATACTCTGCTGGGAGGAAAAGGAATTAATTTCCTTCAAGGCGGAGCAGGTCGGGATGTAATCAACGGCAACAGCGAAGTGTTAGATGTCTTTGTGTTTTTACCTGAGGATTCTAGTCTTGAGCAAGCTAGCGCAGATGTTGTAAATGGGTTTTTAAAAGATAAAAGTAATCTCCTATTTATTAACTTGGATGGCACTCCCTTTGTAGCAAATACAACCACAACCCAGAAAAATTATGTAGAAGCAGCACAAAGTGATGCTCCAAGCCTTGGCGCGAAAGTAGCGAACTTCACGGAGGCCTTAAAAGCCGCTAACACAGCATTAACCGCTTTGAACGCGGACCCCAATGCTTCCGAGGGCTCTCTGATCAGCTTTCAATACGACGCTATCAATGGTTATGTTTTCCAGGATGTAGATGGTAATGGAACAGCAGATCAAGTGGTGATTCTGACCGGCATCGATAGTAGCAAAATTGATATTATGAATTTTGGTTTTCCATCAATATAGCTGGGTAATTTCCTACTGCATACTGGCCATAAACTGCACCGCAGCAGCGACTGAATCATTACGAGGCGGCGGTGCTTTTTACACAAGAATAGAGTTTGGTAGATTTCCAAGATCTCTAAGAACTCCAAGCATTGTGAGCCTATGGTCTAAAGCTCCCATCAAAGCTCAACACTCGACTTTTGAGGAGCTTGCGCCAACATTAAAAGCGCTTCCAAAAATGGCCGCAAAAAAACTACTGACGAAAGGTGCACTCGCGCGTAATCAAAATAACCTTCAGGAAATCTAGGCCGATTTACTTTCCAGCATATCCCAACGAATTAGTAGCTCTGTAAGTAATGCTTCTATTTCCTCTGCTCGCTGCGTTACCTTCCGAATTTCGTCGGGTCCTTTTTGGTAAAAAGCGGGATCATTTAGCTTACTCAATACTTCAGCTTGTTCTGTTTCTAATGCTGCTAGTTTCGCGGGTAACTCTTCTAACTCTTTTTGTTCTTTATAGGAAAGTTTGCTCGCTTTTTTAACCGCTGCTTTTACTGGCTGTGCCGTAATAGGCACAGGCACGCGAAGCTTGTTAGGAGCTGGAGCAAAACTACTGCTAGGTAGAGCGCCCCGCTGACGTATCCAGTCCTGATAGCCTCCCACATATTCACGCCACTGTCCAGGACCTTCCCAAGCGATGGTTTCTGTGACCACATTGTCTAAGAAAGTACGGTCATGGCTAACCAGAAATACCGTGCCTTCATAGTTTTGCAGCATTTCCTCTAATAGTTCGAGGGTATCCATATCCAGATCATTCGTAGGTTCATCCAACACCAGTACATTGGCGGGGCGAGCCAATAAACGCGCGAGTAACAGCCGGTTACGCTCTCCACCCGATAAAGATTTAACAGGAGACCTTGCACGCTCAGGGGCAAACAAAAAATCCTGCAAATAACTCATGACGTGTTTACGTTGACCACCTATTTCAATCCACTCGCTACCAGGAGTGATGGAATCAATGACGGTACGTTCTTCCTCTAACTGTGCGCGCAGCTGATCAAAATAGGCGACTTGAAGTTGCGTGCCTAAGCGAACCGTACCGGCATCTGGAGTAATTTCTCCTAAGATAAGTTTAAGTAGGGTGGTTTTACCAGCACCATTGGGGCCAATCAGACCCACCTTGTCACCTCGCATGATGACCGCTGAAAAATCCTTGATGATCAGTTTTCCATCCCAACTTTTAGAAACATTCTTCAGCTCCGCCACAAGCTTGCCACTGGCTATACCGCTGTCTATGGAAAAGTTAACTCTGCCAGTTTGTTCACGGCGGGCAGCACGTTCCTTGCGCATTTGCAGTAAGCGCTCTACACGACCGACACTACGGGTACGCCGTGCTTCTACACCCTTGCGTATCCAGATTTCTTCCTGACTAAGCATTTTGTCAAACCGCGCCTGCTCTAGACGCTCGGCGTTAAGCTCATACTCCTTGCGAGACTGATAGGCAGCAAAATTCCCAGGATAACTGCGCAGTTTTCCCCGATCTAACTCAACAATGCGAGTGGCTACATTGTTTAGAAAGAATCGATCGTGAGTCACTAGCAAAACACTACCTGCAAAGGATTTAAGGGTTTCTTCTAACCATTCAATAGACTCTACATCCAGATGGTTAGTGGGTTCATCCAGTACCAAAATGCTAGGTTCTGCCACCAGCGCACGGGCTAACGCAACTCTTTTCCGCTGCCCCCCTGACAAGTCAGATAAGGGAGTGCTTGCCTCAAGCTTCAGTCTGCCAAGCGCTTGCTCAATACGCGAGGTTGCTCTCCAACCGTGCTGGTCATCAATAGCTTGCTGAAGAGCATGTAATACCTCTGGATTATGGTCAGGATCTTGGACCATCGCTTCATATTGCTCCAATAAATTCCAAACAGAACCTATTCCCTGAGCAACTGCTTGAAAAATAGTCTGTGCTTCTCCAAAGACCGGTTCCTGGGCTACGCTTGCCAAGCTAAGCCCGTTTTGTCTTTGTATTTCACCGCTATCCGGTAAAACACTGCCTATAACCACTTTAAGCAGAGAGGTTTTCCCGGTACCGTTACGTCCAATCAGAGCAATACGTTCTGCAGGCTCTATTGCAAAGTCCACATGATCCAATAGCGGGACATGGCCGAAAGCCAGGCTTACTTGCTGCAAGTTGAGAAGTGCCATACAAGCATTACTTTCTTTAACGCTGCATTTGAATCAATATCAAACAGATGGGTTTTTATTTCTCTGAGCTCAGGCGCAAAAAATGTTCACGATAATGTTTTAGCTCATTAATGGAATCATAAATATCGGAGAGCGCTTCATGCTTGCTGTTTTTCTCAAAGCTTTTGAGAACCTCAGGACGCCAGCGTTTAGCCAGTTCTTTTAAAGTAGAAACATCCAGATTACGATAATGAAAAAACTGCTCCAGTTTAGGCATGTACGCAAACATAAAACGACGGTCTTGATGAACCGAATTGCCACACAGAGGGGACTTCCCCGCAGGAACATATTGTTTTAAAAATTCGATCATCTGGATTTGTGCTTCTTGTTCTGTCAAGGTGGAAGCTTTCACCTTGTCAATCAAACCGCTTTTGCTATGTGTAGCCTTATTCCAGGTATCCATGGCGTCCAGCAGCGCATCGCTCTGATGAATAACCAACACAGGCCCTTGGGCTACTGTCTCCAGATTCTGGTCGGTCACCACACAAGCTAGTTCAATAATGCGTTCTTTCTCAGGCTCGAGCCCCGTCATTTCCATGTCTAGCCATATCAAATGATTTTCGTTCTGTGCCATATAATTAATTTGCCTAGTCAGTTTCTAATTTTTAGATAAGTCTTTGTTTTCAAGAAGTTTTCTGCACAGTTGCATTTTCTCACAAGCGGTTCCATCAAAATTTTCTATTCATGTTTACAGTATTATTTTTAGCTTTTTTAGTGTTGGGCTTGGCTCTACGGGTGTGGCTGGCACAGCGTCAAATTCATTCAGTCATGAAGCATCGCAATAGCGTGCCTGAAGCATTCGCCGATACGGTTACACTGAGTGCCCATCAAAAAGCGGCCGACTATACGGCAGCCCGAGTACGCTTTGGTTTGGTCAATAGCTTTGTTTCTGCTGCCGTATTAATTGGATTTACTTTATTAGGTGGCCTAAACGAACTGGTCGCTATCGCCACAAAATGGTTTCTTCCAGGTTCAGTCACCCATGCATTAGCCGTTTTTTCTCTCTTTGGAATCGTGGGTTTTCTCATTGAATTACCACTGGATGTATGGCGTACTTTCAAGCTAGAGGCTTCTTTTAATTTTAACCGAACTACTCCCAGCGCTTTTGCTACCGATACCTTCAAAACCGTTGTGGTTTCAGTTCTGTTAATGCTGCCCATTGCAGCGCTTATCGTATGGTTAATGCAAACTACGGGAAAATATTGGTGGGTATGGGCGTGGGCTAGCCTGCTCATCTTTCAGTTACTGATAATGCTGATTTATCCTACGGTGATTGCTCCTGTTTTTAATAAATTCACTCCTTTGCCTGATGCAGAACTAAAAAGCCGAATTGATGCCCTACTTAAACGCTGCGGCTTTGCCAGTAACGGAGTTTTTGTAATGGATGGAAGCAAGCGTTCAACCCATGGGAACGCCTATTTCACCGGACTATCGAAAAACAAGCGTATCGTTTTTTATGACACTCTGCTGGCTCGGTTAAACACAGAGCAGATTGAAGCCGTGCTTGCCCATGAATTGGGACATTTCAAACACAAACATATCCGTAAACGCTTGTTCTGGATGAGTTTGCTTAGCTTAGCTGGCTTTGCTCTTTTAGGCTGGGTAGCTACTCAAAGCTGGTTTTATGAACAATTAGGAGTGACCCCAATCCTGAATGGCAGTAATGCGGCCTTGGCAATTTTGCTGTTTATGCTGGTCGTACCCGAATTTATGTTTCCTCTCTCGCCAATTGCTTCGCGACTGTCTCGTAGACAAGAGTTTGAAGCAGATGCATTTGCCGTTCAAACGACGGGGGCCAGCGCGCTAAAGAGTGCCTTAGTCAAACTATACGAAGATAATGCTTCAACCTTAACACCCGATCCTTTACATTCGGCCTTTTATGACTCACACCCTCCCGCACCAGTCCGCATTGCGCAACTGGACCAACTAGCTGCCTCGCGCTCCCCTGTGTAAAGGAATTTTCGTATGAAAACCCGCCATCAACTCATAGAGATGCGCTGCATTCCCAGCAGCGACTGCAAACCCTTATCCCCAGCAGAAATTGAGCTTCAATTGTCTGCCCTTGCAGGTTGGAAATTTGCCGATGGTGCGATTAATCGCACTTATAAATTTGCCAATTATCACGAGACCATAGCCTTTGTAAACGGCCTGGCTACTATTGCGCACTTGCATAACCACCATCCCGATCTGTTTGTAAGTTATAACCGCTGCACAGTAGCACTTAGTACGCATGATGTAGACGGCATCTCTGAAAATGATTTTATTATCGCTGCCCTGGCAGATATGTGCTATCAGATAAATCGCAAAAACGAGTGACAGAGCTTTACGCATTTCAGGATAGCTTGCTCGAAGCTACCATCATTGAATCCTTCGGTCGCCATTACACCGCAGTGTTAGCGAGTGGGCAGCCCTTGCACGCCAGACCTCGTGGCAAACGTAGCGACTGTGCCGTGGGTGATAAAGTTCAGCTCCGTCTAACCAGTAAAGATGAGGCTGTCATTGAAGCGATTGCTCCTCGCCGCAATGTACTGATGCGGGCTGAAGAGCATCGCAGCAAGATATTTGCCGCTAACGTAGATGTGTTAGCGTATGTAGTGGCCCCAACTCCCCCGGTACATGATGAGCTTTTGGCGCGCACCTGCACAGCAGCGCTAGCGGCAGGAATTACTGTATGGTTTATTCTTAACAAGGTGGATTTAATTGAAGCTTTTGCTGTGCTACGTCAACGTATACAGCACCATGCAGTCGCAAGCTCGCGCCAGTTTGAACTCAGCGCACGTACGGGAGAAGGGCTTGAGGTACTGAAAACCGCTTTAAAAGGGCAGCGGGTAGTATTTGCCGGCCAGTCAGGAATGGGAAAATCTACTCTCTTGAATGCACTCTACCCTCAAGCTAAACAGATTATTGGTGAACTATCCACTGCCTTATCTTCCGGTAAACATACTACCACTGCAAGTCGCATGTTTCAGCTTTCAGAGCATACCGAGCTAATAGACTCTCCCGGTTTTCAAGCCTTCGGAATAGCACATCTAAGCCGTACAGAATTGGAGCGAGGTTTCCCCGAGTTTGAAACCTATGCTCCTGAGTGCAAGTTTTATAACTGTTGGCATTTGGATGAACCCGGTTGCGCAATAAGAAAAGCCGTTGAAAATAAGACTATTAACCCCATGCGTTACGCAGTATTTACACGTCTGATGCGTGAAGCGGCAGAGCGGGTGAACAGGCCCTAGTTTTGCTAATTAAACAATCGTGCAGCAGTCCACAGGGCAATTAAGCTCAGCCACAATACTGTGGCACGCCAGATCAGACCCACAGCACTGCGCATAGCAGTAGGGCTGGGCTCTATCCCTGCCCAGTCCAGCTGTAATTGCTCCGCTGGATCGATGGGCTGACCTAGCTCTATTCCCAGCGCACCTGCTCCTACAGCAATCAGCAAAGACTTGTTGTCTGTACCAAACCGCTTTTTCCGGTTACGCCACAAATGGATGGCGTCCTCAAAATTACCCACTATCGCAAACGCAAGCGCAGTTAAACGGGCAGGTAGCCAGTCCATCCACTCAAAAATTTTGGCTGCAAACAGACCAAAAGCATGGCCCGCCACAGACGGTTTGTTCCAGCTACGGGCTATATGTTCTGATAAGCGATAAAGAACTGCACCCACAGGGCCTGGCAATACCGCAAACCAGAAAATAACGCCAAATACGGAGCGGTGTGAAGCCACGAGGCCATCTTCCACAGCAGCTGCCATGACTTTGGGCAAAGTCATCAAAGAAGTATCTGCCCCAACCTCACGCTCCATACGCCAGCGCCCCAAAGCAGCTCTAGCTGTATCGACATCATTATTACGCGCTGCCTCCTCAATTAAGCTGTAGTAATGCGAAAAACGCCGAAACCCCAGGGTTAACAATAACACCGCCACATTCAGTGTGAATTCAAGTAAAGGATGAATCTTATGACTTAACCACCATACACCGGTCATAAGGACAGTGGTGCCCCCCACATATAAAAACCAGGCGGTCTGTCCATGGGACACTTCTCCCGCATTAAAATTGCGGGCAAACCAGGCCGTCAAGGTCCGCACCGTATTCCACACCGGATTATGGTGAGGCATTGCACGACCTTGCTCAATTAAAAGCGCGAGAATAAGGGCAGCTAAATCCATGGCTTATATTTTACGGCCTGTGCAGATTCACGCGGGCTCCCCTGCAAACTGAATGCTTGGGCATGATAAAAATAGAGTTGTTTTCAATAGTAGAGCTTTATAAAGAAATTTTTCTTCTAATACTCGTGGGAGTTGCAACCCCCCCTTCTTTTTAAGGAACCTCATGAAGACTATGTAAGAAAGTATCTAATAATAAGAAAGATAATATGAAACTTTTTAGGTAGTTTTGTCCGCTTGAGGGGGTTCAGAGATGTTTTTGCGAAGGTAAAAAGAAACCGCAACATATAAACCTGCACCTACCAGCCCGCTATAAATGCAAAACTTATGAAGAGTTTCTATTGAAAGCACACCGAGAAAAACATTGCTTCGCACAAAAGGAAAAAAAGGCTCAACATCCGCATGCATGATGCTATCAAGCAATACATGGCTAAAAGAGCCAATGAAGGCACTGCTGACTGCAACTGGCCAACTGATGGGTAAATAGCTCGTCCTGCTGATCCGACGAAGCCCCCACTGCGCTGCATATTTTCCTGAAACAGCAGCAGGTATTGTTATTAAAGTAGCACCTAGGTAAGTATGTGAGAAACCGTGCAGATGCCCCTGCCCAGTCAGCATGACCCACAAAGGTTGAATATCCATGAGAATTTGAGTCCACGCAAATACCATGAGTGAAAAACTCCCCTGAAGCAGAGATTTCACCAATAAACCAGGACCCATATGTAGGGGAGTAAAAGGCATTATTCTTTACCTCTCAGCTGTCAAGCGCATCAGTATAAAACTGTGAACAGAAAACTCCGCTAAACCACTCTCGTCAAGAAACTATAGGGGTACATAGTTCCACCAATACCCCATCCGGGCACCTCACATAAGAGACGGTCTGCCCCCAGGGTTTTTGCTTTACTGGAGCAAGCTCTATTGCGCCGGCAGCTAGCGCCTGTGCATGGACCTGAGCCACATTCTCCGTAACCAGTGCAATTTCGAAACCTAAAGGCTGCACTGAGCTATGAGCCGCCACATGACCTCCTAGGAAATTCGTCTCGCCCAAGGTATGGGCTGCAAAGGCCAGTGTTGTTTCCCCAGTAGCCAGTTCCCCATAAGTGCCCGTCTCATGTAAAAAACGGCGAGACAAACCAAACGCCTTTTCGAAAAATAATAATGAAGCTACAACATCGGGTACGTAAATAATGGTATATCCGAATTTCATGTTGGGTTAATTCCTAGGATTGGATGAGATTGCTTAAAATCTTATAACACACCTTTATCTCTCACTCAGCTTATTTGACTCATGGATTCTCTTTCTCAAATTGCTTTAGGCTCAGCTGTCACTATCGCCACAATGGGAAAACGAACAGCTTTATGGAAAGCTGCGTTGTGGGGTGCAGTAGCGGGAACTCTGCCTGACTTGGATGTTTTTATCGATCACGGCAACGCCATCCGTAACATGGTGTTGCACCGTGCCCAAACCCACTCTTTGTTCTGGCTGACCCTCTTTTCTCTGCCTTTTGCAGCTGCAGTGGCAAAACTTCACAGGGAGTGGGGACAATGGCGCCGCTGGTGGCTGGCTTTGTGGTTGGGGTTGATAACGCATCCGCTACTAGACGCCATGACAGTCTATGGAACCCAGCTCGCATTGCCTTTCACGAACTATCCGTATGCGGTAGGCAGCGTCTTTATTATCGACCCTTTGTATACCCTGCCCTTATTGCTGGGTATAGGCTGGGCCCTAGCCAGGAGGGAGAAAGTAAGCATCAATGGTCAAGAGCACAGAATGCTGAGTCGCGAAGGAACGATAGCTAACACCCTGGGTTTGCTGTTAAGTAGTGCTTATCTGCTTTGGGGAGTCAGTGCACAGCAGCGAGTCAGCCAGATAGCGGACCTAGCGCTAGTATCGCAAGGTATTACAGCCCAAAGTGTGCTCATCACCCCTACCCCATTTAACAGCATACTGTGGCGTATAGTCGCAGTAGCGGGAGATGAATATCTAGAAGGTTATTATTCTTTATTAGATCAAGCGCCTGAAGGTCAGCAAATTTCCCTAGCCTTTGCACGTTTTCCGCGGGGTAATGCTTTGGCTGCAGAGCTGCACGGTAGTGAAGAAGTGCAACGGCTACGTTCTTTCAGTAAAGGTTTTTACGCCCTGCGAGAAGAAGCTGGCCGGGTACTTATGACCGATTTGCGCATGGGCCAAGAACCTAATTACATTTTCAGTTTTGCGGTAGCACAGCGGCATAGCGCGCCAGTGCTGTTGGCACAGCCCGAGCAAATTGGGACACGGATCAACTTTAAATGTGGCTTGCCGTGGATATGGCAGCGCATGTGGGGGAAAACGCTTCTATCCCCCATACAATTTTGCGCAAATTCCTCCTGAAGAGTGTTGACTCCTTATGCTCATCTTTACCAACACGTAAAAATCACTCCTCTCGCCAGCATAAGCTCCGAAATATTTACAATACCTGAGCCCTAAGCACCGCATGCGTTGCTTCATCGGCCGCAAAGATATGCTCCACTCGTAAAGACGCAAGAGTAATATCTTGCGGCGTGCCAAAAGTAGTGAACATGCTGAAAAAAGCCAACTCGCCGTAAGGGGTAGCAAAACGGCTGGTTAGTACAGGGGCTGTAGAATGGGGCCCGCCAGCGTACAGATTTTTTCGCCCCAATCTTGTGTGCAGCAACGCTGCAAAAGCTTCAAGCTTAGGGATCAGTGCAGACTGTGCACTAACTTGTTCCCGTAAATGCGCCAATAGTGCGGGCCCTACTTCGTGCACATTGATCATCTTCTTGGTAAAGCCTTGCGGATGGGCCAACATATCCAGCATATTGATGGGAGTATCCTGCACTAAACTTGCAGCCCAGGGTATCAGGGTTTTGGCCAGCCATTGGCCGGCTCGGTTCCAATCCAGCACATTCCATTGCGCATCGAGCATGAGCGCAGGCATAGGGTCGTGAGCACGGAGCAGCCGCGAGAGGGCTTGCTTAGCCTGGCCCAGTGCAGGGTCATCTAGTTGAGCAGTACTATAGGCTGGAGCATAGCCAGCCTGCAGCAAAACCGCATTGCGCATCGCTAGCGGTGCCTCTAGTTCCTGCAACCACGCCATCAGTAATTCACGGCTAGGTTTGGCGCGACCCCTTTCCACAAAACTTACATGCCGCTGTGATACTCCCATCCGCAAAGATAATTCCAGTTGGCTCAAGCGGCGCGCTTTCCGGGCCTGCTGCAAAGTCAGCGGCAAAGTATGCATAATTATGTTCATCTTCAGATTGAACCATAACCTTGCCTCATTTTTATTACCTTTGAGGTAATTGCTCCCATTACAAAGACGCTGGATACTGCTGGCACACATCCCTGGAAAGGTCTTTTTATGCAACGCACCCTACTATTGACCGTCACCTTGATTTTGTTTGGAATACTCAGCACAGCAGCCCTATGGCAACACGGGTACTGGGGTATTATCATGCCGCTTTTTCAAAGCTTGGCTGGTGCCCAGGTGCTAGTGGACTTAATTATTGCTTTAACCCTCGTCATGATATGGATGTGGCAAGACGCCAAAGTCCATAACCGCAGCCCCTGGCCATGGATTATCCTCACGCTAGCAGCAGGTTCTTTTGGACCTCTACTATATTTATTGACTCGAAAAAACTTAAAGTGAAAACCCGATTAGTTCGCTTATTGAGTATAGTGTCGGCAATGATGCTTCGCTGCTTTCTTCAGGAAAGAAGCTTACTTACCTAAAAAATAGGTAATAACTCTGGAGTCGCTATTTGCTAAGTAAACTTTCTCTTTTTATTCTCACTGTAAAAATAAAGATTTATAGCATTACCTTTCAAAAGAGGTGAGGCATGCAAATAAGCATAACCAGACTTTACAGCATCGTTCCATAGCTTCACTGGAGAGTTTTAATGAACAACCGGCCCACCCGGATAGCAATCGATCATGATGAGTATCACGCCAAACATATTGGCCTCACTAGTGATGGCCATCAGTTTCTTTTGACGACGCCATTTGAGCCCGCTATTGGAAATAATCCCGGATGCGAGTTTGTTGCGCTCTATATCTTTAACAAGGATGGGCAGCTACTTGAAGCAAAAATCGACAGCTTCGGCCCACGCTCCAGCTTAGATGAGAACGCTCGTCATAAGCTATACAATCAACGGCTAACTAGCCTTGGGAAAGTTTCTTTCGAAAGAATAGAGATTGCCCCCTTCGTGGTCGAGTATAGAGGGATAAGCTTTGGTCTGATTATCCGCGAACCGGAAGATGAGGATGATGTTTTTGCTGTGGAAATGCAGCCCGGTAACTATATGGCTTTTTTCGAACCATGGGATAGTGGAGATTACGATACATGATAGCCATCTTTCATGGATAGGCTAAAGTCGAAAGGTTCTTTCCTATCCAATGAAATAATCCTTTAAAACATGTCTTTTATAGCCTCAAGAGCTAGCTCTATTGTTTGGTACATCGTCACCATTGTGCTACTTGGACTTTCTTGGTTTGTCTGGAGCCTTCCCTTAAACCAATATCAAGCGATGGGTATTCACGGCGGAATTGATTGTGATGGTCCCTTATCTGTTTTTCTGTTCGCTATTCCTTCATTTATTTTTTGTTCGATTGCACTGCTAGTGTTTCCCTATGAAAAAACGGTTTTAGCCTGTGTGTTGTCCTTTACTTTAATGTTTTCCGGGATGATCTGTGCAATCACTATTGCAGACGCTTTTCAAGCACAGCAGGCGACAATGCACAAAGAAAGCTGTCAGGGGAGATTATAAAATACTCAAACTTTTCTTTTGAGTCAGTGCCTTTTATCACAACCTCACATGCATCAAGTTTTCCATTTTCAATCAAGCCAAGCAGCTATCTAAAGCCTAACTTCACCGAAACTTACTCCAATGTTTAGCATCCTCATCGAAATATAAAATGGGTATCGAATATTTAATACAGTTTAATCCTTTCGAATCGGCCGAAGTTGAAAAAATCATTAGCCGACTCGCTCCCTGTCAAGAAAATCAAAAAGACTTAAGTTTTGAGTTCAAGAAACCCGATTCTTCGGAAGATAGACCTGATGCTACAGTGAAGCTGATGCCTGAAGGCGTATATTTCTGTGACCATGGAGGACATGGGCGAGAGTTTCTCGGTAGACTAATAACTGTAATGATTAGCCATTTTGGAGCAGTGACTATTCAGGAGTTTGAGTAGTGCCGCTCCTGAACTCAATAGACTCCCCTGCTATCCGCTGCAACAGGTCTTTACTGTTATTTAAGCAATAAAGGTTCCCATGAAACCCATCAAAGGAATAGATGCTGTAGCCGACATGGTTATTGGAAACTAGATCAAACCTTCCGGCCTTTTTGCGGTAAATTTTTACCCGGTTGTAGATGAGAGAGGCGAGTTTACATTCAAACTCGCCCTTACTCTGGTTAAGCATTTTCCCGAGACCAATTCTTCTGGAATAACTATCCATTGTATAAACCCTACTATCGCACAATGGCCGACTAGCCATCAAATCCTTGGCCTTGCGATAGATTATGTAGATGCGCCTCAAGAGTTAGGCTGGGAGCAGGGGTATTGGACAGTCTGGGATTTTGAATTTGGAGTTATCAAAATACAATGCTCAGACGTATATCTCACCAGAGTATCTTCGGAAGCTCTAAATTCGATGATCGAGGTCTAAAAAGGCAGTATTTTCGTTCTGAGTACTCTTAGAGAATATTATGCATTTTCGTTTGGTGGAGCAGGAGGCTTGATGTCAGCATTTCAGAAAGGTGACTTCGTTGTGCTTCACGGCAGCGTTGCCGCAGTCGTTGGTTTACCCGGTGATCCTGAAGTTCCACCGGAGCATGTGGCTCTCTGGTTCGGTGAAGCAAGTTCTTCAAATGGCTCTGTTTCAACACAAGCGATCGCATGGACAGTTCCTATTGATTACTGTTCCCCTGCGCCAAAGCCTGAGTACCGGCATTAATTCAACGATGCCTTTTTACACAGCATTCTGAGCCCAGGGCGGTTTTAAGCGGTTAAGAAGTCGCTTGCGTGTTCCCCATCTATTCCAGTTTGAGATAGGCTGCGAAAATTTATAAGTAAACGCTTTATCGCCTTGCGTACACTGCTAAACTGTCTGCATGATGCGCATCGAAATAGACGATTTAAGTAGACCTGAAGTGCATGCTCTGCTCAATGAACATTTACAAAACATGTATGCACTTTCTCCACCAGAAAGTGTGCATGCACTGGATGTGGAAGAACTTCGCCAACCAGAGATTACTTTCTGGTCTATTTGGCAAGCCGATCAACTACTGGGCTGCGGAGCGCTAAAGGAATTGTCTTGTAGCCACGGGGAAATCAAGTCGATGTGTACCCCAAAAGCCCTGCGGCGCCAGGGAGCGGGCAAAGTGATGCTGGCTCACATTATTAGCTGTGCACGACAAAGAGCTTATAAACGCTTAAGTTTGGAAACAGGCAGTGGTGCGGAATTTTTACCTGCTCGAAAGCTTTACGAAAGCTTTGGTTTTCTTTTCTGTGAACCGTTTGCGGATTACAAGAAAGATGCCAACAGTTGTTTCATGACACTCGAGCTGGAAAACTGTATATTCCCTAACCTCGTCCCTTTAAAACTTGATGAGGCATGCGGTGTTATGAACTCAACCTATAGAGCACGCTAACAACTGTAGGCTTCATAAAAATGATTATCTTCTGAAAAGGATCGTTTATGAAGATTGCAGGAAGGTTTGAGGTCAACCTAAACCCTATGGACACTTATGCGCAAGGTCTGGAAGGCATTCATCTTGCTCGGATGTGTATCGATAAAAAATTCTACGGGGAGCTACAAGCCTCCAGCCAAGGAGAAATGCTCAGTGCCATGACACCGGTCAAAGGTTCAGCTGGGTATGTAGCCATTGAGCAAGTGCAGGGTACCTTATCCGGTAAAAAAGGCAGTTTTGTACTTCAGCATTTTGGCACCATGCATCAAGGTCTTGAGAGATTGATGCTTGAGGTTGTACCTGACTCGGGAACAGGCGAGTTATGTGGGTTAAAAGGAAAAATGGCCATCACTATTGAGAACGGGCAGCATTACTACGAGTTTGAGTATGCGCTGGACTAGTGCAACTAGCCCAGCCGCTGGCTTTTCTGTGCTTTCTAATGAAAATGTAGTAGCGATCATTTGGAGAGGAGCTAAAAGCTGCCTTCTAAGCCCTACCTCGTAATATTAAGCTGCGTCATTCTCTTTAGAGTACAAATCCCGAGCCCCGTGCATTGCGGCTGGATGACTTAGCTGAGAAGTTTTTCCCACCCGTTCTGCCAGAAGTATTCAAGCCACCACTACGTTTAGAAGGAAAGGAGCGGTTTTCTGAAGCCTTACTGTAATTACGCTCCCGGGAAGGTTGCAGAGAATGATTGCCTCCACCGAGACTGCCAAAACTTAGATGGTTTGCAGTATCTGCCGTGCTGCGCTGAGCTTGGAAGCTTCTCTCCGAACTCTTATAAGCCATATTTTTCTTAGGGCTATTCGAACGGTTTTGCTGGCTTCCAGCAGCTCCGCCAAAGCTAGTAGCAGACTTGCGACCCGCGGATTTCCCAGCAAAGCTACGGCTAGGACCACGGCCTGGACGCTCACTGGGCGTACCTAATTTTGGTTCAAGACCTGCAATCACTTCATTAGGGATACGTTGGGTTGTCAAGCGTTCAATGCGGCGGATCATGCTGTTGTCATCAGGCTGAGCCAAGGTGATCGCAAAACCATCACGACCTGCACGCCCGGTGCGCCCGATCCGGTGAACATAGTCTTCCGGATTCATGGGCATTCCATAGTTAATCACGTGACTGATAGTAGGTACATCAATGCCCCGTGCAGCCACATCGGTAGCAATTAATACGCGTACACGGCCTTCACGCAGGAACTGTAAAGTGCGGTTACGCTTTCCCTGAGGCATGCCTCCATGCAAAGCGGCTACTTTGTGTCCGATATCTTCCAGACGGAAGGCTAGCTTTTCAGCGTCGCGCTGAGTGCTGGTAAAAACAATAGCTTGCTGCAGATTCACATCTGCCAGTAGATGATCCAATAAGGCATCTTTATGTTTTGGAGTATCTGCCCAATGCAAGCGTTGGCTGATATTTTTGTGCTTTTCGGTCTGACTGTTGACTTCAATACGTTGCGCATCACGAGTCAGTTTTTTAGCAAGCTGGCCAGCTTGACCATCAAAGGTGGCAGAAAACATTAAGGTTTGACGATGCGTAGGAATAGCACTGGCAATCGTTTCAATATCTTCAATAAAACCCATATCCAGCATGCGGTCCGCTTCATCCAAAACAAGGGTTTGAATATTGGATAAATTAGCTTTACGCATATTCATCAAATCCAATAGGCGTCCTGGGGTTGCAATCAAAATATCCAGATGGGTACTGAGCGCTTTGATTTGAAGACCATAAGGCACGCCTCCCACCACGGTTGCGACTCTTAAACGTTTGATCTCACGACCGTAGGTTTGCGCAGCTTTGGCTACCTGGATCGCTAACTCACGCGTGGGAGCAAGAACGAGTACTTTTGGACCGCTATTGCTCGGACGATGGGCATCTAAGCCATGAGTGGTTTCCAATATGCGCTGAAGACAAGGCAACAGGAAAGCAGCCGTTTTACCGCTCCCCGTGCTGGCTGAGACTAGTAAATCTCCACCTTTTAAAGCGGCAGGAATCGCATGAGCCTGCACCGCAGTCGCTGTGGGATACCCGACAGTTTTTAAAGCAGAAAGGAGTTTGGTGTTTAAACCAAGTTCTGAAAATTGCATGGTGATACCTAAACGAAAAATGCACTCGCGGCGCGGCAGCGTCTGCGACAAGTACTTATTTATGCACGTCTTCGAAATTGAAGTGTGGCGCAAGGGTCTTGGGGAGAAGGGTATAGTCAGAAAAGAGAGCTAGAAAACTATTTTCTGATTACAAACTGCCACCCTTCCATCACCGCTAACCACACTGCTAGGCTGCCAACTGCAGTGTTATAGCGCTGCAGGCTTGGCTACTTGTTTTGGACAGGATATTCCAAAAAATCCGGTCAGAGGAGATGATAGTTTTATTGAATTTTTATTTCCAACAAAAGCAATTGTACTTGATTTATTGCAGAGTAACTAATTCTTCTTTTTTGAACTCCGCAGTTATGTTCAGCGTAAAGGTTTCAAATCGGCAAAAAATACTCTATTTTCATACTAATGTGCGTTTTTTCTGTTTTTAACAGTTTAATAAGCTCTTATGGGTTCATCAAAAGTTTTTAGGCTTGTTGCCCACCTATTCACCTTGATAGGGGCACTGATGCTAATAGGAATGGGCCTGTGGTACTTATCTACCCAAGCCTTCATAACACGTGCTAGTCACGCCGAAGGCATTGTTATTGACCTAGTCGAATCCCAGTCCTACTCTCGATCTAGCAGATCCTATACTCCCACTTATCGAGCAGTAGTGTCATTTAAGGATGCACAAGGTAAAGAGTGGAAATTCACTTCCTCCGTCTCTAGTAGCTCGCCCGCGTATCAGATTGAGGAAAAAGTTCCCGTGCTTTATTTGCCCGGCAAGGAACAGAATGCAGAAATAAATACTTTTTTTTCTCTGTGGTTAGGTCATCTCATTTTCGGCGGATTAGGTCTTATATTTTTCTTTATAGGAAGTGGTTTTCTCAGCACCTTAATTATTGTGCCTGCCCTACGCTCGCGCAAAGCAAAAAGATTACGTACTCATGGTGTTCCTATACAGACTGAATTTCAAGGTGTGGAACGTAATACGGGCATTACCATAAATGGCCGGAATCCCTTTCGTTTAATCGCACAATGGCAAGACCCTGCTACTTCAAAACTTCACGTATTTGAAAGTGCCAATATCTGGTTCGATCCCACTCCTTTTATTAGCAAAAGCCAGCTAACGGTGTTTATCGATCCCAATAATCCTCGTCGGTATCATCTAGACATTTCTTTTTTACCTGAACTGGCTGATTAAAGCTTTCAACAACAAAGCAGCTCTTGAATTTTTAACATTTCGCCCAGCGGCTATGTCGAGGTAGTGCACTAGCCAGAAACTCCATTTGGTCTCCCAGGATGTTTCGGTTGCTGATAATGAACCCTTCATTTCGACAGACCGCGTAGGGAACGTAAAGAAGAGGCATGCGCGCCTCTTCTGGAGTACGGTTACCTTTGCGGTGATTGCAACCTCTACAAGCCGTTACCACATTGGTCCATACATGGGTACCTCCGCGAGACACTGGAATGACATGCTCAATTGTGAGATGCAACTCATTAAATAGCTGTCCACAATAGGCACATAAATAACGATCTCTTAAAAACAAGCGCTCTCGGGATAAACCTACCAGATTGCGCTGGCCAAGCACGCGGTGCCTTCCTCGTACCATCACAATCGAAGAACATGTGATTTCGCTGGGTTTGGCCGATAAGCGGTTAAATCCACCTGAGAGCGAAAAATTATGTTGACCTAACTCAGCAATGACTTTTCCCACAGCATAATAATGTGCTGCGCGAGTAGCCATTGCCCATCGTACTGGCTGGCCTATGGAATCTACTATCAGAATATGAGACACGAGTTTATTGTATGCTTATCTCATCTTATTTCTCAGATTATTATTAAGGATTTTGATACAGGCCACTAAACAGCCAAACGAAAGCCTTGAATAGGGTTTTTATTGACAAAAAGGCATCGCATAAATAAGTGACTGTGCTAGATGAATTTATTTGGGCACAATATCTCACCATAGGCTCACACCAGTCAGCACAATGCTTTTAACTCATTTCTGCATTTGCTTATTGTCTGTTGCGTGATAAAACGCTGAATCTACACTCTTTACCTATACAGCAGATTACAGCGGTTAATCGCTACGGTGCCTAATTGCTATTAGTCATAGGATAAATTGTTCATGCGCTGTCCCAGTTGTGATTCAGAAAATGAAACCGGTTCGCGGTTTTGTAAAGCTTGCGGCGCCCGCCTACCGCTAGAAGCTTCCAATATCGAAAAAGTTGCAACAGACGTGCTACAAGCAGAGGCTCAAAGCACAGCCTCAGCAGGCCCCCCTAAGTTTTCAAATGAAACAGCCCCCATCAACACTATAAGCTGTGGGAAATGTCAGCATATCAACCCAGCAGACAAAAAATTTTGCGATCAATGCGGCAGTAAATTAAATGCCCTTGTTTCTCCCCTCGTCAGTACGAGCCAAGAAAGCCCTCCTCCCGCTTCCCCTAATTCATCAGTTTCTCAACAGGAGCATGCCTTAGATGCTGCTATGGCTGTAAATCCTCCCCAGACTCTCCCAGAGGACTTTGATCCTTTAGCGACCTTTACGGAAAATGCCACCGAAAAAATCGAAACACCTCGGATAAAACCGGCAACACCTTCCGATAAACCCTCAGCAGCAGTCACGACCATCAAACCCAAAGCAGTGCCTCCGCCCTTAGTACCACGGCGGCCTGTAGTTTCTACTTCCCCCACCTCGCAAAGCAAAAAAGGAATAAGAAATGCCTTAATTGTGGGGGCAATAGTGCTACTTACTCTCGTTTTAGGAGCTGCTGGCTTTTGGTTATTGCAACAGAACAAAAACGCAGGGGGATCCCAACCAAGCACCCCTCTTGCAAACCATCCCGTACCGGCACCTGCAGCTAATGCTCCTACGCAGGAGTTATATGCTCCACCTGCTCATCCTAATAATGCAGAATCTAAAAACACCTTGGAACCTGCAACGACTGCCCTTACTGAACCCGATAAAAGTGTTGAACCTGCGGCAGCACCTGCTGTTGATCCTTCTCCTACTCTTACTACTCCCTCTGCTAAACCGGCTACTCCAACATCACCGTCAGCGGTTTTACCCTCCGCACCAGCAAAATCTTCCGATTCTAAAACGGGGAATAAAACCTCCCCTGCCTCCGTAGCACCTAAACAGCCCATCACCAAACCGCCTGCAGCACCGCAGACAAGCGTAAGTGCACCCCCTGTGGCTAGTAATGCAGAGGCTGAATGGTATCGGAACTTAAAAGCCGAATTAGCCCGTTGCGAGGTAAAAAATAATTTCTTCAGCAAAACGTATTGTCAAAATCGAGCTCTAGAGAAATTTTGCCCCAATAATTGGGGAAAAGTGAAGGAATGCGTCCGCCCCGCTCATAGAGAATACGAACAATAGTGTGCAGATGATTTCTAAATGGCTAGCTCTACCATGAACCCTGTGCAATCGAATAGAATCTGTAAATTATCATTTTACAGCGCAACTAGCGCTTCTTTATCATGTTCACAGGTTCCTTGGTCGCCATCGTCACCCCCATGTTTGAAGATGGCTCGATTGATTATGATAGCTACCGCAACTTAATTGAATGGCATATTGCTCAGGGCACCCAGGGGATCGTAGCGGTTGGCACCACAGGGGAGTCTCCTACGGTTTCAGTTCAGGAGCATTGTGAGCTAATCAAAGTCGCCGTGCAAACGGCTAAACAACGCATACCCATCATTGCTGGAGCAGGAGGTAATTCGACGCGAGAAGCTGTAGAGTTAACTGAATATGCTAAATCCGTGGGTGCAGATGCCTGTTTATCGGTCGTACCCTATTACAATAAACCTACCCAGGAAGGCCTTTATCAGCATTTTAAAACCATCGCTGAAAAAGTGAATATTCCCATTATTTTGTATGATGTACCAGGTCGTACAATAGTAAGTCTGTCGGTCGATACTATTCTGCGATTGTCCAAAGTGCCAGGCATTGTAGGTATTAAAGATGCCAGCAGTGATCTACCGAAACACATCGAGTTGACGATGTGCCTTTCTCAGAATTTTTCTTTGTTATCAGGTAATGATGATACCGCCCTTGCGTATGTGCTTTTAGGTGGGCATGGTGTAATTTCAGTTACTGCCAATATCGCACCTCATGCGATGAGTGCAATGATCACCGCAGCACGCCAAGGTAAACTGGAGGACGCTCGCACACTTAATCGGCAGTTAATGCCATTGCACAGTAAATTGTTTGTTGAGCCTAATCCCATTGCAGTCAAGTGGGCTTTGCATAAAATGAACAAGATTAGTTCAGGAATTCGTCTACCGTTAGTGCCTTTATCGAAAGCGAATGAACCGATCGTTCAGCAAGCCCTCAAAGATGCAGGCATGCTTTAATACAGCATTACGCATGGTTTTTTCTTTGTAAACTTTTTTCACCGGATCTTGCATGAAACGAAGCTCTAACCCAGGCAGTATTGTTCGCGCTAGCACCCTAGCTTGCTGTTCGATTTTTACATTGGTAGGCTGCAATGTCTTAAATTCTTTTTCAAATACCGACAAAATTGACTATAAAAGTGCAAGCAAAATTTCAACTTTGGAAATTCCGCCCGATTTAACACAACTGCCCAAAGAAGAACGTTTTAACGTACCAGGAAACCGTACAACTGTCAGCGCAAGTAGCTTGACTGCACGAGAACCTGCCAAACCCACCAACGCAGGAGCCAGTGGCGTACTGCCGGAGTATAAAACCGCCAAGATCGAACGCCTAGGTAATCAGCGTTGGCTGACAGTAGCCATTCCTCCTGAAAAAGCTTATCCCATCATCCGGGACTTTTGGGGCGACTTTGGCCTAGGTCTGAAGGTAGACTCTCCCGGTACAGGCATTATGGAGACCGAGTGGGCTGAAAATCGGGCAAATATTCCCAAAGACGGGGTGCGTGCAATTATCGGAAAAGTATTTGATGGTTTGTACGACTCCGGTACTCGCGATAAATACAGAGTGCGTATCGAGCGCCGCCCCGATGGAGGCAGTGATATTTATTTAACCCACCGGGGAATGATCGAAACCCCGGTAGATAAGTTTAATGGAACCACTCGCTGGGAATGGCGGCCCTCTGATCCAGAGTTAGAAGCTGAATTTACACGCCGCCTGCTTGTGCGTTTCGGATATGAAGAAACAGCTGCAAAAGCTGTTGTTGCGCAGCCCTCCAATACTTCCAAAGAGAGCAGCCCCAGCACGCAAAGTGCCAGTACCCTGGCACGCCTAGTTCAGGTCAATGGGGTTTCCCAGCTCGAAGTTAATGAGAATTTTGAACGCGCCTGGCGCAGAGTAGGACTAAGTCTGGACCGCGTTGGCTTTACAGTGGAAGACCGGGATCGTACGCAAGGCCTCTATTACGTACGTTATGCTGAAGTAGGCCCTGATGGGAAACCTGAAGAACCCGGTTTCTTGAGCAAGTTGTTCTCTAGTGGCAGTAAACCGGCAGCCACTACACAATATCGGGTGCTGGTTAAGGCTGAAGGGGACAAATCTCGTGTTTCGGTAAGTGCGGGGGACAGTACAGCCACTGCAGCTACTGCAAATAAAATTTTAAGTTTGATTGCAGAAGATTTGAAATAAACATAGTGCTGCGCTTTGCTTCTCTAGGTTCAGGCAGTGAGGGTAATGCCATGCTTATAGAAGCAGCTGAGGATTCAGCACCTGCTGTGCGCGTGCTACTTGACTGTGGTCTTGCGCTTAAAGAATGCTGCCGACGATTGGAATTGCTGGGTTTATCTGGCTCTGACTTATCTGCCATATTGGTCACACACGAGCATAGTGATCATGCAGCAGGTGTTTACAAACTCGCACGCAGATTTAACTTACCTGTGTTTTTAACTTACGGTACGCTTAAGGCCACTGAAAAAGAAGCTTTTGATTGCAGTGTTAATGTGATTTGCAGTCATAGCGCTTTTGCCTTAGGTGATCTGACCATCACCCCTCATCCTGTACCGCACGATGCGCGCGAACCCGTTCAATTTACATTTACAAAAAGAGAACGCAAACTTGCGGTTCTAACGGATTTAGGGACGGGAACACCTCATGTACGCTCCATGTTAAATGGGAGCAATGTGATCGTAATGGAGTGTAACCATGATAAAGATTTACTTGCAGCCAGTGACTACCCTGCCTCTTTGAAGAACCGTATCTCCGGTAGCTGGGGGCACTTATCTAATCAAGCCGCGGCCGAAATTTTGACTGCTTGTGATTTATCACGTCTCAAGCGCTTGCTAGCAGCTCATTTATCGCAGAAGAACAATACACCCGCCCTGGTTCGACAATGCTTGGAAAGCGTTAGAGGAGTAAACCCTCAACATATCGAGATACTTGAACAACATCAAGTGGGTCAATGGACCGAGGTTTAAAATCCACTTTGCTTTCTCGAAATGGAAGGACGGGGGTGCAGTAGGAAGGCAGTTTTGCGCGAATCAAGATGCCCCATCGTTCAGCTATCGAAAACAAACAAGCGCAATAATAAACGGCATGCGTCCCCTACACTCAGGTAGTGATGGCTTAGAACCCCATGAGACATCCTGGGTTTAATATTCAGTTCATTAATTATTTAAAAATTAAGCTTTAACATAAAAAAACCCGGCAGAAAAGCCGGGCTTTTGTGTAAAAACTTGCCTACAGCTTAAGGCTTCTTAGGCGTATCTGCAGGTTTAGCAGCGTCTTTATTTGCATCAGCTGGTTTATTGGCCGTATCTTTAGCATCTTTACCAGCTTCTTTAGCTGCTTCAGCAGCTTTTTCAGCAGCATCCTTGGCTTCTTGAGTTACGTCCTTAGCCGATTCAACAGCTTTTTCAACAGCCTCTTTGGGAGTATCAGCTGGCTTTGCTGCTTCTGCAGGGGTGGGTGCAGGAGCCGGAGCAGGCGCAGGAGTTGCTGCAGGTGCAGGCGTAGAAGCTGGCGCAGGCGCCTCTTCTTTTTTGCCGCAAGCTACCAGGCTAACAGCAAGAAGGGAGGCGAGGAATAGTGATTTTTTCATAAATATTTCCTTTTTCAAAAATCGTTAATAGTATGATCAATGAAATGACTAAGTTAAGTCATACTCTCTTATGGCATTTTTCATACCAGCACCGTTAAAGCCTTAGCCTCGCTTTTAATTTTGATGCAAAGCAATAACTTAGTCATTTTCCAGTGCAAGATTATAACGACTTTGCTTGACCTATCGTCAATCGTTGCAAGCTATGCATCTTTGAAAGCAAAAGCTCATCCAGGTAAACCCACAGGACTCCAAGTGCTTAACTGGGACCGCTTCAGGGCCTCCAGAGCTTCTTCCATGGCATAGGTTGCCACAGGATTACCCGCAATAGGGCTGCATCGCCACGCATCGCCATTACGGGCAATATCGCTTAAGGGAGCATAGGCTACCCAGCTGCGGTCTACTACACAAACATCGTATTGACGCTCTAAACTGGCATCAACAATCTGTATCTGCATTTGGTGGCTGTACCATTGCGCAGCTTGAACAAAACGCGGCCAAACCTGGCGAATGCTATTGACGGAATCCACCAAAAACAAAACCTTCGCGTGAGAATGTTCGTGCAACAGGGTACGCAATGTCTGAACCACTGCTAAGCAGCCTAGAGAAGGAAAAGCAGAGGGTTCAGTCAATGCAAACAAGACCTCGTTTCTGGCTTGTGCAATTGCAGCCTGTAACTGATCGATCCAGCCGTTTGGCTGTGTAATCTTCACTTCTGAATTAGCCATCCGTCTTCTATCCATGTTTGTAATTGGGTTTGCATTTGTGGACTTGCTTGCGTGATCGAAGTAGCAGACAGGCTACCCTCTTGAGCTAAACGTATCAATAATTTTGCATCAAGCCCTTTGACGCGCCAACTGGTCCCATTAATAAAAAACCACCCAGGACTATGCAATATTAAAGTAGTGCGGGGTACGCAGACCTGTTTGTATAATTTTTTACGGGTCTGTTTATGTTCACTAGAAGGAGTGAGCTCATCAAAGAATGTCATCGTTTTGGGTTCGGTTAAATTACATCCCAAAAATTCGATAATATCGGTACGGCTAGGAGTATGCTGTGCAATAAGCGCTGCAACAGCATTAATCGTTGCTTCAGGCAGGCGTGTCCAATCACGGGTAGCAGCAGCTTGAGCATTGGATAACTGGCCTTCTGCCTGCAGTACATCCGTCATAAACAGATGAAACTCTCGGAGTAATTGTTCATGACTGGGAGCTCTAAAACCAATCGAGTAGGTCATACACTCTCCTATAGCCACGCCTTCATGCGCCACATGAGGAGGCAGATAAAGCATGTCTCCCGGCTCCAGTACAAACTCCTCTGTATGCCGAAAATTCTTCAGGATTTTTAAGGGGAGTGACTCAACTAATGATAAGTCTTTTTGGGTGCTAATACGCCAACGGCGCTTTCCATAGGCCTGTAATAAAAAAACATCATAGGAGTCAAAATGCGGACCAACACCCCCCCCATTCGTGGCATAGCTGATCATCAGATCATCTAAGCGTGCCCGTTCAATAAAATTAAACTGCTGCAGCAACTCATGGCAAGACTCCTCGTATAGATTTACACTTTGAAGCAGTACTGTCCAGTCATTTTTTTTTAGTGAAGGCAAGCTGCTAAACGGCCCATGCTTTAAAGACCACTTACCCTTAAATGCAGTAATCAGACGGCTTTGAACATCTTCTCGTGCGGCTAATGCAAATAAAGCTTCTACTGTTAAAGGAGCTGTAAAATTAGAAATTGCCTGACGAATCAGCAAGGGTTTTTTATGCCAATAATCGGAACAAAATTTATCAGCACTTAAGCCGCCTAACAATTGCAAAGGAGGAAAGGTAGGCTTCTTGGGCATTGCCATCGCGGCCGTATAAAAAATAGGAATAGTAGTAATAAAGACCTGACAGCTATTGTAGGTCAATAATAACTCTCATCAAAAGAGGTAGTATTAGGAAATTTAATGGGATTAATGTCATTAAGAGAGGTTCCAATGATTTGCAATGGTAAACAAGTAACCCTGTTAGTCAAACTATATGATAGTCAAGGAGAACTCATCGAGACTCCCGATGAATCTATGGTCTACATACATGGCGAACAGCAGATTTTTAAGAAACTTGAAGAAGTTCTTGCAGGTAAAAATGTAGGGGATGAAATCTCAGCGTATTTGCAGCCTGAAGAACATTTTGGCGATTATGACGCGTCATTAGTAACCCTAGAGGCTCGGGAAAAATTTCCTGAGAATTTACAAGTAGGTATGCAATTTGAAACTGAGTCAGAAGATCCGGAAGAGCAAGGGATAATTGTTACCGTTACTGATGTAACAGAGCAAGGGGTTGTGCTGGATGCTAATCATCCTTTGGCAGGGATGGCCTTACGCTTTGAAATGACAGTACAAGCCATCAACGAACCGGATATGGATGTTGAAGACGAAGTGATTGATGAGCAAGAGAATTTGCACTTCCGGGAAGTAAGGCGCACTCTGCACTAAATCGGTCTCCTCTACCGATTTAGTAAAGAAATTGTTATGAAAGCTCGCTACGAGACTGAATAACTTTTCCCACCAATCCATAGGCCATGGCTTGCTGGGTATCCATCCAGTAATCCCGGTCAATATCTTCTAAAACTTTTTCAACCGTATTGCCTGTCTCTTTAGCAATAACCCTGGCCAGCCGCTCTCGCATACGAATAATTTCTCGTGCCTGAATTGCAATATCACTGGCTGGACCACCCGCTCCACCACTGGGTTGATGAATCAAAAAGCGGGTATTAGGAAGGCAAAATCGACGCTCTTTGGGCACAGCAATATAAATGTGGGTGCCTGCACTAGCGACCCATCCTGTGCCAATCATATTCACCGGTACATTAACAAAACGAATAACATCGTGAATAGTATCGCCTGACTCAACATGACCTCCAGCTGAGCACATGAGTACATTAATCGCCTCATTAGACTGACTAGCTAATGCAAGCAAACGTTGGGTCACATCCTTAGCCATGGCTTGCGTAATCTCACCATAGATTAATACATAGCGGGACTCAAAAGTCTTTTTGTCAACGAAGGAAGCAATACCTTCTTTCCCATGATTCTCATGATCTAATTCGTCCATGTAGTTGATTCCTATTGAATATTTGGACAAGCTTAAAGACAACTGTGTGCTGATACGCTAATACTGACAGCCTTATGTAAAGCTCGCTACTAGTTATAACCAAGCTCTTATCGTTTCACCTCTACTCAAATCGCCTGCTCGCCCGTTTCGCCAGTTCGAATACGAATAACTTGTTCCACTGCGGTAACAAAAATCTTGCCATCACCAATCTTACCGGTTTTCGCAGCGCCGACTACAGCTTCAATCGCGCGCTCCACCAGAACTTCTGGGACAACAGCTTCAATTTTAATTTTAGGAAGAAAATCCACCGTGTATTCAGCACCACGATAAAGTTCAGTATGCCCTTTTTGGCGGCCAAACCCCTTCACTTCAGTAACGGTTAAACCGTTCACACCAACCGCAGCAAGTGCTTCACGCACTTCATCTAGCTTAAAGGGTTTAATGATGGCAGTGATTTGTTTCATGAAAACATCCTGTATTCTAAAAATTTTATTCGGTGAAACGATGGGTAATCGGATAACGCCAGTCCCGACCAAAGGCACGATGAGTCACTCGAATGCCTACAGGTGCCTGTCGCCGTTTGTATTCATTAATTTTGATAAGTCTTATTACACGCTGGACAGTTGCCGCATCATATCCATTAGCAATAATCTCGGCCATGCTGACATTTGCTTCCATATACTGGCCAATAATTGCATCTAAAATATCATAAGGAGGCAGTGAATCCTGATCGATCTGATTTTCTCGCAACTCTGCACTTGGAGGTCGAGTAATAATGCGTTCTGGGATGACTTGCCCTAGAGTATTACGATACCGCGCTAAGCGAAAAACCAGGGTTTTCATAATGTCCTTAAGCACGGCAAAACCTCCTGCCATGTCACCATATAAAGTGCAATAGCCCGTCGCCATTTCGGATTTATTGCCCGTAGTTAGAACAATACTGCCGAATTTATTTGACAGTGCCATCAGCAGAGTGCCACGAATACGTGCCTGAATATTTTCCTCAGTAGTCCCTGGTTCAGTACCCGCAAACTCATTGGAAAGGGTATCTAAAAACGCATTAAAGCAGCTCGTAATGGAAAGCTCGTCATAACGCACTCCTAGCCGTTTAACCATTTCACGTGAATCTATCCAACTAATATCAGCGGTGTATTTGCTGGGCATCATGACCGCATGTACTTTTTCAGCACCAAGGGCATCTACTGCGATAGCCAGTGTCAATGCAGAATCAATCCCACCCGATAGGCCCAACACAGCACCCGGAAAACCATTTTTACCGAGATAATCTCGCACCCCTAGTTTCAGTGCCTCATAGACCTCAGCTTCCAAGCACAGATCGGGTGTAATCCGGCCCAGCTGAGGCTGTGGCTGCTCGCCTGTAGACTTCACAGTGATCAGCTCAAGCTCTTCAACAAACTGCGGCATCAAGGTAGTGAGTTCGCCCTTGCTATTAAGTACAAAACTTCCCCCATCAAACACTAATTCATCCTGCCCACCGATTAGATTTGTATATACACAAGCCATCTCTTGCTTACACACATTTTCTTGTACCACATCGATACGTCGCTTGTTTTTGTGCATATGGTAAGGGCTAGCATTGGGTACTAACAGCACCTGGGCACCCACGGCCCGTGCTGCAGAAGGGGCATAAGGAAACCAGATATCCTCACAGATATTTACGCCAAAGCAGATTCCATTGATCGAGAACACTAGCGGCCGCGCATCGGGAGTAAAATAACGCTGCTCATCAAAAACATCATAATTAGGTAGATCATGCTTATGGTAACTGCCGATCACCTTGCCTTCACATAGCACTGCACAGGTATTAAAGCGCTCGCCTTCGCGCTGTACCGGTAGCCCTACGAGAATATGCAAACCTGTTAGAGCGCGTGTCGCCTCCGTAATGTGTGCGAGCGCATTATTCGTTTGGATATAAAAAGCATCCCGCAGCAAGAGATCCTCAGGCGGGTAACCCGTCAAAGATAACTCCGGCGTCACGAGAATATGTGCGCCTTGATTGTGAGCACGACACGCCGCCTGAATTATTTTTTCAGCATTGGCTGCCATCGCACCCACAGTCAGGTTAAGCTGGGCTATTGCTACAAGGACCTTCATGGATTCTACTTTTTTATGGCTTTAGAAAATTATCGCATGCAACAGCTTAGCGCTCTAGGGGCAGATATGCATGCTGCATGGGACGAATTACTACAAAAGAGCGCACCACATGCTGTATTTCTCACGAGTAGCTATCTCTCCACACTAGAAGAGACGGGTTGCGTTGGGGCAAATACTGGCTGGACTGTCCATCATTTACTGCTGTGGGATACTCAAAATCAATTGGCAGCGGCCTGTCCGCTTTATGTCAAAACGCATTCTTATGGAGAATACGTATTTGACTGGGCATGGGCAGAAGCTTATCACCGACATAATCTTTCTTATTATCCCAAATACCTTTGTGCTCTACCATTTACACCTGTGCCGGGGCCCCGCTTGCTGGCTCGGGATGAGGCAGCACAACTAGAGTTAGCCAAAGCTTTGATAAAGGTAACTGAAAATAATGCCATGTCTTCCTGTCATGTTTTGCTAACGGATAATACAAGCGCCAAGGCCTTGCAATTGGCGGGCTTTATGCAACGCAAAGGCATGCAATTTCACTGGTTTAATCAACGATATCAGAGTTTTGAACATTTTTTAGAAACTTTGACACAAGCAAAGCGAAAAAAAATCAGGAGCGAGCGTCGCAAGGTCCAGCAAGCAGGGATTCACTTTGAGTGGAAAAACGCTCGTGCCACTACGGAGGCAGACTGGGCGTTTTTTTATCAGTGCTATGCAAGCACTTATGCAGCGCATCACTCGACACCTTATTTAAGCGAAGAGTTTTTTAAACTACTCTCGGAACGCATGCCTGATCAGGTCTTACTTTGCATAGCCAAGCACGGCAATAAGGCTCTTGCAGCAAGTTTTTTTATACGATCGGAGAACTGTATATTCGGCCGTTACTGGGGTAGCCTTCAATACGTTCCCTGTTTACATTTTGAAGCCTGTTATTACCAACCTATTCAATATGCGATTGAAAATAATATTTCTGTATTTGAAGGGGGTGCGCAAGGCGAACACAAAATAGCGCGAGGTCTTGAACCTGTAGAAACAAGCTCATGGCATTGGTTAAGACATCCTGCTTTTAACAATGCAATTGAGCAGTTTTTAAAACGTGAAGCGGATAGTATTGGCCAATACTTCGACGATTTAAATGAACGCTCTCCATTTAAAGCAAGGCAAAGCTAGCCAAAACTATTTTTAGTTTTTAATACCGACAGCACTTTCAATAAAGTACGCCGCAATCACAATAGTTTGCGCAGTTCTGAAACGGTAGCTTTCACCCCTACCAGCACTACCCCTAAAGGCGCTGCAGCACAAGCCATCAAGATTAAATACCCGGTAGACCGTGGAATCTTTACACTAACGATCTGAAGACCATTGGCCTCCATGGTGAGCATATCCAAAGCGCTAGCCGGTACGTCTGCTTGCGCCAGACTATTAACGGTAGCATCTCCCACCGAAATGAGAGAGCTACTTAAAGCCGCCATTTTTCCTACCTGATCCTCGGTAAGACCCAAGGAACAGAGGTTAAAGCCATCTGGGGTGCATAAAACAGCACAACGTAGCTGAGGAATTCGTGTTGCCATTTTTTCGACGGCGGGAAGAAAGAGTTTTCCAAGTGCTAGAGAGTCCATTTGCCACTGCTTATAGTGAAGAAATTTTAAGGTTTTCGGACGGGCCACGATAGGGCTCGATTTTAAAGTTGTTCAATCGGAGCATAAGGAGAGGTCAGTGCCATCGTAATGGCCTGTAAAACATCTGATGACTCCCGAGGATCCGCCGTAATGACTGGGGCTAAAGGATGATACTGCGCAATCAATTCACGATAGGGTTCTAAAGCCGCCTCACTGTCAGCAGGCATACGAGTCACTGCAACCGCCAGTCTAGCAACTGCTTTACGCTGTGCCAGCGCATTCATCCATTTTCTACATTCTGCAAGCTTGGGGTCTCGATCTCCATATAGCCATAAAACAATGGCAGAACTGCGAGGAAGCATAACGTCCCACATCGCCTCAAACCTCTCTTGCCCTGGCACGCCAATTAACGCAACTTGAGTGCCGTCAGGAAAGCGCCATTCTCCATAATCAAACGCCGCAGTAGTAGTAGTTTTGCCCTGCACCGTTGAATCAAGAACAGCTTCGCTACTATCCACATCGGTATTCACGACAGGGATATCGGAAATTACCCTCAATGCCGTAGTTTTACCTACCCCAAAAGGACCTACAAAGACCACTTGGTGTGCAACAGAATGGCCCAGCACTATTTTTAATTCAGTCATGTAAATTTCTTGATCAAACTTTTAACTAAAGCCCAGGCTCCCCGATCTTTAGGGGCGTCTGGCTGAGGAGCTACAGAAGGAGGTGAAGGGGTAACAGGGGGAGCGTCAGAAGCAATTTCCAAAATACCTTCGCGCTGTGCGTCTGCCAATAAAGCGTCTAAAGCTTCGGATTGGTTAACCAGTGCCAAAACTTGCTCGTAGCTAGTCCACTCCCCCAATAAGCGGGAGCACGCTACCGTCAATTGAATACTGTCGGCTACGGAAATATCTGCCGTGTAACGGGTCATGTTAGGCCATCTTTTAAGCTTTAATTGCCGACCCGACAAAGAAGATACCTGTGCATGTTGCTGGCGACAGGCCTCAATCCATCGATATACAAGGTTGACCTGTAGCGGGGCCTTAAAAAAAGTCCATACTGGATCCTGCACAGCGGACCAATCCGGTGCCAATAACGCACCGTGCGTGGGACTATTTGCTTTTTCACGGTATAAAGCCGCTGTCAGCTCTTGCGGAATCGATCGCGTGCCATCCACAACCCACCAAGAAGCCTGATTTGCATGCTCCTGCCATGTCCACGGTTCAAGGCGCAACCTAAGCATGGCCTTAAAAGATAAGACCGAATGAGAGTCCCGGTGGGGAGACCAAACGCCAAACGGATCCTTACGCACAACCGCGTTAAGTCCGTGCCTTTTCTACGCTAGCCAGCATTCTAGGTAGAGCAATAGACAGCAGCACCCCTAAATTTACCTTGAGAGAATTCATCAAAATACCCTGCAATAGGTCATCACCGTGCCGGATAATCATTGCACTGTGATTGCCCTCTAAATCTAAAAAGTAATAGCGGTTGAGCGCTGGAAAACCTGAATCCACTAAAGTGCTATTTAGGGTTTTAGTCAACTCAGTAAACATCGCATCCGCAGCGGGCTGAGGATTGATCAATGCTAAGGAAAGCCCTGTAGAACGGTCCCAAATAGAAGTGGCCAGCAAACCTTCTTTTAATGTTCCCTTTAACTCCTGAACAGCGGCTTCAAGCTTCTCGATATTAATTTGCATGTTTGCGCTCCTTTTGGCATTAATTAGATGGCCTGACCACACAAAAGCCATTACTTGCTAACTATACTATTGCTTAGTTTAAAACAACTCTAGGCATCTTTACTAATCTTTGGTAACTGCTTTCAAAATTCAGGCTTTTTCTTTGCAAAATCCAAAACTTAGCTATTTTGTGTGCATATCCCTCTGTGTTGTATTGCTTTATAAGCTGAATCGCACAATAGTATTCTTCTAATACATTCCAGACTTGCAGACTCTTGTATAGCAAGGCTACCATGCAATGCATCTTATTTTAAGGAGTATTTCTATGGCAAAAGGTCAACTGCGTAGCACCAAAGAAGCAAAAAAACCAAAACAGGGAAAAACTCCTGCCAAACCCCTTAATCTCGGCAGCCTAACACCGCCTATCGTAACAGGTTTAAGTGTTCAGAAAGGTAAGAAAAAACCCGAATGATTCTGAAAAAGATTACTTTTTAAGCATCAGCCCTATAAGCCGCTAGGCTTTATTTTTACTGAGCAGCTTTAGTTATTTTTAAAATTTCGCCGAATTAATAGAGGATTTTTCATGCTGCAGTCAGACTCTTCATGTACTGATGCCTCTCCTGCCCCTTCAAACTTCAGCAAAACAGCTGAGCAGACCGCGATCACACATCACAGCGGCATTTTTAACAATCAATCTATAGAGTATTGTGCGACCTGCGCAACCATGGTCTTGCGAGAAGAAAGTGAAAAAGAAGGTCACTGGGAAGGAGAAAAACCCAGAGCCACTATTTTTTACACGGCTTACACTAAAACGGGCTCAGACAATCTAGATCAAAGGCCTATTATTTTTTGTTTTAATGGGGGGCCAGGTTCTAGTTCAATTTGGCTACACATGACACTGTTTGGGCCACAGCGGGTATTGCTAGATGAGCATGGAGCTGCAGGCAAACCTCCCCATCGATTAATTCCTAACGAGTTTTGTTTATTAGACATTAGCGATATTGTCTTTATTGATCCGATTGGTACTGGCTACAGCCGTATGCTGGAAGGCGAGAAAGTCGCTCAGTTTCATGATATTGAAACCGATATACAAAGTGTGGGGGAATTCATCCGTCTGTATTGCAGCCGCAATAAGCGTTGGGCCAGCCCTAAATTTATTGCAGGAGAAAGTTATGGTAGTACCCGGGCTTGTGGACTAGCTCATTATCTGCAAACCAAGCATGGCATGTATTTAAATGGGCTGATATTGATAAGCTGTGTCCTGGATTTCATCACGCTTTGGGTAGAACCTTCTGATGTAAATGATCTACCCTTTGCTCTGTTTTTACCCACTATGGCTGCAACGGCTTGGTACCACCGCAAGCTGCCTGCTGATTTGCAAAGCCAATCCTTGCAAGCAGTTGTCGCGCAGGCAGAAGCTTTTGCTGCCAATGAATACACTTTGGCTTTATTTAAGGGCCGCTCTTTAGCAGGAGAAGCACGGCAAAGGATTGTGTCACAAGTCGCACGTTTTACGGGAGTTTCAGAAAAGTTTGTCGAACGTTGTGATCTTAGAATAGATGACAGCCGCTATTACACAGAACTGCTGCGCGATCAAGGAAAAACCATTGGGCGCCTGGATTCCCGTTTTACGGGCCAAGACCGCGATAGCGCAGGCGAGCTTGCTCTTACCGATCCTGCCAGAAGCAATCTGCTTGGCGCTTGCGCCACTGCGTTTAACCACTACATGCGGGAAACTTTGGCTTATGTTTCTGATAGTCCTTATAACATTATGACCAGCCTCTACAAGACCTGGGGGTGGGGAAGTTATAAAAACAAATATGCCAGTGTTTCTGATAAATTACGAGAAGCCATGCAGGCCAACCCCCATTTACAGGTATTGATTGCCAGTGGCTATTTTGATTTGGCAACGCCTCATTTCGCAACCGATTACACCCTCAATCACCTACGTGTTGGAGCACAATTGCGTAGTAATATTACTGTTAAATATTATGAAGCGGGACATATGATGTACATTCACAAACCCAGCCTAGCCTCTTTGTCTGATGATCTGCGGGCTTTTATTATTCGCAGTCAGTAGGGTCAGATGAGTTTTTGCATTCGCCGTGCCTTTCCCTCTGATGCAGCCGCTATTGCACAGCTGTATAGCGATCCGCAGTTATACAGCGCAACCTTGCAATTACCTTACCCTAGCGCAGAAATTTGGCGCAGCAGAATTGAAACCCGAAGTCACGCCAGCAGCAGTGATATTCTATTAGTAGCCGCACAAGGGGAAGAAATCCTTGCTACCGCAGGATTACATGCCACTACCACCGCTATCCGAAGACAACACTGCAGTATGCTGGGCATCGGGGTAGGCAGTCCCTATCAAGGACGCGGCATAGGTACTGCTCTGATGACCGCTTTATGCAATTATGCTGATCAATGGACGCAGATATTAAGAATTGAATTAACAGTTTATGTGGACAATACAGTAGCCATCGCGCTCTATAAAAAATTTGGTTTTTTTATAGAAGGCACTCATCGAGCGTATAGCCTGCGTGGAGGAAAGTTTATGGATACTCATTCCATGGCACGCTTGCATCCTTCTGCTCCAAGGGTATCCTAATATTTCAAAAACCTTATAAAACAACGCCTAACTCCCCGATGGATTCCACTTTACCTTATACAAAAGAAGTCGATGCGCGGGGTTTAAACTGCCCTCTGCCCATCCTGCGGACTAAAAAAGCGCTGGCTACCATTAACCCTGGAGATGTTTTGCGCGTATTAAGCACTGATCCCCATTCACAGCAGGATTTTGCAGCCTTTGCAAAACAAACCGGTCACTCACTTATACACACGGGCAACGCCGAGGGTGTGTATTTCTTTTATCTACAGCGCAATAAGTGAGCTGATAAAAAAAGCCACCGCACAAAGCGGTGGCTGTAAATTCCCGAAAATATCGGGAGGAGACATGGGGTAAGAAATGTGGCCTTGTTCGTCTAGAAATAAGCAATAAATCGATTTCTATGGGAAGGGCTCACAATCGGGGAAGCAACGCTGCTTGAGCTAATCATCTCACTGCGCGCTTTTGCGGCAATGTAATCGCCCATGACCCGGGGGTCATGATTGGCAGCTTCCCAATAGGCAGTTAGCTCATCGGCTTGACGCCGACGTTCCTGCATGGCAGCCAGCCCTTGCATAAACCTTTTCGTTAAACTTCTCAATACTCTAAAGCGGAATAAGTAACTCAGCCCTTCGCTAATGCGCTTGACACCTTGATCAGGCTGTTTATAAGAATGGAATGTCAGAGATGCGGTCTTGCTCATGCTATTTACTGTCTTCAGATCTCGCTATTAGCAGCGTTAATAGCAAGATAAGGCTTACACTTTAAATTTTCCAATTTATAATAGTCATATCAACTATTCATAAAACATATAAAACTCTTGATGAAGCTGTTTAATTCGCTATGAATTTTCGCTCCCTTGACCTCAATCTGCTGCGTGTATTCGACGAAATCATGGCAGAACGCAACATCACCCGAGCAGCAACAAATTTAGCAATGACACAACCTGCTGTTAGTAACGCGTTGAAGCGTTTGCGGGAAACACTGGGCGATGAACTAGTCATTCGTTCTGGTTATGGCGTAAGCCCTACTCCACAAGCCTTAATACTGTGGCCTGCCATTCGGCAGGCATTGGCTAGCTTACAAGAAGTTCTAGCACCTGCTGAGTTTGAGCCTCGCAGCAATTGCCGCTCCTTCATTCTTGCCATGGCTGATGCCACAGCAACCCTGTTAATCCCACCTCTCATAAACCATATCCAAACCCAGGCCCCAGGAATTTCTCTGCGGGTTTTACCACTCACGACGCGTGATCCCCGCAAACTGATTGAGGCAGGGGAAATTGATTTAGCCGTGGGATATTTTCCCGGTGCACTAGCGGCCCTTACCGCTCAAACTATGCAGAGCAATACACCTGAGAGCTTTGCTCAGCAAAGGCTTTATGAGTCAGACTATGTTTGCGTCATGCGGCGCCATCACGCATTAGCTCACCTACCGTTAACCCTGGAGGCTTATTGTGCAGCTAATCATCTATTGGTAAGTTTTTCAGGCCGTCCTTATGGGTTTGTTGATGAAGCATTAAGCGCTATCAATCAGCATCGCCGTATTGTTTTAACCGTTAATCAGTTTTATACCGCTGGCCGCGTGGTCGCTAGTTCCGATTTACTGACCGTTTTACCGCGGCATTTTCTCGAATCAACCGGTATGCAACAAGAACTTATCGTTCGAGAATTACCTATACATGTTTCCCGTGTTCATGTTGATATGCTGTGGCACCGAAGGCAGCAAACTAAACAAGACCATGTTTGGCTAAGAAATGCAGTAGCTAATGCAGCGCTAAAAGCTTTTTCGGACAAAACAGAAACTGTCAAAGAATAATGGGCTCTGCAAAGGTCTTGAAAACTGAATAAGGACCCACCATACCTTCACTGATAGCTACCCACTTCTGGGTACTTCTTGCCTGACCGCTTTTAATGCGCCACAGATTTATCTAAGCGTAGAATAGACTGAACATTTAAAAGATAGGACACTCGAAGTTAGAACATTGAGCGTGTACAAGGATGAAATCGCATGAAATGGAATGCAAAAAGTATTAGCCTAGTTGGTGCTGGTGCAATCGGCGGAATTATGTTCAGCCTGGGGCTGACTGCTCTAGCGCAGCGATATGAACGCAGCCCTCTACCGCTAGAGGAAATACGCTCTTTTACCGATGTATTTGGAGCTGTTAAAGCCAATTATGTAGAAAATGTTGAAGACAAAAAATTAATTACAGGCGCAATCCAAGGGATGTTGAGTGACTTAGATCCACACTCCCAGTATCTAGATGCGGACGCCTTCAAAGAACTACAGGCAGGTACAACCGGGGAATTTGGAGGCCTTGGGATCGAAATTGGACAGGAAGATGGTTACATCAAAGTTCAGACTCCCATGGAAGACACTCCTGCCTTTCGTGCCGGCATCAAATCGGGTGACTTGATCGTTAGAATTGATGACAAATCAACTAAAGGGCTTACGCTTTCGGAAGCTGTCAAGCTCATGAAAGGCAAGCCTAAAACGGCCGTGACCTTGACCATTAGTCGCAAGGACTATCCGGCTCCTTTGGTCTTCACGATTGTCCGGGATATTATCAAAATTCAGTCGGTGCGCAGTCGAGATATTGAACCCGGGTTTGCCTATATTCGTGTCTCTCAATTTCAGGAACGCACCGTTGAGCACTTAGTCAACAAACTCAACGAAGTGGCAGAAAAGCAAGCCCTAAAAGGCCTGGTACTGGATTTGCGTAATGACCCTGGAGGCTTGCTGCATGGCGCTATTGGCGTATCAGCGATTTTTTTACCACGAGACGAATTAGTGGTTTCAACCGAGGGGCGTACTGAAGAAAACCGACGAAAATACTACACTAACCCGGAGGACTATAGAGGATTACGGGACGATCCGCTGCGCAAACTTAATCCAGTTTTCAAAACCTTGCCCATGGTAGTACTCATCAATCAAGGGACGGCTTCCGCCTCTGAAATTGTGGCCGGTGCTTTGCAGGATTATGGTCGCGCAAAAATTATCGGTACGACGAGTTTTGGAAAAGGCTCTGTACAAACTATTTTCCCCCTCTCAGCGACAACCGGAATCAAACTGACCACTGCCCGCTATTTCACTCCCAAAGGCCGTTCTATTCAGGCCAAAGGAATTGAACCTGATTTTCTGGTAGAGGAAACTCCCAACGGAGATGTTTTCAGCAAACTCTATCGCCGTGAAGTCGATATCGAAAAACATTTAACAGATGGTACTCCTATAGTAAAAGACTCTAAAACCCCCGAAGAAAAAGCCAAAGAACTAGCCGAAGATGCTGCACTGCTCGCAAAACTTCGGGCTGAAGGCCGCAAGCCCATCGAGCCCGGCAGCAGTGATGATTATCAGCTCGCCCAGGCGCTAAACCTGCTTAAAGGAAAACCCGTTCAAGTAGCCAAACCAAAAGAGAATGTCGCTACTATTGATAAAGTGATAGAACACCCCACTAAGCACAATAGCTCTAAAGAAAAACGATAATTTTCTTATCGGTTTTTATTTCCTAATTAGCTGTTTTGTTACTTGTTGTAGTTTCGGTTTATAAGGTCTGCTTTAAAAGTGGACCTTATTTTTCAAAAGCCTCTTATGCCTTTACTTGCTGCCTCTAAGGCTGACTTAAGCGATGCCACTTTACTGAGGTACTCACGACATATTTTGTTAAATGAAATTGGGATTGAAGGCCAGCAGCGCATCACTTCTGCACGCGTGTTAGTGGTAGGTGTCGGAGGGCTAGGTTCCCCTGCCGCTTTATATCTGGCCTGCTCGGGTGTTGGCATGATTACCCTGGCAGATCATGACACTGTAGAACTCACCAATTTGCAGCGGCAAATTCTTCATACCATGGCCTCGATAGGCAGCAGCAAGGCAGAGTCTGCAGCAAGCTCTATCACAGCGATCAATCCTGAAATCCGCGTAGTTCCACTCATTAAACAGCTGAACGAAAAATCGCTTAAATCTTTAGTACCTGAGCACGATGTGGTCGTGGATTGCAGTGATAATTACCTTACCAGACATCAGGTTAATCGAGTCTGCGTTGCAAGTAAGATACCGCTAGTCTCTGGAGCAGCCGTTCAGTTTGACGGTCAACTGACTGTTTTTGATCCACGAACTTCAAACTCGCCTTGTTATCACTGCATCTTCAGTGAAGACGAAAACATAGAATCTCCGCCCTGTTCCGTAACAGGCATTTTTGCCCCCCTAACCGGCATCATAGGCAGCCTGCAAGCGGCAGAAACTCTAAAGTTAATTATAGGGATGGGCTCTGCGCTGGTTGGACGCTTGTTAATGATTGATGCACGAACGATGCGCTTTACCAGTATCCAAACTGCCCGCCATCCAAATTGCAGCGTGTGTGCCCTCAAGCGCTAACTATACTTTAGCAACAGTTTTTTTAGGCTCTGAACAAACTCTTATCCGAGGCTAAGGGCTGTTTGCATGGGTAAAATAGTGTGTGAACAGGTTCCTAGCTCAAAAGCAACCGTAACTGCTGATCTAAACCCGTCAAAGGGTCAGACTTAAAACCAGTTTTAGCAAAGCGGTGCCAGCGTCCCACAATAGCGCTAACCATTAAATTAGCGCGACTAGACAGATCTTTTTCATCCGCATAGGCCCCTTGTCCTGCGGCTGTACGCAAACATTGGCGAAAAGCTGCTTCAATCCGGTCAATAAACAAATTAATACGGATCTGCAAGCGATCGTTTTCAAGTATTAGCGCATCACCGATGAGCACCCGCGTCATTCCTTTATTGTTCACCGCAAAGTGCAACAGCATAGCCATTATTTGGCTGGCCTGCTTTCGGCCATCGGACTCCCGTTCTGTTATTTGATTGATCAGCCCAAAAACACTGCTTTCGATAAAGTCAATCAAACCCTCAAACATTTGAGCCTTGCTAGCAAAGTGCCGATACAAGGCTGCTTCAGATACAGCAATTTTTTCTGCTAACAAAGCGGTAGTAATTCGCTCTGCTTTTGGCTCCTCCAGCATCAAGGCCAAAGTTTGCAGAATTTGAATGCGTCGCTCCCCTGGCCTTGGTCGCTTACGCGCTGCGCTTGAGGCAGCCTCTTCCCCGATGATTTGATTTTCTAGTTCAGCCATATGGTGCAAGATTTGAGCATTAAATTCGATGTAGCTGTCCTACAGAGTGTACACAGTAATCCACGTAACAGGGGCGTCCAAAATTTGAAGCACTATGCGGCGAGAGATAGCTTCCCTTTTTCCGAACAGCATAGCGTGTAAAACCTCGTACCAGTACCGTTTTCATGCCGATGGCCTTGGCAGCCTTAAGATTCGCTGGGGAGTCTTCTACCAGGACGGCATCTGCAGGACGTATTCTACGTTTAGCTAAAATCCGCAATAACATCCTACGGGAAGGTTTAGGCGCGTAGAGACCATAAAACTGCATATGATCTAGTGCGATATGAGCGTCAAAGCGATGCTCTAGATCCAGGGCAAGCATTACGGATTTTGAGTAAATATGAGGCGCATTGGTTAAGAGTACTTTCTTGCCTCGTATGCGCGAAACCCGAGGCACTAATCCCCGTTCAAACTTTAATAGGGGCCTTACATCAAAGCAATGCGTACTTGCAAAATATTCTGGCGCAGTAATGCCATGATGCTTGATCAAGCCTTGCAAGGTAGAACCATAACGCATCCAATATTCACGGCGCAGGCGATCGGCTTGCTGGCTATCCATTTTCAGCCGGCCTGCAACAAAGCGATTAATCTGGCCATCCATGAACTGAAAAACTGCATGACTGGCATTATGCAAAGTATTGTCTAAATCAAAAAACCAGGTTTTTTTCATTACTTAGCTTCAGCGGGAAAAAGGCTCTTACGATTGCATATTTTTCATTCTCAATCTAATGCGGCAGTGCAATAAAATTCTCTTGACCTATTCAATTTTATTCCATAAACTGCAAAAATGCTGCGGTGCATCATTTTGATTTAGATTCTTTCAATGTGCCCCTCTCTGCAGCCTCAATTCTTCTGGAGACACTCTAATTATGCAAGCTCTAAATAATCAACTGAAGGCCGCTTCCCAAGAAGCCGTTTCCCAGGGTATGGAAATGATCTCTACTGTAGTAGACAGTGTTACCAAAGCCTCTGAACTCGTATTAAATGCCGCCAAAGAAAGCGCCGAAACCCTGGTATCCTCTGCAAAAGGTTATGAGACCTGGGCCTCGGAAGCAAACTGGGCTAATCCCAGTGAAGTCATTGCACCTACTCTGGAAAAGGCTTCTAAGTATGGAAAAGCAGGCCTGCAACTGGCGAGCGAAACCACGCAAGCCCTTTCCACCCAAACCCATAGCGCAGTCAGAAACTTCTCTAAACACAGTGAAGCATTAATGGACGAAGCAATCACCACCCTCCCTCAAGCAGAACCGGTAGTGAAAAACCTGAAAGCGGCGATGGCCCAAAGTTTGGCCTTTTATGAGCACGCTTTTAATGCAGCCTCTCAGGCGCAGCGCCAGTTTTTTGCTGCTGGCGACCAACTGTTTGCCCAGTTAGACAAAAATCAGCCAGCTGAAGTCGTGCAAATGCCAAAGCGTAAGCGGGCTTAACAATATTTTTCATCTCAAAAACCCGCGCTTTTGTGCGGGTTTTTTTATGAGGACTCCCTAGCCCATCATGCTTATCACCCCTAAGAGCAAAACGCTAAAAACGCAGCCTATTCCTGTAGGCAAGCGCAACAAGTAGGCTCCCTAGCACTTCACCTAAAAATCAATGTGGAGAAGTTCCCTCTTCCCTTATTTCAGTTTTGTTTAACTGTTGGGGATAACTCCTGGATCAAACTGTGGTTTGAACCACTTAATGCTAAGGTCCCTTCCAGCAAAAAGGTATACGCTGCCTGCAGCTTTTCTTTAGGGCCTTTAACGCCCAGCTCGATATGTCGGCTTTTCGGACCTTCGCCCACGCTCGGTAAAGAAAATACTTTTATATCAGCAAAGCGCTTTTGAATTTCTTCCATCAGTGGAGTTATACGCGATTCCGGCATTTCATAAACGAGAAAGCTTTTTTCAGCCCAGGCAACACGATTAAATTCATCCGCATAGTAAAGATTCAACACAGCCTCAATCATGGGCCAGGCCATTTGCGGAAAACCGGGAACAAACCAGTGATCCTGCAGATTAAACCCAGGAATTTGATTGTACGGATTAGGAATAATTCGGCTGTCTTGGGGAAACTCACCCATCTTTAAACGCTGCAAATTTTCTGGTGTGGTCATATCCGCACTGCCATGACCTTGTTTAGCTGCAGCTATACAGCGCTCCGTGATCAGCCTGGCTGCTTCAGGGTGCAATACAAGAGGCAAGCCAAGCGCTGCTGCTGCAGCCTGACGGGTATGGTCATCTGGCGTCGCCCCAATACCACCGCAGGAAAAGACGACGTCTTTGGAGGCAAAAGTTTCGCGAAAAACTGTCGTGCAATACTCGCGGTCATCTCCTACATAACGGACCCAGGATAAACGCAGTCCACGCTCAGCAAGGAGGGTGCGAACTTTAGGAAAATGCTTATCTTCCCGTTTACCCGACAAGATTTCGTCCCCAATAATAATTAAACCAAAAGTTTTCATAAATTAAGTTCTAGAAAGAGAAAGACTTCCGTCACTGGCCCGCTAGACCCTGCTCACCCTATTGTTACCATTGCGAACAGGACCTAGGCTTTTCCTAACAAACGTTTGAAACCTAGCCATTGCTGATCCCAAAAACCCTCTCCATAGTTGCGACCCACTAACTGATCCCGGATGCCTGTTGCGGGATACTGATCACGATAATCGGCTGTTCCAAACAAAATATCCCAGGCCGGTAAAAGTACTGCGAAATTGACCCCTTGACGAGATCCTTCATGTCCTACTCCTATACCATGATGGAGGCGATGAAACTGCGGACTCACAATAAGGTAGCGCCCCCATCGTCCAAAAGAAAAGCGCACATTGGCATGAGCCAAACTTTCAATAGCGCGGGAGACAATCACCAGCCAAACGAACTGTCCTGGTTCTACACCTATAATTAAGGCCAGTAAAGCCCGTAATACATCCCGTATCAAATCATCTAATACATGGTTACGGTTATCGGACCAAAAGGTCATATGCCTTTGAGAATGATGCACAGCATGCAAAGCCCACCATTGATTAATGCGGTGCTGGCCACGATGTATCCAGTAGTCAGCAAAATCTAAAATAATTAAGTACATCAAAAACTGCAACAGCGCATGCGTCCCCAACCACGGCAACAAAGCATCTAGGGAAAAACGGGGTATACCAGCTAATCGTAACTGAGCTTCTAAGCCATCCGTTAAAGGGGTCAATAGAAAAAAGGTGAGTAAAGAAAATCCTCCCAAGCGATGCAAAAGCGTATAAATAACATCTGTACGAACCGCTCTAAATCGCTCAAGGCGAGGAGTTGGAATCTCTGCTGGCTGCCATTTCTCTAAAGGCCGTAACAACAGAAACAGTACAGCCACTTCGATCCCTCCCAGCAAAAACCACTCTGCCGCCTCAAAGCCCTCCTCAATAAACATGCTTAAACCCAAAGCGTGAATCACTGGGGAGAATACTGTCTCAAAGAGCCATTGCTGAGCGACTCCAAAAGCATTGTCAATCCAGTCCATTACTTCCATAGCGCTTTATAGTCCGGATGTTCTTTAAGGGTTGCAAAGCAAAATCCACGTTCTTTTAAGCCCACAATTAAAGGCTCTAACACCGCGGGTGCCCAGGGGTCTTGTCTAGACCAAATCCCCAAATGCGCCACAAAAATATCCCCATCTCTTAAATCCCGCAAAGACTTTTCCAGTAGTTTTTTATTGGGATGGGTTTTACTGTTTAACTCATCTCCAGAAAACCCTGCAGGCGCCCACCCCACATGCTGATAGCCACAAGCTGCAGCCGCTTGCAAACTCCGCTGGCTTACTTTACCCCCGGGCGCTCGCCAGATCGGCCCTATTCCTTGACCCGTCAGAATCCTGAACTGTGTATCAACGCGCTTTAGTTCACTACAAAACTGCGCAGGGGTCCACTCAAGCTCTTTACCTGCCTCTATTCCAAATTGAGGACGCACCCGAATGGTCCCATTGGGGCCATCCCCTCTCAGATAAACATGATCGAAAGTATGAGTCCCAAAAACATGGCCTTGCCTAGCTAGCTGCTGCCAGAAGGCTGCCCAGCCTATTTCTAATGATGAATCACCCTTAACAGTTTTTTCATTAGCCAGAAAAAAGGTGGCTTTAATCCCATGCTTTTCCAACGTATTGGCCACTAGAGTGGCTTGGCTTTGACTACCGGTATCAAAGGTAAAATAAACCGTCGATTTGCATTCCTTGGCCCACAAGCTGTTGACTAAACCGCTTACTAATAAAAACACCAGCAAAACCGATCGTTTCAAGCAAAAACCCATTGCTATTTCCAGGCTGCACGATTATGAAAATATACTCCGTGTGGCGAGCGACCGACCGGATATTGCGTTAAAACCTTACGTTCAATGGTATCAATGACAGTAAGTTTTTTTGCCCAGCGAGAAGTAACCCATAACTGCTTGCCGTCAGCTGTTACTTCCATGCAATCTGGACCACCGGGAGCGGGTAAATCATAGAGTTTTTCAAGGCTCTGCATATCCACTACCGAAATGGTATCTGCCTCTCGATTACTGACATAAACACGCTTTCCATCTCCAGCCCCCCGTAGAGCATGCGCCCCTTTGCCGGTCTGAATCTTTTTGATAACGGAACGTTTGATGGGATCAATCACTGCAACATAGTCGCTGGCCATAATACCCGCCAGCAGTAAGCCTTCTGGCGTACGCCAAATCCCTGCTGGAGTCTCTCCAATAGGGATTTTCCAGAGGAGAGTTTGCGTCTGCAGGTCAATCACATTAAGCTCATCGCTGCCCTGAGCGGTAATATAAACTAATTTGCTATCCGCCGAGAAAGCCATATGGCTAGGCATTTTGCTAGTAGCAACTCTTTTGATCAGCTTGAAGTTTTCCTTCTCAATTTGATAAATATCTACCCGATCCAAACGCAGACTATTGACTACCAACCATTTTCCGTCAGGGGAAAACCCTAAATGATAGGGATCTGAAATATTTTTAACCCGTCGCAATTCTTCCCCAGTTAAAGGATCTAGAAAAACTAGATCATCACTTTGAGCATTGGCCACAATCAATTGTTTATTATCAGGAGTCGGGTAAAGATGATGAGGCTCTTTACCTACAGGCTGTGTGCGGATCAACTCCCCATTTTTTTGATTCAGGATGGACACTGTAGCGTCTCTCGAATTAAGCACTACAACAGTCTGGGAAAAAGCTGAGCCAGCATACATCAGAAGACTCAAACCACTGGTCCACAGTAATTGAATAGGGGTCATAAAAACATTAAAAATATTATTTTGCTTATTGAAAAAATTTAAAAAATTTGTAAAAGTTTAGCGATTAAGTGACTCAAATACCTTAAGAAGACGCTTTACCGAAACAGGTGTTGGCGTTTTTAACTCTTGCGCAAATAGCCCCACTCGCAACTCCTCCAATAACCAACGTAACTCATCTAGTTGTCTATCCATTTGACCTTTCTGCGCGGCCCTTTGCTTTTGGTAACGGATTTGCAGTGGTAAAAAATCAGCCTGAAGCCTTGCATCACGTGCGGGGTCAGCTTTAAGTTTATCTATCCTAATGTTGATCGCTTTTAGATAACGAGGATAATGGCTCAACTGTAAAGCAGGGGTTTCACAAATAAAGCGCTTAGGAAAAAGTGAGGCGATTTGTCCTTGTATATCTTGTAATACGCCAGGAAAAGGTTTTAAAAGAGCAATTTTCTTCTGCAAATTCCCCAGTTCAGTCACAATAATTTGTAAAAGACGCAGTATTTCTTGCGCTATAAGCGTTACACGCCCTTTACCTGCCTCGCATTGTTTTTGGAAAGTGGGGGCATCCATAGGCCAAGGTTCTTGCAAAAATGCCCGATCAAAAGTGGCTTCAATAATCTCGGTAAGCAACTCTGCTTGGGTAGGGTAAGGTAAACCGTAACTCCTTGCCTGCATAGCGACATTACTAATACTGGGCAAGTTTTTCTCTAAGGCTCGAAGCTGATCTTTCATTTTCAACATAAACAGACGGCGAAGGCCGCTTTTGTGCATCGCACGGGCGGCAATTTCATCATCTAGCACTTCTAAAGTAACAAAATCACCCTCATCGCGAAAAGCAGGAAAGCCGACCAACACTTTGCCTGAACGCTCCATTTCAATCAGTTCAGGTAAAGGCCCAAAGGTCCAATCTGTAAAATGCTCAGGAATATCCAGTGTCTCCGAAGCTTGCTGGGTAGCATGGTCTGAAAAGATTAACTGAGCCTGGTTACCATACAAAGCGCGCAATTGCGCGAGGTTTCGTCCCGCATCCAGCATACGGCCATGTTCATCTATAACGCGGTAATTCATAAAGTGATGGGCAGCAAGCGTCTCAACTTTGAAATCCGTGAGCGATAAGTGCAGTCCCGTTTTTTCTTTACAAAAATCTCGTAGAGCTTCAATCAAAGAGCGCGTTTGCGGCCACGCTTGCGCCTGAGCTTGTTCGATAAAGGCCAAGCTTGTATCGGCAAGAGGTTGTAGACGGTGCCGCACTTTAGGGGGCAGGCTCTTAAGTAAGCCTGTAACTTTTTCCTTAAGCATGCCGGGAACCAACCATTCACAGGCCAGCGCGTCGACTTGATTCAGTGCAAAGACGGGAACGGTGAGCGTAACCCCATCTTTAAGACTTCCTGGCTCAAAATGGTAATCTAGCTTCAATTCAAGCGCACGCAACATTAATTTCTTGGGATAAGCATCATAAGTAATCCCCGTAATATCTCGTTTTAAGATGTCCTCTTTAGACAAAAAAAGTAATTTGTCTTGCGTTTTACTTTTCTCTCGGTACCAACGCTCAAAACTTACCGCATTATTAACCTCTGCTGGAACCTGGCTGTCATAAAATTGATAAAGTAAATCTTCATCGACCAAAAAGTCGGGTCTACGGGCTTTATGCTCCATTGCCTCAATTTCTCGAATCAGCCGGTTATTGTGGGCAAAAAAAGGAAGGGAGGTTTCCCAATCACGGGTGGCTAAAGCTTCACGAATAAAAATTTCTCGGGCTGCAACGGCATCAATTCCGACATAGCTGACACGCCGACCGTGATAAATCAAAATACCGTAAAGTGTTCCACGTTCGTTGGCCACAACCTGCAGGGTTTTTGGATCCCAACGTGGCTCAGACCACGCCTTGATAATCAAATGTTTAGCTACCCTTTCAATCCAGGCAGGCTCTATATTGGCAATATTGCGCCCATATAGACGCGTAGTTTCCACTAGTTCAGCCGCAATCAACCATTTACCTGGCTTTTTAGTCAGCATCACCCCTGGATGAGGCAAAAATCGAATACCTCGAGCGCCCAGCCAAGTAGCATCCTCATCAGTTTTGCAGCCAATATTGCCTAGTAAGCCTGTCAGCAAGGCTGTGTGAAGCTGTTCATAGGTGGCAGCAGCAGTATTTTCGCGCAAGCCTGCTTCATGTACCAACTGGACTAACTGGGAATGCACATCTTTCCACTCTCTTAGACGGAGAGGATTCACAAAATTTGCGCGGCACTCTTGCATGAGTTTGCGATGAGACTGTTTATGGGCCAGACGGTCGGAAAACCACTCCCACAGCTTAAGCAAACTAGAAAATTCACTTTTTTCATCTGCAAATTTTTTATGCGCTTCATCTGCTGCATTTTGCTTTTCTGCTGGGCGATCTCGAGGATCTTGAGTAGAAAGCGCAGAAGCAATAATCAAGATTTCTTTAAGAGCGTGATACTCGGCCCCTGCCAGAATCATGCGGCCAATTTTTGGGTCTACCGGCAGTTTTGCTAACTGCCTGCCTAGATTGGTCAACTGATTACGTTCATCCAGTGCACCTAGCTCCTGCAACAAGCTATAGCCATCCGCAATTGCCCGGCGGATGGGAGGATCAATAAATGGAAAAAATTCAATATCGACCAGCCGTAGGGCTTTCATCCGCAAGACCACATTGGCTAAAGAGCTACGCAAAATTTCCGGGTCTGTGAATTTTGGGCGTTTAGCAAAATCTTCTTCATCATATAAACGAATGCAAATTCCTGCCGCTACCCGACCGCAACGGCCTGCACGCTGATTAGCTGCCGCCTGACTGATCGCTTCAACGCCAAGTTGCTCAACCTTGTTTCGAAAACTATAACGCTTCACCCGAGCTAATCCGCTATCAATAACATAGCGAATTCCCGGTACTGTCAGTGAGGTTTCGGCTACATTGGTAGCCAAAACAATCCGGCGATTGGGGCTCGGCGAGAAAACGCGTTGCTGATCTTGTGCGGAGAGGCGGGCAAAAAGCGGTATTAACTCAGGCCGTGAGGCGTGCAAAGCAGTAGATCCAGCAAAATGATGTTTGCGCAAGGCTTCACTGGCCTCTTTAATTTCACGCTCTCCAGGTAAAAACACCAAAATATCGCCAGGGCCCGCTCGCATTAATTCATCACTAGCGCGACAAATCGCCTCATTAAGATCCTCATCTTTAAGCAAGGGAGCATAGCGAACCTCCACTGGGAATAGGCGCCCCGATACATTGATCACCGGTGCAGGTGCCTTGCGAGAAGCAAAATGCTGCGCAAATTTTTCGGCGTCTATCGTCGCAGAAGTGATAATAATTTTTAAATCAGGCCGCCGCGCAAGCAAATGCTTCAGATAACCCAACAAGAAATCAATATTCAGACTGCGTTCATGGGCCTCATCAATAATCAAGGTGTCATAATGACGCAGATCAGGGTCTGCTTGCGTTTCCGCTAGCAAAATGCCATCGGTCATCAGTTTTACCCAGGCACCTGGGTTAATGCGCTCAGTAAAGCGAATCTGGTAACCCACAATCACCCCCAGTTCGGTATTCAGCTCTTGTGCGAGCCGGCGCGCAACGCTGGTGGCTGCCAAACGGCGGGGTTGAGTATGGCCAATCAAACCTGATGTTCCACGACCCAGTTCTAAACAAATCTTGGGCAGCTGGGTAGTTTTTCCAGAACCTGTTTCACCACAGACAATCACTACCTGATGCTCCAAAATCGCTTGGGCAATCTGGCTGCGTACTTCACAAACAGGCAACTCTTGCGGATAAGTAATAGGAGGAAGCGGACTGCGGATGGGTTTAGATCGGGATAAGGAAGATGACCGCCTATTTGATGCGGTTTTCGAAGCCTTTTTGGCTGAAAAACGCCTTGCGACAGGCGTCTTCTTTTCAAGAAATGGTTTAGTCAAGGATTTTTAATAGCAAAAAACGTAGAAAATGCGATAAAAGATAATAGAAAACTTCAGCTAAAAGAAAAAAACAGTCATACTTGGATGCTTCCTTATTCTTACCATAAAAAAACAATAATTTTTACACTGACCAAGTATAGTTTTTGGCCATGAATGAACCCATTAGCATAGTAACTGTTCCTTCCCCTCTCGATTTTTTTCAGGACGCGCAATTTGTTGCGTTTTTTCGCCAAGTTGCACCGTACATTCATAGCTTTCGCAACCGCACCTTCGTGATTGCTTTTGGTGGAGAATTAGTAGCAGAAAATCGCCTGAATGCTTTAGTACAAGATTTATCGCTTTTAAATGCTCTTGGAATCAAGCTGGTGGTGTGTCATGGTTCAAGACCCCAAGTCAACGAACAAATGAAACTTAAAGGGATTGAAGGTCAGTTTGAACGAGGTTTACGCATTACCACCAAAGAAGCTTTGGAGTGTGCCAAAGAAGCCGCAGGTGAAATTAGATTAGACATTGAAGCTTTGTTTAGCCAGGGCCTCCCTAATACTCCCATGCAAGGTGCCCGGGTACGCGTCATCTCCGGTAATTTTGTCACCGCCAGACCTGTAGGAGTAGTGGATGGCATCGATTATCAACATACGGGACGGGTGCGCAAAATTGATGCACAGGCCCTGCAGCAATCTATTAATGCAGAGGCAGTAGTTCTTCTTTCTCCTCTGGGGTTTTCTCCGACCGGAGAAGCTTTTAATTTAGCAATGGAAGAAGTAGCGACCCAAGCGGCTATTGCCTTAAATGCAGACAAGCTAATCTTTTTAACAGAAACTTCCGCTCTAAGCGATGCCGACGGAGTACCACTCACTGAACTGGAATACGATGATGCAGAGCGTTTACTGGCCTCCAATACTTTCCCAGAAATTGAAAGCTTCTTTTTAAAACATGCCATTCAAGCTTGTAAGGCAGGTGTAGAACGAGCTCATCTGGTTCCTTACTCTCGAGACGGAGCTTGCCTTTTAGAAGTTTTTACGCACGATGGAATTGGCACCATGATTACCGAAGAGGCTTTAGAAGCCTTACGCGAAGCTACTATTGAAGACATAGGTAGTATTATCAGCCTGATTGAGCCATTAGAGATTGACGGCACTCTGGTACCACGTGGACGAGACAAAATTGAACGCGATGTCCATTTATTTAGTGTTCTGGAACATGATGGTCGGATCTTTGGATGTGCTGCTTTATATGAATTTGCTAATGAAAAGATGGGAGAAATGGCTTGTCTCGTGGTTTCTTCCGAAGCCCAAGGGGCCGGCGATGGGGAGCGGATTCTTAAGCATATAGAACAGCGAGCCAAGGCCGCGGGATTAAAAAAGCTATTTGTTCTGACTACCCGCACCATGCATTGGTTTCTAAAACGCGGTTTTATTCAAGGCGTGGTAGAAGATTTGCCTGCAGTCAGGCAGCAGACCTATGACTGGTCACGCAAAAGCCAGATTCTTATTAAAACACTTTAAAGGTTTTTTTATGGCACGCATTATTCACTGCATTAAGTTAAATAAAGAAGCAGAAGGCTTAGATTACCCACCCTACCCGGGAGAATTGGGCAAAAAAATCTGGCAATCGGTTAGTAAGGAAGCCTGGGCACAATGGCTAAAACATCAAACTATGCTAGTCAATGAAAATCGTTTGAACCTTGCCGATAGCCGTGCTCGTCAATATTTGGCCAAACAAATGGAAAATTATTTTTTTGGAGGGCAAGTCGATCAAGCGGCGGGTTTTGTTCCGCCTAGTCCAGAGTAAGCTACTTAAAACCGCTTACTGATGAGCCTCACCCTCGAACGCATTCTTCATTCACAAGGGATCAGCACCCGCCGTGCTTGTCGCGCTCTTATTCTGGCAGGCCGAGTAACCGTACACGACACCGTGCATACTGATCCCTTTAGTACTTTTGAGGCAGACGAACTGAAGGGTCTGTATTTCTGTGTCGATGACCAAGCCTGGCAATATCAAACACATGTCACGCTCATGATGCATAAGCCAACAGGCTACGAATGCTCGCGTGCCCCTAGTGCACACGCTAGCGTATTCGAATGTTTACCTTCGCCTTTTTTGAATCGAGGCGTACAGGCTATTGGCAGACTCGATCAAGACACCAGCGGACTTTTGCTATTCACTGATAATGGAAAACTTAACCACAGGCTCAGCTCTCCCAAATATCATGTTCCTAAAATCTACCATGTAACCACCAGCGAGCCTGTCACCCATACATTAATTGAACGCTTATTAAACGGTGTTGTACTGCATGACTCTCCAAAATCAATTGCCGCACTGTCTGCTGCTCAAATAGGAGATAAAACCTTATCACTCACCATCAGCGAAGGAAAATACCATCAAGTGAAAAGAATGGTTGCCGCTGCAGGTCATCATGTCCGCGCCCTACAACGTGTTCAGATTGGAAAACTGTCTCTTCCGGCAGATTTAGAGCCCGGTAACTGGCAGTATCTTAATGAACAAGAGCTTGAAAAGCTCTTTTAAAAGTTAGCGTTGATTTAAGTCAGCAAGGACTTTGAGTCCGACTTATACGCCCGACACCCAAGGAACACTGACTTTTTATTTCACAAAACTCACTTCTGGGTAATAGCGCCACCCCTAGAAGCATCTTCTGGTATTAGCGGCCCTGGCAGGTACTCGCCTAAAGGTTGATTGCTCTTACCCTGACTAATCCTGAAGCGCCCTTAATGCGTTGAACTGCAGCTTCTAAGTTTAAGAGAAGCGCGCAAAATCTGGCTTGCGGCGCTCAAAGAATGCAGCAAACGCTTCTTTAGCTTGATCTGTTTTAAGTAAGCGCGAAAATTCAGCTGCTTCTGCAGCAATGGTTTCAGCAATCAGCTTTCTATGAGTAGTGCGCATCAGTTCTTTAGTGCTACGTACTGCATCAGGCGGCAAAAAGTTAAAGCGCTCAGCACGACCAATCGCATACTTAATAACTTCAGAAGGAGGTAAGAGGCGGTTAACGATATTCATTTCCAGCGCTTCTTCTGCGGTAAATGGCTCTCCCATTAAAAGCTTTTCAGCCGCTTTGACATAACCGGTGTTTAGCTGCAAAAGTGCACTTGAGGCAAATTCTGCACATAAACCCAAGGAGGTAAAAGGCATTGAAAACTTGGCATTATCGGCTGCATAGACCAGGTCACAATGTAAAAGCAAGGTAGTTCCAATGCCCACAGCCGCCCCCGTCACTGCAGCAAGCACTGGCTTAGTGGCCGTGCTCAGCGCTTGCATAAACTGAAAAACGGGTGCATTCGATCCCAGCGGAGGGTTCTTGGCAAATTCCTCTAGATCGTTACCCGCAGTAAAAATATCTTCCTGACCATGAATGAGAATGGCTCTGACTTGCGCATCGGTTTGCGCGATCAACAGTGCATCAGCCATTTGCTGATACATGGCCGAAGTAAGCGCATTTTTACGTTCCGGCCGAGCAATTTCAATCATTGCAATATTGTTTTGAGTGCGAGTGTGAATGGTCAATTCCGATCCTTTACATTTGCTTACGCTTTATAGATACAACTACTAATCTATATGAATTTACACCCGCTCAAAAATCCCAGCAGCTCCCATGCCAGTCCCTACACACATCGTCACCATGCCATATTTCAGCTTATTGCGACGTAAAGCATGTACAACGGTAGCTGCACGGATGGCGCCTGTAGCGCCAAGAGGATGACCTAAAGCGATCGCACCTCCCATAGGGTTAAGCACTTTTGTATTCAGATTTAAATCGCGAATCACCGCAAGTGACTGCGCTGCAAACGCTTCGTTTAGCTCAATCCAGTCCATATCCTCCTGTTTCAAACCTGCTGTTTTCAGAGCTGCAGGAATGGCTTCTTTAGGACCAATACCCATAATCTCCGGCGGGACACCTCGCACGCTGAAGCTAACAAATTTTGCGAGTGGGACAAGATTAAACTGTTTAAGAATTTTTTCGCTCACCACAATCAAAGCACCGGCCCCGTCAGAAGTTTGAGAACTATTGCCAGCCGTTACACTGCCTTTTGCGGCAAATACGGTCCGCAATTTACTCAAGGCCTCCATCGTTGTGTCAATGCGTGGGCCCTCATCCATAGAGGCGGTACGGGTTTTGATTTCAATTTCTCCTGAAGCCAGGTTCGGAAACTTCTCTACTATTTCAACCGCAGTGGTCTCGTCTTTAAAGTAGCCCGCCTGCTGCGCAGCGATAGCCTTTTGGTGCGAGGCTAAGGCAAAAGCATCCTGGTCTTCACGGCTGACTTTCCATTGTTGTGCCACTTTTTCAGCCGTCATCCCCATCCCATAGGCAATTCCAATGTTTTCATCTCTATCAAAAATATGGGGATTCATACTGGGTTTGTTACCCATCATGGGAACCATACTCATGGATTCACAGCCTGCCGCAATAATCGCCTCAGCTTCCCCTACCCGAATGCTGTTAGCCGCCATCGCAATGGCGGTAAGGCCCGAAGCGCAAAAGCGATTAACCGTCACACCCCCTACTGTATGAGGCAAGCCGGCCAATAAAAGGCCCATCCGCGCCACATTCAATCCCTGCTCCGCCTCGGGTATAGCACAGCCCACAATCGCATCTTCGATGATCTTTGGGTCTAGATTAGGTACCTGCCCCAGCACCCCGCGCAGCGCAGCCACCAAAAGATCATCGGGGCGGGTGTTTTTAAACATCCCTTTAGGCGCTTTACCAATAGGTGTGCGGGTAGCGGCAACAATATAGGCTTCCTGTATTTGTTTACTCATGATAAGTTTCTCCACGCGATCAGTTGCGTACAGGCTTGCCGGTTTGCAGCATGCCCATAATGCGTTCTTGGGTTTTGGGATGATCGAGCAACCCTACAAAAGCCTGACGCTCCAGCATCATCAGATATTCTTCCGTTACCAGCGAACCAGCTTCAACTTCTCCTCCACACATGATGTGTGCGATGGTTTTTCCAAGATGAAAATCATGTGCGCTGATAAAGCCACCGTCGCGCATGCCCACCAATTGGGCAGTGATAGTGGCAATTGCTGAGCGACCGCACACCGGGAACTGTGTTTTTAGAGGGGGCCGGTAGCCTGCATCATGCAGGGCTTTTGCCTCGCGTACCGCCACATACAGCAGTTCATAAGCGTTGAATACAATCACGTCATTCTCTTGCAGATAGCCCATCTTGCGCGCTTCAATGGCGCTTTTAGAGACTTGGGCCGTGGCAGCACTCATCAAGTATTTTGTTAAAAAGTGCAGCAAATAGGCTTCTGGCGCGGCGGTGCGTTCCTCAGCAGCACGGCGTGCCCCGTAGGTGAGCCCTCCACCTGCCGGAATCAGACCGACCCCAACTTCCACCAGACCCATATAGCTTTCAAGATTGGCAACCCGCTTGTGGCACGCCAAGGCCAGCTCGTTTCCTCCTCCAAGGGCGATGCCTGAAACTGCGGCAACCGTGGGCACGTTGGCGTATCGCCAGCGTAGCAAAACATCTTGAAGCTTTTTAACTTCAGGCTCCACCGCCTTTGAACCCCCTTTCATGAAGACAGGCAACATAGATTCGAGATTGGCCCCCGCTGAAAAAGGGCCTCCTTCGATGGCACTGGGGCTCCAGAGCACAAGACCCTTATAGCTGGCTTCAGCCAGGTCCACTGCTTGGTTCATAGCCTGCACCAAGCCTGCACCGATGGTATTAAGCTTGCTTTTGATGGAGAGGATCAACACATCTTCCAAGCCCCGCTCAGCCAGGGTCCACAAGCGTGCTTCTTCGTTTTCAAAAACGCTCGTACCTGCCGTTTTAGGCTCAAGGCTGGTCTCACCCAGCAATGGGGCACGGAAAATCTGCCGCTGATAAACGGGCAAATCTGCCCTAGGAATATAAGAATGGCTAGCGGCAGACCAGGAGCCCTGTGGAGTATGCACTCCATCCCGACCATCAAATACCCAGGCTGGCAAAGCTGCGGTAGAGAGAGCCTTTCCTGCCTCAATATCTTCCTTAATCCAGTGCGCTACCTGTTTCCACCCTGCTGCTTGCCACAGCTCAAAAGGTCCTTGCTTGTTACCAAACCCAAAACGCATGGCAAAGTCAATTTCCCGCGCGCTCTGGGCAATTTCGTGTAGATGCACCGCAATGTAATGAAAAGTATCGCGCAAAATGGCCCACACAAGCTGCGCTTGGGGATTAGCGGATTCACGCAGCAGTTTTAAGCGTTCTGCAGCATCTTTTTTCTTCAGGATACGCACCACCGTTTCATCGGCCTTACCGCCACCGGCTACATACTCACCGCTGGCAAAATCCAGCCGCAAAATATCTTTACCTACTTTTTTATAAAACCCCGCCCCAGTTTTTTGACCTAAAGCCCCAGCAGCAATTAATTTTGCAAGGGGAGCCGGCGTTGCAAAGTGTGCAGCCCAGGGATCATTCGGAAGATTATCTTGCATGGTTTTGATGACATGAGCCATCGTATCGAGCCCAACTACATCGGCCGTACGGAAGGTCGCACTTTTAGCTCGGCCTAGTTTGTCACCGGTTAAATCATCCACCACATCGATGCTTAAACCAAATTTTTGTGCCTCGGCAATCGTAGCCAAAATGCCAAAAATGCCTACACGGTTACCTACAAAATTAGGAGTGTCTTTAGCTCGTACTACACCCTTACCGAGTGTGGTGGTCAAAAAAGTTTCTAGCTGATCAAGAATTTCCGGTCGGGTAGAAGCGGTGGGTATCAGTTCCGCTAAATGCATATACCGCGGTGGATTAAAGAAATGCACGCCACAAAAACGACCCTTGAGCTCGCCTTCAAATCCTTCGCTTAGCTGGGTAATCGAAAGACCCGAAGTATTAGTGGCAAAAATCGCATGAGAGGCCAAAAAAGGCGTGACTTTTTTATAAAGATCATGCTTTAAGTCCATACGCTCAGCAATCGCTTCAATCACCAGATCGCAGTCTTTCAACAGATCAAGATGCTGCTCATAATTAGCCGGTTGAATCAAGGCGGCCAGATCGTTATGGCCCAAAGGCGCAGGATTCAGTTTTTTTAAGCCTTCAATCGCTTTAAGAACAATCGCATTTTTGTCTCCGGCAGCCGGTAAATCAAACAAAATGACAGGAACCTTGGCATTGACGCAGTGGGCAGCAATTTGAGCACCCATCACTCCTGCTCCCAACACTGCGACTTTTTTAACAAGAAAGTTACTCACATCACGCTCCAATTAGAGTTACCCTATATTTTATGCGCCTTTTAAAGCAAAAAAGCTTCAGAAAGTGCATGAAATATAGGGTAGAGGCTTTAACTAATTTTTATTTTAAAAATAAGGGGTTTAATTTTTAATGTTCTTCAGTTTACAAAGAGTCAGTTTACCGCTGGACAGACCCTGGCTTGATGGAGGGATCACTCTACAAAATTGCAAAACACTGAAAAACTGATAAATGTGCGTTCTTTTTAAAGTGCGGTATGAAAGCTTATGAAAGTGTTACAGAAAACAATCTTAAGGGCTTACTTTAAGTCAACACTTTTTAAGTATGATCTGTCCAGATACACTTTTTTCCAGCTACTGCTGTTTAGACAAATACTCCCTTGAATGAATAAGAAACCGCAAAAACTTTCTTAGCCTTAATTTTCTTTAAAAGCTCACCTTATGCTGACACTCTTTTTTCGAACAGTCTTCACTCTAACGGTATTTGCCTTCCCTTATTTTTGTTTATCCGCCTATGCACAAACGGCTGGTTCTTTGGGGGTGGGGATGTGTAATGACAACGGAAATCCTAGAAAATGTGATGGCTCTTCCTTAGTCAACAAAACAGGACTTCCATTACAAGGCATGTGGAATCAACGGGAGTTCGACAGACTCGAAAAAGATTTTCAATCTTGGTGTAGTAGCACAGAGCGTTTCCCCGATGGTCAGTGGAAGTTAATTGCATTCGAATATTCATTTAACTTAATGTTTAAAACATGGAAGAGATGGGACGATGATCGTAAACGGTTTGAAGAATGGAAAGTGAAAAACCCTAATTCGGCTGCAAGCGCTTTAATAGAAGCAATTTTTTGGCGAACCTATGCCTGGAATGCTCGAGGCGGAGGATATGCTAGCACCGTATCAAAAGAAGGTTGGGAGCTTTTTCGTGAACGAATGGAAAAAGCAAAAACTGTCCTCATGAATAGTAAAAATCAGGCAAAATCTTGCCCACTGTGGCATGGCTTGATGCTTGATACATTGCGAGACTCTGGATCACCCCTCGTTGAATTAGAAACGCTTTACAAAGAAGCCGTTGCTTTATTTCCTGAATATCATCCGATACATTTCTCTATGGGAAGTGCCCTCAGTCCACGCTGGGGAGGAAGTATCGAACGCTTCGATAGGTTTGCAAGAGAAGCCATCAAAATTACTAAACAAGCTGAAGGTTATGGGTTATATGCCAGGCTTTACTGGACAGAAGATGGTGTAGCACCTTACACCATCCAATTCCCTAAAGGCAGCAAAACACCAGAATGGGAGTTAATCAAATCGGGGTTCGAAGACCTGATGAAACGCTATCCCGAGAGTACCTGGAACATGAATAAATTTGCATCTTTCGCCTGCCGTGCTAATGATAAAGCGACTTATCTGAAGCTGCGCCAACAATTGGGTACCATCATCGATTCACAACTCTGGCCCAGTGGTTATTCGGTAGATGTGTGTGATTACCGCTTTTCTAAAGCTAACTAAATCATTTCTCCCCTATCAGGTAAAGGAAAGTCAAACCATTCAGATTGCGAACTCAAGCAATAGCTCAAGCAGAGCTCGTAATATCACACTTAAGCACTCTGGCCATATACTGAAGAGCATGCTTGTGCACGACCTTGTTTTCGGCAGCGACACAGTCTGCAGGTACCTTTAAGCTAAAGCCTCGCAAAAACCCATCCATCGCCGTCAGTTGAACGCAGATATCGGTAGACAAGCCGGTAATAATTATTTTTTCAGTTTTCATCTGTTTGAGCAACAAATCCAGCGGCGAGCCATAAAAGGCAGAATGCCGGGGTTTTAGAATCGTCAGATCTTCTTCAGGCACCAAAAGCTCTGCCATTTGTGCCACTACGCCAGGCTTGCCACGACAGTATTTCAACAAATCCTTAAAATCTGATTTCCAAATCCCGAAATTATCATTAGCGTAAATACAGGGGATGCGCTTTTTTCGAAGCTGTTTTTTTTAAAATCGCAGTGCATTGAGCAGCCCGCCTAGCCTTAGGAGCCAATTGCTCTGCACCGTCGAATTCCAAAGGGTTGATAAAATCCACCAACAATAGCACTGAAAAATTGGGAGCGAGTGTGGCACTCTTAGCCTCTTTTTTCATGAAAAAGCCGATTCTTTCATGGAAGACTTTTGAAGAATACTGATCTTTCCATCCCCTTCCAGAAAAGCAAATTTCATTTCTTTCTGGGGGCAATCTGCCTCACGTAAAGCTTGCTCTACATCCGATAAAGGAAGACGCTTTGCCTTCAGAACATCTCTAAAAATTTCTCCGTCTCGGCCAATCAATATCGCACGACCCTCTACTGCCAGCTGAGCTGCGCGACTTCTGGAGGTAATAAAAGCGACCGCCACGTTGAGCAGAATCAATGTAGTGGCAGACAATAACCCGGCAACCACTGAAGAATCCGAGGCATTTAAGGAATTAGAGACCGCTTCACTCAGCAACATCACCACTAATAAGTCAAAGGGAGTAAATTGCCCAACGGTACGACGGCCGGAAATACGCACCATCACCAAGAGGGCACTGTAAATGATTACGACACGCACTGGAAATTCCCACCACGGCAGATTCAGCTCAAACATAGGTTTACCCAGCAAATTTAAATTATTTAGGTAGAGGTCCTTAATCAATGCACGGGTGGAAGAAGGAATGAAGCTGTACCCAGCAGAGTAGATTATCTCTACTGGTTTTAAGCTGGGCTGTCAGAAAATTCAACAGAAAGTTGTAGGATAAAAAAGTAAGAAAGTGCAGCTCTTAGAAAATTGGCTGTTAGGGCCACTTAAGCAGCCAAGATTAAAAATTTGTAGTAGAAATGTCGAGATTTTTCCAAGCTAAGGAATATAGCCCTCACCCACTCCTCTTAATTTAATTCAACAATTAGTTTTTGATTCCTCAAACGCTGAAACTAGAGGGAGAGCTGAATTGAGCTCACTGGCTCTGCCTCAATACCGCAGGTTTGCTAGCCAAGCCACCCAAAGCAATAGACCGGAAGGTAACACAATAGCGGCCAGTCGAAGCGGAGCTAAGCGGCCTGCATTAAAACGCCCGGCACTTGCAGCTATACCCCAAATGCCGATACCTACTATCATCGACCAGGCCAAACCATGCAACGCCCAGCCTGCGATATATTTGGCACTACCAAATTTAACCGGTGCAAACCCCATCATTGGAGTGATGAGTGCTTCAATACTCAACATAGCCCACAACCAGCTCTTGTATCCAAAGGCAGCCAAAATAGGAATGATCATATAATAAGCAACAGCGCCGCCAAGCCACCACATAAAACCCCGTTCGATAAACCTACCAAACCACACCGGCGGATTGGTATAAAACTGCTTTCCGCTCTCAAATGTCTTGCCCATCAGTCTAGGCAGATTAGGCCCAGGCGTCGGCGGGATACCAGCTTTGCGCAACTGCCGCTGGCCCAGCACAAACCCCGCGTGCCACATCAGCATCGAAACTAACGCGCCTCCAAGCAGTGTGACCAATATTTTCTCTTCTTCCGCGTGAAGACGATTAAGCGAGCCTAAAACACCACCAAAAAGCCAGCCGAAAACACCAACAGATATGCACCAGGTCGCAATCAACCGCCACAACCAAGAACGTAGGAATGTCACTAACGCGAAACTCATCAGTGCAGGCAGGAACAATATAACCAGTGAATACACAAAAAATATAAGGGGTCGAATATGATCGATGATGCGTTGCACGCTAGCTGTGCCTGCTTTCCGGCCATATGGCACAACATTCGGATTCAGCATAAGGGTCAGCTCAGCCAGTCCAATTAGACCCAATCCCAAAGCAATCCCTCCGAGCCACAGCGGTGGCCGATGCTTTACCCCCACTAATTCAGCCACACCACAACACACCGCGTTGGGCATGGCTATTACAAGCCCGATGACAAAACATTCTGTAAAGCTAAATGTGATTATTGATCCATTAAAACTCGCCCAAGCAGGAGTACTAGCCCATAGCAGGCTTAGAAGCAAGATGCCTAAGAAGAACCTGAACTGGGAGATAGTCATGGCAAAATCCTGTCGGAGAAAAATGCGGGCAAACCAAAAAGAAAAAGCTACCGCATTTTATCGATGTTTCTTAAACCTTCCCTCGGAGAACTTGCCGCCTATCAAGCCCATAAAGCCGTAAAGGAAAATTGTTCCTTAGAAAAACTTTACCGTAATCTTTATGCGCTTTTCGGAGCAAAAATAGGCTGAAAAGCGCATAAAGATTACGGTAAAACAAATTTAATCGTGAAGTTTGAACAGACAGGTCGAGATAAGGCAGTGGGCGGACAATCTGGAGCGGGTGATGAGAATCGAACTCACGTATCGAGCTTGGGAAGCTAGCGTTCTACCATTGAACTACACCCGCAGTGTTTGCGATTTTAATCTTTTTGCCTGTTCAGGTAATTCCCCCTAAACAAACATATTTAAGCTCTAAATATTCCTCAATTCCATAGACGGAGCCTTCTCGTCCTAGGCCAGATTGTTTAACCCCACCAAAAGGACCTACTTCGTTAGAAATGAGTCCAGTATTGACTCCAACCATGCCGTATTCTAGGGCTTCTGCAACGCGAAAAACCCGTCCAATATCGCGGCTATAAAAATAGCTGGCTAAACCAAAATCTGTATTATTGGCCATTGCTACTACTTCTTTTTCATCTTTAAACTTAAAGACGGCAGCAACTGGACCAAAGGTCTCTTCCTGGGCAATGAGCATCTCTTGGCTTGCGTTAGCTAACACGGTAGGCTCGAAAAACAAGCCCCCGGCAGATTTTCCCCCAGTCAATAAAGTAGCTCCTTTGGCTAAAGCGTCTTTAATATGGGATTGGACTTTTTCAACAGCTTGCTGCTCGATCAAAGGCCCTTGACTGACCCCTGCTTCGAACCCATTGCCTACTTTAATCGCTTTTGCTTTTTCAGCTAACTTTGCAACAAATTTATCGTAAATGTTTTCCTGTGCATAAAAGCGATTGGTGCAGACACAGGTTTGACCCGCATTACGGTATTTAGACTGTATTGCTCCTTCCACAGCCGCTTCCAGGTCGGCATCATCAAAGACAATAAAGGGGGCGTGCCCTCCTAATTCTAAAGAAAGCTTTTTGATAGTAGGCGCACTTTGCTGCATCAAAATACGGCCTACTGACGTAGAGCCGGTAAAAGATAGCTTGCGCACGATAGGACTGGCGCACAACACTTTACCAATTTCGATAGAGCGGGAAGCATCAGCAGGGAGGATGTTTACTACGCCTTTCGGGATGCCGGCGCGATGGGCCAGTTCAGCAATAGCTAAAGCGGATAGAGGAGTCTGTTCGGCGGGCTTGATCACCATGGTGCAACCTGCGGCAATGGCAGGGGACACCTTACGGGTAATCATGGCGATGGGAAAATTCCAGGGCGCTATGGCGGCGCATACGCCTATGGGCTGCTTGAGAGTTAGCATGCGCTTGTCAGTCCAGGTGCTCTGTAGGGTGTCTCCCGCTACCCGTTTGGCTTCTTCCGCAAACCATTCGACAAAACTAGCCCCATAAGCCACTTCCCCCCGTGCTTCGGCAAGCGGTTTGCCCTGCTCTGCTGTCATTAGTTGAGCTAGGTCCTCTTGATGCGTCATCATGAGCTCAAACCATTTACGCAAGAGGCCAGCGCGATCTTTGGCCGTACGGGCACTCCAGGCGGGAAAAGCCATCTGTGCCGCCTTAATCGCCTCCTGAGCGTCGCTGGCGGTGCAATTGGCAACCTGTGCTAACAAACTACCTGTAGCGGGATCGCTCACCGGGAAAGTTGCAGCATCTGAACTATTTGTCCAGCCCCCATTCAAATAGGCCTGTGTATGAATGAGCCTGGACTCCGTAGGCGTAAAAGGTAAGGTATAAGCATGCATGATGTACAACTCCTTTGTCAGACTTGCAGAATACTGCCTGTAAGCCGCTAAAATTCAGACCACTTTTAAGAAAAATGTGTACGCCAGCATCATACGTCCTATGAATATGCAAGTTACTCCTGAACTCGTTGAATGGTTACAAGAACAAATTACCCGCGGCTGTCAGCCCGAGGCAATGGTCCAGTCTATGATCAAGTCTGGTTACGAGCAGACCTTTGCTCGACAGATCATCAATGCCTCCTTTGCGAGTGTGGAAACCATTATAGGCCGCAGACCAGGCGTGGTTTCTGGGGCGAATTTGGATCAAACTGTCCAAATTAATACGCTGGGTTTAGAAGGCAATATTATCAAAACTAGTGACCGTGAGGTACGCGTGCTGCTTTCTCTGGCTAGCCCCCGAATAGTTCTGTTTGGCAATGTGTTATCTGATGCTGAGTGTGAGCAGATGATTGAGTTGTCAAGCAGCAAAATGGAGCGCGCGCACGTGGTAGACTCCGAAAAAGGCGGCACCCGCATTGATGAAGCCCGCACCTCAGACGGGGCGGGCTTTCAGCGTGGAGAGCACCCCTTGTTTGTGACCATAGAGAAACGGCTTTCCGAGCTAGTGGGTTGGCCCGTTGAAAATGGCGAAGGCTTACAGGTATTGCATTACTCCGTAGGTGGAGAATACAAACCGCATTTTGATTATTTTGATCCTAATAAAAGCGGGGAAGCGGCTCAACTAAACCGGGGCGGCCAACGTATTGCCACGATTGTCATGTATTTGAATGATGTGCAAGCGGGGGGGGAGACGATTTTTCCTAGCGTGGGCTTACAAACCATGCCGCAAAAAGGTAGTGCCGTATATTTTGCCTATGCAGGGCTGGACGGCAGTCTGGATGCCCGATCCCTGCATGGGGGAGCTCCAGTTATTCGAGGGGAAAAATGGATCGCTACAAAATGGTTACGCCAGCATGCGTACGTCTAGGCAACAGGAAAGCTTCCCGTAAAATGACTCTCTGTTTTGCTTGTTTTTTTCATCCCGATATCCCCACTATTGGTAGCTACTTCTTTATTTAAGATTTAAACTTCTGATGTCGCACACAGATCTTTCTCTGCTTGCTCTTATTGGCAATGCTAGCCTGCTGGTACAGCTGGTTATGGCTGGTCTACTGCTGATTTCTTTGATGAGCTGGTACGTAATTTTCAAAAAACTCTTTTTAATGTCCTCTATCGTGACTTCAACCCGGAAATTTGAGGCCGCATTTTGGAGTGGGGGTGATATGGCTACTTTGCTGGACAATGCCCAGCGACATCGCAAGGAATCTGGCCCTCTTGAGCGAATTTTTGAAGCAGGCATGCATGAGTATTTGAAAGCGCGCCAATCGCGCCCCGCAGATACGGCCATTCATGTTGATGGCGCACGCCGTGCCATGCGCGCGAGCTACCAACGGGAAATGGATGCGATGGAAACCCATCTGTCGTTTTTAGCCACTGCTGGGTCTGTTTCCCCTTATATAGGCCTGTTTGGTACCGTATGGGGCATCATGAATGCATTTCGTGGCCTGGCCAATGTACAACAGGCGACATTAGCCAATGTCGCTCCTGGCATTGCTGAAGCCTTGATCGCAACGGCCATTGGTTTGTTTGCGGCAATTCCTGCAACCGTAGCTTATAACCGCTTTTCTGCCCAGATAGACCATCTTGCAAACCGTTTTGAAACATTCATGGATGAATTCACCAATATCTTGCAAAGACAGTCGCGATGAATGAGTGGAAAAATCGGCGCTCCCGCCGCTTTAAAAGCGAAATCAATGTTGTACCTTATATTGATGTCATGCTGGTGTTGTTGATTATTTTCATGGTAGCCGCACCTTTAATTTCTCCCAGCATCATTAACCTTCCCAGCGTGGGTATGCAGGCGAATCTTCCTGCCCCCACGACCATTGAAATCGTAATGCGCAGTGAAGGGGGCACACTTGAACTCATTGATAGTGCTAGCAAGAAAAGTTTAGGAAGCTTTCCACAAACTCAAGCGATCCAGACACTTAAGGCACAACAAGAAAACTTTGAGCGGCCAGTGGCCATCTCTGCAGATAAGAATGTTCGATATGAGGCAGTGGTTAAGCTTTTAGCAGATTTAAACCGCGAAGGTGTAAAACGTGTGGGTCTTTCCGTAGTCAAAGGTCCTTAATATTAAGCAATGGAAGCCTCGATGGGGTATTGATAGTGAACCATGGCCCGAGCAGATATTGAGCCTACAAGCGCAAAAATATCGCTAGATTTTTCTAGACTAGCTGTTGTTGTCGCTCAAGCTAAAGAACGCTCTTATTTAGAAAGGCAGTTCTCGCAAAAGCAGAGTGATTTTCGCGCTGGGGGGCTTGCCCTGGCAGCTCATCTTCTTTTAGCAATATTCTTAATGCTAGGCATACGCTGGCAGTCCACAACTCCAGCCGTCATTCAAGCAGAACTTTGGGCTCCAACGCTACAGCAGGCCTCCCCTACAGCTCTACCGGCCCCTTCGCCTACAGCGCCAGACACTGCACAAGTTACCCCTAAAATCACTCCCCCCCCTGCCCCCTCTATCCCGGAAGATCATGCAGATATTGCATTGGAGAAGCAAACTCGTAAGCTGCAAGCTCAAAAAGCTGCTGAACAAGAATTGAGAAAGCAGGAAAAAATAAGGCTCGCCAAGCAAGAAGCTGCCGAGAAAGAAAAGCTTGAAGAAGCTGTTAAAAAGGAAAAAGTGCAGAAAGCTGAAAAAGAACGACTCACTCAAGCAAAGGCAGAAGCGGACAAACGTTTTGAACAAAACAGACAACGGCTGATTGCTTCAGCCAGCACGACTACCTTAAACTCAAGCGGCAGGGACTTAACTACAGCCACTCCAAAGGGCTTGGTGCAATGGCAAGGTTTTGTGCGTGCTTGCGTACAGCCGAATGTAAATTTTCCGGTCGATTCTATTAACGGGAACCCAGCCTCAGATTTTGCAATCGAACGTTTGCCTGATGGCAGCATTGCTAGTGTTAAAGTAACTCGTTCGGGAGGCAATCCAGGGTTTGATGCAGCAGTGATACGGGCTATTTATGCTTGTGGTGCCTCAACAAACGGTTTTCCGCAGCCTCCCGGTGGGCAACGTCTGTTTGAATTAATTTATCGTCCCAAAGAACAATAGTGAGAATAAGTCACCCATGATTCACACTTCCCAGCTTCAAAAGTTTCTTGTATCGGTTTTAGTAACACTTCTGATGAGCCTTTTCAGTCAGAATTTGCGCGCACAACTGCGCGTAGAAATTTCCGGCGTAGGTTCACAGCAATATCCCATCGCTATTGCTAGCTTTACAGGAGATCTGGCGAGCGGTAACCAACAAGATATTGCAAGCATTGTGCGCTCAGACCTGCAGCGCAGTGGGCTTTTTCGGATGATCGATATTGGGCCTACACCTCTTGCCGAAAACACACTCCCTGCATTAGCCGATTTTAAAACCCGCGGTGCCGATAGTCTTGCAGTGGGCTCTGTCACCCGCTTAGCGAACGGATCTTTTGACATCCGTTACCGCTTATTTGATACCGTTAAACAAACACAAATTGATGTGCAAACTTTTACTCCAGCCGCCAGTAATCTGCGTTTGGCTGCCCATATGATTGCTGATCGTATTTTTGAAAAAATTACTGGAGAACGCGGTAGCTTTGCAACCCGTATTGCCTATGTGGTCAGTCTAGGGCGGGATAATTTTGAGTTGCAGGTAGCCGACTCTGACGGACAAAATGCCCAAACCGCTTTAAAGTCACGCGAACCTATCATTTCACCGGCCTGGAGCCCCGATGGAAGTAAGGTAGCTTACGTAAGCTTTGAAGATAAAAAACCCGTAGTATTTGTACATGAACTAGAAACTGGAAAACGCAATCGAGTCGCCAACTTTAAAGGATCGAATAGTGCCCCGGCATTTAGCCCTGAGGGTACACACTTGGCCGCCGTTCTCTCTAAAGACGGTTTGGCTCAACTGTACAAAATAACCATTGCTTCAGGCGAGGCTAAAAGAATGGCAGTAAGTAATGGTATTGACACAGAGCCCATCTATGCAGCGGATGGCAGCCTCTATTTTGTCAGCGATCGCGGTGGTTCTCCCCAAATCTATAAAATGAGTACGGCAGGAGAGGCGACGCGGATCACTTTTAAAGGCGATTACAACATTAGCCCTGCCATTTCAGCGGACGGGAAAACCTTAGCCTATGTGAGCCGGCGAGGTGGGAAGTTTCAGCTTTACAGCTTAGATTTAGCGAGCGGAACTGAAACCCAGCTTACCGACACCCTAAAAGACGAGTCTCCTAGTTTTTCTCCCAACGGAAAACAACTTATCTACGCTACCGAAATTAGAGGTCGAGGGGTATTAGCCGTCGTTTCTTCTGATGGCCGAGTCAAACAAACGCTTAGCTCAGGATCTGGAGATATCCGGGAGCCTGCCTGGGGTCCTTGGACTACTAACAAATAAGGAATTTTTAATTTATGAAACTTTATTTCCCACTGAATACGATAAGTCGTCAAGGAGAAAACTGATGAATATTTCCCGTACTTTTTCAATCTTAACAATTGCCGCAACTATAGCTTTACTGTCTGCTTGCGCATCCAATATTCTTCTTGATGAACCCGCACGCCCTAGTTCCTCCGCATCTAATCAAGGCACTACCCCGGCGCCGGGAACCACTACAACAGGAGTGGGCTCAGTAGCCAGCGTTGATACTACTCAAAATTCAGCTAATGCCGCAGTTAAAACTCCTCCTATGCAACGCTCCATCTATTTTGACTATGACAGCTTCGTGATAAAAGAAGAGTACAAAAACGTGCTTGAATCCAATACGCGTTTTATAAACAATAACAAGAACGCGCGGGTAGTGATTGAAGGCAACACCGATGAGCGAGGAGGCCGTGAATACAATCTAGCACTGGGGCAAAAACGAGCAGAAGCCGTCAAGCGGGCCATGACATTACTAGGCGTTGCGGAAACACAAATTGAAGCGATTAGTTTTGGTAAAGAAAAACCTAAAGCAATTGGCTCAAATGAAGCTGCCTGGGCAGAAAACCGTCGTAGCGATATTAATTATCGCTAAATCACCCACTCAAGCGCTGATCATAAAGAATATGAGATGAAAAATTTACTGTTTGCCATTTTGTTAGGCTCCACCTGCTTGCCTGTATATGCCGGTATTTTTGATGACGAAGAAGCGCGCAAGGCCATACTGGACTTAAGAAAGGAAAGTCGCGATCGTTACGATGCGCTGGAGAAAAGCCTGACACAGGCCCAAGCAGCCGCCAATGCCCGGGTAGAAGCCGCCCAGCGCAGCCAACTGGAACTTTCAAACACGATTGAAAAACTGCGGGAAGAGATCGCGCGCCTGCGGGGTCAAGTGGAAGTACTCAGTAATGAGTTAAGCGCCCAGCAAAAAAAGACGCGTGATTTATTTACAGACCTGGATGAACGACTAAAAACTTTGGAGCCTAAAAAAATTGCATTAGAAGGAGGAAAGGAAGCGGTCATTGAGCGTCCAGAACAAAATGCTTTTAATTTAGCCCTGGAAGCATTCAAAGTAGCCGATATGCCGCGCGCTATCAAGCTATTTACACAATTTATAACTCAATATCCACAAAGTGCTTTGCTAGCGCAAGCCTCTTATTGGCTAGGCACAGCCCAATACAGCAATAAAGAATTTAAGGCAGCCCTTAACACCTTAACAAAATTTACCAGCGCCTACCCCGACAATTCTCGCATTCCTGATGCACTGTTGACCATAGCGAATGCTCAACTAGCTGTCGGGGATAAGCGAGCCGCCAATCTGACTCTGGCTAGGTTGAGCAAACAATATCCACAGTCCCGCGCAGCTCAGTTAGCAGCAGAACGATTGCCGGCAGGCAGCTCTCGCTGATTGCCAGGTTTTTATCTATGAGTGCAATCGAACCAGACTCTTTTGCGGGTCTTCGAAACTTAGGGGTCCGTTCCAAGCAAATGCTGAAAACTGCGGGGATTTTATCTGCAGAGCAATTACAAAAAATCGGATCAGTAGCGGCATTTTTTGCGGTTCAGCAGTCAAATGCTGCTTCCAAGCCAAGTTTAAATTTGTTATGGGCACTTGAAGGAGCGTTAAGCTGTCGGGACTGGAAAGACATAGCCAATGATAGCCACATCAAGCTTGTCCTTTTAATGCAGCTGGATGATCTGAAAAAGCAGACCCCTTCTACTCCAGCCCATCAGAATTCAATGCGCTAAACATGGAAGTCTGAGCGTTATACGCAAGTAGCTCTCCGGCGTCGATATCAAAATACCAACCATGGAGTAACAAGCTACCTTGATTCACCCGCTCCTGTACCCATGGAAAAGACAACAGGTTATCTAAGGAAACCAAAATTGCCGCCTGCTCGCAGGCACGCGCTTGAACAGCAGGAGATTTATGAGGTAACGCTTGCAATACCTGTTCACGTGCACGTTGGGCAATACTCACCCAGGGCCCCACAAACTCATAATGTGTATGGGTAGTTCCTTCGCAATCCATCAAGGCATGAATTCCGCCGCAACTAGAGTGTCCTAACACAATAATATGCTCTACTTCTAAAGATTTAGTGGCAAACTCAATAGCGGCTCGAATGCCGGGAGCTTCTGCTTCATGGCGATAAGGCGGTACCAGATTGGCTACGTTTCGGATCACAAATAACTCACCGGGATCTGCACCTGTCATCATGGCCGGATCGACTCGGGAATCGCAACAGGCAATCACTAGCGTCCTGGGTTTTTGACTTTGACGTAACTGGGAGAAAAGCCCCTGCTCTTCCCCAAAATATTTGGCCTGAAACCGTTCAAAGCCAGTAATAAATTTACCGATATCTTTCATTGTCTGCCTTCAAAACTTTACTGATCCGTCAGCTAACTTTTTATATCTGATGGTTCGCAACCAATAGTCTCTCAGTGTACCTTTCTTATGCAAGGACTCTGTTTATTCTATTTCTAAATGATGCGTGGCTAGGGATAAAGCCTAAGTCGTTGTCTAGCACAACAAAGCAAAGCCGCAACAGAAAGGGTTTAAAAATAGATCTACCTTTCAATCCAGAGGTAATGCTGTTGTATCTTTTATTCGCTCTAAAGCGAAACTGCTTTTTACATCCATTACCCCTGCAAGAGTCATCAAGCGATCCATCACAAAGCGAGTAAAGTGCTCCAAATCACTCGTGTGTACCCGTAAAAGATAATCCATCTCGCCTGTCATTGCATAACAAGCGACGACTTCTGGCCAGGCCTGCACGGTGGCACGAAAACCCTGCAAAGTACTAGCCCCTCGTTTCTCGAGCTTGACACTAACGTAGGCCAATAAACCCAAGCCTAATTTTTGCGGATCTAGCAGGGCTACATAGTTTTTGATGATTCCCGCAGCTTCCAGGCGCTTAATACGACGTAGACAAGGGCTAGCCGATAAAGAAACCTTCTCGGCAATCTGTTGATAGCTTAACCGTGCATCATTCTGTAACAAATTAAGAATTTTTCGGTCTATGCGGTCTATTTCCAAAACTACCTCTTATTTTTATGAAAACTGCGCATTCTTTAATTTTAACGCAATTTAATTGCGTTAAAACGAGATTTTGTGAAAATTTCGCAATATTATTTCTCTCATTCCCGCTTATGATTTCTCCCATAAAAAATGGTTTAAGAGGCTCAAATGAAAAGTGATGCAATCGGAACATTTATCCCCTGGGATAACCCAATGGGGACCAATGGATTTGAATTTATTGAATATGCGGCACCCGATCCTTTAGCCCTAGGTCAAATTTTTGAGACGCTTGGGTTTAAAGCGATTGCACGTCATCGGCATAAAAATGTGACCTTGTATCGCCAAGGAGAGATTAATTTCATTATTAATGCTGAACCAGACTCTTTTGCTCAACGGTTTGCTCGTCTACATGGACCTAGTATTTGTGCAATCGCTTTTCGGGTTAATGATGCTGCTGCCGCTTATAAGCGAGCCATTGAACTAGGCGCTTGGGGTTTTGATGCCAGAAGTGGCCCTATGGAACTCAATATTCCAGCCATTAAGGGGGTAGGAGATTCTTTAATTTACTTTGTAGACCGCTGGCGTGGTAAGGATATGGCCTCTAGCTCCAATACATTTCGTAGCATAGGGGATATTGATATCTATGATGTAGATTTTGAGTCTATCCACCCCAGTACTGCACAGGCAGATTTTGCACATCCTGGTGTAGGTTTATTAAACGTTGATCACCTCACGCACAATGTGCATCGGGGAAGAATGAAAGAGTGGGCAGATTTTTACGAACGTCTGTTTGGATTCAGAGAAATCCGCTATTTTGATATTGAGGGACAAGTAACAGGCGTCAAATCAAAAGCCATGACCAGTCCTTGTGGAAAGATTCGTATCCCGATCAATGAAGAAGGGGGGGAAAAAGCAGGGCAAATTCAGGAGTATTTGGATGATTATCAAGGTGAAGGGATTCAACATATCGCCTTGAGTAGCAACAATATTTATGAGACAGTCCAAGCGCTGCGCGAAAATGGAGTGGTTTTTCTGGATACTCCTGCCACTTATTATGAATTAATCGATAAACGTTTACCCGATCACAAAGAAGATAAAGAGCGCTTGCTCAAAAACAGAATTCTGATTGATGGCGCCCCTGGGGGCGGAAAATTGCTGCAAATCTTTACAAAAACCGTTATCGGGCCCATCTTTTTTGAAATTATTCAGCGTAAAGGAGATGAGGGGTTCGGTCAAGGTAACTTCAAAGCGCTCTTTGAATCCATCGAACTGGACCAGATTCGCAGAGGTGTAGTCAGTACCTAAGTTAAGCTTTAAAAAACTTGAGAAATTCCCTGTATGGCTAGTACTAAAACTTCTCCGTCACAAAAGCTGCGCTCGGGTGTAGCTGCCTACAGCTATGGTGCATCCCTACGGCCGCCCCGGGGCAATTACTCCCTAGCACAAGCAGACTACACCTGTGAGCAAGTATGGGAGGCTTATACCAATGCCGAGCATGATCGCTATCGGCGACTCTACAAGGATCGCATTATAAAACTGCCAGGGCTCGCTTGCGATGCATTTATCAGCTCGCTTGCAACCTTAGATGCCAGCGAACAGATCCCTAACTTAAAGCAGATATCAGTCAGATTACATAAAGCCACAGGCTGGGAATTGGTAGGGGTGCCAGGACTGATTCCAGAAACTGCATTTTTTAAATTGCTTAGCGAGCGACGTTTCCCCATTACCACCTGGTTACGGGAAGAAGCGGAGTTTAACTATATTGTTGAACCGGATATTTTTCATGATTTTTTTGGTCATGTCCCTTTGCTTTTTAATCCTGTATTTGCAAACTATATGCAGGCTTACGGACGAGGCGGTCTAAAAGCCGATCGTCTCCAGGCACTGGAATATTTGGCCAGGCTATATTGGTACACCGTAGAGTTTGGACTCATTCATACCCAGGAAGGCTTACGCATTTACGGTGCAGGTATTCTGAGCTCAGGAAGCGAACCTTATTACAGTTTATTTGATCCCCAACCCCAAAGAATTGGCTTTGATTTAATACGCGTTATGTCTACCCGCTATCGTATTGATGATTTCCAAAATACCTATTTTGTAATAGAGAGTTTTGATCAGTTATTTGAGGCGACTGCGCCTGACTTTACTCATCTTTACACCCAGCTTGCACAGTTACCCACCTTTTCTGCAGGTGAAATAACAAGCACCGATAAGATATTTCACAAAAATGCACAAAGCCCTTAAAGAGAGAGCAGAAGGCGTTTAGCGCAATGAAGTGCGAGGGCGCGCATTAAACGGTCACGCACTTCCTATAGGCAAGCGCAGCGCCAGCACTGCGCAACACAAAGATTTGCACGAGAAAGAAGTTTAGAAAAACCTCTTAAGCTGCCGTTTTTTGTGCCTCTTGCACAGCCGCTTTGTAAATACTGTTGCGGGGTTGTGCAAACACTCTTTGCAACATGGGCTCAAACTCGCTCATTGGTAAAGTTACCGCTTTCGCATCAAAGGAAGGGTTGTCATAAAGAGCACAAAACTCTGCTGTACGCTCAAAAAATGGGCTACTACGAAATTGTTCGCGCATATCTCGATCCATACCGATATGATGGAAAAAATAGTGGCCCTGAAAAATACCATGATGCTGCACCATCCAGTGATTAGCTTCGCTTACAAAAGGCTTGAGGATGGCAGCAGCAATATCCGGATGGTTAAATGAACCCAGGGTATCTCCAATATCATGTAGCAAGGCGCAAACTACATACTCTTCATCCCGTCCATCGTGTAGAGCCCGGGTAGCCGTCTGTAAGGAATGGGTATAGCGATCTACGGGAAAACCGCCGTAATCTCCTTCTAAAAGCTGTAAATGCTGAATTATGCGCTGCGGCAATGCTTTAGCAAACTGAATAAATTCGCCACCAATAATCTGCCAGTCTTGCTGGGTGCTATCTTGCATAGAAGTAAAGTTTGCACGTGCGCTCATAGCTGTCTTTCTAAAAGTTAGAGAGGTGAAATTCGAATAAGAATGTCGCCGAATTTATCAAGAAAATCAATACTTATTGCATTGTTAAATTATTTGATCTAGACGAAAAGCCCAACCCAGTACTTCTGGCACAGAAAAGTGCAACAACAATAACAGCGATGATTTAGAACCTAAATTAGACGGGATAACTTCCTAGAACTTTAAAAAATGCAGTACGTGCTTTTAAAGTATCTAAGGCCTGTGTAATCTTGGGGTCTTTTACATGACCTTGAATATCCACATAAAAATAATATTCCCATTGCCCATTTTTAGCTGGCCTGGACTCAAAACGGGTCATGGAAACCCCATAATCTGCCAATGGTTTAAGCATTTCATACACTGCTCCAGGTTTATTAGGTACCGATAAAATTAAACTAGTCTGGTCACGACCTGAGGGTAAGGTCACATACCGGCCCACAACCCCAAAGCGAGTACGGTTATTAGGATCATCCTGAATATTGGCAGCCGCTATTTGCAGCTGATAACGAGTAGCAGCCAAGCTACTGGCAATTGCAGCTGTATGAGAATTTTCAGCTGCAATACGTGCCGCCTCTCCATTACTAGAAACCGTTTCAATGGGAATGCTGGGGAAATGACGCGCTAACCATAACTGGCACTGCGCATAAGCTTGTGGGTGAGCCAATATACGTTCAATGCCCTCCATGGTGCCATTGTGCGTTAACAACTGGTGATGGATGGGTAAAGTCAGTTCAGCACTAATGACTAAGGGTGTAGTCAGCATTAAATCAAGCGTACGGCTGACCGCACCCTCCGTCGTATTTTCAACCGGGACTACACCAAAGTCAGCGCTCCCCGTTTCAACAGTACGAAACACCTCATCAAACGACAGGCAAGGCAAGGCATCGACCTGCACCCCAAATTGTGCACGCACCGCCTGCTCACTATAGGTGCCTTGAGGGCCCAAATAGGCCACGCGAAGTGGAGCTTCTGCTGCACGGCAAGCACTGATAATCTCTCGCCATACGGCCTGAACAGCGTCATCCGTCAAGGGGCCGGAGTTAGCAGTGGCAATCTTGTGCAGTACCTGTGCTTCACGCTCAGGCCGATAGATGGGCTCGTTTGCGGCATGCTTTATCGCTCCAACTTGCTTTGCAAGAGCAGCTCTCTGATTAATAAGCTTAAGTAATTCCTGGTCAACAGCATCTATTTTTTGACGTAGAAGTAAAAGAGGATCATTCATAGCATTGAAAGTTAATCCACAAAGAAAAACTTGATGATTTAAGTAACGTAAAACGTCGAGGAACTAAAAATATTCACGCTCCACACTTCTTCACTTTTTCAGCAGCGTACCACCGGATAACTCCAATAGCAGCAAAATGTAATACGCGCCTAAAAATTATTGACGCGCTACCGCTCATCCCTAATGATGCTTTCGCGGAATCCCCCGCCTTACCAGGAATGTTAGTATGCATTTATATCAGCATTATTTTGGAAATATTCTTAATAAAAGCAGATTAAGCTTAAGCCTTATTTTAATAAGCAGTCTTTCTGCCTGTTATGTGGTACCTGTCGATCCACGTACTGGACAAGCTTATCCTATTAGTAACCCTAATCATCCATCTCAGGTTTATGGACCTGTCGCCGTTACTAGCCCTTCCCACTCTTTAGCACTCCCTGCCCCGCAACCTAGCTCGCTGAGTGTTCGACTATATCCTCTGAATGGGCAAGCTAACAAGAATGGCATGCTCAATGCTGTGGTTATCGATAATCACGCGGGACGGGGTAGTTTCACAGTTACTTATTTAGGAGATACCTTACAAGGGGAAGCCTCTAGAGTCGACTCTAGCTATCCGTCTTTTGGCCGCATTCACGATCAGGTACTGGGTTTAAACAGCCAACGTGAATTCAGGGGGCGGCGAGGGATTGCGAATGCTTTTGGCTTAAAAGGGGTTAATGTGCAATGCGAATATCTTCTCACGGGTAATCAGATGGGTACGGGCGTTTGCCTGTTTTCAGATGGGGGAAAATATCAAATGCATTTTGGGAATTAAGGCCTAGCCTTATGCATGAAAAATACCCCCAGCAAGTTTTAAGAATGCTTTAAAACGGCCTATTTTTGTGAGTCCCAGATTTGATCTAACCACTCATCCCGACCAGAATTTTTGCGATAGAGACTGTAACGAACAGGATTTTTTTTGTAATAGTCTTGATGATACTCCTCTGCGACGGTAAACACCGTTGCTGGGACGATTTCCGTATAAACGTTAGGAAAACGGCCATTCATCTCTATCGCTCGCTTGCTTTTTTCAGCAGCTTCTTTTTGCTCTGGAGTCAGATAAAAAATCGCAGTGCGGTAAGAACTGCCTATATCGCAAAACTGACGGTCTTGAACCCCAGGGTCGATATGTTTCCAAAAATACTCCAGTAACTGGGAGTAAGTGATTTTTTGAGGGTCGTAGGTAATACGTACAGCTTCGGCATGACCCGTGTTGCCCCCACTGACCTGTTCATAAGTTGGGTTAGCCGTCGTGCCCCCTATATAACCAGACTCTGTAGTTAATACGCCGGGCAATTTATCAAAATCAGCCTCTACGCACCAAAAACACCCGCCTGCAAAAATAGCGACTTCTGAAGCAGTCTGGGCATCGCTAAGGGCAGTTTGCTGGCTAGAAAAAGGCATCGTCTGACTAATTCTCATACGGGTAATGAGTGTAGGAGCAAGGGCTCCCCAATATCTACTAAGAGAAGAAAATTTCATACGACCCACCGTTTTACCCGCATAGTTGCGAAATTCAATTTAATTCCATTTTGAAATCATTTGTGTTTAGGCGCAAGCTCAAGATAGTGCCCTAGCAAGACAACGCACAATAACCCTGGCAGAAATGGTTTAGAAATGGCGTAACCTATTGCGCTGTTAATCGGCTTTTTTTCTCTTAAAATTTTTTACACAATGAGCAGGTAAGGTTTGCAGACTTCACCGTTTTGATAAAAATGCTGCACCTCTGGAAGCTATGTTAGATCCAGCCTGGGCTAATGAGCCGTCTTACGGACAGGATACCCCGCAAGCCTATTAATTTCTGGGCGCCTCTATCGCGACACTCCTGACTCAGCCAAATTTCCGTTGCTAGATTAAATCGTCCAACGGCTGGATAAAGTCGAGGCAGGCGCATTTTTACGAAGTTGCTTACGCAAACGTTTAAAAAAACTGTGAGGTTTAGTAAATACCTGCTCAGTTTCTGCAACCGCTGGCTGTACTTGAGCGGCTCCCGATAATAGTAAAGCAGTCACCATGGGCATGAATTTCATTATTGGCATATTGACAGTAGACTGAAGACGCCCAATTGTCATGGCTTCACGGGCTAGCAATTCAAGCGCAAGTCGATACTCTGAATAGTGCGGGAGATGCGAAAAATCCCGCGACTGTTCTAATCGAATGACCGTGCCGTGATTTACGCCGGGCAAGTGATATTGCGAAGGAGTAGCTGCCCCAAAACCCCAGAAAACCTTAAGCCAATCATGATGATAACGATTACCAAACAGTAAAGTGGAGGGATGGGCATTCTCACGGCTTAGCTGAGGTACTGAGGTTTTAAGCAAGAGGGCTAAATCTGCCCCACTCCCCTTGAAATGAATCTCTCTGTCTTGTGGCAAAAGAATTACACGCGGTTTTTTCTCTACATAAAGGGACTTAGCAACGCTACCGCTCATGCTATGCCAGACAATGTCTCCCCAGCCCCGCGCCGCTGCCATTCCTATTTTGTCAAAAATACGCTTGGAATAATTTGCCGGCTGAGTATTTTTAGATAATCTCGCCTCTGTCTTTTGAAGAACTTCAAGCAAAGGAGCGATACGCAATGGTTTGTCCAAGCGCACAGTCTGCCCTATTTCTGAAGAGATTTGTCCCATTTTGTGAAGTTGCTGCAATTCAAACCCGGAAGATGTTCCGGATACCGTCAGCAGGACATCACAAGGAGGGTGTTCGGTTAGCTCCCATTGGGGAGTAGAAACACGGCTTGCTAATAGTTGCAACGCCGATCGTACGAGTTTTTTTTCCGTTTCCGATAAGCCCGAAAGGCCTAATCGCAGCATGAATCAACTACCTTTTCCCGATAAGACAACATTTATAGCGCTTTCACTGAAACGATCCACTAAGCTCATCACAGTCTCAAGGGTAGTGCTGAGGCAATTTTGAACTAGCTGAGGAGTCAATAGAAGGTATGTTCTGGATAAGTTGGTCCTAATTCCATTGTAGGTTTTCTGCCTCAGTTGCACTGGCCCATACATTGCCTTGGGCCCCAATGACTCCAGCCTCCCAAATACGTACCGCTTGATCCTCTGTTTGAACCCCGCAAGCTAGTACAGAGACATTGTAAGATTTTGCAAGTTGAATCAACCCTCGCATTCTTACGGCAACCTCCGGGGAAGTGCCCAAGGCACTGATTAACTGACGGGATAATTTGACCACAGAGACAGGGATGTCCTCAAACCATTCTAAATGGATAGAGTTACTACCAAAATTATCTAACACAAAACGCACGCCGTGGGCATGCAAGCTTTGGCTATTATAAAAAAGAGCCTCTCTATCGTAAGGCAAGTAAGACTTATTAATATCAATCAAAACACGGGAGGGATCTATCCGAAAAGTTTCGCAATTACTCAATAGGTATTTAGGTAAGCCAGGATGAGCAAGTTGCGCCAAAGTCATATTAAATACGAGACGGGTAGTGGGAGGAATATGATTACCCCAAGCGCTAAGCTGCTTTAATCCAAGTGTGATTATTTGATTATTCAGTTCATGCAGTAAAGGGCTAGCTTCCAGTACCCTGAAAAATTCAGATGGAAAATACACGGTTCCATCGGTCTGCCGCAAAGCCGCTAAAACTTCAAGTGCTAAAGGTAGATCAAATCGCTTTCCTCCAGTCGACAAACCAAACAGAGGTTGAAAGCGTGCAATCAGCTGACCCATTTTGAGAGCATTTGAGATTTGAACCAGCGATAGCGAAGGTACTAAGGCACCATAATGATCTGCAGGCGGAGGACTTTGCAGCAATTTTAGTTGTTGTTGTGCGCTGGCCAGTAATTCGGGGAGCGTCGCACCCTGCTCCGGTGCGGCAACAAATACGCTCAAAGGCGCAGCTTGCGCGGCCAAAGAGAGAGATTGTTGCATGATGGCTTGGGCACGGGACCTGAGAGTGGCAGCGTCTTTACAAGCTAATCCAATGACATAACGGCTGGCATTGCTTGCTGTAATTAATTCCGGAGCTTGCAACACACTAGTCAGCTGCTGGATTGCCGGGGCAAGTAACTCTATTGGAGAGTCCAGGGCCAAATGGATGGCCTGCGTTTTAGCTTTTTGCCATTCCAGCATGATAATTCCAACGCACTGCTGTTCTGTGAACTGCTGTTGAATAAACTCAACCAATGCTGTCTCGTCAGGTAAGTCCCCATAGGAGACACTCCTGCTATCTGCTGAAGTTTTTTGTTTTAAATCTTCTGTGGGGGAAATATTGCGAAAGACTGCCAGCAATTCAGAATCTGAAAGCGGGAAGAGTTTTTCTTCAAAAGTTTGTTCATCCTGGTCCTGCAGACCTGGCAATTTTATGATATGGGTACGCACTTCCCGCGTTCGCAAGGCTCCCTGAATGGCAACCAAGCGTTCGCTTAAAACAGTAGATGGTAAATTCTGTACACCCGTTAGCAGCCTTTTGAGAGGATCGGGCATCTCCTTCTGTTTACCCAGCGTTTCAAGGGTCTGACCCTCATTAGAAATGCGTAAAACAATAGCCGCAGAAAGCTCAGCTAGCGCCTGTGCCTGTACTTCATTAAGATCCGCCCGATGCTTTGCCTCATCCAGTAAACGGGACTGTTCAGCCATTTGGCGCAATAGCAAAGAACGCTCTGCTTGGTATCGAACAAGCTCATCATTCTTGCTTGTTGTGCCCAGCGTAGACTGGTTTTCCTGAGTACCGCCAGAACTGGATGGAATAGAAGACATGAAACACCTAACTATTGACTCTTACTTTATAACACTCCTTAGACCCAGTCATGCACAGTTTCCTGGCTGAGTTGAAAAGTACCCTTGTAAAACTTGTAAAAGTAAACACTATAGATGCTATATTTGCAAGCAAAAAAATCTTCCTAACCTACGGTTAAAGCTGTTTTCTTACAGTTCCAACGTCAAGAACTAAAAACAGTTAGAAGTGATAGGCGGCCTCGCCGTGGCTGTTAATATCAAGACCTTCTCTTTCTTCATCCTCTTTAACGCGTAAGCCAATTACACGATCCACTAGTTTAAAGGCTATAAACGTCACCACTGCTGACCACAGAGCAGTGATTACTATTCCCTGACTTTGAATCCACAGTTGGGTTAAAACGGGATTAAAAGATGTTTTCATCGTGACCCAATTCGCTATAAATCCAGGCCCACCCAAAGAGGGGTGATTAAATACTCCAGTCAATAAAGCGCCGACAATACCCCCGACCCCATGCACCCCAAATACATCCAGGGAATCATCCGCGCCTATTAAACGCTTTAAACCACTAACACCCCACAAGCAAAACACTCCCCCTGCAGCTCCAATTATCAAGGCTCCCAATATCCCTACATTGCCTGCCGCAGGCGTAATAGCCACTAGACCAGATACCGCCCCCGAAGCGGCCCCTAACATGGAGGGTTTTCCTTTAGCTAGCCATTCAGCAACAGTCCACGCCAATACGGCAGCAGCGGTAGCCAAAAAGGTATTGATCAAAGCCAGAACAGCAAAACCATTCGCCTCTAAGGCTGAACCCGCATTAAAACCAAACCAGCCCACCCACAACAGAGCAGCTCCTGTCATGGTTAAGGTCAAGTTATGAGGACTCATCGCTTCCCGACCATAGCCTATTCTCTTACCTATCATAAAGGCGGCTACTAGACCCGCTACCGCCGCGTTGATATGCACTACAGTACCCCCAGCAAAATCAAGCGCTCCCTTCTGCCAAATAAAGCCTGCCGTCGAGTTCATTTTTTCTATCGTATTTGCAGCAGTATAGGCATCAGGGCCTGGCCAGAACCACACCATATGAGCGATAGGAAGATAAGCAAAAGTGAACCACAACACCATAAAAAACAGTACGGCAGAAAACTTTATACGTTCAGCAAAAGCTCCTACTATTAAACAGCAAGTAATGCCGGCGAAGGTGGCTTGAAAAGCCGCAAAGGACAATTCGTAAATAGGAGTCGCTTTACTAAAGGTGGCTACTGTTGAAAAACTACCGTCTGCAGAATTAAACATCCCATTAAGAAAAATTCGCGAAAACCCTCCAATAAAGGCATTCCCCTCAGTAAAAGCTAATGAATAGCCATAAATCACCCACAAAACTGTGATCAAACAGAAGGTCACCATTATCTGCATTAAAACAGATAATATATTTTTGCTTCTTACCAAGCCTCCGTAAAATAAGGCTAAGCCAGGAACTGTCATCATGATCACTAATAGCGTAGATAAGCTCATCCAGACGGTATCCCCTTTATGAGGAATGGGCGTAGACGAAGATGCTGCCGTAGAGGATGACGCAACCACAGGTATCGATGAATAATGAGGCTCCATAAACCCCGCTTTTTCGCTGGAACTTGTGCCTAAAGCTTTACTAGGTAATTGCAGTTGTTCTACTGTTGTTTTTCCTTGCGAAAAAGCAACAGCGACCATAAACAGCCCCAAAAAGCTACTGATAATGATTTTTTTTAGTGTGCGCATGATAAGAGTAACTTTTAATAAGCTATAAGGCTTGATTACCGATTTCGCCGGTCCGAATACGGACCACTTGCTCAAGAGAAGTGATAAAAATCTTGCCATCACCAATCTTGCCAGTACGGGCCGCCTTTTCAATCGCTTCAATAGCCTGTTCGAGTAAATGGTCGGGGACCGCTGCCTGAACTTGTATTTTTGGCAGAAAATCTACAACATACTCGGCACCACGATATAGCTCAGTATGGCCTTTTTGTCGGCCAAATCCTTTGACTTCGCTAACAGTAATTCCCGAAACACCTCTATCGGATAAAGCTTCCCGTACCTCGTCTAACTTAAATGGTTTAATAATGGCAGTAATCATTTTCATAATGGACTTAACCCCCACACTCATTGCTCTTAAGACTCATTTTTTAACTCTTTTAACGGAATTAAGCATAAGCTGTGCCAAAACCAGGCTAAGTTTTATTTAGACTTCATAGCGGTGTATTAGATACTCACAAAGAGATTCCGGGGCGGATGATGCTGGCAGTCTTAAATGCCCTAACAAAGAGCAATTATTGGAAGAAAGGGGTGATTAAAAACTTCTTTGCCCTGTTTTGGTGCGCTGGAATTGTAGACTGGAAGAATTTAAGTTCTCCTTATGGGAACTTCTAATAACCGTAGCGAGTGGCCCGCAGCGGATGTGAGGAGCGGATGCGTACGAAGGGTACGCTGAGCACCGCAAGAGCCGATCCGGGTTGCGCAGTAGGTTATTAGAAGTTCCCTTATATTCCAGCACTGCAGATCAGTGGAATTAATTCTGCTCTTTTGAGTGACACAATTTAATATCCGATATTTATGGAGCTAAACGTGGAAAAAAGCGCTTTTCTCAACGAGCTGCAAGACAAACTTGTGTTGCTGCTTAAAAATAGTCCTGCAACAGATATAGAACGTAATGTCAAAACCCTTATTTCTCAAGGTTTAGCTAAGTTTGAACTGGTTACACGAGAGGAATTTGAAGTGCAACGTGAGCTGCAGTCTCGTTTACGCACTCGAGTAGAAACACTAGAAGCGCGCGTCCAAGAACTTGAAAAAAGGGCTCAGCTTTAAGCCATATGAATCTCGCTATCGTAAAAAGCAGGGCTCTGACAGGGATGCAGGCGAGTGCAGTAGCCGTTGAAGTCCATCTGGCAAATGGCTTACCTAGCATTACATTAGTAGGCTTACCGGAAACTGAAGTGAAAGAAGCGCGGGAACGTGTTCGGGCGGCTTTGATCAACAGCGGATTTGAATTTCCGATGCGCCGCATCACTATTAATCTAGCCCCGGCCGATTTGCCTAAAGAATCTGGCAGTTTTGATCTTCCTATCGCCCTTGGCGTGCTGGCAGCAAGTGGACAAATACCTCCCGATTGTCTGGACGCTTATGAGTTTGCGGGTGAATTAAGTTTGACAGGGCAATTACGGCGCATTCGTGGGGCTTTGGCTATGGCTTACGCTGTCAGCAAAACAGAAACCCAGGCTCCTGCATTTGTACTCCCAAGTGCTAGCGCTGATGAAGCTGCCTTAGTAGGGGGGGTTGCGGTCTATGCCGCAGACAATTTATTAGCGGTCTGTGCCATGCTCTGTGGGCAAACATCCTTACCCCGGGCACACCCCCATATTTCTCCAAAAAGCAAGCAAACACTCAATATTGCTGATGTAAAAGGACAAGCCACCGCAAAACGGGCCTTGGAAGTAGCGGCAGCGGGGGGTCATGCCGCCCTCCTGGTGGGGCCACCAGGCACCGGTAAAAGTATGCTAGCCCAACGCTTTGGCTCTCTATTACCACCCATGACAGAAGAAGAAGCCTTAGAATCTGCAGCAGTCCTCAATCTGAGTAATCGCTTTGATATTCAGACCTGGAAAACACGCCCCTTCCGCTCACCGCATCACACCGCCTCGGCAGTAGCCTTAGTAGGCGGAGGCAGTCATCCACGCCCTGGAGAAATAAGTCTGGCACATAAAGGGGTACTTTTTCTAGATGAGCTCCCGGAGTTTGATCGAAAAGTATTAGAAGTATTGCGTGAACCTTTGGAGTCTGGAAAAGTGACTGTATCCCGAGCTGCCCGCCAGGTAGATTTTCCGGCCCAGTTCCAACTCATTGCCGCCATGAACCCTTGCCCCTGTGGATATTTAGGTCACAAAATTCGCCATTGTCGCTGTACGCCAGATCAAATCGCTCGTTACCAAGGCCGTATCAGTGGCCCCCTGCTTGACAGAATCGATATTCAGATCGAAGTAGCAGCCCTGTCTGAAGAAGAGCTACTGGGTTTGCCACAAGGCGAATCCTCTAGTGCTGTAGCTGACCGCGTCACACAGGCGCGCCAACGCGCACTACAACGCCAAACTAAACCTAATGCTTTGCTCGACCCAGGGGAAATCGTGATGTATTGCCAGATGCAAGAAGCCGCAGAGACGCTTCTGAAAAATGCAATGGCAAAATTCGCCTGGAGTGCGCGCGCCACCCATCGCGTGCTCAAGCTAGCGCGCAGCGTCGCTGATCTTGCTCATGCAGAGAAAATCGCCGCTTCTCATATTGCTGAATGCATTCAATACCGGCGCGTACTGATACAAAGCTAGGACGACCCCCTTCCTCCTCTTTTTGCCAGGGCAAACGGGATCTCATTTCATCTCTATGCATTTTGTAGAGGCCTCCAGCCAAAAGCAGTGCCTTTAGCAAGACAAGGCAAGTCATAAGAATAGGATGATTTAGAAATGTAATAAGAAATCCAACTCCTATAACCGCCTACATAATTAGAGTAAAAACTCGGGAATTTTTCATTGATTTGCTGCGTCGCAGCATCATACTTAGAAAACTGATAAGCCTTTTGACAGGAGCATCATCATGGAACTCATTCAAGAATGTTTACAGTATGTAATTACAAAGTTTTTAAAACTGTTGGGAATTGAGACCATCAGTCAAAATGAGGACTTCGTAGCGTACTAATACTTTGCAGGATACCTTCTTTAAGATCTTTAATATAAACGGCACAGTGTGAAAGTAAAATTTTTATCTGAAAATTTGGCTTTAATACTTAAATTCTGTGTCCAAACGTAATCGAATCTTTTTAGGGATTTTGGCTGCTTACCTCATAGGGGTAGCAGCCCTTTTATACAATCAATTAGCCGAGATTGATCCTCGCTACCGTGAATCTGCGGAAGATTCCCTCGTTGAAACCTCCCAACTCCTTTCCACAATTATTGAGCAAAACATAATAGACGGTATTGTTCGGCCGGAAATATTGAAGCCCGTGTTTCAAAACTTATACGCTAAACGTTTTTCGGCAAAAATTTTTAGTGTTGAAAAAAGCCAGGTGGAATTACGAGTCTATGTGACCGATAAAGCAGGCCGCGTACTGTTTGATTCCACTGGAAAAGACGAAGGGGCGGATTATTCCCAATGGCGGGATGTGGCCAGCACCCTTAACGGTCAATACGGTGCGCGTAGTACAGCCGACATAGAAAATGATGATCGCACGACCGTAATGTATGTGGGCGCGCCTATTCGTTTCAATAACGAAACGATCGGAGTGGTCAGTGTAGCCAAACCCGTACAAAGTTTCGGTCAGTATGTGCAGGCGGCTCGAAAAAAAACTGTGTTAGTAGGGGTATATTCAGTTGCCGCAGTAATCGTATTGGTTTTGATTCTTTCGGTTTGGCTAGTACGCCCCTTTGGTTTGATTACGGATTATGTGCGTTACGTGCGCGCCCAACGTAGTTTCTCTTTACCCCGTCTGTCTCGTAGAGCGCTGGGGGCCATTGGTGCTGCTTATGATGAAATGCGTGATGCCCTGGCAGGGCGTAATTATGTAGCCGACTATGTACAGACACTTACACATGAACTAAAAAGCCCACTGTCAGCAATTCGCGGGGCTGCAGAACTATTGCAGGAGCCCATGCCAAAAGCTGATAGGCAACGCTTTTTGGGTAATATCACGCGCGAAACTCAACGGGTTCAAGAATTAGTCGACCATATGTTAGAACTGGCGGCCCTAGAAACCCGTCGGCAGTTAGATAATCCAGCCCCTATATTTTTAAAGCCTTTACTTGAAGAAATCGCTGCAAGTGCAGCAGCAGTTGGGTCTACCCGTCAGGTGAAGGTGCAGCTAGAGATTCAGCAAGAAGCCTGCATTGAGGGAGATATTTTCCTCATTCGTCGCGCCGTAACCAATCTGATCGATAACGCTATTGATTTTTCTCCAGCAGGTGCTACTGTGAGCATCACTTTAGGTACCATGCACAAAACTGTACAAATACAGGTACGTGATAAAGGGCCAGGTATTCCTGAATATGCGGAGGAAAAAGTGTTTGAAAAGTTTTTTTCATTGGCTAGACCCCATAGCAAAAAAAAGAGTACCGGCTTAGGCTTAGCTTTTGTGAAAGAGATTGTTGAGCTACATCGCGGTCGAGTCAGCTTGAAAAACGCCCTGGACGGCGGAGCCCTAGCCATACTCAGTCTGCCCTTACTTCCTACACCCACAGTAGCAGCCCATTAATCCTCTTCAGAGTAGGAGATATCCTCATGGCTAAGCCTTCAATTAAAACACTCTTCTCTGTTGGGTTACTCATCGCTTTTGGAGCTGCCATCTGGTTTGCCATGGCTGACCACTCCGAGAAAAAGCAACAGGCAGACACTGCTGCCACTGCAGCTAAAAATGCGATTGTGCTAGAAGGGTTGATAGCACTCGATGTTGAAACTTATTTAAAAGATCCGCGTGTGGTCAAAATTCTTGCGGATAAAAACATCACCGTGAATGCGACGCGAATAGGATCTCGTGAAATGGCTAATCGCATTAAATCGGGCATGACCACAGATTTCTTTTTCCCCTCCGGGATTGTAGCGGCAAATCAAATCAGCGATGCTGCTAAAAAAGTCAATATTAATACCGTTAGTTACAGCCCTTTTTATACACCGATGGTAGTAGCTTCCTGGGTCCCGATTGCGAAAATTCTCACGGCTAACAAAATTGCAAAACCTCTGAATAGCAGCACAGAACAAAGCAAAATTTACAATTTAGATTTGCAAAAACTAACTAATCTAATGCTAGAAAAAAAGCGCTGGAAAGATTTGCCGAATTCAAATGAATATGAGGTAAGCCGCAGTATTCTGGTTTCTACTACCGATGTGCGCAAATCAAACTCAGCAGCCATGTATTTAGCACTCAGCAGCTTTGCCATTAACAATGGAGAAGTCGTAACAGATAAGGCTACGGCCCGCAACGTCGCTATGCAAGTAGCTGAACTGTTTAAGCGGCAAGGGTATCAAGAAAATTATGTGAATGGAAACTTTGATGATTATGTCTCTATTGGCATAGGAAAAACTCCTCTGGCGTTTATCTATGAAAATCAAATGGTGAGCTATGCGATGAGTAAAAAAGGGATTGCCGCGGATATGGTCCTGATGTATCCCGCACCTACCATTTTCAATAAAGTGGTTTTTGTAGCCGTCAATGAAAAAGCCAAGATTCTCGGGGAATTGCTAGCAAACGATCCTCAATTGCAAAAAATTGGAATTGAATACGGATTTCGTGGTAGTGACCCTGCTGCTTTTGCAGGAGAAGCCAAAAAAGCTGGCCTCATGGTCAATGAACGTATCACCGAAGTAATTGACCCCCCTTCTTACGAAGTGATGGCTGAAATGATCGATGTCATCACACAGGAGATGAAACAATGAAGCCCACTTCCATAATCCAGTTGGCATTTAAAAAGTTTGCTCTGTTTTTTATAGCTAGCCTTTTTACCACGGGCTTACTCACTGCCTGTAGTAAAAAAGAAGAGGCCACAACAAAGGAAGGCCCCAATTCAGCAACTGTTTTTAATGTGCTAGCCACCAGTGATTTAAGGGATGCTGAAGAATTGGAAACCAAAGTAAAAGCCGCCACCGGTATTCAGCTGAAATTTACTTTTGGTGGAACCATGGAAAGTACAGAACAAGTATTGTCTGGAAAATCCAAGGCTGATGCTGCCTGGTTTGCAAACGCAAAATATTTACTGAGCGACCCTCAAGGACAGTCCCGGGTAAAGCTTCAAGAAAAAATCATGCTTTCCCCCCTGGTCATCGGAGTATCTGAGTCAGCTGCCGACCAACTGGGGTGGAAGCCTGGCGTTAAAGTAAGCTGGAAAACCGTTACCGATGCAGCGAGTACAGGAAAGTTACGCTACGCCATGAGCAATCCTGCCTCTAGCAACCAAGGCTTTATGGCTGTCATGGGAGTAGTTGCTGCCAGCAGTGGAAAAACAGAGGCGCTGACCGCGCAAGACGTCAATATTCCGGTCATCCGGGATTTCCTAAAAGGCTATCGACTGGTTGGGGATAATTCCACCTATCTTGCTAAAAAATTTATCGAACAACAAGGTAACGAAGGTAAAGATAGCATTAATGCCTTTATCAATTATGAAAACTGGCTTTTAGCGTTAAATAATGGTGGAAAATTAAAAGAAAAGTTACGTCTGATTTACCCCCATGAGGGTGTAGCCACTGCGGATTATCCTCTCATGCTTTTGAATGAATCTCGGCGTGAAGATTATCAAAAAATAATCGCTTATTTGAAAAGTGAAGAAGCACAAATCTGGCTAGCAAAAACCACGCTGCGCCGCCCCCTGAGTCCGGAAGTTCTCAAACAAGTGGACTCTCTCTTCCCTAAAGACCAGTTACTGATTGAGTTGCCGTTCTCTACGGATAGGCTTCTGGCAGATGCTTTGATTGAGGCTTATCTAAATGAATTTCGTAAACCGATTGCTTCAACGTTTTTGATTGATACCAGTGGCTCCATGAAGGAAGGAACCCGAGCGGCAGATTTAATACAAGCCCTGCAGTTTATTGCCGGCGCGGATAACTCATTAACCGGTCGTTTCTCACGACTGACCAGCCGCGAAAAACTGTGGATGATGACTTTCTCCAGCAGAGTTCGCGACCCCGTCTATTTTCAGGTACCCGAAGTAAAAGCGAGCATACAAGGGCAATTAGCAAAAACGGATAGCGCAGAAAAACAAGCAGTTTTTTTGCAAGTTCGCAATTTTGCAGAAAATCTTCGTATGGACGGAGGGACTGCCTTATATGACGGCCTTTATATTGCATTGAATAATATGGCCGCAGAAAAAAACAAGCATTCAGAGTATGCTTACTCAGTAGTTGCCTTTACCGATGGACAGGCCAATAGTGGCCGCACTTTAGAGCAGTTTAAACAGGACTATACGCAATTGCCTGAAGCTGTAAGGACCATCCCCGTCTTTATGGTGCTGTTTGGAGAAGCCAAGGAAAAAGAATTGGAGGAGTTGGTAAAGGTCACTGGAGGCAAAGTTTTTGATGCCCGAAAATTACCATTAGCCACCGTGTTTAAAGAGATTAGGTCTTATCAGTAAAAGCTAATGTTCTTAAGTTTTACGATTTTCTATAACATAAATTAATTGCTGGAGAGTCTTATTTCGCAAACATCTGTATTACAGTTTGCAACGTAATTTGATTTTTATTAATTATTATTATCAAAACTACCATGCAAGAAAAAAATCGCTACACCGCTACTGCTATTGTTTTTCACTGGCTTTTAGCACTGTTAATTGTCGGGACTTTTGGGGTAGGTCTTTACATGGTTGATTTACCTTTAAGTCCCCAGCGGATCAAACTTTATAACTGGCATAAATGGGCGGGAGTCATGATTTTGACGCTTTCCCTTCTCAGGCTATTGTGGCGATTAACCCATCCGGCTCCACCCCTACCTAGCACTATGCCCCTATGGCAAATTCGTGCATCCCATCTTGCGCATTTAAGCCTATATGTTCTTTTTTTTGCAGTTCCGCTGATCGGTTGGGCTTATAGCTCAGCGGCTGGTTTTCCCATTGTATGGTTTGGAATATTAGCCTTACCAGACTGGGTTCCTAAAGACAGGGATTTAGCCGAAGCTATCAAGCCTTTCCATGAAATTAGTGCATGGCTACTGGCTGCTGTGGTGCTTATCCACATAGCGGCTGCGCTCAAGCATCATTTTATAAACCACGACGGGGTGTTAGCACGTATGCTACCTGTCTTTTCCAAAAAGAAAATAACTCCATGAAAAAACTACTCACTTTCTTACTTCTAAGCTTCTGCGCAGTTATTACGGCCCAGGCACAACAAAAGCTACTGCCTCAAAGTGAAATTAGTTTTGTAAGCAAACAAATGGGAGTGCCTGTAGAGGGTAAATTCACCAAGTTTGATGCCCAACTAGCGTTTGACCCAAAAAAGCCGGAAGCCAGCAAAGTCAACTTTACAGTAGATTTAACCAGCGCAAATCTGGGGAATGCTGATACCGAAAAAGAGCTGAAAAAACCGGGCTGGTTTGATTCCGCCAAAGTCCCTGTCGCTACTTTTACTTCCAGCAGTGTTAAAGCTATAGGCGCGGGTAAATATGAATTTACCGGAAAACTGACGATCAAAGGGCTGACGCAAAATCTGACAGTACCGGTGAGCCTTACACAAAAAGAGGGTATTACTAAAGCGGAAGGCAGTTTTGTATTAAAACGTCTGGATTTTAAAATTGGCGACGGCGAATGGAATGACACATCCTTAGTGGCCAATGAAGTCACGGTTAAGGTTAAGCTGAATCTGTCCGGAATTCCAACGGTCTAGTCATCATCAAACAGAGCCTGTTTCAGTCCTCTACAGTTTTCTCATAAAGCTTAGTTTCTTTTCAGTTTTCATTTTTTTAAAATAATCATTTTTTCGAAAATGACCACACCTTTTGCCCACAAATCTCGTCAACTAAACCCTATAGCCAGTTTTATTTTTGCGAGTCGCTGGTTACAACTGCCTCTTTATGTCGGCTTAATTGCGGCGCAATGCGTGTATGTTTTTCATTTTTGGATAGAACTCGTACATTTGCTAGAAGCGGTTTTTGGTAGCCAAACTGCTTTGCAAGCCTTAATCACGAGTATTGGCTATAAAGCAGACATTCAGATTACCTCTCTGAATGAAACAGTGATCATGCTTGTTGTTCTGGCGCTCATTGATGTGGTCATGATCTCTAACTTACTCATTATGGTGATTGTTGGCGGTTATGAAACCTTCGTCAGTCGAATGCATTTAGAAGAGCACCCGGACCAACCCGAGTGGCTTAGTCATGTCAATGCTTCTGTGCTTAAAGTTAAGCTCGCCACCGCCATCATCGGTATTAGTTCTATCCACTTGCTTAAAACATTCATCAATGCAGCCAATTACGACGTAAAAGTACTGATGTGGCAAACTCTCATCCATGTCGTGTTCCTACTGAGTGCCCTGGCTATAGCCTTAACTGACAAACTCATGTCGCGCGAATAAAACAGTCGCCAATAGCTGAAACTGAATCATTTGAGCAGCTTTTCTCGGCTGATCTGCTTTCCCCCCCCACCCTACTTCTTTCTTAAACAACAGGTAAATATTGCATTTAAGGCAATATTTACCTGTTGTTTTTATTTGAAAATTCAAAATTAATAGGTAAGTAAAACTTAAAAGTTGCGTACAAAGCATATTTTATGTTACAAACAAAGCACGGCGTTACAAACAAAGCATTTTTTATTTTCCAAGTTTTTTTAGTAGGAGTTATCATGAAAACGCATACCTTTTTATCTTCCGTAGCTTTTTTAGCTCTTGGCTGTTTGAGTATTTCAGCAAATGCAGCAACAGCTACCAACAATTTTGATGTCAGTATCAATCTAACCTCTGCCTGCAAAATTGCCACAACACCAACAGCCAGCTTTACTTATACTTCTTTTCAAGAAACTGCAGCCACTTTCAGCAGTTCTTTCAACATTCTTTGCACTAATACCTTACCTATCACCTCTGTTGCTTTAGATTCAACCTCAGTAACCGATAACGCGACTAATCTGGCCTATACCCTAACACTAGGAAGTGTTCCTACAGCGGGCACTGGAGTTGCGCAAAGTATTGGGATCACGGGCAGCATGGCTGCCAATCAAAGCGGTACCTGTGCTGCGGCAAGCTGTACTAACGCCAGTGCTACCAATAAACAGCGTACCTTGACGATTACTTATTAATCATGAAGTATCGACGGCTGCTACGTATATGGGCTAATGCTGCTGCCATTAGCCTATGTATGACAAGCGCCTGGAGTCAGACGCATAGCAGGAGTTTTGATGTTCGAATCACACTCAACACGCAAGGAACACAAGGCATCTGTATTCATCAGTTACGCAGTCAGGCAGCCAATGCAATAGTTAAGGTGGTGTGCGGTAGCGAGCAATTTGTGAGTATAGAGGCGATCCCAAATCGACCTTTTTTAGGAACGCAGGGAGGCGCTCACCGCTTTTCCTTTGGCTCGCTCTCTTCGATACCCAGCGGCCTGACCTCGGGAAGCGATGTATATGGAGGAAGCGGAACAGTCACCTCTCTACAAGTTATCAATCTAAACTACTTGGACAGCCCCTTGGAAATGTTGGTAAGCTTTTAGCTATGCGCATTTCAAAAATCTTCTCTTTAGCAAAAGCTAGTATTTTCCTTCTACTACTGGTTTTTACGATGACATCTGCATCAGCAGGCGTTTTCTCTGTGACTCCCGTTCGGATTTTTATGGCCCCTAAAGACCGGGCAGTCGCAATCACCTTAAACAACGAAGGAGACAGCGAAATAGTGCTGCAAGCGGATATCAATGCGTGGAGCCAGACCTCCACGGGAGTAGATCAGCTTGTTCTTACAGAGGATATGATTTTATCCCCGCCGATTATTAAACTGCCCCCCAGGGCTCGGCAGGTTGTTCGCTTAGCTTTGCTTAAGCCTGCTGATACACAACAGCAACTAAGCTACCGGATGATCATGCGGGAGGTTCCTGAAGCCACTGCTGCCAAGGCCAACACCATGGAAGTTCCGATTGCACTGGCTTTAAGTATGCCTGTATTTATTACCCCTCCCGGTGCAAAACATCAGCTGAGTTGCCAAGCCACTCGTACTCAGGCAGAAATCCAAGTCATCTGTGAAAACAAGGGTACTGCCTATGCACAGTTAAGAGAAGTTCAGCTCAAACGTCAAGAACAAAGTTTAGCTAAGCTTGAAGGAGGCATTTACATCTTGCCAGGGGTTCAGAAAACGCTTTCATTAAAAATTGAGCAAGTTATCACTGCAGGTCAAACTCAACTCAGTATTACGTTTGATGATGGAAAAAGTCAGTTCTTTGACGTAAATCTGTTTTAACACTCCATGAAAGGCAAGCATACATGCGGGCCAGTATGGCTGAAGTGGTGCCTAGTACTTTTTATGTTAACGCTTCTTAATAATTTAGCCCAGGCCCAAGCTGTTCATTCCCTAGCGCAAGAACGACTAATACCGCTGGAAGTCACTATCAATAACACACAAGGTGGCAATTGGGTGCTGTTAGAACGAAATGGTGAACTCTATGCCCCTGCCGAAGCTTTTGAGGAATGGCGTATCAACCGCCGGCCAGAAACTCCCGCTGTTTTGTACCGTGGTCAACGTTGGTACCCTTTACACTCGGTGCCAGGATTCAAAGCCCAATTTGACTTTTCTAGTCAAGCGTTGGCTCTGCTGTTTTCCCCGGCGGCGTTCGCTGCAACGCGGTTAGGTAGTGAAATTATCAACAGGCCAGCCCTCTCCCCTATCGAACCCGCCTTATTCGTCAACCTTGATGCAAGCTTCACCTCAACCTCACTACGCGCAGCACCTAGTTTGCAGGAATTGGGAATGCTGACAGAAGTAGGATTCTCCAGTCGCTGGGGAGTATTTAGCTCCAGCTATCTCGGGCAGAATCTTAGCAATTCCACTCCTACCGCACCGCGCAGTTGGCGCCGATTAGAGACTAGTTATAACCTGGACTTACCTGCACAGAACCTTAGCCTGCGATTAGGAGACAGCTCAACACGCAGTGGCTTATGGGGTAGCTCTGTGTATTTTGGAGGCATCCAGCTTAGCCGCAACTTCGGCCTCACACCTGGTTTTATATCTCAACCTATTCCTAGCCTCAGTGGTACCGCCAGTGCCCCAAGCACCATTGAGCTCTATATCAACGATGCATTAAGACAGGTTTCTAACGTGCCAACCGGACCCTTTGCGATTGATAATTTTCCCCTAATTACCGGAGGAGGCAATGCGCGTATCGTGGTAAAGGATGTGTTGGGGCGTGAAACCGTAGTAGTGCAACCATTTTTTACCCATGCGGATTTGCTTGAGCAGGGTTTAAGTGACTGGAGTATAGAGGCCGGGGCAGTACGCCGTAATTTAGGCGGAACTAACGCCGAATATGGGAAACACTTTGCCTCCGGCATGCTGCGCTATGGAATGAGTCGCAACTTTACGCTAGAAAGTCGTGCTGAATTCAGTAGTAGCATGCAAAATGCAGGAATAGGGGCAAGCTACACCCTGCCCTGGGAAACACTAGGGCAAGCTGCAGTGGTCTTAAGCCGAGATAAAAACCTAGGTTCAGGACACTACTGGATGCTCAATATGCAGCGGGATAATCTGCAACACGCTTTTGCCCTGCAACTTAGCGCTGCCAGTCGCAACTATCGCCATATAGGATTAGATCTAAACACCTTACCTAATCGCTCAGAATTTTCTGCTCATTATTCTTACCGCGCTAACTCGCGTAACTCTCTAGGGCTTGCCCTAGCACGCATCAGCACCTATGATCGCGGAACACTGAGTAGCTATAGCGCTAACTACTCTCTACGCCTAGGCCAGAACAGCACCCTAACTTTTACTGCGACACGCGTGACTGGCAGCAGTTCCGGTACTTCATTAGGTTTATCCCTAACGGTACCCTTGGATGGTCAGCTCGTATGGGCCAGCAGCCTTACCCGAAAGCCTGACCAGACCGAAGGATACACCAGCATTAGTAAGGGATTACGCACGGAAACCGGCTTAGGATGGCGCGCCCTCAGTGGTATACGCGAAGGTGCTGGGTATGCGGAAGGCGGTCTTTATTATCAAGGCAGCAAAGCCCTACTCACCGCAGACGTAAGCGCTGCCGCTGCTCAGAAAACCATTCGTTTAGGAGCACAAAGCGCCATTGTCTTCATGGATGGACGTTTATTTGCCTCACGTCGTATACAAGACAGTTTTGCCTTAGTTGAAGTAGCAGGTTACCCCAACGTAGGCGTGGGCTTTCAAGGCAGTACATTAACACGGACCAACAGTGAAGGGGTAGCCTTGCTATCCCGCTTGTTAGCCTACCAAAACAATAGCATTCGCCTTAACCCCAGCGAGTTACCGATCAATGCTGAGTTAGATACGATTGAACAAATCGCTGTGCCAGCGGCGCGCAGCGGTGTAAAAGTTGTTTTCCCTGTACGGAGTGGCCGCGGAGCCTTAGTGCGTATTGTATTGGACGATGGGGAACCTGCTCCAGCAGGCGCTCAAATTGAGTTGATAGGGGATAAACAAGAGTTTTTCGTCGCCCGACGCGGAGAGGCATTTATTACCGGCTTGCAAGCTAAAAACAATTTACGTTTGAAATGGAACGGAGCATCCTGCAATTTTACTGTTGAACTGCCGCCAGGTCAGACAGATGAAATTGCTCGACTCGGCCCTGTTAGCTGCCCGGGAATCAAGAGGTAAATCATGAAGCTTTCGATCTTGAAATTAACGGTCTTATCAATTCTCTTGAGCGCAGCCTCCGCTAAGGCAGCCATTACCTGCAGTCTGTCGGTCAGCAATATTAATCAAATTTACGATCCGGCTTCTTCCGTTCACAATGATTCCACAGGCTCTATTACGCTGAACTGCACACGTGCACTTTCAGATGCAACCTCAACAACATACTGGATTGGAATCACAAACGGAGAAGCGGCACCTCAGCAACGCTTAACACGGCAAAGCGGTACAGAAACGCTAACCTACACTACTTTTCGCAACAGCGCATTTAACCAAACTTGGAATGACTCCGGGGGAGGAATCAGTGGAACTCTTAACTTTAGTAGTTCTACAGCTACCAGTGCCAGCACAAACATTCCGTATTATTTCCGTATCACAAGGCAACAAACAGGAAAACCAGCCGGCATTTACGACGACACGCCAACCGTTATGATGCGCTTTACTCAAAGTGGCTCCAATCAAGCCACAGCTACTCTCACCCCAGTTGCTACCATTTTAAGTGCCTGTTCTTTTAGCACTGTCCCCGGTCCAATCGTATTGAACTATGTCTCGTTTTCAAATAGTCCTGTAACAAGCGGCACTAATTTTTCAGTTAACTGCTCTAGTGGCACCCCCTACGCGCTGGCATTGAATGCTACATCTGGTACTTTGCTCGGCCTTTCTTATAGTGTTAGCTTAAATGCCAGCAGCGCTACAGGAAACGGCTCCCCACAAGCTTATACTGTTAGCAGCAGCATCGCTGCCAACCAATCTGGTAACTGCTCTAGCGCTTCCTGTAGTGCAACACAAAGCTATACGGTCACCCTCACGTATTAAATTTTCCTTGAGCCTGCTGCTTAGAAATTTTATTGAATCCTAGCTTATAAAAGCTGTTCTGGGACGAAAGGTCTTAGCAAGATCGATTTAAACCGCTGCCAAAAAGAAGAGTCTGGTTCTTTAGTTAAAATCATCTCCTTCTCATCATCCTGACTCACCCACTCTAACCCGCCTCCATTAGGCGCTTTACGGACTTGATAGGCGCTTTGTAAACGATCAATATCAATCACCCGTAATAATTCACGTGCTAATTCTGGGCTATCAATCACTGCACCTAATTCGGTATTAATGGTTGCCGATCGTGGATCCAGGTTCATGGAGCCAATAAATGATTTTTTTCTATCTATCACGATCAACTTAGCATGCAAGCGCCCCAAAGAAGAACCAAATAAAAACATTCGTTTATTTCCCTTAATGCGCGAGGAACTCAACTCATACAAATCAATACCCATGTCCAGCATTTGTTCGCGATAACGGCTATAGCCCAAATGCACTACTGGCTCATCGGTAGACGCCAAGGAATTGGTTAGCACTGTTAGCTTAATATTTTTTTTACGTAACTCACCAAGCAAAGCAAGCCCTCTTTGGCCAGGGACAAAATAAGGAGATGAGGCTACAACCTCTTGCTTAGCCTTTCGGATTTCTTCAAAAACGTTATAGGCCACGCTAGTTTCTAACAAATCCCCACCTACCTTGCCGTCAAAAGGTTTGTCTGGATGATCTGCAAAAACATAGGCATGCCCCCATATCAAACCTAAACGACCGACATCAAGATCATCAGCAATAGGTCCATAACCTAAAATGTCATTGTGCGGTAAAGGTGCAGGTGCTGGAGTAGTACTGGGACCTGTTATCCTCTCAAATTTTGCGCGTAATTGCTCGTGACTCAAAGGAGATTTAGCCACATTTTCAAAGGGGTAGACATACTCACTGTTCCAGTATCGGTCAAATAAGCTTTGCAAGGGAGGAATAATCCAACCCACTGTAAAGGTATCTACATCAATAAAGTTTTCATTAGTGCTACGCAAAAAATACTCATTGGCCACGTTGCGGCCTCCAATCACAGCCATCGCCCCATCCGCAATAAAGAGTTTGTTATGCATACGATGATTAAGACGAGACCAATCCCCAAAGGAAGCTAAAAAACGGCCCAGTTGTCCCCTCTCTCTATCATGAATGAAAGGGTTAAATACTCGGACTTGAACGTTCTCGTGCGCAGCAAATCCAAGAAAAAACTCATCTTGACCGCCGGTATACCAATCATCTATCAGTAGGCGCACCCGCACGCCTCGGTTAGCTGCATCGCGTAAAGCACGTAACAACCAGCGACCGGTTTCATCATTTTCAACATGGTAATACTGCACATCTAAAGTAGCTTCAGCCCGACGAGCTAGCTGTACCCGCGTGTCTAGCGAAAAGGTTCCCAGGGGCATCAAGCGAAAGCCTGATACCTCTTCTGAGGGTTGGGAACTGTGTGCAATTTTCCCCAAAGTAGTTTGAGTAGATAAGGCAATAGCCTCCGATACCTGCTTATTCTTTGTAATAGAGGGCAAACTAGAGCAGCCGCTCATAACCCCCACCGCAGAGCATACAAGAGCTAACTCTAAAGTCAGACGTATGTTGAACCACAGCTTACGGTTTAAATACCTCATCGTTCTCCCTGCCAAACAAGTACTGTGTCCTCTATCTAGCTAGCCAGACAAGCTGCTCCTACAAAAATAACACACCAACACAAAAAATTACCAGTTGTGCCAAATAGGGATGACTGAATCGGGCAACAAGGGCAGCAATCCGGCTTCGCCTAGATCAACCCGACTTTCTTGAGGACCATGAAAATCACTACCACGGCTAGCTAAAAAATTAAACTGTTTTGCCACTTTTGCAAAATCTGTATATTGCTCCCGAGTATGACTGGCTGTGATGACTTCAATGGCTTCACCGCCTAAATCCTTAAAAGTTTCATATAGAACCATTTTTTCTGTTTCGCTGAAACGGTATCGCCCAGGATGTGCAATCACGGCCTGACCTCCCGCCTGCCGAATCCAACTCACCGCTTCTGTCAAGCTAGCCCAAGAAGTTTCCACGTACCCCGGTTTACCGGGAGTCAGGAAATGCAAAAATACATCTGAAATATGCTTGCACAGTTTGCGCTCCACAAGGTAGCGGGCAAAATGCGTACGGGAAATTAAATCGGGGTTACCCGCATACTGCAAAGCTCCGGTATAAATTACCTCAGCTAATTGCACATCCGATACCGGTGATAGCGAAGAAGTGAAAGCAGCACTAGCTGTAGTGCTTTTATTTAAATATTGCGCCAGACCTTGGGCCATCACTTGGGCACGACGACTACGGCCTGTACGGGTTGCGGCCAGACCGTCTAGAAGCACTGGATTACCGGGATCAATATTTAAACCCACAATATGGATGGTTTTATGTGCAAAGCTCACTGAAATTTCCACGCCACAAATAAAACGTAAGCCTAACTCCCGCGCCCGGCTCTGTGCGGCTGCCAAACCGCTCACTTCGTCATGATCCGTTAAAGCCAATATTTCCACCCCATTGGCTACCGCCCGCTCTACTACTGCCTCGGGTGTCAACACCCCGTCACTTGTAGTGGAATGGCTATGCAAATCAGCATTAACCCCATGGGGATCAAGATAAGCCATACTCAGCCTGCAAACTTATCTAGAAACTGCATAATGACCTGCCCTAGCTCTTCCGGTTGGTCGTGATGGACCATATGACCCGCCTGGTCGATTCTATGCGTGCTCAGGTTTTTTACATGCTGGAGACGCTCCTCAAAATCAGCAATCCCTCCTAATTTTTTCCGGCTATCGCTCTGCATGGCCTCCACCCATAAAGTTGGTGCAGTGATAGACCGCCAGCAGGCCAATACTTCTTCTACATGATAAAGAAGCGGACTCATCAGCCGATGGGCTGGATCCGCCCGGATTTCCCAACGCTCAATCTCTTCATGCTTTTTTAACTCTGCCCAGTAAGGTGCTAAAAAGGCAGCTTTATCGGGCGAAAGCCTGGGGTTATTTTTCATCAAACGCTGTTCAACCTCTTGAATAGTGGCATAGGGTTTTAAAACGGGGGGCTGTTTGACGGCATCCATCCAGCGGGCCAAACGGCCGGGGGCCTGCTCTGCAAAGGATGCATTCAGCCCAAATCCTTCCAGGTTAATAAGATGAGAAACGCGTCCAGGCCTCACACCACCATACACCATCACGATATTTCCACCCATCGAATGCCCCAAGACAATAGCGGGTTTATCTCCCACCAAGGCATCCATCAAACAATCTAAATCTGCCAAATAATCTGCAAACCAATAACAGTCACTGCAAGACCATTGCGTCAATCCAAAACCCCGCCAATCCGGCGCCAGAAGATGAAAACGATGCGCCAACTGATCTGCCACAAACTGAAAACTTGCCGACACATCCATCCACCCATGCAGCATCAATACTGCAGGCAGGTGGGCATCTCCCCATTCACGAACATGGTAGTTTAAGCCCCGCACCTTTAAAAACTGTGAGCGCGATGGAAATTTTTCTTTATAAATCAATGAGTTACCCTTTATTTTAAAAACTCGTTGCAATGCCTCTTGCCTATTTGCTGCAATGCCAGGAATATAACGCTTTAGTACTTAGCTTTAGTCTTAAAAAACTGGAGAGCCTTTGATGCATTTTGCTGGTGGTGATCATTACGAGGAACTTTATCGCGACTTCCAATGGCAAGTACCAGCCCATTTTAATATTGCCAAGGTTTGCTCACAGCGCTGGGCCAATGACCCTTGCCGTATTGCATTGCTTACCGAAGATGCAGCCGGAAACCGGGCTCAGTACAGCTTTAGCGATCTTCAAAAAAAGGCTAACCAACTCTCCCATGCTTTGCGAGACGCAGGCGTCACAAAAGGGGACAGAGTCGCCATTTTATTACCCCAGCAATTTGAAACCGCTGTTGCGCATATTGCGACCTTCCAATTAGGGGCTATTAGTATGCCTTTATCCTTGCTGTTTGGCCCCGAAGCGCTCGCATTCCGATTATCAGACTCTGCCACAAAAATTGTGCTGACGGATGAAACCGGACTTGGCAATCTTTTGTCAGTCCGCGACAAATGCCCGGCACTTGAAAAAGTAATTGGCATCAACACACTGCAAGCTTACGGCGTTACACAATGGGATAGTTTTTTAGCGGCACAGGATCGCAGTTTTCCTCTGGTGAACACTCTGGCCAGCGATCCTGCACTGCTCATTTATACCAGCGGCACTACCGGCCCCCCTAAAGGCGCGCTCTTACCGCATGGCGCCTTGATTGGCAACCTGCCCGGCTTTGTGGCCAGCCAAAACTGGTTTCCCCAAGAACAAGATGTGTTCTGGAGCCCTGCAGACTGGGCCTGGACAGGCGGCTTAATGGATGCTCTCTTACCTTGCCTGTATTTTGGAATGCCTATTGTGGGGTACTGCGGTCGTTTTTCAGCCGATACCGCTTTCAAACTCTTGCAAGACTATCAGGTCAGCAATACCTTTTTGTTCCCTACCGCGCTGAAAATGATGATGAAAGCCTGGCCTAATCCACGGCAGCATTTTGATTTAAAGCTACGCGCCATTATGAGTGCCGGGGAAGCTCTGGGTAAAACCCTGTATGACTGGTGTGAACAAGCCTTAGGCGTACGGGTTAATGAAATGTTTGGTCAAACAGAAGTCAACTATATCGTCGGTAACAGCGATCGCTGGCCCTCCAAACCCGGCAGTATGGGGCGACCCTACCCCGGCCACCGCGTTGCCCTTTTACAAGAAAACGACACAGTATGCGAACCAGGGCAAATAGGTGAGCTGGCAATTCACCGCAGCGATATTCAAGGCCACCCTGATCCCATATTTTTTCTAGGTTACTGGAACAATGAGGTGGACACCCGTGCCCGCTACAGTGGACAGTGGTGGCGCACGGGCGACCTGGCTGTCATGGATACTGACGGCTATCTCTGGTATCAAGGTCGTAGCGATGATATGTTCAAAGCCGGCGCTTACCGCATCGGCCCTGGAGAAATCGAAAACTGCCTGATGCACCATCCTGCCGTAGCACAAGTAGCGGTAGTGCCTAAACCCGATGAGGAACGGGGCAACATCATCAAAGCATTTGTCGTCTTAACTCAAGCTTACAAACCCAGCGCAGAACTAGCCTACGATCTGCAAAAATATGTACGCAATAAACTTGCCCCTTATGAATACCCAAAAGAAATCGAATTCATTAATGAAATACCGATGACTACCACCGGTAAAGTCCAGCGGGGCATACTCAGGCAAATGGAAATAGAGCGGGCAGGCAAAGAAAGCTAGAAAGTATGTATCGAATTCAGCAATTAAACCCAAACTGCTCGCAAGCCTTAGGTTTTGCTCAAGAATTTTGAATCTTTGTTGAAAACCCCAGTGTTTTTAAGCTTTTTCAGGCCTTTTTACCTGAAAAGCGGCATTCTTATTACGCAAAACCAGTTTTTGAGAATATTGCCCATACCACAAATTTTCCCCTTGACCCATCCCCTATTTTAGGTGCTACACTGCTGGAGCTATCCCCACTTTGCATTTTACTCAATCTCAAGCAGGAGTTCAGGGCATGCTTTTTTCTTTCTCTTCCCCCCCACCCCCCCGCAAACAAGCGTGCTCTGCAAGGCTCGCGCTTCTCAGCCTACTACAGCTAAGCCTGTTTAGCTTGCCGGTACAGGCCCAGACAGCGGCGCCAGAACCCACTCAACGCATGATGGTCATCCTAGCCCCCAGTGCCGTAGCGGCCCAGCGGGTAGGGCCCAACGACCGCTTAGACAACATTTTTCCTGACCAGCGCGTTCAAGAACGCCCCCGTGCCTGGTCTGCCGTTTCTCTCCAAACCGCCTTGTTAGTCCGAGATATCGAAAACCGCATCGGCAGCAAAGCGCTCGTGACCTTCGGAAATCTCACCCATGGGTTTGGCGCAGAGTTGACAGCATCTCAAGTCGCTGCCTTGCGTAGCGATGCTCGGGTGCAGGAGGTGTTTGTGGATCCGGTAGGCTACGGTGCTGCCAATCCTACTCCCTGGTTGAACCTGCCGGGCTTTGGCCCCGGCTATACCTACACCCATGGCTACAATCTTTATGCCATCGATGCGATTACGGGCAGCCCCGGCTGGGGGCTGCCGGCTACCACTCCCAGCTACCGCACCCAGGGCGGCTACCCGGTAAAAGCTTATGTGTTTGACTCCGGGATTCAACCGCATTTTGATTTGAATTTTAACTGGCAAACCGATCATATTAGTTTTGACTGCCACAAAAATACCGGAGGCAATGATTGCATAGAAGGTCAGGCCCCTGTTTACCAATATGTGGTAGCTTGTGATAGCCATGCGACCCAGGTGGCGGGGGTGATCGGCGCCAAACGAGAGAACAGCCCCCAGGGGGTGGAAGGGGTGGCACCGGGAGCGCAGTTAGTATCGGTAAAAGTGTTGAATTATTGTGTGGATCCAAAAAACGTAGATAATGTTTTCAAAAGATATCCTGGGCTGACTTACCTGTCGGGGGTAGTAGCAGGGATTAACTGGATGGCGGCGCAAGTACCGAACAATGGGGTGGATGGCCAGGGCCGCCGACGTTTAAGCGGGGTGGCCAATATGAGTATTTTGTGGGGCGGCCCAGCTCAAATTGTGTGGCAGGGACAAGTTTATAACAATCAAAACTATATTCCTCCCGAAGGACAATCTGCACTAACGAGTGCTATTGCAGCGGCTGTAGCTAAAGGGATATTCTTTAGTTTTGCAGCGGGGAATAGTAGCGAAGATGCTTGCTTGTACTATCCTGCCAGAATCGGTAGTCAGGTCAATGGTGCCATGGCGGTAGGTGGGCTAAGCAATGGAGGGGCTGTGATGCAAGCCGGTGATACCATAGCTTCCTACGGCCCTTGCGTGGAAATCTGGGCCCCTGGCATGGGCGTGCAAAGTACCGGAGCTTTTCCAGGAATAGCGCCTCAAAATGGTATTGGACCTAATGAAGAGCAAATGCATGTATGGGGCCCTGGCGTGCCTTATGCTGCTACTAGCAGCAATATGTACCCAGGACAACACTATATTTTACCTGGCTCTGGCTCTTCTTTAGCCTCTCCTCATGCAGCCGGTGCAGCTTTATTGCTGGCCCGCAAACGCCAGCTTACCGGCCAGCCTTTGCCTTCTCCTGCTGAGATTGAACAAACCTTACTAGCTAAAACCAAGATCTTACCCCCGCCATTTGACAAATATGGGGGATATCCTCAAAAGGTGACTCCGCTTCCGGTCAGAGTCTTGACTGTAGATCAGTTTTAAGATGAGGACGACAAAAGTATGAGAAATCTCCTTACCCGTTCATGCCTAGCAAGCTGGGCATTAATGTTGACAGTGGTCTTCAGTGGCTGTGGGGGGGGTGGAGACACCCAAACTCCAACACCTGTGCATCCTCCACCCGTCCAACAGTGGCCGCAATCTGTGGCTTTTACCGATTTTACGGGCGGAAATTCCTATTTTTTTATAGGAGCTCAACGTGGACTCTTAGGAGGGTCTGGTCAAGGAAATTGCCTGCTGTGTGTCAGCTTGCGAGGAATAGCCCGTTCCAATGCTGAGATGGCCAGCTTACGCAAAGATTCTTTTAATACTCCCAGCAGCTGGCCCGCCCCATACAACGATAAGCCTTATGGCGAACTGCCCATTGATTACAACAGCAAAATGGCGGTGGTGCTAGAAGATCGTTATTCCAGCGAGAGAAATGGATATTCCATCCAAAAAGTGGAGGAGTCTGCAGAAACGATTACGGTTTCCATCATCAAATGTGACGCGGGATTTCCACTGGTTTCTTTCTCACAAGTACCATCACTTGGACTACTCGTTCCTAAAAGCACAAAACCGATTCAGGTTGTGACTCTGCCCAGTACTAATCCCCCTGTTTTTGCCTCAAGTCAACTGGGAGGCTGCTAAGGCTATTGGCTGAAATCTGGTGTATGACTTTCAGAGTCATACACCAGATCAGTTCTAAGCAGATGGGAAGCATACTATGAGAAATATCCTCCGCTTATTTTTAGTACGCTCTAGCCTGCTATTGACTCTACTCTTAAGCGCCTGCGGCGGGGGTGGAGCTGATATAGCAGCCCCACCGGTACAACCTCCACCCACCCAGCAATGGCCACAATCTGTGGCCTTTACGGATTTTACGGGCGGGCAGGATTATTATGGACTTTATAACTCTTCCCATTCCAAAGTAGTTTCTTGCAACACCTGCATTAATGTGCTGGGAATCGCCGTTACGGGCTCTGAGCTTGAGCAATTATTGACTCATCAAACCCCTAGCTATTGGCCTGTTCCTTACAATAACCAAGCCTATTCTGCCTTGCCTATTGATTACAACAATAAAGTAGCAGTGGTTCTGGAAGATTTAGCTTACGCACCCCGTTATGGTTATCAAGTAAAAAAAGCGGAAGAATATGGCAATAAAGTAGTGCTTACTGTTATGAAATGCTCAACATTTTTATTGTTGGATGGAGTGGCAACGCCTAATGGGATTGAATTAGGCATACTCCTTCCAAAAACAACCAAACCTATCGAAGTGCTAACGGTTCAGAGTGGTAAGCCTCCTCCTTACCCTAATAACGATTTAGGTGCGTGTTAAGCTGCTAAGTCTCAAAAGAGATCTGTGAAGGTTGACAGTCTGCCCGCCTTGAGACAAACACAGTAGAACATGAGAAACCTCCCTCGTTCATTTTTAGTACGCGCTAGCCTGCTATTGACTCTGCTCTTAAGCGCCTGCGGCGGGGGTGGAGCCGATACAGCAGCCCCACCGGTACAACCTCCACCCACCCAGCAATGGCCACAGTCCGTAGCCTTTACGGATTTTACGGGCAGGCAGACTAATTTTGTGCTGGGGGCTAATGTGATTTTCGGCGAAGGTCCGGGAAACTGTCGTCTGTGCGTTAGCCTGCGAGGAGTTGCCCGTTCTAACACCGAGTTGGGTAAGCTGCGCCCGGATCTGACTACCGATCCTGCTTGGCCTGCACCGTATAACAATAAACCCTACGCTGACTTGCCCATTGATTTCAATACCCAGATGGCAGTGGTGCTCGAAGATGTTTATTCTGAAGGGGCCTATACCTTAAGTATTCAGAAAGTGGAAGAATCGGCAGAAACTATTACAGTTTCAGTCCTTAAATGCGGCAATGGTTTTCCTTATTTTGTGCGGGATATTCGTTCTTTAGGCTTGCTGATTCCTAAAAACAATAAAGCCATTCAGGTGTTGACTGTCCAAAGTGATAAACCTGCTTTGTATGCTAACGATCTAGGGGCTTGCTGAAGCATGTTGTGCTGATTTTTGAGCATATTTACCCTATATTTTATGCGGTTTTTCAGAGCTTTTCCCTTTAAAAACCGCATAAAATATAGGGTAAATAATTTCCAGCTCAGAAAATTAGTTTGGAAAGTTTGAAAATTCAAGGCTTATCTGGCTGCTGCATGTGTTGCTCGCGCAAAGTAGGCTCTACATACTGCCCCAGTAATTCACTGGCATGAGGAATAGGGGGAATGTTTAGCTTGGCCGGGTTAGAGGAGGACGGCTGGGCTTTTACGGTATTGACGGTACCTCCGCTCACAGCCTCTTCTACACTGCCTGGTGGGCATTTGGAATTGGTATAAACAATCGTCTCTGCTTTTTTACATTTGCGTAAAACCCCGGCCGTTTTAGAGGCTGGGCTTTGAACAGCGGCTGCAGGATTGGCTGACTGTTTAGTAGGCGCAAGCCAATGCGTCAATGGCCGGGTATCCAAGAAATGCCAGGCGGTTGCAGCTGCGAATAATAGCGCCAAAATAAGTTTTAAATAGAGGTTCATCTGTAATTCCAAGCATTAAAAAAGGAGGAATATTACAAAACTGATCAGGCCTATCCCGTAGGCTAATGGCTTAAACCTCGCGGTACCGCTGCCAGTAAACGTTTAGTGTATTCCTGTTTAGGGGCTACTAAAATAGTACGTGCATCGGCCTGCTCGACTACCTCCCCGTCTTTCATGACCAGGACTTCATCGGCCATAAAACGCACAACCGCTAAGTCATGACTGATGAAGACGTAAGCCAAACCCAATTCGTCCTGCAGGTCTTTCAGCAAATTTAGTACCTGCGCTTGTACAGACACATCTAAGGCAGAAACAGCCTCATCCAGAATTAACACTTCCGGGTTCAAGGTCAAACAGCGGGCAATCGCAATACGCTGACGTTGACCTCCAGAAAACTCATGCGGATATTTATAGAAGGCGTCGGGGGGTAGACCCACTTTTTCTAGCAGGGCCTGTGTTTTGGCTATGCGTTCTGCGTCATTTTGACCTATACCGTGAATTTGCATAGGTTCCAGCAGGGTTTGCCCCACCGTGAAGCGTGGATTGAGCGAAGCGTAGGGGTTTTGAAACACAATCTGAATGCGCCGCCGCATCTGCTCGCGCTCCCGGCCCTTTAAAGTCAACAGGTTTTTTCCGTCAAACAGCACTTCACCACCGGTAGGCTCATGCAAGCGCAGTAAAGTCAGGCCCATGGTAGTTTTGCCTGAGCCAGACTCTCCCACCACTCCCAGTGTGTAACCTTTGCGTAGCTGAAAATTCACTTCTTTTACCGCGTGGAAATCTCTGCTAGAAAAAAGGCCATGTTTAAGCTTGAAGGTTTTCTTCAAGGCGTTGACCTGCAAAATGACAGGGGCATCTGGATTTTTTTTCTGCGCGGGTACGTTAAAAGCCACTGCAGTCTGTGAATCTTCAATAAACCGGTCTATTGTGACCAGGCGGCTTGCTTCAACCGTATCCAGACTGGGTCTGCAGGCAAGCAGGGCCTTGGTGTAGGCATCTTGGGGATTTAAAAAAATTGTACGCACATCGCCCTGCTCACGCACTTGGCCGTGCCGCATCACCACTACACGATCAGCGATTTCCCCTACCACTCCCAAATCATGGCTAATGAACAGCATACTCATGCGATGTTTTTCTTTAAGCCTGCCTAACAATTCCATAATCTGCCGCTGAATAGTGACATCCAGCGCAGTTGTCGGTTCATCTGCAATCAGCAGTTTCGGTTCACAAGCCAGCGCCATGGCAATCATGACGCGCTGCTGCTGCCCACCCGAAAGTTCATGCGGATAAGCGGATAGGCGACGTTTGGGCTCTGGCATGCCTACTTCGGTCAAGAGCGCTTCTGCCTTTTCCAAAGCGGCTTTGCGGTTCATTTTCAAGTGACGAATTAAAGGCTCGCAAATCTGGTTACCCACCGTAAACACGGGATTTAAAGAGGTCATGGGTTCCTGAAACACGCAGGCAATATCTTTCCCCCGAATTTCTTGCAATGCCCCACGTTCGGCCAGGAGCATCTCGCGACCTAGAAAGCGGATAGAACCCTGACGCACGGCATTATCAGGCAAAAGATTCAGGATACTCATGGCTGTGACACTTTTGCCAGAACCAGATTCTCCTACCAAAGCGACCGTGCTGTTCTCGGGGACCTCAAAACTGATGCCCTGGCTGGCACTACCGACCGCTGGGATCAGGCTTTTATGTTGGGTGCGGAAACTCACGCGTAGATCGTTAATGGAAAGCAGCATTTACTTACTCCAGACCACGTAGTTTGGGATCAAGCGCATCACGCAAGGCATCCGTCATCAAGGAGAAGACTGTTACAAACACCGCCATAAAAGCGGTGGCGGCAGCCAGCTGCCACCATTTTCCCCGTAAAAGATCGCCCTGGGCTTCGGCCAGCATGGTTCCCCAACTCACGGCATCCAGCGGCACGCCCAGGCCCAGATAAGACAGAATAACTTCTGCTTTAATAAAACCAACGGTTAAAATAGAAAGCTGTACCAGAATGACATGACTCACATTAGGCAGGATATGCCGAAACATTCGGCTACCCACAGAGACTCCTATGGCTTCAGCCGCACGCACATATTCGCGTGAAGCATGCTTTAAATATTCGGCTCGCATCAGCCGATAAATTCCCGTCCAGCCTGTCAGGCCCAGGATGAATACCACGGTTGAAATCCCTCGACCAAAAACCGCCGCGAAGGCAAAGATCAGCAAAATACTGGGAATGGAAGTAAACACGTTGTAGAGCCATTCCAGTGCATCGCCCACTTTTCCACCAAAAAATCCGCTGATGGCTCCCAGCGCGGTACCAATCGTGCAGGCTAGCAAAGCAGCAAATACTCCCACAAAAATAGAGATCTGGGCTCCTTTAATCGCTTTGGATAATACATCGCGTCCTAGTCGATCGCCGCCCAAAACCAGAGTATTGGCACGGGGTAAGGTATCGACTTGCATTTTTGCAGTTAATTCTTCCCACTCTTTATAACGGGGGGCTAAAGGATCCACTGAAGAAATATCTACATTAGGTCCAGGAATTTGCTCAATGACCATTTTGTCTAGCTCGACAGTGGGGCCTAAAAATGTCGGGTTCGCATCGGGCACACCTACTTCACGCTGCCAGTCTTTGGCGAGAAGCCCTAAGGCCGAAAGTGCAATCATGAGCCCAAATGCAGCAACGATCAGCAAGCAAATCATCCCCACCCGATTACTGCGAAAACGTTGCCAGGCTGCAGCCCATACGCTTTTAGATTTCGCGGAGGACTGATGGGCATGTCCGGCTACCCGAGGATCCCTGTTTGCAATAACGCTGCTCATTTGAACACCACCCGTGGATCTACCAGTTTGTAAAGCAGGTCGGTGCTAAGGTTTACCAACATGGTAATGACAGCCAGATAGACAGTGACCGCTTGAATGACGGGATAGTCACTGCGATTGACAGCCAGCAGAATTTCACGACCTAGACCAGGAATCGAAAAAAATACCTCAATTAAAAAAGCTCCTACAAAAATCCCCGGTAGCTGCACCCCGATATTGGTGAGTATAGGAATCATGGCATTGCGCAGCACATGCTTAAAGAGAACCACTCGCTCGGTCAGACCTTTGGCGCGTGCAGTACGCACATAATCCTGCCCAATTTCATCTAAAAAGAAACTGCGATAAAGCCGGGTCTGGGGAGCTACCCCTACCATCACTGCCAGTAAAACTGGCAAGGGAGCAAAGGTAATAAGATTCTTGAACACACTATCTGACCAACCCTGCACTGGAAACCACCCTAGCTGAAAAGCAAAAAAATATTGCCCCAAAATGACATAGACCAAAAATGAAATCGACAAAGCCACGGTAGTAATAACCATCACCATCCGGTCGGTCAAAGAACCACGCAGATAGGCCACGGTTAAGGCCAGCGGCAGGGCCAATAGAGCATCCAATATCAAAATAGGCAGCATCACCGTCAGGGTGGCAGGCAGCCGGGTAGCAAACAGATTAGCCACGGACTCATTAGTAGCCCAGCTTTTTCCCCAATCAAAGGTAACAATGGATTTAAAAAATACCCATAGCTGGACAAACCACGGTTGATCCAAACCCAGCTGCTGACGTATGGCCTCAATAGTAGCGGCGCTGGCATTTTGTCCCGCTAAAATTTCTACCGGATCCCCCCCAAAAAACTTGAACAAGAAAAATACAAGCAAAATCACCCCCAGTAAGGTGGGAATCATTTGCCAGAGTCTGCGCAAAACATAGGCAAGCATTTTTTGTCTACTCCGGAAAACTACTTATTTGAAACTAAGCTAAAGCCAAGGATTAAACCAGAAATTGCTCTAGACTTGAGTATTTGTAGCAAAATTTGCTGGTAAATCCTGATATTGGGTGATTTTTTATGTTCCGAATTGCAATAAGGCGTTATGTTGCCATCACACTATTATTTTTTATTCCCTTAAGTTCTTATGCCCAAACATCTCCTAAAGTTTTTAGATATGCCTTTCCAATAGCGGAAACCGGTTTTGATCCGGCCCAAATTAGCGATGCCTATTCCCGCAGAGTGGTCACGGCAGTTTTAGAAAGCTTGCTGCAATTTGATCATTTAGCCAGACCTGCCAAAATCGTCCCCAACCTGGCCAGCGAGCTTCCGCAAGTCTCTGCAGACTTCAAAACCATTACCTTCAAAATTAAAAAAGGCATTTATTTTGCAGACGACCCCGCTTTCAAAGGGATTAGACGTGAGGTCACTGCTGAAGATGTCATTTATTCCTTTAAACGGCATTACGACCCCAAACTTAAAAGTTATGCTATCAATACCTTGCAAAGCAGCAAAGTTCTGGGTCTGAATGCGCTGCGAACGCAAGCTATCAAAAACAAAACCCCTTTTCCTTATGATACCGAAGTAGAGGGTGCGCGAGCCTTAGGCCGCTATACGGTGCAATTTAAGCTGGAAGATCCCGCCCCCCGTTTTCATGAAATTTTCACGGATCCTTCTCTGTATGGTGTTGTTGCCCGGGAAGTTATAGAGTTTTATGGCGATAAAATCATGGAGCATCCGGTAGGAACAGGCCCTTTCAAGCTGGGGGAATGGCGACGCTCTTCAAAAATTGTTCTGCTTAAAAGCCCTGAATATCGTGAAGTCCTATATGAAGCGGAGCCGCAGGCAGAGGATCAAGAGGCGCAAGCGTTCTACCAAAAACTGAAAGGCAAACGGCTGCCTTTTGTGGACCGTATTGAAATCAGCATTATTGAAGAGCAACAACCCCGCTGGTTAGCGTTTTTAAATGAAGAGCATGATTTTCTAGAGCAGCTTCCTAATGATTTTGCTCCGATTGCCATTCCGAATAATCAGCTGGCACCCCATTTAAAAAAGCGGGGAATCGGTTTCTCCCGCCAAGCGGCCTCGGATATTCGGATCACTTATTTCAATATGGAAGATCCTGTCGTGGGCGGATACACGCCGGAAAAAGTAGCCTTGCGACGGGCCATCTCCTTGGCAATAAACATCGAAGAAGAGATCCGTCTAGCTCATCGTAATCAGGCCATTGCCGCACAATCCCTGCTGCCTCCCATGACCACAGGCTATGACCCAACATTTAAAAGTGAAATGGGAGACTTTAATCCTGCGCGCGCCAAGGCTCTTCTGGAACTCTATGGTTATAAAGATCGGGATAAGGATGGCTGGCGGGAACTTCCGGATGGAAAACCTTTGCAACTGGTTTGTGCCAGTCAGCCCGATCAGGCGACCCGGCAATTAGATGAACTCTTCAAGAAAAATATGGCTGCAGTCGGCATTAAGGTGGATTTCAAGCCCGCTAAATGGCCGCAAAACCTTAAAAGTGCACGCGCAGGCAAATTGCAAATGTGGCGATTAGGTTTTTTTGCAACCGAAGCCGATCCCTATAGCTTTCTACAACTTGCTTACGGCCCGGCTAAAGGAGAAACCAACCTGGCCCGCTTTGAGCTGCCTGCGTATGACGCCCTATACAACCAGCAAAAAACTTTGCCAAACGGCCCGGAACGCCTGGCCCTCATGGCCCAAGCTCGTAACATTACACTGGCTTATTTACCCTATAAGGCCCACGTCCACCGGATTTTGAATGATCTGACGCATCCTTGGGTGATTGGATATAAGCGCCATCCTTTTGCACGGGATTTTTTTAAATATCTGGATATTGATGAGAGTAAGCGGCGCAGCAAATAACTCCTCTTTAAGCTTATCCGTGGGAGGGATTGCTATGCCCTGCTGCTGCAAAGCAGCAGGGCTTTTTTACACTCGTAAAGATAAGTAGAAAAGCCCTACTCTACTGCCCACAAAGCGGCAGCTTTATAGTGCTCCAGGGCTCGCTGGGTATCAGATGCCTGCTCGGCAATAGTCGCTAGCAGTAAATGCGGCTGCGCCCCTTTTTGAATAGCCAGACTGCTTTCCAGATACTGCTGTGCTTTACCCCAGAGCTGATCCTTGATGCATAGCGTACCCAGCGTAGTCAACAAGGCCGGATCTTGGGGGTGACGCTCCAACCATTGTTCCGCCTGGGCAATCCGACCTTGCGCACTGGCTTCTAAACACTGGGCATAGGCTTGCACGAGCCGTGTATCCCAGTGCTGCGCGAGAGCCGCTTCCAGGAGCATTTTACTTTGCACGCCCAGCTGTGCCTTGTTAAAAGCATTGGCCGCATACAGCGCAATTAAGGGATCAGTTTTTTCACTCGTGGGGATTTGCTGCCATAAACCGGTAAGACCATAAGCGTCGCTGGCCAGGCGTTCAAACAAACCTTTATAAGCATCGGCACGGGTTTTGGATGCAATAGCACTATGCAGGGCCCGATGTTTTTCTAAACGCCGGGTCAGCTTGATAATTTCTTCAAATTGATCCAGCTGACTGGCGGCGCGCAGCTTCAAGCGAAGCGTATGAACATGGCGTGCTCCTCTTTTATGCAGCCGTTCTATATGCTCCAATGCCTCAGTCGGAGCACGGGCTTCCAACAATACTTCAGCTTGTACTACATCGGCCGCTGCATCTACCTGAGCTGTGGCCCTTGCCTGCATCAACCATTTATCGGCACGTTCATGTTCTGCAAGTTGGCTAGCCGCCCGGGCTGCTACTAAGGCCGCAACCCCTTCAATCCGGCTTTCTTTACTGGCACGGCTAGCGAGTTGTTCTGCACGCGCGAAACGGCCTTCTAAAAAGGCCTTGATAGCTCCTGCTAGAGAAGCCATAGCTTGATCTTGCTGTTTAGCTGCTCGATAAGCTCTTGAGCGCTCCGGCAAGCGGCGCGCAGCACTTAACAAAGACAGCAAAAGATAAAGTCCTGCAAAAGTCAACGCTAGCAAGGCTACTGCCACATTTACTGAAACATCGACCCGATAGGGCGGCAAAAGAATGGCTACATTCCCACTCGAAGAGCGAGCAAGAACGGCCAGCACTCCTGCCAGAACCATTAAAAACAATAACCAGATAATACGTTGCATGGCTAGCGAATAGGTTTGGCTAAAGCAGATCCTGAAGCAGACGCAATAGCCGACAAAGTGTCATTCAGGGTGGGATATTCCAGCACCACCGGGGCAGCAGCGATCTGTTTAACGGTATCGAGAAAAGCGCGTGTCACCACAGATTTTTCATCAAAATGTTGCTTAACAGACTGCTCAATAGCGCTGAGATCATTAGCCAATAACAATTGGTTACGTGCTAGTAGGGCCAATCTGGCTTGCAAGAGATTAAGTTTAAGCGTCTCGCGTACAATGCGCCCCTGCTCTGGAGATAATAAGAGAGTTTGGTCATTTTGAAATTTGCGGATTCTGACTAATCCTTCCAGTTCGCTTTTAATATCACCCCAGACACGCTCATACCAAGACCGGTTTTCAAACGCCCGTAAAGTATAAGGAGTAGACCTGTTTTCCAGCGCAGCCGGGTCCGAAATCAAAGCTAACTCATCTACCTGTTCGCTAAGGGCCGATAGTTTCAATGCTAGACCTGTAATATCCGCAGCAGGCATAGCGCGCAGCCGCTCAATATCACGGTTAATCACCTTACGGATACTGGCATACTGAGGTTTATTGGCCCGCGCAAGCCGGGCATCGGCCGTTTGAAGCGCAGCAATTGCCCCGTTTACATTCCCTGCTACCTGCAACTGCTGGGCTGCTAACTCTACCGTCCGCTCCACTTCAATAAGCACCCATTCCTCTTTACTGCGGGAAAGATCTTCATACAGTCTTTCTAAGGCAAGCTGCTGATTCTGTGATTCAGCCAGCCGGGTTTCTAAAGCCTGCAGCTTGCTTAAAGCATCCCGACTAAGGTCTTGGGCAGTGCGGGCCGACTGCTGTGCATCTTTAGCCAGGGCCTGAGACTGACTAATAGCACGGGCAGCATCCTGGGCAACCCGCTCAGCTAGCTGAGCCCGGGTTAAATATCCATAGGCCCCTGTTAACAAGGCCGCAAGAGAAATCATCCACAACAACAGCTGCGCTACTGAAAATTGCGCCCAGGCAGCAAGAGGTTTACTGACAGTGGGCTGTACAGAAGGTGATGGAGAAGAAATGGAAGGTAAATCGCTCATGCTTTCAATTCTAAAGCGCTAATCCATTCATCCTGCGGTCCAAAAGCACAAATAATCTCTTTAAATCCTGCCTGTCGCGCCGATTTTGCAACATTTTGATGGGTACACACGGCATTACAGCGACTGAGTATCACTTCAGCCTGCTCGATGCTTAAGCGCTGCAGAAAATCTGCAGGCGCTAAGGCTGTTGTAAACAGTACTGACAAGCTTTGCGTGGCTGCCTCAGTCAGCTGAAGAGCAAGCTCCTGGGGCCAACGCCGGGGCTCTCGCCGATATAAAGTAGCATATTGCACGTCAATAGCATGGGACTGTAAAGCCTGTCCCAAATCATTTTTTCCTTGAGTAGCTCTGCCAATAACCGTTAGTGGTTTTTTTATGCGGTTTTCCAGCCATTTTTGGCTGGAAAACCTTGTTAATAGTGGGGGAAGCAGTCCCATCGCATCTTGGGATTCAGAAATGACCAGCATTGGACTGCTAAGCCCTGCCGATTGCAAAGCGTGAGCGCTGCCTTGCCCCATGACTCCAATCCACTTATTTTGCAGCTCAGCAGCACAATAAGATAAGGACGCATAGACGGCAGCAGGGCTGACCAAAACCAAGGCATCCGCCTTTTGCAGAAGCTGCCGAGCATGGCTAATCTCCTGTTCAGCTGCCGGCAGGATTTGCGTCAACGCACAATTCAGAACTTTATGTCCACGTTGTTCCAACCCCTGCTGCAAGGAGTTCGCAAGTGAAATGAAATCCATTTGAGGACGCGTCAAGGCAATGGTGTGTACAGTCATGAGCAAGACAGCAGAAGCGAGCCTAAAAAAGTCTTTTTGCGTAAATAACCTGAGCTTATGACAACAATAAATCCTGCGCCCCTTTTTCCTGCAGCAGGAGGGCCACTCGTTCACCTAAGGCTTCTGGGGATTCTGCTTGCGCCTGAACCGCCTGAGCCTGGATATGACGGGTACCATCAGCAACACCTATCCATGCTCTGAGCCACAGTTTTCCATCAGCTTGCAGCACCGCATGAGCAGCCAGGGGCATGCTGCAAGAGCCTCCCAATGTCTTGCTGACCGCGCGTTCAGCGAGGCTGCAACGGGTAGTCTCAGGATCTGCCAGGGCTTCTACAGCCTGCCTCACCTCCTGTCGACTGGTCAGTACTTCTATACCCAGTGCTCCCTGTCCTGCAGAAGGCAACATTTCTTCAGGAGGAAATATTTTTGCAATCCTGTGGGTATATCCCAAACGCTTCAAACCAGCCGCTGCTAACACAATGGCCTTGTACATTCCACTATCCAGTTTGTTCAGTCGGGTATCCAAATTTCCGCGCAAGGCCTGTACTTTTAAATGAGGAAAGCCTGCCAGCACCATAGCTTGGCGACGCAAAGAACTGGTTCCAATCACACTGCCTGCGGGTAGTGTGGCTAGCTCTTCGCAACCGATCAAGGCATCCCTGGGATCTTCCCGTTCTGTAATGGCTGCAATCACAAAAGCCGGGTCAAGCTCCATGGGTACATCTTTAAGGGAGTGCACCGCCAAATCAGCCCGGCCCTGCAAAAGCGCAAACTCAAGCTCCTTGATAAACAAACCCTTCCCTCCCACAGCAGAAAGGCTTTTATCCAGCACCTCATCGCCCCTGGTACTCATAGGCTGCAAATGTACCGCACAATCTGGATAGAGCATTTTTAAACGGCTGGCAATATGCTCCGCTTGCCACAACGCAAGGCGCGAAGCCCGTGTAGCAATGCTAAGGCTTTTAGGAGAAGAAGGCATAGAACATGGATAAGAATGCGTAAAACTGGCTATCAGGCTGAATGAAAACTCTGCTCTTTAAACCATACTAAAGCATTGTACTTTTTGTTTTTCTAGTAAATCCTAACAAAACAGATATGGGAAGCTTCTGTCCTTCTAAAAAGAGAAACCTTTGCTGAATGTTTCCTCTGCCTGCGTCGCAAGTGAATACTGCAGCACAATGCTGCCCTTTTAGAGGAGGCTTTAAACGTCTATATTAAACGAATGGCCGAATGCTTTATTGCGAGGAAAAAACCGATGGAATAGTGGGTAAAAAATAAATCCTTAGCGTCCTCTATTAAATAGTTGATATGAAGCCAAAAATCCTGATTATTGAAAATGAACCCGCTATTGCAGACACTATACGCTATGCATTAGAAACAGAGGGGTTTGAGCCTGTATGGTGCGCAACCGGAGAGGAAGGCTTGGCGCAGCTACAGGCACAATCGCCTGCCTTGAGCATTCTGGATATTGGCTTGCCAGATATGAATGGTTTTGAAGTATTTAAACGCGCCCAAGCATTGAGCACTGCCCCAATCATATTTTTAACCGCACGCAGCGATGAAATTGACCGCGTAGTAGGTTTGGAATTAGGGGCAGATGATTACATTGCTAAACCTTTTTCTCCACGCGAACTAGTTGCACGCATCCGGACTATTTTGCGCCGCAGTAATAGTGCCAGAGCGCCTGCCAACGGTTTTTCGATGGTATGCCCTGCAGCCTTACAGATCGATGAAGAACGGCGGGCCATCAGATTTTACGGCCAGCTACTGGATTTGTCTCGTTATGAATATGGGTTACTTAAAACCTTGATTACACGGCCAGGGAGGGTGTACACCCGGGACGAGCTGTTAGCACTGGTCTGGGATGAACCAGGAGAAAGTACCGATCGGACAGTAGATACGCATATTAAAATGCTGCGGGCTAAGTTAAAACTTATTGCCCCGGGGGTGGAGGCGATTCGTACACATCGTGGTACGGGATACGCACTGGAGGAGAACCTGCCTGCCACGCCTAGCTAATACTACCCCGCAGCCTAGTCTTTAAGCAGGGAATTTTCGACCCAAATTTCTCATTAGGCGTACTTTCATTACTGTTTGGGTATCAGCGGTGCATTTACGGTCATTTTTACCCCTCTTTGTCCCCTGTAGCAATGGCTACAGGCTCCGCAGTCGGGCCAAAACTGCCTCGCAACTGCCCTCGCTGCCCTCCCAAGCCCTAAGGGGAAATCTGGGCTGAAAGCTTAACTTCTTTTTAAATTCTGATTTGTGCACCCAGTTCAATCACGCGATTGGTAGGCAAACCCAGATATTCTGCGGGATCTGAGGCATTACGCAGCATTGCCCCAAAAATTTTTTCTTGCCATAAAGGCATGCCGGCCGAGCGGTCGGATACCAAGGAATGACGAGACAAGAAATAACTGGTTTGCATGGCATCAAATTCCAAGCCATGCGTCTCGCATAACTCAAGGGCTTTAGGAATATCAACGGTATTCTTAAATCCGTAACGCACCTCAATAGCAAAGCAGTTATTGCCCATAGGAGTAACCGTGACCCGATTACTAAACGGTACCCATGGTACATCCATATTGCGTACCGACAAAAAAACATTCCGCTCATGCAATACCTTGTTATGGAGCAGGTTATGCATCAAGGCACGGGGAACTATGCCGCTTTTTGCGTTTAAATACACTGCAGTCCCTTCAACCCGTGCTGGCGGGGCAATAAACAGAGACTTCAGAAAACTTTTCAGCTCGATAGCCTGATCTTCGGTCGCTTTACGGATCAGATTACGGCCCCGTTGCCAGGTCAACATCAGGGTTAGAATCATGCCTCCTAATAACAAGGGAAACCATCCTCCTTGGGCTATTTTTAAAGAATTGGCAGCAAAAAACATGAGGTCTATAAACAAAAAAGCTCCTGTAGCTCCCACACAGAGTATCAAACTGTATTTCCAGCCGTAGCGAATCACAAAGAAAGTCATGATGGTTTCTATCATCATGGAGCCGGTCACTGATATGCCATAGGCTGAAGCCATCGCTGTGGTTGAACCAAAGCCCACTACAGCGGCCACTACCAATAAATACTGCATCCAGTTTACGAATGGAATATAAATCTGACCGGCTTCTTTAACCGAAGTATGCAAAATAGTCATGCGGGGCAAAAAACCCAACTGAATGGCTTGCTTGGTTAAAGAAAAAGTCCCGGAGATGGTAGCTTGCGAAGCAATGACTGCTGCTGCAGTGGCTAAGATGACCAAAGGCAGTACGAAGGCCTGAGATACCTGATTAAAAAACGGATTGGTGATGGTCTCCGGACGGGCTAGCAGCAAAGCACCTTGCCCTATATAGTTGAGTGCCAAAGCGGGAAATACATAGCCAAACCAGGCAAGTCGAATAGGTTTTTTGCCAAAATGGCCCATATCTGCATACAGTGCTTCAGCCCCGGTTACTGCCAATACAATGGCCCCCAACGCAATAAATGCAATTAGAGGTTGGCGATACACAAAATCTATCGCCCAGGCTGGATTAAAAGCTGACCAAATACGGGGATCTCCTATGCTAGCGTTATAAAGCCCTAATAATGCTAATACGCCGAACCAGAGCATCATAATGGGGCCAAATACGACCGCAATTTTTCCGGTACCACGCTTTTGCACAAAATATAAACCGGTAATTACCGTAATCGTAATGGGTAACACATAGGGCTTAAAAGCAGGGGTCGCAACATCCAAACCCTCTACCGCAGAAAGCACAGAAATAGCGGGGGTAATGACGCCATCACCGTAAAACAAGGCCGCTCCTGCCAGGCCAGTCACAATAATGACAGGATAGAGCTTAGAACTGCGCCCTACCGCACTGGATGCCAGGGCAATCATGGCCATAATCCCGCCCTCACCATTATTGTCTGCCCGCAAAATCAGACTAACGTATTTAAGGGACACTACAATCGTAAGTGTCCAGATAATCATCGACACTACACCAATAATATTGGCAGGGGTCAGTGCAATGCCGTGACTAGGGGCAAAAACTTCTTTAAGCGCATATAAAGGAGAAGTACCAATATCTCCATACACGACTCCAATAGCGGCAATTGCTAAGGCTGGAAGAGATGATTTCTGAACTTGACCCATGCAGTGCACCCCGGAATTATTAGCTCCGAGAGGCTTTTGTGTGGAAGAGAAAGATTGTGCCTCTTAATTTGCTGCGATGCAAAAAGAGCTTATCGTTTATTTCATACACTCTAGCGCGAGTCTTACCGTAAAAATGGTACTTCCCTCTATTGAACGTGGTTTCCTTTTTAAATCTTTTTAGTGCGGTACCAAGCTGAAAGACCCACGCTAGCGCGGCAACAACACAAATAATTTAGAAATAACATAACAAAAGCTAGCTACAGAAAAAGAGCCGCCTTAAGCAAGAAAACCAATCCTATTTTTAGTTGCATTTTTAAACGGATCTCTTCTGTGCAAAAAATATTTTCTGAATAATCGCTACCCCACTCAAGACTACCGCTCCCGCAATAATCCCGACTAAACCCTCTGCCAAGGTAGAGGCAAGGGTTTTAATGAGGTAGCTCATCGGGCCTGTCCACGCTTCAATCTGATGGTGAAGAAAGGCAAGACCGTGGGTAAGAATACCGCCTCCCACCAAAAACATGGCTGCAGTTCCCACTACCGAAAGGCTTTTCATTAGCCAGGGAGCTAACTTGAGAAGACCCGCACCCAGCTTTCTCACTACAGTTCCCTTTTTCTTGCTCAGATGTAGGCCTACATCATCTAGTTTCACAATACCAGCAACTAAACCGTATACCCCCAAAGTCATCATTATCGCAATCCCGCTTAATACAATAAGCTGAGTTAAAAATGGTTTAGCAGCCACAATCCCCAAGGTAATCGCAATAATTTCAGCAGACAAAATGAAATCGGTTCTTACTGCCCCTTTGATTTTTTCTTTTTCCACCACAAGAAAATCAATGCCAGGATCTTTTAAAGCATCCACCAGTTCTTGCTGATGAGCACTGTCCTGTGCACTATCGTGCAAAAACTTATGAGCAAGTTTTTCAAAGCCTTCATAACATAGATAGGCACCCCCCAGCATCAATAATGGGGTTACCAACCAAGGGACCCATGTACTAATGGCCAAAGCAGCCGGTACTAAAATCGCCTTATTAAATAGTGAGCCCTTGAATACAGCCCAGACTACTGGTAGCTCGCGATCGGCTGCAATTCCTGCAACCTGTTGAGCGTTTAAAGCTAAATCATCCCCTAAAACGCCACTGGTTTTTTTGGCAGCCACCTTAGTCATGACCGCTACATCATCCAGTATCGTTGCAATATCATCCAGCAGTGCAAGCAAACCTGTTACAGCCATAAATATCCTAAAAAATTGTTGGGTCTAGAAAAGGCAATTGAACAGCCTTCAGTCTGCTTTCTTACGGTAGTCTAGCACCTGCACAAACGAAAAACCGCAGAAGACTCTCTGCCAGTACAAGGCAATCGGAGCTGTAGCAGTTTCATCCAGATTACAACTCTGCTAAGGAGTAAGCACGGTAAGCTTCATCAGAGTTTTGACGATAGTCAGCGATCAACTGCTTTTTCCTAGATGGGATAGAGATAAAGGAAGATTAGGTGATAATGCATCCGTCCTTGCAAACTCCCCCTCTTAAATCTTCTTTAATAAAACTACCTATATTCTCCTGATTTGGGCTAATGAAAAACAAGCTAACTTGACCAATTGCAGTGAGATCACTTTTAATCTGCTTCCGGTTCAGCTTCCTGTAACAAGCGTACCTGCTCTTCATACGCTTGGCGAAACGCTTCTCCAAATAATTTTTGAAAATCATCCGAGGCTTCTTGGGCAATTTCTTTGTACATTTCTACGTAGCTATCCCAAAGTTTGGCTTTACGGGTAGCGGGTAGTACTGAGTTAAGAACCCCTTTTTTGGAAATGCGATTTTCCAACTGTTCTGGGGTAAAGCGGGCTAAAACCCCCTCCAAGGCTGCTCGCATGCCGGCCATCACTCCAAACTGATGACTTTTCAGATCATTATGAGCATCCCGCATGGCACTGATGGGAGGTAAAAAAGCAGGATTGAGCTTGCCGCTTAATAAAAAAGGTAGGGCACTAGCCACATCTGGCGCAAATTTAAGCGGATTGTTGTAGCGCTCCATAATCGTTGTCGCTTGAGCTTTTACTTCACGCTTACTCACTGCACGAGCCCCCAGTAAATCAATAGTGCCTTGTACAGATTCGCGTACTAAAGCACCCATCCGGTACATAAATTCCTCTGTCAAGCCATCGGGCAAATGTAATTGGGCTCCCAGCCCTTCGCATAATGCCAATAACAACTCTTTTTCTGCAGAACTTGCAACTATTTGTTTCTCAGCAAGCGGAGCAGACGGGGGCATTGCGGCAGCAGTAGGTTGAGCAGATGCTGCTGGCATTTGCATTTGCGTTTGCTCTATTGGCTGAGGATGTTGCACAGGCACAGGCGCCGGAGTCATTACTTTGGGCGGAGTAAACACTGCGTGTATTTCAGGGGTATGGTTGCTTTGAGCAGGCCCCAGCCCTGCGGCAGGCGCGGCTCCCCCAAATAACGCTAAAGGATCATTACTCAGATCTGCGCCTTTGATGACCCCTTTATCGGGCGAGATGTCTTTAAACACATCGATTGGATCGGCAGAAATGGCACCCGCTGCAGTAGAACTACCGCCCAGGGCAAATAAGCTATCTATCGAACTCTCATCATGGGAAGGAGCACCAAAATTCATCTCTTGCAAACTATCGACCTGAAGAGAATTTACTTGAGAATCAAAGCTGGCACTTGAAAAAGGATCAAAATCATCCGGAATACTTTTATTGGCGGGAGCGACAGGAGAGCTAGTCGCAGGAGGTGAAAAGCCCATTGGATCGGAAAGTAAGGATAAAGGATCAGATTTAGTAGGTTCTGAAGATGTGCCCGGCAGCCCAAACAATGCGCTCGCCACAGGATCAAATTGTGCATCCGGTGTAGATGAATTCTGTTGCTTAGCCACTATCTCTGGAGAGGGTGCGCCAAAAGCAGCTAGATAAGGGTCCTGGCCTGGACTACCACTTATGGGGCTTAATTTACTTCCAAACAAGCCTAGTGGGTCATCCACACTCACAGGGGCGCTCTGAGACCTACTTTCTTGAGGTGGAGGAGATGGTTGAGCAACAAAAGAAGTTGCGACAGGACTCTGTGGAGAAACTACCGATGGCAGCGGCGAGGGAGCGAAAGGATGTGCCGTGCTCATCTCAGTTTGCGCAGGCATCCGTGGAGTCACCGGGATTTCAACACTGAGCGTATAAAAAGCAATACGCAAAATATCCCCATGCTTGAGCGGGACCGATTTCCCCGTGCCCACAGGCACGCCGTTAATCAAACTTGGGTTTGAACCCTGCTCATCATAGAAAAATTGATTCCCGATATAGCGAATCATGGCCTGTAAACGGGAAATAGTACGCGCCTCATCCAGCAACATCAGTGTTACGCCTGGGTTACGTCCGATAGACCCGCCTTGCTCATTAAAAGTAGCAGAAATTACAGTAGTAGGCGCAACACCGTGAACAGCAGTCACTCTTAGGGTTAGCATCGATTCTCCAAAATATTTAAGGTTTTCGGCGCTATTTTTTAAATATCATTTAAGACTTAAGTCTTTACTGAGGTCGAGTTTTTTTGACTCGTTCAAAGACTGGTCCCCACATGGGATGACCACGTTCGGCCGCAGTAAGCTCAAAAGCACTGTTTAATGCAAAAGCTTTACTAAAACTTTCCGCACACTGGGTCTGACGCCGAGTCAGACAATAACTAAACGCTAAATATTTATAGGCTTCTACTTGAATATCTGCATCGGTTTGAAATAACTCTGGGGTACTAGTCAACTTTTTAATGGTGTTGTTGTAATCCCCCCGGTCATAAAACTCTTTACCTTCTTTTAGCACGCCTTCTGCCGAGGCACGTAAAGCAACTCTGCGGGCCTCCCGCACTTGGGCAGCAATGACTTCTGGATCAACTGTTTCGCAAGCAGAAAAAGTGATCGAGAGTAATAGCAAGCTTGCAATCTTCAACAAAGGGTTAATATTCATGGTAAACATTCGCTAAACAAACATTTGAAATCATGGTGTCTGGGTTTTCTTAACACTCGAAAAGTTATAACTCAGCGGCAGAGTTTTTCCTTTTTTGATTTCAATCGTGGTGACAAAAGGAGGAAAGCCTGGATTTTCTATTTTTACTGCATACCGGCCCTCAGGCAAAGTAAGGGTTTTTAGGGGGGGGCTCACTCCCCGGTTCGTACCCTCTACGGTAACCGTTCCCCAAGGTTTGATCGTCAAATGGACTGTCCCCAACCGCGGTTTCGATTTTTCAGAGGAGACAGTTGGTTCAGGTGATTTTTCCGGAAGATCAGTTTTAACTACTTCAGCAGGAGGATTCTCTTGCGGTTTTTCCCCTTGAGCTGGCCCCCCAGGCAATGCTTGAGCAGGTGCTTGCTGAACTATTTCCGCTTGAACAGGTACAGGAGTCACTTCACTGCTTACAGGCAGTGAAGTGACTGTAGCTACAGAATTTGAATCTGATGGTTTGGTCTGGGTAGAAGTGGGGGAGCTTGGGACAACTTCTACCGCTACCGGTGGCTGGGGAGTAGGTGGTAAAGTCGTTGCCACAGGGGTAAGAGTATTATTTGTTTTGCTTGATTTTTGCAAGCTAACTAACCCAATAGCTCCCAGTAAAGCCATTAAAGCCACTCCCCCAACAATAATAAACAAAACGGGACGTTTGCTCTTTATGCCTGCCTTTGGTAGAGGCTTGATGGGGCTATCTGGGTTTTTTGCCTTTGTAGCATCAACCTTAGGGAGTTTGGAGGAGGGAGGTACAAGCTTGGGCCTTGATGGTCTACTAGGCGCTTGCCTATTAAGAGGCTGCTCAGACTTTGGTTTTATTTTTGAGGAGGGCAGGATGCGGGTCGTCTGGTCTTGAGTACTGACAACAGACAAGGGTAGCGAATTTCCATCTGAAGAAGGCTTTTTACTGCCCTGATCAAACTCTCTTTTTCTTGCCTCTTCGCGCTCAGCTTCCATTACCTTACGCAAAGCCTCTGGATTTAAGATGCGAGTTGCCATCAGATCTTCAGCAGCTGGCACAGCCTGCACCTCACTCGCATTCAAAACTTTTGTGAAAAAGTGAGAAGGCGACTGCTTAGGAGCAGAGGAATCCAGCGAAGGCAGGTGAATGGTTGAAGCAGCAGGGTCTATGCTGAAAGCTTCCGGCGGGCTTGATGGCTTCGGCGGGTTAAAAATTACGATAGTTTGATCGGAGTCTGCAATGTTTTCTAACTTTTCAGCCGAGTTTTGATCAAGTTCTGTAGGCTGCTCATCTTTAGCACTCGGACTCCGATGAGATAGGCTTTCAGGCTGCTTTTCAGCTTGCGGCTCTTCAGAAACCAATAATTTCGTAGCAGCCGAATCCTCCGTAGAATCCCGCTCGCTCGTCATTACTGTCTCAGATTTTTGAGCATTTCCCTCTACTTCCTTCCCCGGAACCGACTGGGGATTAGTGCCCGGTAAAATGTAAGTACGCAGTCCCATTCGATGCCGAAACTGCTCAGTTGTTTGAATGCGATCTTCCGGGTTGACTGCCAAACCTGCGTCAATAGCCGCTAAAAATTTTTGGCTGAAATGAGCTAATGCAGGATTGCCAACTAAGGCTTGCATATTATCCTTAACCATGCGGGATACTGCGGTTGGAGGAGTTTTATGCAAAATTGCATAATATAAAACTGCACAAAGCCCATAAATATCAGTCCAACTACCCTGTTTTAGGGATGGATCATCTGCATATTGCTCAATAGGAGCAAATCCTGGCTTCAGAATAATAGTCAGCGCTTGGGTCATATCCTTCATGACGCGACGAGCTGCCCCAAAATCTAGCAATACCGGCATGCCATTGTCCAGTATCATGATGTTATCGGGCGCAATATCACGATGATATATTTGTGATTGATGCAAATGTTCCAAAGCATCTAACAGGGGAGCCAAAATACCCCTCAGGTAGGGCTCATCAATTCGCTCGGGATGTTCATGGATCACCTGTTTCAGACTAATACCTTCATAAAAAGGCATAACCATATACGCGGTGTTATTACTCTCCCAAAACCGGTAAACCTTGACCAGTGCTGGATGATCAAACTGGGCTAGCAGTCTGGCTTCATTAATAAAGCTTTTCATGCCTGCCTCAAAAGTTTCACGGTTGCGCTCTGAAAGCAACACCACCTTTAGTGAGTCTCCCCTCTGGGCCAAGGCTGTTGGCAAAAACTCCTTAAGAGCCACGGTCCGCAAGAGAGAATGATCAAAAGCAAGATACACAGTACCAAAGCCACCCTCACCGATTAGCCCTTTAATTTCAAACTCGGCGATACAACTGCCTATTGGCAAAAAGTGTTGCCCAGAAAAGTCGGTTGTAAAAGTCACCGTAAATTTACTTTCGAGAATATATAGTTATTAATTTAAAAGGCTTAGGTATCCCGGGGATTGGCAATTAGCACTGTATCTCCAAATGGTTGCAAAGTAACACGATGTGGCTCTCCTAGCCATACACCAATCGCAGTACTGTTATCACGCCCCCCCGCAGAAGAGCCTTGCACAACGCTTAACATCTGTGTAATCCACTCCTGGGCAGAAGTAGATTGCATTAAATAATGCTCCATCGTAGGAGTACTCACACACTCCCACCAACCATCAGAGCACAGCAATAAAGCATCTCCATCTCGCAAATCCAGATGCTCAATTTTCAACATTGCTGGATCAGGTTCTTCTTCCGACCCCAGGGCTCCATACAAAACACTGCGCTGGGGATGATCTAAAAGCCGCTCGGCTGGCCACATTCCGACATCAATCAACCCCTGGACCAAACTATGGTCCCGGGTGATATGCAATGTTCGCCCTCGTCTAAATGCGTACAAGCGTGAATCACCCAGATGCACAACGCTTGCTTTTCGCATCTGCAGATCCAGCACCACAATCACAATAGTGGCTGTCATGTCCTGCATATCTGGCAGTTGAGCCTGCTGAGTTAAAATACTTTTGCGAGCCGCATGCAGACAACTCATTACAATCTCATCTAACTCAACCTCTGCCGCATTCTTAAAAGCCATGAGTGCAGCTTCCACAGCCAAACGCGCGGCTATTGCGCCTCCAGCATGTCCTCCAGCACCATCAGAAACCACAAACAGCTGCCTATGGCCATAATTGGCAATACACGTATCATCTTGATTGGTTTTACGTCCCCCAATATCACTAACGCTAGCATATTGCACTGATATGGGAAGACGCTTAATTTGTTTCATAAATAGGCACCTGAATAACTAAAAAGAGCCAGATTCACTCTTGTAAGAACAATACCATTCATGGAACTCTTCGAACAGAAATAAAACAGAAGAGCCGCTACGCAGCCACACACTACCACCCGTCTTTGGTATCGAATTTTAAAGAGTCTTAGCGTATTTTTTAGTTTATAAAAATTTGCCTCGAGTAAAATTCCTCCTTGTCATAAAAGTGACATATAAAGCATCTAGTATGGGTCCTGTTTCCTATTCCGCTTATATGGAGCAGATGATGCGTCAACAATTTTTCCTTTTTATTAAATCAAGCTTAGCGATAACTGCTTTAGCTGCAACTAGCAGCTTTGCCCAAGAAATCACAGGAGCAGGTGCAACTTTCCCTTATCCTATTTACGCGAAATGGGCGGATGCCTATAAAAAATCGACTAACGTCAAGCTCAATTATCAATCCATCGGCTCCGGTGGAGGCATCAAGCAGATCCAAAGCAAAACAGTGGATTTTGGTGCATCCGATATGCCCCTGAAACCAGAAGAGCTTGATAAGTCTGGTCTTTATCAATTCCCCGCAATCATTGGAGGCAATGTACCGGTCTATAACCTAAAGGGGATTGATACACGGCAAATTAAATTCACGGGCCCTCTTCTGGCTGATATATGGTTAGGAAAAATCAATAAATGGAACGATCCTGCTATTACTAAACTCAATCCAGGAATAAAACTGCCTGATCAAGCTATTACAGTTGTTTCGCGCTCAGACGGCTCGGGTACCACCTTTATCTGGACTAACTATCTTTCTAAAGTGAGTCCGGAATTTAAATCTACCGTAGGTGAAGGTACCTCAGTCAAATGGCCTGTAGGCGTAGGCGGTAAAGGTAACGAAGGGGTTGCTTCTTTTGTTCAGAAACTGGACGGCTCCATTGGTTATGTCGAATATGCCTATGCAAAAGTAAATAAGCTTTCTTATGGGGGCCTACAAAATAAAGAGGGCGAATTTGTATTTCCTGATGATGAAACATTTCAGGCCGCAGCTGCGGGTGTAGATTGGGCAAAAGCGCCTGGAAATTATGTAATTCTCACTGAACAATCCGGAAAGAAAGCTTGGCCAGTCACCGGAGCCTCTTTTATTCTGCTCTACAAACAGCAAGAGAAACCTGAAAAAGGAAAAGAAGTACTTAAATTCTTTGACTGGGCATTTGCTAATGGTGCCAAAATGGCTGCGGAACTGGAATACGTTGCCATTCCAGAGACCGTAGCCAACATGATCCGTAGCCAGTGGAAAAGCCATATTAAAGATAGCGCTGGAAAAGCTCTTTTTTAAAAATAGAGTCGGATAATCACTTCAGGGGGGAAAATAAATTTTCCCCGTGAAGTTTCTTGCACATAAGGACAGCAGAGTTTCTGCCTCTTTCTAACTTGCAACACAATGTTTGCGGTAAGAACAACAGTAGCCTAATAATGCCACGACAAAAATTATCTTTAGCTTCGAGCAACAAGATTTTAGATCTTATTTTTGAATGGACGACTCGATTATTTGCCTTAGCTGTATTAGGCTTGCTGGTAGCGATCATGATATCCCTGCTGATAGGAGCCTGGCCCTCCATGCAGCAGATCGGATTAAAGTTCCTCTGGACTGAAGACTGGGACCCCGTCAAAGAGAGCTTTGGAGCCGTGGTTCCCATTTATGGAACCCTCGTCACGTCCGTAATTGCTTTAGCCATCGCTATTCCCATCAGTTTTTTTATTGCGATGTTTTTGACAGAACTATCCCCTACCTGGCTGCGTAGACCTATAGCTACAGCCATTGAATTACTAGCCGCAATACCCAGCATTATTTATGGCATGTGGGGTTTATTTGTATTTGCGCCACTGTTCATGGAATTCGTACAACCCGGCATTATTAAAGCAGCCGGACCTATTCCACTCTTAAATCAGATCTTTGCTGGCCCTCCGATTGGGATCGGCTTGCTGACTGCAGGCATTATTTTGGCCATTATGGTGATTCCTTTTATTGCTGCAGTCATGCGGGATGTTTTTGAACTCGTTCCTCCCATGATGAAAGAATCCGCCTATGGTTTAGGAGCTTCCACTTTTGAGGTTATGTGGAAGGTGGTCTTACCTTATACCAAAGTAGGAGTGATTGGTGGAATTATGCTGGGATTAGGTCGTGCATTAGGTGAAACAATGGCGGTAACTTTCGTGATTGGTAATGCTCATCGCTTAGCATCTTCTCTGCTGGCTCCGGGAAACAGCATTGCGTCAGCCTTAGCGAATGAATTTACAGAGGCGGTAGGTGAACTCTATTTATCTGCACTTATCCAATTGGGCCTGATTTTATTCTTGCTCACCACGGTTGTTTTGGCTTTATCCAGACTTTTATTACTCCACTTAAACAAAAATGAAGGGCGAAAAAGCTGATTATGAATTCAATTAATTCAGCTAACACACTTTATCGCCGCAGACGGCTTGTTAATCGCATAATGATTCTAGCCTCTGGCTTGGCAGTAGGATTTGGACTGTTTTGGCTAGTATGGATATTGGCAACTCTCATTTTCCGTGGTGTTGAGGCTATAGGCCCCAGTCTATTTTTACAAATGACGCCTCCACCTGGTTCAGACGGAGGTCTTGCTAATGCTATCGTCGGCAGTATTTTGATGGGAGGCATAGGTACGCTGCTAGGAACTCCCATAGGAATTCTTGCAGGAACTTACCTTGCCGAATATGGAAACCGAGGATGGCTTGCCCCTACAACACGCTTCATTAACGATATTCTGCTCTCCGCTCCCTCGATTGTGATTGGCTTATTTGTTTACTCTGTATTCATTTCAAAAGTAAAACATTTCTCAGCCTGGGGCGGGGTCTTCGCCCTTGCAATCATTGTGATTCCTGTAGTGGTCCGCACCTCTGATGACATGCTTAAACTTGTACCTAATAGTCTGCGAGAAGCCGCTGCAGCTTTGGGGGCCCCAAAATGGAAAATTATCACAATGGTGAGCTATCGTGCCGCACGTGCAGGAATCATTACTGGAGTTTTATTAGCTGTTGCTCGCATCTCAGGGGAAACAGCACCCCTTCTATTCACTGCTCTGAATAATCAGTTTTTTTCGACAAACATGAATGCACCCATGGCGAACCTGCCTGTAGTGATCTTTCAGTTTGCCATGAGCCCCTACGCAGATTGGCAGCGCTTAGCTTGGGGAGGTGCCCTGCTCATTACTCTGGTGGTACTCGGAATCAATATTTTGGCTAGAACACTGTCCGGGAGGCATTAAACAGCATGCAAAATGAATCTGAAAAAATTGCTTTAAAAATCAAAAATCTAAGCTTTTATTACGGTAAATATCATGCTCTTCGCAATGTAAACCTGGACATTCCGGAAAAAAAAGTGACAGCATTTATTGGCCCATCGGGATGTGGAAAATCTACCCTTTTACGTACCTTTAACAGAATGTATGCCCTTTACCCTGAACAGCGGGCCGAAGGTGAAATTCTGATGGGAAACGAAAATTTGTTAACAACCAAACAAGATATTTCTTTAATTCGTGCCAAAATCGGGATGGTTTTCCAAAAACCAACTCCTTTTCCTATGTCGATTTACGATAACGTCGCATTTGGAGTGAGGCTATTTGAAAACTTTCAAAAACCTGAAATGGATGAGCGGGTAGAATGGGCCTTAACCAAAGCAGCGCTGTGGAATGAGGTAAAAGATAAATTAACCCAAAGCGGTAATAGCCTTTCAGGTGGGCAGCAACAGCGCTTATGCATTGCTCGAGGCATTGCCATCCGCCCACAAATTCTTCTTCTTGATGAGCCCTGCTCAGCATTAGACCCTATCTCTACCTCAAAAATTGAAGAGCTAATACAAGAGCTCAAACATGATTACACCGTAGTGATTGTCACACATAACATGCAGCAAGCCGCTCGCTGTTCGGACTTTACCGCCTATATGTATCTGGGAGAGCTGATTGAGTACGGAAAAACCAAAGAAATTTTTGTAAAACCGCAGAAAAAAGCTACTGAAGATTACATTACCGGTCGCTTTGGATAAGGGGTTAAACAGCTTAGGAGAACAATATGTTTGGAACCACGCAGCATGCTTCTCGACAATATGACCAAGACTTAGAAGATATTCGCAGCAATGTGCTGCGCATGGGAGGACTCGTCGAAAAACAGGTACGTGATGCAATGCTTGGGATTGATACCCGAGAAGATCATATTTTTGAAAGTGTGATCCGTGCCGATCAGGAAGTTAACGCCATGGAAATCACCATGGATGCCGCTTGCGTCGAAGTCATCGCTCGCAGGCAACCGGCAGCCAACGATTTGCGGATGATTCTGGCCGTCTCGAAAACAGTCACCGATCTGGAACGAATAGGTGATGAGGCCTCAAAGATTGCCCGCTGTGGAAGGGATATTAGCGCACGCTCTATTTCAGTCATCCCCGTCTTAGCTGATCTACGCCTTATTTCTGAGCGAGCCTTACTCATGCTTCAGGCAGCTTTAGACGCATTTGCCAGATTAGATGTCCAAGCTGCCGCACAAGTGATCAGTCAGGATGATGAGATTGATGCCCGGTTTCGAGCTATCCAACGTCAATTAATCACCCATATGATGGAAGATACCCGATTGATCGGAACAGCCATAGATGTCACTTTTATCGCTAAATCCATCGAACGGATTGGTGACCACGCAAAAAATATTGCTGAATACGTTATTTACATGGTGAAAGGTTTGGATATTCGCCATTCCACTCGCGAGACTGTAGAGCAATCTTTGAATACCTGAACCTTTCATGTCCGATAAAACAGTCTTAGTAGTTGAGGACGAGCCAGGCATTGCCGAGTTAGTTCGATTCTCCTTAGCTACCGCCGGATATTCCGTTCAAATAGCGTGCAATGCTCGCACTGCACGCACTTTGTTAGCTAACCATTTACCTCATGCCATGATTCTGGATTGGATGTTGCCAGATGAATCGGGTATTAAGCTATTACGGGATCTGCGCTCAGATAAACGCACGAAAATGCTACCGATCCTCATGTTGACGGCCCGCAGTCAAGAGCAAGATAAGGTGGGCGGCCTAGATGCAGGGGCAGATGATTACCTTACTAAACCCTTTTCCCCTTCTGAGCTGCAGGCCCGCCTGCGCGCGCTTTTACGGCGAGGGCAGCCACAACTGAACAATGAAATTCTTGAAGTAGAAGATCTTGTGCTGGATTCTGTCAAACATCGCTTAAGTTATGCCGGTCAGCCCATTGACTTAGGACCTACAGAATTTAAGCTATTACGGACTTTAATGATGCATCCCGGTCGAGTGTTTTCCCGTCAACAGTTGCTGGATATGATATGGGGAGACGCGGTATTAGTTGAAGAGCGTACAGTAGACGTACATATTTTACGCCTACGCAAAGGTCTTAGCCCATACGGAATAGAAGAAAAAGTTCGAACTGTCCGTGGAGTAGGTTATTCATTTGGCAATAAATAAGCATCAGTTTCTTATATCGAGGTTTCCACTCTACCCATCTTTCCTCCTTTCATTTCTAACTCCCTTGTTTTTTTGGGACGAAACCCAAGAAGGGGCTCTGATACGACAAAGCAACAATGCCAAAATGATTTAGAAATGAAGTGACATACGAGTTTTAATGGCAAACTAGAGCTTGCCCGTGTTTGTCTTCCCCTTTCTCATGCAATCTATTTCTTTAAGCCGGTTTTTAGCTCCAGTCGTTTTAAAATTTTGCATCATTGCTAGCTTAAGCCTTGTATTAGGGTTTGCAGCTGGTGCGTTGGCAGGATGGATCCTAGCTGCCGTTTTGCTAGCCTTCTATGTAAGCGGTTTTGTTTTTGCCTTGTATAAAACCTTATGCTGGATGGAATCCAGTCAGCAAACCCTTGCATTACAAGCTCCAGTAGGTGAATGGAATAATATTGCTACCCTTTTATACCGAGCTCGCAAATTAGAACGAAGCGTCCGCCAGGAACTAGACCAATCCGTAGCCCAGCTAAGAAAAATTCTCGAACAGATTCCAGATGGTGTTGTGATTGTTGACGCCGCCCTTAATATTCAATGGGCCAACCATACTGCAGAGAAACATTTGGGTATTGATGTGCAACGCGATAGAGGACTACGACTCACTAATCTAGCCCGTGAACCAGAGTTTATTAAAGCACTGCTCGCTCCCGATAATACGCCTAACTGCCGGATGACAATGGCTGGGTCTGGCTTAACCCTACAAGTACAATCCTTGGCGTTTTCTAGCGATCAATCCCTAATTTTTACTCGAGATGTTTCGGAAACAGAACGCTTAGATGTAATGCGTCGTGATTTTATTGCCAATGTTTCGCATGAGCTACGCACCCCGCTTACCGTATTGGTAGGCTTTCTAGAAATTGCTTCTCCTTTACAGGCTCTTTCTCAAGAACACCTTCTCTTAATGCGCGCAGAAGCTCTGCGTATGCAAAGATTAATTGAAGACTTACTAACCCTCTCCCGCCTAGAAGCCTCTCACAACCTTGAGCAGGAAAATATTGTAGAACTACAAAGCCTTGCACAACGTGCGCTTTCTCAAGCGCAAGCAATCTCTGCAGGCAAACATATTTTTTCAACAAATCTGCAAGCCTTGAAAATTTTGGGGTCAGAGCATGAAATTGAAAGTGCCTTAAGTAACCTGATCATTAACGCGGTTCGCTATACCCCTGAAAGCGGGCGGATTTCCGTAGAAATGCGGCAACTTGAAGAAGGAGTAGAAATTAATGTGATAGACAGCGGCGTGGGCATTGCTCCTGAACACATCACTCGTCTAACAGAACGTTTTTACAGAGTAGATAAAAGCCGTTCGCGTGAAACCGGCGGAACAGGTTTAGGTTTAGCTATCGTTAAACATGTCATGCAACGTCATCAAGGTCAACTGCTCATTAGCTCAACATTAGGTCAAGGCAGCCGTTTTACTCTACTTTTCCCCCGAAAAAGGATGAAAATCGAAGGGTAAATCCCTTGTTGTTTTCTATCCCAACACCAATAAAGAAGAGCTTAAGAAAGAACACAGAGAACTTATCCCTCCTTCTCTTACTCCAATCATTACTTAAGTGAGCGTTGCTTCTTATGCCTCTATAAGTGGCTTCTCTTTTCTTTAAAGCTGCGATATCGCAAGAGAGTGTTGCAGCTCAACAGTTTTCATTGCGCTAATTTTTAACATTACATTTTGAACGTATTCATTTTGTTTAGAGGGCAATGAAATTATTCTGTTTTGGAAAAAGAAGGTAGAAGCAAAGGCAAATACTTTAAGAAGATCTTGATTTTCAGTGGTCTCGACTATGTGGCTTAAGCGTTTTAAAAATCTTCTTTTTTACAGTTGCGTCCTACTGCTGGGGCTGGGCAGCGGCTATTTGATAGTAAACCTGCCGCACTGGTTTCAAGCTTCTTATATAGAAGGGGACTATTCAAGCTATTTTCCTAACAGCTACACCAAAGTGCTTATTTACGGTACAAGTTATTGCCCCTATTGCGCAATGGCCAGAGCTTATTTTCAAGAGAAAAAAATTCTCTTTGCAGATTTAGATATAGAGAAGTCGGAGAAAGCCTTGCAAGATTTTATTCGATTGGACGGCAAATCAATCCCTTTACTGCTGATAGAAGATCGGCGGATTGATGGGTTTAACAAATCAGCTATTGAAGCAGCAGTTACCGCCATAGCCCAGAAAGACAAGCTTTAGACATACAAAGTTGCAGGGAGTTAAGAAACATGAAAAGGCGACATGTCATTAACTTTTTCTTCGCCCCATTATTATCTTCGGAGACATTCATGAACCATAAAATCATCTTATTTCTCTTTGCATTAGGACTAGGATCTTCAATTGCTTATGCTAGGCCCCCCGGAGGGTATGGCTGTTATGCAGAATGCATAAGAGAGTATCGCAGCTGCATAGCACAACCACACAGTGATAGAGCGGCTTGTGCGCGGGAGAAAAACGCGTGTATCGCTTTCTGTAATCAACATAGATAAAAATTTAGGATCGAAATAGTTGAGCAGAAAACAAAAAGTTTTATACCCTTGTAGTCAAAGCTCTCCAAAAGTACGGAATCCAAAAAATAAGGAAGCCTGCAGCGGAGAGCCCTTAACATTCACGAAGTGTTTCCATAAGCAACGCAACAATCCCCAAGTTCAAAAGCCCGATTTCAAGCTTGGCAGATCACAGGGATCCAGCTGTAAGCTTTGATAATGCGAAACGACCACTGAAATCCCTATAGCGTGCCCGTCTCACTCTTGGCTGTAATCCTAACGCTACTTTTTTCTATTGAAGTGAAACGATAGAAGGGCGATAAATCTAGGAGCTGGAGCCATTGAGTGGGTTTGCCACCCCAAGAGCCTTATCTTCACAATAGGATGGAGCATAGATATCTTGTGGATACAGCTGTGGCAAAAGCTCTGCCTTCTAGCCAGCATATGCATGCTCCCACTAGACAAGGCTAAAAGCTAAGATCCATCAACATTTACAGCCCCCTCCCTTACTATAAATCTGTGTATTCTTGCTTTCCGGTAAAGCAAGAATAATTCGCATTTTTCCCCATACCCCGTAGTTATCAAATTGAGGTTTGGCACAAGAGTCCTCTCAACTGGGAGTACAAACACCAACACTAATGATGTTTTCTCTCTTTGCGGGGCTCAAACAATCGAGCCCAAACCGAGTATTAAGGATAGCTTCAAGACATGGATGAGTAGGGTGACCACCTTCACAAGAAATAGTTGTCAATTTTCTCCAGAAGGAACAGATGTGAAGCTGCCTCTGACATGGACACCCTATAGACCATCCCTTAAATCATTAGGACTTGTTCACAGTATTTTTCCCAATAGTAAGAGACCTAATCTACAAAGTTTTCCAACCGCCCTAATCTTCTCAAACTTACTGATATCCCTTATTTAAGCGAATCCCAATTTAGGGTATTGCAAGAATGACAACGCTGGCGCACAGTGTTGAGTATTCTGAAACAAGTTTATATTTCTGCTTAATTCCAGCCAGAACGAGAGCACATTTATAGAAAATAGAATATTTTGAAGTAAATAATGATATTTCTTAGCAAAATAAAGAAAATAATATTTTATATTTTTATATTATCTTCAGGTCTAGTTAGCGGTTATTTAATTGTAAATTTGCCTCAATGGTTAAAGCCTTCTTATATTGAAGGAAATTACTCGGAGTATTTTCAAGACACAAAAACTAAAATTATTTTTTATAGCACGAGTCAGTGCCCCTATTGTGCAATGACAAGAAAGTTTTTTAATGAGAAAAAGATTATTTTTTCTGATTTTGATATTGAAAAATCTGAAAAAGCCAAGCGAGAATTTAATCAATTAGGGGGAACTTCAGTACCTCTGATCATCATAGGTAATAGGCGTATTGATGGCTTTAATCAGCCTGCTATAGAAGCTGCTTTGGAAAAGCTGAACTAATATTTTGTGATATTCAATTTTTACAAAAACATGATAGGCGGCATGTTTTTTTAGGGTAATTCGCCTTAATTAATTAAATGGAGTATTCATGAAAAATAAGTTTAGTTTATTTCTTTTCGCATTAGGCTTAGGTAGCTCTCTTTCTTATGCTATGCCCAGTGGGGGTTATGGCTGTAATAGTCTCTGTCTAAAGGAATATAATGCTTGTATCGCAAAAAAAGACAGCAATAAAGCAGCCTGTAGCATGGAAAAAAATGCGTGTATAGCCTCATGCAATACAAATTAATTTTTTAGCATTATTTCTAATGATTTTAAAAATTATTAGAAAACCTTAAAAAGGCTGGTAGAGTTTACCGGCCTTTTTATATTTCAGGTTTCTTTGAAAGCTAAAAAAGAGCGTAGCTAAATATTTTCAATTTATTAAATAAAAGTTTTTGCATTCATATAAATCCCTACACTTTTAGGTGGAAGCTCGCAGGATAAAGGATCATCAAATGCCACATCTCCTCCTGAATCAGGCTGTCCCTGGGTAGACAAATTGGCAAAATCATAATGAGCTGCGTCCATCAGGTGAGAGGGCACTAGGCGGCCAAGTGCATTAAAGATAGTTTCAACTCTGCCTGGATGCGTCTTTTCCCAACTTCGTAACATAGCAATCATTTCCTTACGCTTCAGATGTTCCTGACTGCCGCATAAATTGCAGGGAATGATTGGAAAAGCCTTAATCTGTGCATAGCGAATCAGATCACTTTCTTTGACATAGGTCAGGGGGCGAATCACGATATGTTTACCATCATCAGACTGCAGCTTAGGAGGCATGGCTTTTAATTGGCCAGCATAAAACATATTAAGAAAAAAAGTGGCCAAGATATCGTCCCGGTGATGACCTAATGCAAGCTTGGTAGCTTTAAGATCTGTTGCCACCTTATATAAGATTGCTCTGCGCAAGCGACTGCACAAAGAGCACATAGTTTTCCCTTCGGGAATATTTCTTTTCACTGTACTGTAAGTATCCTGCGTTTCAATATGAAACGGCACACCCAAAGCACTAAGATACTCAGGAAGAATATGCGCAGGGAATCCCGGCTGTTTTTGATCTAAATTGACAGCGATGATCTCAAACTTGGCAGGCGCCCTCTCCCGTAGTTTTAGCAGTATGTCTAACAGAGCATAGCTATCTTTGCCTCCAGAGAGACAAACCATTACGCGGTCGCCCTCCTGGATCATGTTGAAATCACTTATTGCACGGCCTACTTCACGACACAGCCGCTTCTCAAGCTTGTTATTTTCAAATGCAAGCTTTTCAAAGGATTTACTACTGGCTAATTCAACTGGATTTAAAGGAGCATTCATTTCGTCAAACCTTTTCAGCACTTACTTCAACCCCTACCCCGTCGCAGTCCGGAAAAATATTGGGCTTGTCTACCCTTACTGTCGCTGCACTTACTCCAGGTAAGGCCAGAATTTTTTCACAAATGTGGCCTGCCAAAGATTCCAGCATATTAATATGCGCCGCTTGCACCTCGTCAATGGCCAGTTGCCGGATACGTCGATAATCCAGCACATGATCTACTTCATCTTTAGCCGGCACTAAAGGGGCATCCTGCATCCGAACTTCGCAACTGATCAGCAGTGGCTGTTTGGCTGTCAGCTCATGCGGCAATATACCTACACTGGCTTGCACACGCAGTTTGTTTAAAATTATTCTTCTCACACATCACCTCAGAATTGTGTGCTGTTCAGAAACTTATAAAAAGCTCACATCCCGATCCAAACCAAGAAGATGCTGGCCACCGTCAATCAAAATAGTACTGCCCGTCATCGAGCGATTATTCACTGCAAACAGCACTGCTGCGGCGACATCTGAAGAGGTTCCGGATTGACCCGTTAGTGATAATGCTTGCGTACGATCAAAGGCCGCATGATCTTGCAAATGACTAGGAAGGGTCAGCCCCGGAGCGACACCAACGACTCGTACCTTGGGGGCCAGAGCCTGCGCCAACATAACCGTAGCAGCCTGTAGCGCTGCTTTGGTTAATGAATAGCTTAGAAAATCCGGGTTGTAATGATAGAGTTTTTGGTCCAGCAAATTAATCACTACAGCTTGCTGGCCGTCTGGTACACGTCTATGCAGTTCTCGTGCCAACAAGATGGGGGCGATTAAATTTGGATTCACATGCCGGATAAAATTAGCCTCCGAAAAACTCGCTGCCGTGTCATACTCAAACACAGAAGCATTATTAATGACCGCGTCCAGTCGGCCAAAACTTTGATAGGTGTTGTCAAGCAAACCCAGCGTCTGCATCTCACTACTTAAATCGGCCTGTAAAGCAATAGCTCTAGAGCCCAACGCACGGATATCCTCTACCGTTTGCTGGGCCTGCTTAGCCGATTGTCCATAATGCACCCCCACATCCCAGCCTGCACGCGCAAAAGTCAAGGCAATTTCACGGCCAATTCGTTTGGCCGCACCAGTAATCAAAGCGACAGGAGCATTCATAGGGATATTGTAAAGTTAGATTTATTTTGCAAAAAACAGCTTGGCTATCGCTTATCGTCTTCTTATGCACGCCCACTCGCTTGAGATATTGAATTTAATCCGTTCGGAAATTCTCGCCCATGAGGGTTTTTTACCTTTTGAACGCTATATGCACTTGGCACTGTATACCCCGGGTCTGGGTTATTACACCCGAGCAGTACCCATGGAGCAAAATGCCAACAATGGGATAGATAACAGCGATTTTGTCACTGCACCCGAACTGACTTCCCTATTTGGCCAAACCCTTGCCCGGCAAATTGCACAATTATTTGAGCAAGGCCTTGCACCTCAAATTCTGGAGTTTGGAGCAGGCACAGGCAAACTGGCGCTAGATATTTTGCTAGCCTTAGGTCAATTAGGATTTAGAGACATCCAATATCAAATACTAGATATCTCCAGCCTCTTGCGGGAACGTCAAAAAACCGTGTTGAAAAGCTTTGGCTCACAAGTGCAATGGTTAGACGAACTTCCTGCAAGCTTTGAAGGCATCATCCTAGGTAACGAGGTCCTGGATGCAATGCCTGTAAGCGTATTCGCACTTCGCGGTAGCAGCCTCTTCGAACGCGGTGTCGGCTTAGAAAACAATTATTTGGTATGGAAAGAAAAAAAAGTAGACCAAGAAACCTTTTCTGCAATAGTTGCGGGCTTTTCAGAGCAAAGTTGGCTCAAGAGGCGCATAAATAATACCGATGAGATTTTTTCCTCAAAAGAAGGGGACAACAGTATTCCTTATTTTATAGAAATTGCTTGGCAAGCCCAGGCTTTTGTACAAACCCTTAGTAAGCTCTTACAGAAGGGCGCTTTATTCCTTATTGACTATGGCTTCCCTGCAGCAGAGTTTTATCACTGGCAGCGTCATATGGGAACCTTAATGAGCTTTTCCAGGCATCGTACCCATAGTGATGTACTGTATGCTCCTGGCCAACAAGACATTACCGCTCATATAAATTTTTCCGCTATTGCACAGGCGGCAGCCCAGGGAGGTGCCGAGCTTGCGGGCTATGTAAATCAGGCCCGCTTTTTAATGAATTGCGGCTTGCTGGAGCTTGCAGCCGCTGTGCCTCAAGACGATAAAGTATCCTACACCCATAGCATCGCAGCCGTACAAAAACTACTTTCAGAAGCAGAAATGGGCGAGCTGTTCAAAGTCATTGCATTCACAAAACGAATCAATACCCCGCTCATGGGCTTTAAACAGGCCGATCGCAGTGCAAGCCTATAAGCCGCTTGCAAAACTAAGCTGGGGCGTTCAGGGTTAAACCCGAATTTCCCATTAAAAAAAGAATAGGGGTGATGCAGTCTTATGCAGATGTGGAAGGTCCTAGTAGAGCTAAAATCCAAAAAATGCTAGCCGAAATGGGAAAAAATAGTAAAAAAGCGTCCGCGAACACCTGCAAAGATGCACAGCATCCCTTAATGAAAAATTTGGGCTTAACATGGGTGATTTAGAAGTGGGATGCCACCCTCCTGCACTGAGCTGACAAGAGCTGCCCAATCTTGTAAAAATGCCAGCCGTAAAAAGCTTACTATTGCACCACCAAGCCTTGCAATAAAGGATTGGCTGCTGGCGCCTTTAATTTCATCTTTTGAAGGGTGTGTACCAGCAGTTCAGCGATCATAAGATTACGATGCAGTTTGTCATTAGCAGGCACTACATACCAGGGAGCCAGTTTGGTGGAGGTTGCGGTCAACATTTTTTCATACTGGTGTTGATAAAGATCCCAATGTTTTCGCGTTTCCAGATCCCCCAGACTAAATTTCCAGTTTTTCTCAGGATCATCAATGCGAGCTTGTAGACGTTTTTTTTGTTCGTTTTTACTAATATAAAGCATGATTTTCAACAAAGTTGTACCGGTCTGAGTCAGCATTAATTCAAACGCATTAATTTGTGCATAACGGCGTTTAGTCTCCGCTTTGTCAATCCAGCCCATCACCGGCGGCACCAATACATCCTCATAATGACTACGGTTCCAGACCATCAATTCCCCGTTGCGAGGAACCACTGCATGACAACGCCATAGATAGTCACGGGCACGCTCTTCTTCGCTAGGCGCTTTAAAGCTGGCTACTCGTACCCCCAATGGCGAGGTCCTTCCAAATACCCAACGCACGGTGCCATCTTTGCCACTGGTATCCATTCCCTGCAAGACCACTAGCAGTTTTTGGTGTTGATTGGCATGCAATAAATCTTGCAAAGCGTCCAGCTTGACTGCCAGAGCTTCTAGGCAATTACGCTGATCAGTCTCATCTCCTCTAAGAAAAGGTGTTGCCTCTGGGTTAATTTCAGACAATTTACAGTGTTTGCTTATACGAAAACTCTCAAATTTAGCCATATTCCATTAGCCTTTATGAGGGTTAAACGCCCAGCTGCTGGGCGCTTGATGCTGAAGGTAAAAGCTCTGGTTTACTGCGCAACGCAAGCATAGCTATGATAGAAATTCTACTTAAGCGCTTCAGGACTACGCGCAAAATAAAGCCCTAGCCAAATCTTTAAATCAATGACACAACCTCTTTTTTGTTGTTGCACTAACCATTGTTCCACAAGGTCTATCTTGACAATATGCACAGTAATTTGCTCATGTTCATCCCCCCCACCTGGGCCTATCCGCGTTAACCCATTGGCTCGAAAAACAATCATTTTTTCATCACTTAAGCCAGGGCTTACAAAGCCCTCGCATACGCGCTCAAGCTGCTTTGCCACAAAGCCCGTTTCTTCCTCCAACTCACGGGCTGCCGCCAGTTCGGGGGTTTCATTTTCCTTAGCAACTTGATCTCCAATCAGACCAGCCGGCAATTCGATGACTCTGGCGCAGACAGCTGGACGCCATTGCTCGATTAGCACAATCTCATGATTTTCTGTTAATGCAATCAAAATAGCCGCGGCACCCCCAACGGTTCTTTGCGCATACTCCCAGCGCCCACGCTTCAGTAAACGCAACCAGTGGCCCTGCGCAATAGTCACTACAGGTTCAAAGGCAGAAGTCATAGGGCAATTTCCTGACTAGTCAGCACTTGTACGCCAGCTGCTCTCATTTCATTAAACGCCCGCTCATCATCCCCCTCTTGTAAATTGACCGCCCGACAAGCGTCAGAAACCACCGTGGTCTGAAAACCTAATTGCACTGCATCCAATGCAGTAAATTTGACACAATAATCCGTCGCTAACCCAACAATGGTTACTCCCTCGATCCCTTGCGCTTTCAACCATTCTCCCATCCCCGTACTGTTGCGCCGGCCATTATCAAAAAAACCTGAGTAGCTATCCACCTTGGGATCTGTGCCTTTGCGAAAGATTTTTCTGAGCCGCCCAGCGTGCATTGAAAGTGCCTGGGATAATTGGGCACCTGGGGTGTTTTCTACACAATGTACAGGCCATAGCACCTGTTTTAAGCCATAAAGATCAATAACATCGCCAGGTTTATGTCCGGGATGATTGGCTGCAAAACTTTCATGGGTAGAAGGATGCCAGTCCTGCGTGGCTACAACCGTTTTATACTGCTCCATCAGCTGCCGCACAGTAGGTAAAATTGCATCTGCCTGAGGAACAGCAAGCGCCCCGCCGGGCAAAAAGTCTGACTGTATATCTACCAGAATTAAGGCTTGTTTTTCCATGATGTTCTTATACCGAAAAAGTACCTAGATTTTACGCTTTTAAAAAGCTCTAACTAAAACAGAAAAGAGTTTTAAAAACAGTCCGACAGCTCGGCTATTATTATGGATTAGCTCTTTAGGTAAAAAATAAAGACTCACAAGTTTTGCTAGGGTCAGGGTGTAGAAGTTTTTTAAATACAAACCATTGTTATGTCCCCGGAATAAGGGACGCAAAGATATTGTTGCTCATAATTAAAAAAACAAAGCGAAGAATAGTGCTGTGCAAACTCTCTGAGGTGTGCAGCTTTTAATACAGTTAACCCGTGCGTGTTGCACAGAGAATGTAAGGCAAACCGAATGTTCAGATTTTTCCGTAGTTATTTTTCAACTGATCTTGCAATTGATCTAGGAACGGCCAATACCTTGATTTATGTACGTGGCAAAGGCATTGTGCTTAACGAGCCTTCTGTAGTCTCAATTCGTCAAGAAGGTGGTCCCTCCGGCAAACAAGTTATTCAAGCCGTCGGGCATGCAGCCAAACAGATGCTGGGTAAGGTACCTGGCAATATTGAGGCCATCCGGCCCATGAAAGATGGCGTCATCGCTAACTTCACCGTAACGGAGCAGATGATCAAGCAGTTTATCCGCATGGTGCATCCCGGTAGCATGTTCTCCCCCAATCCGCGCATCATTATTTGTGTGCCGTGTGGCTCTACTCAAGTAGAAAGACGTGCTATCAAAGAAGCGGCTTTAGGTGCAGGTGCTTCCCAGGTTTATCTAATTGAGGAACCTATGGCCGCTGCTATCGGTGCAGGCCTCCCCGTCTCGGAAGCTACGGGTTCTATGGTAGTGGATATTGGAGGTGGAACGACCGAAGTTGCAGTCATTTCTCTGGGAGGAATGGTCTATAAGGGCAGTGTACGTACTGGAGGAGACAAATTTGATGAAGCCATTATCAACTACATTCGGCGTAACTATGGGATGTTGATTGGAGAGCCAACCGCTGAAATGGTCAAAAAGAACATTGGCAGCGCCTTTCCGGGAAGCGAAGTAAAAGAAATTGAGGTCAAAGGCCGTAATTTGTCTGAAGGTATTCCCCGCAGCTTTACGATCAGCTCGAATGAAATCCTTGAGGCACTGACCGATCCATTGAACCACATCGTTTCTGCAGTCAAAAATGCTTTGGAGCAAACACCACCGGAATTAGGGGCAGACATTACAGAACAAGGCATTATGCTTACCGGGGGTGGCGCCTTGCTGCGAGATCTGGATCGTTTACTTATGGAAGAAACAGGTCTTCCGGTAGTGGTGGCTGAGGATCCGCTGACTTGTGTGGTGAGGGGTTGCGGCGTAGCGCTGGAACGTATTGACAAATTGGGGTCCATTTTCGCAAACGAGTAAAAAACTTGCGCAGGTGAGATCAGACTCTTCACTCTGTTCACCTGCCCCCTGCTGAAAACTGACTGGCGCTCACAGTAGATTAGATGGAACGTAGTCCTCCTCCTTTTTTCAAGCAAGGCCCTTCTGCGCAAGCGCGATTGGGTTTTTTTGCTGTGTTGGCTATTGCCTTGCTGGTGCTGGACGTGCGTTTCAAAATGCTCGATAAGCTTAGACTGGCGCTAGGTACGGTGTTGTACCCAGTACAAACGGTGCTGCTAACCCCAAGAGATATGTGGCGTGGCGGAGCCTCTTATTTTGTCAATCAACGTACTTTACAAAATGAAAATGCTGCCCTAAAACTGGCAGTGATTCAGCTGGGTCTTCAAGCGCAGCGCAATGTGCAGCTAGAGTTGGAAAACGGTCAGTTAAAGCGGCTCCATACCTTGCGTGAGAGTCGCTATCCGCAATCAGTCATAGCAGAAATTCTGTATGAAACCCGAGATCCTTTCGTACGCCGACTGGCTTTGTCTAAAGGTAGCCAGCAGGGAGTTGCCGCAGGAATGCCCGTGTTAGATCAGCAAGGCATAGTAGGCCAGATTACCCGTGTATTTCCTTTTTCTAGCGAAATGCGTCTGATCACCGACAAAGAACAAGCTATTCCCGTGCAGGTAGCACGCAATGGTCTGCGGGCTATTGCTTATGGAGGGCAACAGGCAGAAATGCTGGAAATCCGGTTTATAGCCTCCAATGCGGATATTCAACCCAACGATCTGCTCATTACATCAGGCATTGATGGCATTTACCCTGCAGGACTGGCAGTGGCTCAAGTTTTACAAGTGGAACGCAGCGGCAATTTTGGCTTTGCAAAAATATGGTGTAAACCGGTAACAGGAGTGCAGCAACACCGGCATTTGCTAATCTTGCTGGCTAAAAATGATCATCCTGAACCACTACCCAAAGATGAAACTCATTTAGAAAGAAAAACTTCTCCCTCTCATCGCTCCACTATTAAAAACCCTTCTTCAATATCGGCTTCTTCAACACAGGGAGAACAACGACCATGAGCATTAGACGCACGAGCTCCGGTGCTCCTGAATTGCGTTCCGTAATGGGGCCTCAGCGAATTTTATTACCTGTCAGCCCCTTATTTATCGCTATTTCTTTAGCCATCGCCTGCATGCTTAACCTTCTCCCTTGGGGGCAATGGATAGGCGTACCTGACTTTGTCACACTCGTACTGGTATTTTGGAATGTGCATCACCCCCGAAAAGTAGGGATTGGCATTGCATTTTTTTTAGGTATTTTGATGGATGTTAATGATGCCAGTGTGTTAGGAGAACATGCGCTATCGTATACCCTTCTATCTTATGCAGCCATTTCCTTGCATAAGCGTTTGCTCTGGTTCAGCGTGCCTGCTCAAACCTTTCATGTACTACCCCTTTTTATTGCCGCACAATTAATTACTACGGCGATACGCCTTTTATTAGGAGCCCCTTTTCCAGGGTTTTGGATTTTTCTGGAAAGCATTATTCAGGCTTTACTGTGGCCTCTAGTAACGTTTTTGTTATTAGCTCCCCAGCGACGGGCCATAGACAAAGATGAGACCCGACCCATTTAATGAGTGAAACAATTTTCTTTTATTAAAACCTTTTCATGACGCTGTTTGCCTTACAGGCAGCTCATCTACTGAATCGGCAAGGTTTTAAATTTTGACAGATGACCGAAATTCGCAACCCCGAAATTGAACTGCAGCAATTCCGTTTGCGTGTGCTGATCGCTGCAATTATGGTAGTGCTTGTTTTCTCGGGTCTTATGGTCCGGTTTTTCTGGCTGCAGGTTTTCCAGCACGAAAAATACGCTGCTGCTGCAGAAGAAAACCGCATTAGCATTTTGCCTATCCCTCCTGACAGAGGAATTATTACCGATAGAAAAGGAGTGGTCTTAGCACGAAATTACTCAGCTTACACCTTGGAGCTAACCCCCTCAAAAATTAAGGACTTGGAAACTACGGTCGATGCTTTATCCGCTCTTGTTGAAATTACCCCTAAAGATCGCAAACGATTTAAAAAATTACTGGAAGATTCCCGTCGCTTTGAATCAGTGCCTATTCGCAGCCGCTTAAGCGATGAAGAGGTTGCACGGTTTATTGCCAATCGTTTCCGCTTTCCCGGCGTAGAAGTACAGGCAAAACTCTTCCGTCAATATCCCATGGCAGAATCAGCTAGTCATGTCATTGGTTATATCGGGCGGATCAGCCAAAAAGATGCAGAGATCATTGAACAACGAGAAGATGCGGCAAACTATATCGGCACCAAATATATTGGCAAAGAGGGTATTGAAAAAAGGTATCAACAAGAACTGTTAGGAACAACTGGTTTTGAAGAAGTCGAAGTATCTGCAGCAGGTCGTGCTATCCGTACACTCTCCCGTACACCGGCCCAAGCGGGAAAGAACTTGATTCTGTCAATAGATATTGAGCTGCAAAGGCGGGTTGAAAACTGGTACGGTCAGCGGCGCGGGGCATTTGTAGCCATTGAGCCTGCAACAGGAGATGTGCTGGCCTTCGTCTCCAAACCTAGCTACGATCCTAATCTTTTTGTAGATGGCATTGATCTAGAAAACTGGAAAGAACTGAATGAATCCCCAGACAAACCTTTGATCAACCGACCTCTAACCGGTTTATATCCCCCAGGTTCAACCTATAAGCCGTTTATGGCGCTCGCTGCTCTTGAAACGGGAAAACGCACTGCAGAACAAGCTATTTACGACCCAGGCCATTTTTATTTTGGCAATCACAAATTTAGGGATGACAAGGCCGGTGGTCACGGTATGGTCGATATGTATAAATCCATCGTTCAGTCCTGTGATACCTACTACTACCTATTAGCCAATGAGATGGGAGTAGATATGATTCACGATTTCATGAAACCTTTTGGATTTGGCCAATTAACAGGCATTGATCTAGAAGGGGAAAAGCGGGGCCTGCTGCCTAGTCAACAATGGAAACGTCAAGCGTTTAAAAAACCTGAGCAAAAAAAATGGATTCCTGGCGAAACCATCTCACTGGGCATAGGGCAGGGATATAACGCTTTTACAATTTTGCAGCTTGCCCATGCGACAGCCACCTTAGCTAACAACGGGGTAGTGATGAAGCCACATTTGGTCAAGGCGATTGAAGATCCTCGCACTGGAAAACGCGAATTCACGGTACGCGGTGAAAGCTACAGAATCGCTCTAAAACAGGAAAATATTGAAGCAATCAAACGCGCTCTGGTAGGTGTTAACAAAGAAGGGACCAGTGCGCGAGCTTTTCTTGGTGCAGAATATGTCGCGGCTGGTAAAACTGGAACTTCACAACTTTTTCAGATCAAACAGGGAGAAACCTATAACGCCGCCCGCGTACATGAACGTTTGCGCGACCATGCCCTTTATATGGCGTTTGCCCCAGCCGATAATCCACGAATAGCCATTGCCATGATCGTAGAAAACGGTGGTTTTGGTGCCGCAGCGGCCGCCCCGATTGCTAGGAAAGCTTTTGATTATTATTTACTGGGCAAGCTACCCACAGGGGAAGAAAAAGAAGATGAGAAGATAGAAACTGAACAGGATAATTCCTTACCTGCCGAACCTAATCCGTTTGAAATGCGACCTGAGGGAGAACAAACTACCAGCGCTGAGATCAGCAGTCTTTCTAAAGTGGCTAGAACACACTCTCAGCCTGGTATAAAAGCGGCTGCTTCATCCATACAAAAAGCCCTTACCCAGCGTTTAAAAAGCACCCGCCTTGCTACCAGTAGAAATAAAAACGCATGATGCAACCCAGACCCTTATTGATCCGTCTCAAACCCTATTTCTCGGTGCTGGACGGGCCCCTGCTATTTATCTTGGGACTGTTAGCCTGCTCTGGCCTAGTCGTTATGTATTCTAGCGCCTTTGATTTTCCAGGTCGTTTTGCTGACCATCTACGCAATTACATGATCGCCTTAGTAGTCATGTGGCTTATAGCCAATATTTCCCCCCAAACCTTGATGCGGATCGCGGTACCCCTGTATGTAGTAGGGGTTTTGCTACTGATTGGAGTAGCCCTGGGTGGGGAGGTACGCAAAGGGGCACGACGCTGGCTTAATTTAGGTTTTACTACTGTGCAGCCGTCTGAAATCATGAAAATCGCCATGCCACTCATGCTGGCATGGTACTTTCATAAATACGAAGCTGTGCTGAAATTCAAAGACTTTATAGTGGCAAGTGTTCTGCTGATCGTGCCTGTTGCACTCATTGCCAGGCAGCCTGACCTGGGCACCGCCATTTTGATATTACTGGCAGGTCTGTTTGTGCTGTTTTTTGCAGGCCTAAGCTGGAAACTGATTATTCCCGTTATTTTGGCAGGAATGATTGGAATCACCACCTTGGTGGCAATGGAGGAAAAAATCTGCCAACCGGATGTGGACTGGAAAATTCTGCATGACTATCAGAAAAATCGGGTTTGCACCCAACTGAATCCCATGCATGACCCTCTAGGAAAAGGGTTTCATACGATCCAATCAGCCATTGCCATTGGTTCAGGCGGCCTGGCTGGTAAAGGATTAATGCAGGGAACCCAAACACATTTGGAATTCATTCCCGAACGCACGACCGACTTTATTTTGGCTGTATATGCAGAAGAGTTTGGGCTATTAGGCATTATCTGGCTTGTGATACTTTATATTGCTTTGGTGTTTCGCGGCTTAATGATTGCAGGCAACGCCCCAAACACTTTTACCCGCTTGCTAGCGGGATCTGTCACTCTTATCTTTTTTACCTATGCCTTTGTCAATATGGGAATGGTAGCCGGCATGCTACCCGTAGTAGGAGTACCGCTACCATTTATGAGTTATGGCGGAACTGCGCTTTTAACCCTGGGCTTAGGTTGCGGCATCTTAATGAGCGTTCAAAGGCATAAGGCATTCATCGCGCGTTAATTCCTTCCCATCCATTCTTTTGAAAATCAAAGAAGTCATCCATGCCTATCAAAACTTATGAAGCCATTTCCTCTTTAAAAATTGCGTTTCTCGGCTTGGGCGTGATGGGTTACCCCATGGCCGGGCATCTGGCTGGTGCAGGTCATACCCTAACAGTGTATAACCGAACCGTGTCTAAGGCACAGGCGTGGACGAGCCAATACGGCGGGAAATCCGCAGTTACTGTGCGAGAGGCTGTAAAAGATTCTGATATTGTTTTTGCCTGTGTAGGTAATGATGCGGATTTGCAAAGCATCACCCTAGGAGAACAGGGAGCCTTTTCTGGTATGAGAGCAGGTGCTATTTTTGTTGACCATACAACCGCCTCTGCCCAGCTGGCTCGTCATTTATATAAGACGGCTCAAGCGGCAGGTTTACATTTTCTGGATGCTCCAGTCTCCGGTGGACAAACCGGCGCCGTCAACGGTCAGCTTACCGTCATGTGCGGAGGAGATATTGCCGCGTTTGAGATCGTCAAACCCGTTGCCATGGCTTTTAGCAAGGCTTTTACTCGGATTGGGGATAGCGGCAGTGGCCAGTTAGCCAAAATGGTCAATCAGATCTGTATAGCCGGTGTGGTGCAGGGTCTGGCTGAAGCGATAAATTTTGGTCAGATAGCCGGTTTAGAGATGAAATTGGTGTTAGATGTCATCAGTAAAGGAGCTGCACAAAGCTGGCAACTAGAGCACCGCGGTAAAACCATGGTAGATGATCAGTTCGATTTTGGGTTTGCCGTAGAGTGGATGCGTAAAGATTTAGGCTTGGTACTGGAAGAAGCCAAGAAAAACGGAGCCTCCTTACCCATCACTGCATTAATAGACCAGTTTTATAGCGATATACAGCGCATGGGGGGAGCCCGCTGGGATACTTCTTCATTAATTAAGCGTCTACGCTAACAGCTCTCTGGGAAATGCTAAGAGAACTCTTCTTTAATGAAAAATTCATTGATCAAACACGCTAGCTGCCCCCTTTGTTTCCCAGAAAAAGAGGACTGTATTGTGCAGTTAGCCTCCTTGCGGCTTATTTTTGCTAATGAAGCCCATTATCCTTGTTTTGTGCGGGTGGTATGGAATGCGCATACTCGGGAATTTTCCGATCTTTCCCCTAAGGAGCGATCCTTATTAATGGATGTTGTGTATGTCGTTGAGCAGTGCATGCGCAACATCTTGCTTCCCCATAAAATTAATCATGCAAGCTTTGGAAATAAGGTTGCCCATCTGCACTGGCATATTATCCCCCGCTGGGAAGAGGATGCGCACTGGCCAGAGCCCGTATGGGGACTACAGCAGCGAGAAGGCTTAGCTCGCAGCGCAGAAAAAAAAGCCGCACTAGCGGCCGCTATTCAATCAGCAGTGCTTAGCATTATTTCTGGAGACAGCTAAGCGTTTTTAGTCATTCCATTTCTAAATCATGTGTGGCTAGGCACGAAGCCCAAGGCAAAGCTTCTAGCACGACAAGCCAAAGCAACAACGACACACATGATTTAGAAATGGAATAAAAGAAGGGATGCGCTATTCATCCGCCAAAGCCCGCGCAATCAAAATCTTTTGAATTTCGCTAGTACCCTCATAAATTTGGGCCACCCGCACATCTCTATAGATTCTCTCTACCGGAAAATCGCTCAAATAGCCGTAGCCTCCATGCAATTGAATAGCCTCGGAACACACTCGCTCAGCCATTTCACTGGCAAATAATTTTGCCATAGCTGCTTGTTTCAGGCAGGGCTCCCCCGCATCTTTAAGCGCAGCCGCATGCCACAACAATTGACGCGCTGCTTCAATTTGAGTAGCCATTTCACTTAGCTTGAACTGTACAGACTGATGCTTGAAAATAGCTTGACCAAAGGTTTTACGGTCCTTGGCGTAGTGCAAAGCTGCTTCAAATGCAGCGCGCGCCATACCAATACTTTGCGCAGCAATTCCCATCCGTCCCCCCTCCAAACCAGACAAGGCTATTTTGTAACCCTCGCCCTCTTCTCCTATGCGGTTTTGTAGAGGAATACGGCAGTTTTCAAACAGAATCTGTGCAGTATCAGAGGCATGCTGACCCATTTTTTCTTCAATTCGTCCTACCACATAACCCGGGGTAGCAGTAGGCACAATAAACGCACTCATTCCACGTTTTCCTGCTGCAGGATTGCTTAGCGCCAATACAATAGCAATATCCCCATTTTTCCCACTGGTAATGAACTGCTTGGTACCATTAATCACATACTCATTACCCTGCTTGACAGCGGTTGTACGTAAATCTGCAGCATCACTGCCCGCTTGTGGTTCAGTCAAACAAAAGGCTCCCAAATACTCACCTTTAGCCAACGGCTGCAAAAACTCTTTCTTTTGCGCTTCATTACCAAAAGCCAAAAGGATAGAACACACCGGGCAGTTATTGACACTCACAATTGTTGAGCTAGCCCCATCACCCGCTGCAATTTCTTCAATAATAAGCGCCAAACTCACATAATCCAGAGCGGCACCTCCATATGCCTCGGGTACTACTACCCCATAACATCCCATCTGCGCCAGCCCATGCAGTGCTGTTTTCGGGAAGGTGTGATGCTTGTCCCAAGTAGCAGCATAGGGAGCGATCTGCTCGCGCACATAACTGCGCACCGCATCGCGAATCATTTTTTGATCAGCAGTCAAAAGCATTGAAGATTCAGGTTTTGAAGAAGGGAGAATGTTTTGCCAGACAATATTTACCAGGGAATTTCTTCCCCATCATAATTCAGGTAGGAACCATTCTGCCCTGGCGTCAAAGACAAAAGCGTATGACGCATATTACTGACACTTTCCTGTACTGAGAGATCAGCATTGGATCCACCCATCTCTGTGCGAACCCAACCCGGATGCAAGGCAACACAGGTGCTTGTTCCGCTTAATTCAAGCGAAGCATCTTTCAGCACGGAATTAAGTGCAGCCTTGGAAGCTCGATACAACCACCATGCGCTGGAAGTTCGTGAACCTATCGAGCCCATACGTGAAGATATGACGGCCAGTTTGCTCCCTTTATTCAGGAGGGCTGGTAGCTGTGCAATAACCTGCATAGGTCCCCACACATTGGTTCGCATGACCCCATCAAACTCTTCCTGACTGGGTGCCTGCATCGCCGCAGTGCGAGCGCCTGCCACCCCTGCGTTCACAATAGCCACATCAATTTTCTGATCACTCAGCTTTTTCCCCAGGTTGCTCACCGAAACAGAGTCGGTCACATCCAGCATAAAAGTATGACAACCTAATGCTTGCAAGCGTGCAAGAGCAGCTTCATCCCGCGCAGAAGCAAAAACCTGCCAGTGATTAGCGGTGTATTGCTTAGCAAACTCAAAACCAATCCCGCGAGAGGCCCCAATAATCAAAACAGTTTTGCTCATAAAAACCTTCCTTAGTTTGGAGCCAAACAATACAAGAGTTTTTTATGCTGTAGCATAGCCTCCCCTTTTATGAGGCAAGGTTAGTACAATTTTCCAGCTTTTCGCAAAAACAAAATGTGAAAGCAGGAACAGCTAATCGGCCTAAGCTGCCTCTAAACAAAAAAGCCTTGAATAACCGCGGTATTTAAAAGTCTAGAACAAAATAGCTATAAACCCCGGAACGCACAACAGCGCTTCTGAGTAGGCTAAAAAATCTTTTGTGCAATTTTTATGCGACTTTCCAAGCATTTTTAATTTAAAAACCAGAAAAAACAAGGGTTACAGTATTTTTTACCAAAAATTTATTGCACAATAGTTGAGTTATTAACCCTTAGCAGCTTTTCAGAACTCTAAGCTTTAATCATCAAAATCCTCTATCGTTTCAGGCAAGATGACTCATTCCCTACCCTTTTCGAAAGCACTAGCCCCCCCTATTTCCCGGTGGGCCTATTTGGACCATTTTTCTTTCGAAGAATAGCCCTGATCGATGCAATTTAATTTATACACAGCAAAACAGCACAGCAAGCGGCATCCCGCCAAAATATGCGGGCTAAAACCATGAGTTATGTTTTTACTCCTGAGCAAAAAGCTGCCAAGCGGCACCGGGAACGCTTATGGACGCATTGGATGATTTGCGCAAGCTATGCAGTAGACGTTCTTTTGATCGGCCTATTTTTTCTAGTGGGGACAGTACCCTGGACAGCCCCTGCATTTTGGCTACTGATGGCTTTAGTCTCGGCAACAACAGGACATATGCTAATCCACAGTCCTTTGAAGAAACATACAGAAAACTATGTCCTTACTCTGTGGCAGCTGGGCATTAATGTAGGGATTCAACTCATCGGGCTCGCAGCTTTCCCGCAACTCGCTTTTTTCTTTCTGATCAGTCTGTTCACCATATTCTCCTGGGCTGCCCTAAATATGCGCTGGCAAGCATTCCTTGTTAGTTGGCTATTAGTATGTATAGCAGTAGGCTTGGTTTTAACAGGGGTGGGGGATCGAATCAGCCTTCCTCACAGTAGTAGTGCCGAAGTTAGCGTGGTATGGCTAAGCATTATGCTCACTCTCATCAGAAGCAGCTATGCTAGCCTATTTATTAGCCAAATCCGCACCAAACTCCTAGAGCGCAGCAAGTTGCTAGCTCAATCAGTCGACCGGATTGCCATCTTAGCCAGTACAGATGAAATGACCGGCACTCTTAATCGACGCTCCATTTGGGCCCTGCTAGAAGAGCAAATCAAAACCTTGGAAGAAACTCCCTATAGTCTAAGTATTACGCTTGTAGACTTTGATCATTTTAAGCTCGTCAATGATCAGTTCGGGCATATGGTGGGAGATACCGTATTACGCACTTTTGGAGCCATTATTCGGGAAACCTTACGCGCGAACGATCGCTTGGGTCGTTACGGGGGCGAAGAGTTTTTACTGGTATTACCTCGTACTTCAGCTGAACAAGCTTTTGATATTATGGAAAGATTAAGATTACGTGTTGAAAACTTTGATTGGCAAAGCATTAAACCCGGCTTGAAAGTCACTGTCTCGGCCGGTATAGCCACCTATCAAAAAGGCGAAACGGCAACCGAACTGCTAAAACGGGTAGACCAGGCGCTCTACAAAGCCAAAGAAACGGGGCGTAACCGTTCAGCCATTGCTTAGGCTATTAAACTTTAAAATGCGTTGCTAGCACAGAGAAGGGTATCTCTTCTTGAATTAAAGCCGTACAATCCCATATAGCTTATGCACAAGCGATACCGGGGGCGACCTGGTTTCGACGTGGGTGGCAAAGCAGTACAGAGCATGTCGAGGTTCTGGATCCTCGTAAAACAGCTAGAAAAAAAGTAAACGCAAACGACGAAACGTTCGCACTAGCCGCTTAATTGCGGTCTAGCGCTGCACCGGTGGGTCTGAACGCCGGGAGAGGCAACTCTCAGCAGTGTCATCTAAACAGAATCGGTGCGGCTCGGGTAGCTTGAGCTGTACTTAAATCCAAGGCTGCTGGTTCGTTGTCGGCCTGTCCATGGGCTAAACAGCGAATAAGAAAAAAATGCGTGGACTACACATGTAGAACTGTCTGTAGAGTGCTTACGGACGCGGGTTCGATTCCCGCCGCCTCCACCAATAAAACTTGCAAAGACACCCTCTTTGCATTCCGATCAACCCCGCCAGGCCCCAAGCCTGGCGGGGTTTTTCACTTCTGCTTGCGGACTTGACCACCCACCGCGAGGCCTGTTTTTGGCGTTTTTGCCCATTTTTCCTCTCTCTTTCTCTGCTCCTTGCGGACGCGCAAACGGCCAAGTCCGCAAGGGCGATCCCTGCAAAATCAACAACTTACGCATTTTCGTGACCACAGATGTTTTTTCGAGCATCGGGCGGCATCCCCAAAACAGCGAGAGAAAGAATTCCGTCAAGTCTGCGCAGCAGGCTGTGTTTTGCCTGCACGCACCCTGGCGACGACATCGGCAACACGCTGGCGCTGCGCCTGCCAGCACAGTGGCGTGTCGATGGCCAGGTCAAACAGCACGACTTCCTCGGGCAAAGTCTCGTCGAGGATCGCTGCCTGAATGTCCGGAGCCAAGGTCGTCAGGTTGACCATGCGGCTCACGTAGCTGCGGTCGATCTTTTCTCGATCAGCGATCTCGGCGAGGTTGCGTGCTTGCCCGCCCTCGATCTGCCGCAGCCAACGGTGGCCACGAGTCAAGGCCACTTGTAGTGCCGTCGGCGCACGCTGGCCGGGCAGCGTGGCAGAAATGCCCTGCGGCACGATCACCTGCCGCCGTCCGCTGTAGCGCTGGATGCGGATCGGAATGGCCACCGTGACGCCGCCATCTTGCGCCCGTAACATCATCGCGTCCCCTGGAAACTCCACCGTGGTCAGCCTCATGCCAATGCCTCCTCTGCAACAGTTGCGGCTTTGCGTCCCGCTGCTCGCACCACATCCAGCGCCAGGTTCTCGACGCCATTGGGATGCAGACGCACCTGCATTTCTTTGGGCGACACGACAATACGTTCGACCAACAGCAGCACGATGCGGTGCTGCTCCAGAGGAAAAAGCTGCTCCCACACGGTGTCGATTTGGGACAAGGCCACCGCCACCTGAATCTCGGTCATGCCGGTGGTCGCCGCGTCACCGCGCTTGGCAATCTCGCGCCAGACCTGCGTCACCATTTCAGGCGCGCGCAAGATGCCGCGCAACTGAGTCACCACGGCTGCTTCAATCTCACCGGCGGGCAGCATCCGCACCCCCGATGCTCCGTGACCTTCTTTGGCATCGCGCGTGGACAGGTAGTAGCGGTACAAACGTCCGCCACGTCCCTTGGTGGCGTGGGGTGTCATTGCCCGCCCGTCGGTGGTGAAGATCAGCCCCTTGAGCAGCGCCGGGCGTTCGGTACGAATCTGGCCCTTGCGTGCGCCGTTGGGTTTTGAGGCCAGTGCCGACTGCACGGTTTCCCACTGCGCCAGCGTCACGATTGGCTCGTGCTCACCCGGGTGCGCAACGCCTTTGTGGCGGATCTGGCCGAGATAGATGGGGTTGTTGAGAATCTTGTAGAGCGCACCCTTGTCGATGGGTTTGCCGACGCGGTCGGTGCCAGACTGCGCTTTCCAGGATTTGGAGGTCACACCCTCGTGACGCAGTTGCTGCACAAACAGGGTGGTCGATCCGGCGCGCGGGTACTCGATGAACATGCGCCGCACCACGGCGGCTTCGGCCTCGTTGATGACCAACTTGCGGGCCACCACGTCGTAGCCCAACGGCGGTACACCCCCCATCCAGATGCCCTTGCGCTTGCTGGCGGCGATCTTGTCGCGGATGCGCTCACCCGTGACCTCGCGCTCGAACTGGGCAAAGGACAGCAGCACGTTGAGCATCAGCCGCCCCATCGAGGTGGTGGTGTTGAACTGCTGTGTGACCGAAACGAAGGACACGCCCTGGCGTTCAAACACTTCGACCATCTTGGAGAAGTCCGCGAGGCTGCGAGTGAGGCGGTCGATTTTGTAGACCACCACGATGTCGATCAGCTCACGCTCGATGTCGGCCATCAGGCGTTTGAGTGCGGGCCGATCCATGTTGCCGCCCGAGTAGGCGGGGTCGTCATAGTCGTCCGCCACCGGAATCCAGCCCTCGGCGCGCTGACTGGCGATGTAGGCATGGCCTGCATCGCGCTGGGCATCGATGGAGTTGTAATCCTGATCCAGCCCCTCCTCGGTGGACTTGCGGGTGTAGACGGCGCAACGCTGGCGCTTTTTGCTGGGATCGATAGTCATGCCCGCACCTCCTTGCCATCCTTCTTCTGCGCATCGCGCAACCCGAAGAATGCCGGGCCCGACCAGCGGGAGCCTGAGATTTCATTGGCGATGGCGGTGAGGCTGTTGTAGGCCTTGCCGCCGTACTCGAACTGACCGTCGGACATGGCGACCACGCGGTGCGTCTTCCCCATGAAGTCGCGGGTCAGCACCGTGCCTGGAGCCAAGCGCACCAGTTCCCCTCGCCCCGCTTTTTGTGCGGGCTTGGTCTGGTCGAGCAAGGCGTCGATGCGCCGCTTGTTGCTGACCAGCAGTTGTGACTGGGATTGAGCCAGCTCCAACTCCTGCATGCGAAAGGCGATGCGCCGTTCGATGTAGCTTCGGTTGTGGGTGGGTAGGGCCAAATCGAACAACTGTGCCCACAGTTTTTTCAGTTCGGTAAAAGGGGTGTTGGGCAGCGCCGCCACACGGGCCACGATGCTGGAAGGAGATGCATCAGGTTTTTTCATTCAAACGCCTTTCATTTTGGCCAGCAGTGCCGTTCTGACGGCGCTGCGGACTTGGGTATCGGGGGTTGAATGAACGCGCTGTGGCGGGCAGAAGCCAAGGTCTTTCTGCGGTTTTCTTTCCTCGTACAGGCGTGGCGGCGTGCGCAGTCTGACGATGCCCAGGGCAAGAATGGTGGCAACTTCGGCCAATCTCGCCTCGGGGCTCATGCAGACTGGATCAAGCGGGTGTATGGGTTTCATGGGTGGCATTCCTTCATCAAAAATCACTTGATGAAGTCTGCTGATCTGCCCCTATGAACACCATCGCAATATCAGCAAGCGTTGCGGGCAACTGCGGAGACTTGCGAACGTGGGGGTCAGCTAACTCACGACCAGCAATGCGCACTCAGCTTTGCGGCGTGCCACCAGTCCCGGCAGCACTTTTCCACCACCGTATATCCAGCGGCGCAGCTCCGTGGCCACGGCAGCCCAGTCCCGCTGGTTGATGCGCCGCCGTAGCGTCGACGTCTGCAGCCGCCCTGCGCCAAGGTTGAAAGTGAAGTCCACGATGGCCGAAAGTCGCCCTTCCGGTTCGGCGGCAAGCACCGGGCAGTAGCGCAGCGTCGCGGAGAGCGCGATTTGCAGATCGCGCGCCAGAAAGACCTCTGCTTCCGCTTCGCTGATCGGCGGATGTTTCGAATCACACAGACGGCCGTAGCCAATCGTCCAGTAGCCCGCTGGGCAGATGTACGGATGCGCGCGTCCAGGATCGGCCTTGGGCACGCGATGGAAGCCCTCGAAGCGTTTGGCCAGCTCGATGGCCGTTTTCGGCACCCCGGTCACGAACGCACCCGGTCAAACACGCGCCCGAGGAACCAGAAGTTCAGCACCCCAGCCCACAACGCCTGATCCGCTTCTGTCCAGGCGTGCAGGATGGCCGTTCCCCACCCAGCGCCAGCGGTGACGGCGGCCGCGAAAGCAGCGGTCTTGGCGGCGCAGTACAACGCCATGAACCAGTAGGTGATCACCGGACGCACGCTACACGAGAGCGCGTCGGCCCAGCGCACGCCGGTCTTCTCACCCTGGGTACGGACGGCATCGCGCATCGCATCGACGGCACCGACGTTCCACGCCGCATCGGCGCTCGCGCCAATCTCCGACATCCGCTGTGCGCCGCGCAGTTTCTCGAATTCCAGCGCCTTGTCCTGCATCGCCAATTCGTGACCACGCTCGCCCTTGCGGTCGATCCACTTCAAAATTTCCGGCGCGAGGCGAAACGCGCCACCGAGTAAGCCGCCAAGAAGTGTCTCGATCATTGAGCGCCTCCCATCAGCTTGAGCTTGATGGCTGCGCCAACCAGCAGCGCGGCCAGGATGCCGGTGGTGATGACCTTGATGGTGGTCTGCCACGCCGTGCGGCGGGCATCGCGCCAGGCCCACAGCAAATCGCGCAGTTCACGGATGTCGCGGGCTGCGTGGCCGTTTTCCAGGCCGAGGTGGGCCAGGACGCGTTCAGCACCCCGTTCGGCGGCGCGATCCAGCAGGGCTTCGAAATCGTCCTGTGGCAGGCTGACCATGCTTTCGCTGGTCGAGTTGGGTTGGACAGATTGGTTCATTGGCGTTCTCCAAAAAAAGAACCCCGCCCATCCGCTCACGGAATGTGAGCATCAGGGCGGGGTTCAGGGTTGAATGAGTGGGGTTTCAGATCTCGATGATTTCCAGCGTTAGGCTGGGAGCGATGCCTTCGATGGCGTCGTCGCGCACGAACACCTTCTGGCCAAGGGCCGCAGAGCCCCTCGCCTTGATTCGGCCACCACCGGGCAATGCAATCGTGACCACGCCGGAGCTAACGTCGATCACGGTGCCCGCCTGCAGCGGCGGGTCGGGGATCAGTTGGCGAAACTGCTCGTAGAGGTTATGCATAGGCCTGCACTCCCAGCGTCTGCCAGACCTCGGGCATACCGGCCTCCACCTGGGTCGCCCGGACGATGCCCAGTCGCGTGACGCTCCCGTCCTGGTACTCCACGAACGCACCGGGCTCGATGACCCCGGTCTCGGCGAGCACCGGCAGGCGCAGGCTGACCTCGAGCTGGTGACCGGTGTCGGCCAGCACGGCGATGCCACGCTGACGCGCGGCGGCGGCCTCGGTGATCAGCGGATCAACGACCATCGGTGCTAGCACATCTCCGGCAGTCCCCGCTCGGGTTACCTGCCCGAGGACGCCGACATCCTGCCCGGAAACGAACACGCGGTTGTACGCAGGCTTTTTCAGCCAGCGCAGCGACTCACGGGCGACCGCGTCGACGGGCAGCACGAAATCCGGCGTGACGGTGCTCCATTCCCAAGGGGCGACCGGATACCGGTAGCGCACGCGGATGGTCTGGGCCGATGGGTGCGGGATCAGGTATCCACCCACAGCGCCAGCGATTGCCGTCAACGCCTCGATCCACGTTCCCTGCTGCGCGAACGCACCGGCTGGCACGTTCCAGTCCGTCAGGCCCCAATCGACCGTCCAGCCGAGCGGGATGCCATTGACCGTGAGCACGTCGTCCATCAACTGCCGAGCAGTGCGGCCCTCGGTGTTCGAGAACGTCATCACCGGCGCGTAAGGCGCGGCCAGAACGGCGTTGCGCCCCCGTCCGGAGATGCGGATGCTGGCGTCACCAAAGATGCGCTCGCGGCTGATGCTCTCGGCCAGCACGCGAAACGGGGTGCCATTGACGCTGGCCACGAGTTCGACAGGCCCGGATGCGCTGCCCGCGACCAGCGCCTCGGCTTTCGCAGGCAGCACCGCATCAAAGCCCCACGCCCACGACGATGCATCGAGCGACAGCGAGAGATTGAACACCGGTACCGGCGCGCCATCGGACACGCGGAACAGGGTCACGTTGTTGATCACGAAATACACCCTCCGAACAGGAACGAACACCGGCTCCCCATCGGGAGGCGGTGGGTTGATGTGGTTTTCACAAACGAACAGCAAGTGGTTGTCCGCTGGGGCCAAAGCGGCGAAAAGCAGATGCGCGCTCGGCGTGTAGCAAGGTGTCGGCGCGGGCGGTTGTGGAACCACCCAGACGCTGATCCCCGGCGGTGGTGGCACGGCGTCCTGATACCGACCACGCCATCCCTTGAGTGACGGGCTGGCGCTCTGAAAATCACTCCCCTGGCGCAGGGTGAGCAGCCGCGCAATCTGCCAAATGCTCACCCGCCCCGCGCGCTTAGTGCGGTCACCGTCCTGATGCCGGAACCGCGTGGCATCCCGTATCGGGCCAGCGTTCTGGAACAGACCTTGTCGGGCCGCCGCAAAACGCTTGGCGTCCTGGTGCGCAAACCACGTCGAATCCTGCAGCCGGGTCGCATCCTGGTGGCGAGCGCCTCGTTGCTCGGGCGCTGCCGCCAGCACCGGCGGCAACCTGTGCTCGATGCCTTGAGGAACACCCAAGGTGCGTCGCCAGAACGTGTCCCAGCCTGCGGGTGTAGCGGCAGCGTCCTGCTGGCCCTGTGTCGAACCATCTTCCGTCTGCGCTGCCACCTGCCAAGCGTGTGCGGTCTGGCCGACTGTCGGTCGCTGCGTGCGCGAGTAGTACCTGACCTCGCCGGAGAACACGACACCAGGAAGACTTGCACCCGCCACATCCAAGGGGACGCTCGGGCGCAGCAACAGCGTGGTCACCGTCAACGCAGGTAGCTCGGCCAGCAGTGCGGCCCGCGCTGGCGGGATGAACTTGATCGCCACGACCGGCAACGGCAGGCTGGCCAGCACCACGACGTCGTCGCGCGACGCGATGTAGTTGGCCCCGAACACCAAGTGGGCGTCGGTGGCAGCCGGTTGGTCAAACAGCAGATCGACCAGCGGTGGGCCGACCGCCACGCTGGCGGTTGGCACAGGCAACGCGGCGACCAGGGTCACCTCGTTGAGAACGGCAGGCACGGCCTACCCCAAGATCGCAGACACCATCCGGGCGTCGCCACCCAGATAGAGATTGGTGCTGGCCAGCTTCACGTCACCGCTGCCGTCGGTTCCGCTGCAATCCAGATCCAAGGCGGTCACCTCATTGCCGTTGACCAGCCGCGCCCATGTGGCGATGCCGGTCGCCGTGATCAGCCCGTCTTCTTGCTGCGTCAGCGTCAAAAGTCCGCCTGCAATCGTGCCTGCGGGTTTGGTTAACCTGATCTCGACCAGCATCACGCTCGCTGGCGTGGTCGCCGGGGTGGCGGGTCGCGTCCCTCCGTAGATTCGCAGGCGCGCCGGGTTGCTACCGGCATCCAGGAATGCCAGGGTGCCTGCCAGCCGCGCCTCGTTGTGTTCGACAGTGATGGCGACGGTCACGGCATCATCTCCGGATGAAGGTTGTCCGCGATCACGGCGCGGTACATCTGCACACCGTTTTGAGGGGTGTCGTAGCTGACCACGGTGTATCTCTGGGCCGGGTCGATCAGCTCGAACAGGTACGCGCCAGTGGAATCGCTCCAGGTTTCGGCCACCAGGACGCGGGTGTTTTCGCTGACCAGTTGCACTCGCCGCACCAGGGGCTGGTCAGGCTGACCTTTCTCTTTGACAGTTCCGGCAATGAAGCCGTGGCCACTGAAGTGGATGTCCTTGCGACCGTTCGGAATCGGATGAAAGTGCCAGTCGTACCCACCGCCCCGGTTCCACAGCTCAGAGTTGGGGCTGTTCAAGCGCATCAGGTCGCAGTCGGCGTTGACGCCGATATTGGCGGCAGGATCAGGCAGCACCGAGGTCGATCCACCGGCCAACGGCAACAGGTCATCAGCGGCGTTCACGGCCACCGTCGCGGGAAACACGGGCAGACCTGAGGGTGTGTCACCCGCAATGGCGTGGACGCGGGCTGTCGCTCCGTAGAGAAACACGCCCGGGATCAGCTTGCCTCGGTAGGCAGCATCGCCAACCTGGAACATCAGCACGCCACCAGCCTTGAACTGAATCAGCCGCGCCCACGGCACACCATTGGCGTCGAAGGCTCCGACGATCACCTCGCAGCGCAAGATCAATCGCTGGCCGACATTGAAGGTCGGAGCCACGTCGGCAACACCAGCGACGGGCTTGGCTCCCTCGTTGATGCCGCCCGATACTGCCGCGCCGTCACCGAAGCCGCTGTTCCAGCGGGTCACGCTCCACGAACCGTCCAGATGAGCAAACCGGTAGCCTTCAGAGCCATTGCCGGTGGTCATCCACAGGCCGATGTATTTGCGGGCGCTCGGATCGGTCAGCAGCTCGATATCCGCCTCGAACCAGAAGTCGCCGTGGGCAGTTTCGTTGAAGCGCAGGATGGACTGGCCGCTCGGGGCCGAGATGTCGATGGACTGCAGCGCGGTGTTGTGTGCCGCGTCCATTCCACCCAGCACTGCGGCATAGCCAGTGACCGGTGCCGTGGCGAAGGTTTCGCTCAGCGGGTAGCTCATGGCTTACCTCCACGGCCCGGTGATGTCGAACGCGATCTGCGCGCCTTCGGTTTCCGAGCTGTACTGCGTCCTGACCAGCAGGAAGCGCTTGCCGGCCTGACCGACCACGTTGTCCACGATGGTCTGGTCGCTGTACGGACGGTCTTGTGGCATCCACAGCATTCCGGGCAAGATGCCGCGCATATGGCCGTCCTCCTGCCGCACGTAAGTGGGCAGCAGCCACAGGCTGTAGTCGGCCCCATTCGGAAACGGCGTCGGGCCCCGGCCACAGATCTGCTGGCCGTTGTTGGTGTTCAGGGAGGTCAGCCCGAAGCGAACCGGGTTGCCGAGCTGGGTGTGATTGCGCAGCAGCACCTTGCCCGTGAAGTCCAGGGACGAAACCAACCCGTAGCCACTGAACTGCCCGGGATAGCTCCAGTAGTTGCTCATCCCCGAGTAGTTGTCGTCGGCAGCCAGCACCGTGGCGTAGTTGTCGCCGGGCTTGAAACTGGTCAGATCGCCGAAGCAATAGCTGTTGCGGCCATACCAGCCGTACCCCGCTGCATTGGTGCAGAACAGGAAGAACAGCCGGTCGTCACCGATCAGCACCCAGTTGCGGCCACCCGCGCCGCTGTCGCCATTGCTTTCGTATTGGGGGCCGCGCGCATGGAACCATTTGTACCAACCCCACTGGCTGGCGGTGACCTGTTTCCAGTTCTGCGTCGGGTTGTTCGGGTCATA